>Ga0209284_10000098_pt1 | contig 121207 bp, 112 predicted proteins | sample FRY03_FD_187211 | JGI IMG/M metagenome (GOLD analysis project Ga0209284, IMG submission 187211) | Freshwater microbial communities from Lake Fryxell liftoff mats and glacier meltwater in Antarctica - FRY-03 (SPAdes) (version 2) | ecosystem: Environmental > Aquatic > Freshwater > Ice > Glacier...
TTAATGTCGGACTTCCAACTACAACTCCGCCTGTGGCTAAAGTGTACCAAGTGATTCCGGTGGTAGAACTCAATGCATCGTTAGCATCTAATGTTTGAAGTGGACTTGCCTCACACTCGGTAATGTCACCATTACTCACTGGGGCTAAAGGTCCTTCTGTGATGGTTAAAGTTACTGCCGTTCTTGTTAAAGAAGAACAAGTACCATCATTATATTCTGCATAATAAGTTACTGTACCTACTGCATTTAATGTCGGACTTCCAACTACAACTCCGCCTGTGGCTAAAGTGTACCAAGTGATTCCGGTGGTAGAACTCAATGCATCGTTAGCATCTAATGTTTGAAGTGGACTTGCCTCACACTCGGTAATGTCGCCATTACTCACTGGGGCACTTGGCGTTGCTGGTTGCGCATTGATCACCACGTTAGCAGATGCCAACGAAGTACATCCGTCTGCATTGGTTACTGTAAAAGTATAGGTTTCTGCAACAAGCCCACTGATAGTGGTGCTTGTTCCTGTTCCTGTAGCTGTTCCAGAAGGTGTTCCCGTTACTGTCCATGTTCCTGTTGCTGGTAAACCATTTAGCACAACAGATCCTGTTGCCACAGCACAGCTTGGTTGCGTGATTGTTCCTACAGTTGGAGTGCTTGGGGTAGCACAGGTTACAGCCAAACTTGTTTGTGAATTATCATTTGAATTACTCGCATTTCCTTGGGAAGCATTTAGTGGAGGTGAAGGACAACCTCCACATAATAAAGGATTTTGAGCTGTGATATATACAATATTTCCTGAAATTACATCGGCAACACTCACTACATTACCTCTTACAGTAAGCAAAATATCTCCAACATCAAATGAACCAAAACCTCCACCTGAATTTGTTAATTGTATTGTGTTTCCAGAACCAGTTGTTAAACTCAATTGATTCCAACGAGTGTCACTTCCTGAAGCAATTCCTAGAATTTCAGCATTGGCGCCAACACTAATAGTAACTCGTAATGAATTACTAACTATAATATCGTTACCATAATTACCAACAGTAGCACTCAAAATCCCTGTAGAACCTATCGACACACTTGCTGGACTCATTAAAATTGTAATTCCAGGGTCTGCGTTTTGTGAATATCCTTTCGGTATAAACATAAATACAGTAAAAACCAATAATATTAATTTAGTTAGAGTATTCAAGCTTTTATTGTTTAGTGTTAACATTTTTTTTAGGAAATTAACTATAATTATTGAGCTTTAACAACAGTGTTGATGGTGTTATTATTATTCTGACTATCTAATCCCGATCCATTTACAATTGTAACTGTAATTGGTTGCGAAGTTTGAGTTGGTACATTTGAGTTAAGAGTTATTGAAAAACCAATAGCTGAAAATGTATTTGCTCCAATTATAACACCTGCTTTTAATGTCATTGTTATAAATAATGAATCTTCAGTTATTACCCAATCATTATTATTAACTGAAACACCACCATTTACATTAGAAGTGCTATTTGCAGCTCCATAGGTAATAGTAAATGCAGATAGTTTTGGGATTTTAAGAACTACTTGCCCATCTGACGGTGCACCTCCAATTTCAGATATATTTACAACAAAATCTTTTGTTGGTGCTGAAGATAAAAATACTAAAGCATCAATATCTGTTGTTGGAGTAAAGTCTGGTAATGCGGGAATCGGAGTTGGTGTTGCCGTTACTGTTGGTGTGTCATTATCATTTGTTGTACCAGAGGTATCGGTGGCGCCTTCATCTGAAGTAACCGTAGCCGAATTCGTTACACTTCCTGCATCAATATCGGTTTGAGTAATGGTATAAGTACCTACTGCTATAGCTATTGTGCCAGGTGCCAAAGAAGCAATTGGGCTTCCAGTGATGATCAATCCTACCATTGGATCCGTTACCACAACATTAGTCAAAGTAGCATTTCCTGTATTGGTTACTGCAAAGATATAAGTAATTACATCACCTAGGGTTCCCATTCCACCAACGCTGGCGGTTTTCACCAAGGCAACAGCTGGAGTTTGGGTAATTGTTGTTGTAGTAGGCGTGTCATTATCATTTGCTGTACCAGAGATATCGGTAGCGCCTTCATCTGAAGTAGCCGTAGCCGAGTTGGTTACACTTCCTGCATCAATATCGGCTTGAGTAATGGTGTATGTTCCTGTGATAACTGAGCTAGAAGCACCCGCTGCCAAAGAAGCAATTGGGCTTCCAGTGATAATCAATCCTACCATTGGGTCCGTTACAACGATATTGGTTAAAGTAATATTTCCTGTATTGGTTATTGTAAAGGTATAGGTAATCACATCCCCTAGGGTTCCCGTGCCACCCACGCTGGCGGTTTTCACCAAGGCAACAGCTGGAGCCGCCCCCAAAGGCGTAGAAGTAACACATTCTGGATTATTATAAATTATACCTGAATAAGTATTAACGGCTCCAGCTGTAGAAAGCTGTCTGCCCGATAGAAACAAACCTGCTCCTGAGCTACAGGCTCCGCCATGGGAAAGAAATGTTCCTTTTAGATGAGAGCCAGCTCCTATAGTAACAGCACCAGTGGCAACTCCGGCTCCACCAATCCAAAAAACATTACAACGCTTCGCTCCATTAGCTAAAATTATTTTTGATTGTGCCCCTACTGAAAATGCCCCAGCAAACTTAAAAACAAATATTGCGTTTGAATTTCCTTGAGCGTCTAAGGTGATAGTTCCTCCTAAAGATCCTGCTCCTGCTATATAATAAACTCCCGGACCTACCGTTTCTCCATTTCCAAAAACTGGCGCGTGATTAGTTACAGTATTGGGTAGCGCCATAAGCGCAAGATAAGCGTTATCTACAGCTATTTTTGCTTGTGCTGTAGTAGCATTTGCATTATGCTCAGTTCCGATATGAATTCCAATTGTATAACCACTTATAGCTCCTCCATCTGTACCAATATTGCCATTAATTCCAGACATACCAGTATTTGCCGCAGCACCTAAACTAGTATAAAGTGCAAAGTCTGAAAGAACTCCTAAAACATCAACCTCAGGAGCAGGATCACAGCCCACTTCACAAAATATTGGAATGGTGCTAACACAAGGAGGTGGACTTGCAATAGCGCCAACTCCAATAGTTATTGCGCCATCCAAGGTAAGCATTCTTCCTTCAAGAACAACATTTGCACCAAGACCAACAGCTCCTACCTTTGAAAATAAAGTTCCTTTTACTTTAGCACCTGCCGCAACAGAAATAGCTCCTTCAGCAATCCAAAAAACATTACAAGATTTTGCTCCATTAGTTAAAATAACCTCTGCACCTGCTCCTACTGTAAATGCTCCGTAAAATCTAATTACAAAGACAGCATTAGGATTTCCTCCTCCATCAAGAGTAAGAGCTCCTCCTAAAGATCCAGCGCCACCTGTGGAATAAACTCCAGGGGTAATAGTTTCTCCAGCCCCAAAAGCGGGAGCATGAGTACCAGGATGTGTAACAAAAAGATCGGTAAGATGAATATATACCCTGAATAAATCGAATCTGGCCTGAGCAGTGTTAGCATCAGCATTGTATTCATCACCAATATAAGTTCCAGTTATAGCTCCAAAATTTGTACCAACATCGCCTGTAACGGTTCCTCCTGAATTTGCAACTGCTCCTGCTCCGGTATAAGCTTCAAAAGAGGTAAGTATTCCTAAATTAAGTGTCCCGTTAGGTGACTGGCTAAAGCTTAGATTTGAAAATAACAATAGCGCAATACTTGTTATACAAAATAATATGTATTTTTTCATAATGATTTGTGTTTATTTATCTATGGTATAAATTATTCTCCTTAGTCTATTTTATAGAATATAACTATCCGTAACTAATACCAAGTTGTTTCAAGAGCCGCAATTAATAACCTATCGGATAGTTTATCTCCAAAATACCTTCTATTAAATTTGTAACAAAATTCATTCAGGTAATTTTGCATATATTGGTCATTTATACAATATTGATATTTTTAAAAAATACTGAATTTATTAATTTTAAATTCAAAGCAACTAATCTCCAAAACGAATCAACGATAAGATTCTATTGTTAAGCCTCGCTTCACCAGTATCAACTTTCCACCATACTTCAATGGCTTCCTCTGCGGTTGGAATAGTAACCATTGTCTGTAAAGACACCGCTGAGTCCTGTAAATTAATTGTTCTACTAGATTTAGCTAACTCAGTCCCATTTTGATAAATACTGTAAGTCGCAGTAGTTACGGAACTCGATGTTGTACCAGCAGGGTATTGTTGTCCATAAAGTGCACCTGCAATTGTCAGAGCTCCTGCTGCAGTGCCCACATCTCCAATAATCGTAGAAGTTGCGTCAGATGTAACCGCACCGCTAGAGGTAAACATCACAAATGATGAGAGGCTTCTTAAATTAATAGGAGAAACACCCGATGGAGCGGCAAGAATGCTATTCGCCCCTACTCCTAATGCTCCTGACTTTGTAAACATCCTTCCTACAAGGCTCGTACCGGCTCCCAATGTAATCGCTCCGGCACGAGAAACCAAGATTCCTTTCATTATTGAGTTAGCACCCATAGACATGGCTGCTTCAGACACCCAGAATATATTTTTGACCTCTGCATTTCCCTCCAATATTACAGTTGTGTTCGCTCCTGTACTAAATGCACCGGTACACCTAATAATAAACACGGGATTTACATCGGTACCACCATCTAATGTAAGCGTTCCGGAAATCGATCCTGCTCCAGTCATGTCATAGACACCCGGAGACAAGACCTCATTGTCGCCAAAAATAACAGTATGAGATATACCGCCCGGGAAAGCCATTAAGTCTTGGTATATCATGTCCACATCAATAATACCTTGAGCAGAACTAAATGGTTGATTGATTCCGTCAGTCTCGTGCTGGGCATTAAATGAAACTAAATAAGTACCCGTTTGAGCCAACATCGTCATACCTGATACCAACAAAGCATTAGTGGATGTGATACTAATAGTATCGCCTAAAACAACAGCACTAATCGTAGGCTGCTCTTTTTCTTTGATACCTATCCATTTAGGCACCGAGGGAGTTCCAATATTTAATTGACCATTACTCAATGATGTATTGTAAATCATTAAACCTTCCGCCGGAGATGCTATTTCATCTCTTTGTGACGTAGTTAATCGTGGCATTAAAAGCCCTTTACTGGTGGAAGAAATATCTAGGATAGAAGAAGTATCAGGTGTTGTTGTCCCTATACCAACCTGAGCATAAAGACTGCTTGAAGACAATAAAAAAAAGACGCCTATTAAAAGAAAGCCTTTTTTAAAATTTTTAAGAAAAGTAAAGTTATGCATACAGTTATGTTTTTAAAATCTGGTTATCTTATGAGGTAAATGAAAAATCCCCAATTCTTCATTTACAGATGTCAAATATACATACAGAAATATAAATTCATTTCACTAATTTTTAACTATTAGATAAAAGGATAAATAAACTCGTCCAACTACACAAATTGATACAAAAAAATGTTTTTTTTGTAGGAATAGATTTGAAAACTGTACGTAGAAATACCTATTAACAACTAGTGCACGAATAAAAACTTGTAAGAAGAACAAATAATAATTAATTATAATATGCTTGAAAAGAGCCAAAAGATGGGGTATATTTGCACAAAATTTAATTTATAAATGATTCTTAAAAAAGAAATCGCCAGAAGAAGAACATTTGGTATTATATCTCATCCTGATGCCGGTAAAACTACTTTAACCGAAAAACTTTTACTCTTTGGTGGGGCTATTCAAGAGGCCGGTGCCGTCAAATCAAACAAAGTCAAAAAAGGAGCTACCAGTGACTTTATGGAAATTGAGCGCCAAAGAGGAATTTCTGTAGCTACATCTGTACTTGCATTTGAATATAAAGACATTAAAATAAATATTCTGGATACCCCAGGGCATAAAGATTTCGCTGAGGACACCTTTAGAACTTTAACCGCGGTAGATAGCGTTATCGTAGTAATTGATGTCGCAAAAGGTGTGGAAGAACAAACCGAAAAACTTGTAGAAGTTTGCCGAATGCGCAACATCCCAATGATTATTTTTATCAATAAAATGGATAGAGAGGGTAAGGATGCCTTTGAACTTCTTGATGAAATAGAACAAAAATTAAAATTAACGGTAACCCCTTTAAGCTTTCCCATAGGTATGGGATATGACTTTAAAGGCATATATAACATCTGGGAAAAAAATATTAATTTATTCACAGGAGATCCAAGAAGGGATATCGAAGAAACTATTGAAATAAACGATCTGGCTTCTCCCCACCTCGATGATTTAGTAGGATCAAAAGCAGCAAATTTACTTAGGGAGGAATTAGAATTAATTGAAGGAATATACAATCCTTTTGACAAGGAAGAATATTTGAACGGAAATTTACAGCCGGTTTTCTTTGGCTCTGCTTTGAATAATTTTGGGGTAAGGGAATTACTAGATTGTTTCGTTGAAATTGCCCCAAAGCCCAGACCAAAAAACAGTAACACCAGGCTAGTGCATCCCGATGAAAAAGAATTTAGTGGTTTTGTTTTTAAAATTCACGCTAATATGGATCCCAAACACAGGGATAGACTTGCATTTGTAAAAATTGTTTCCGGTGTTTTTGAGCGAAATAAGCCCTATCTTCATGTAAGGAGTAATAAAAAAATGAAGTTTTCCAGTCCCAATGCTTTTTTTGCAGAAAAGAAAGAAATCGTGGATACCTCTTATCCGGGAGATATTGTGGGACTTCATGATACCGGAAGTTTCAAAATAGGCGATACCTTAACGGAAGGAGAAGCAATGCAATACAAAGGAATCCCAAGTTTTTCCCCGGAACATTTTCGCTATATCAACAACGCAGACCCTTTAAAAACAAAACAATTAGAAAAAGGAATTGATCAATTGATGGATGAAGGAGTTGCGCAATTGTTCACCTTGGAAATGAATGGTAGAAAAGTAATCGGGACTGTAGGCGCACTTCAATTTGAAGTAATACAATATAGGCTTGAACACGAGTATGGTGCTACATGTAGCTATGAAAACCTCAATGTGCACAAAGCTTGTTGGGTAGATCCTGAAGATCCCAAGGGAGAGGAATTCAAAGATTTTTTAAGGGTAAAAAATAAATACTTAGCAAAAGACAAAAGAGGTCATCTCGTTTTCCTCGCAGATTCCCATTTTACTTTAGAAATGACCCAACAAAAATATCCTAAAGTAAAGCTGCATTTCGTTTCAGAATACAAGTAAAATAGTATTATAAAAAAAATCCTCAATAAATTGAGGATTTTTTTGTTTTAAGCTTCACCCGTTGGCCCAAAATTCAGTGGTATAGCGGGTTGTTCAAAGTCTTTTATCTCACCGTGAGCGGCTTCAAATCTTTTGATGTTATCATTTAAAGCTTTTAAAAATCGCTTAGCATGCTGCGGTGTTAAAATGATTCTAGATTTTACTTTACTTTTAGGCGTGCCCGGCATAATAGTAACAAAGTCAACAACAAATTCAGAAACAGAATGGTTGATAATTGCTAGGTTACTGTAAATACCCTGTGCAACTGCTTCGTCCAGTTCTATGTTGATTTGCCCTTGTTTTGGTTTATTCTGATTTTCTGCCATAGTTATAGTTTTTAGGTGTTAGGCAGTAGGTTTTAGGTTCACTTCAACAATAAATATATGTGTCTAGACCTAAAACCTATGCCCCATTCCTTTAATTATAGTTTACTTCTTGATTTTGTTCTGTCATTTCTTTAAGTTCTTCTTTAGAACCTACAAGTATATGCTCATACTCTCTCAATCCTGTTCCTGCAGGTATTTTATGACCTACAATTACATTCTCTTTCAGGCCTTCAAGATCATCTATTTTTCCTGCTACAGCCGCTTCGTTCAATACTTTTGTAGTTTCTTGAAAAGAAGCTGCAGATATAAATGATTTAGTTTGAAGGGACGCTCTAGTAATACCTTGTAGTATAGGAGTTGCAGTTGCTGAAACCGCATCCCTTGCCACAACAAGATTTTTGTCAGATCTTTTTAATAAAGAATTTTCATCTCGCAAATCTCTGGTAGTAATAATTTGTCCGGCTTTGATGTTTTCACTGCCACCGGAATCTTCTACTACTTTCATTCCAAATATTTTATCATTTTCTATGATAAAGTCATATTTGTGAGCAAGTTGATCTTCTAAGAATAAGGTATCTCCCGGATCGTCAATTCTCACCTTACGCATCATCTGTCTAACAACAACTTCAAAGTGTTTGTCATTGATTTTCACCCCTTGTAATCGATAAACTTCTTGTACTTCATTAACCAAATACTGTTGCACAGCAGATGGTCCTTTTATACGTAAAATATCTTCCGGGGTTACTGATCCATCAGAAAGTTGACTACCTGCTTTCACATAATCATTTTCCTGAACAAGAATCTGATTTGTTAATTTCACCAAGTATTTTTTAACTTCTCCTAATTTAGATTCAATAACAATCTCCCTATTACCTCTTTTAATTTTTCCGAAAGAAACCACACCATCAATCTCACTTACTACAGCAGGATTTGAAGGGTTACGTGCTTCAAACAGCTCCGTTAATCTAGGAAGACCTCCTGTAATATCACCCGCTTTAGCAGATTTGCGTGGAATTTTAACTAACACCTTACCGGTTTTAATTTTATCTCCATCATCTACCATAATATGCGCTCCTACAGGTAAGTTATAAGATCTAAGTGTATTTCCTTTTATATCCTGAATTAAAAGTGTTGGTATCAACTTTTTATTTCTGGATTCAGAAATTACTTTCTCTTGGAAACCAGTTTGCTCATCAATTTCTACCTGATAAGAAATACCTTGTTCAATATCTTCGTAAGCAATTTTCCCTGTAAATTCAGAAATAATCACACCGTTATATGGATCCCAAGAACAGATAACCTGTCCTTTTTTAACTTTTTCACCACTTTTAACGAAGATGTTTGAACCGTATGGAATATAGTTTGTACTTAATGTAATACCAGTTTTTTCATCCACTAACTTCAATTCTGAAGTTCTTGAAATTACAATATCTACAGAAGAACCATCTGAACTTTCCCCTTTTACAGTTTTTAATTCATCGATTTCTGCAATACCATCAAACTTAGCAAGTAATTTGTTTTCTTCGGAAATGTTACCCGCTGTTCCTCCCACGTGGAAGGTACGTAAGGTTAACTGTGTTCCCGGCTCTCCAATGGATTGCGCAGCGATTACACCAACGGCTTCCCCTTTTTGAACCATTTTACCGGTTGCAAGGTTTCTTCCGTAACACATGGAACAAATTCCTTTTTCAGCTTCACAAGATAATGCAGATCTTACTTCTACAGTTTCTACCGGCGAATTACTTATTTTATCAGCAATATCTTCAAAAATATGCTCTCCAGCTTTCACATACACTTCTCTTGTTATTGGATCGATAACATCATTTAATGCTGTACGACCCAGTATTCTTTCAGAAAGCGATTCTACAACTTCATCATTTTTCTTCAATGCAGAAACTTCAACTCCTCTTAGAGTACCACAATCTACCGTATTGATAATCACATCTTGTGAAACGTCAACAAGACGTCTTGTCAAGTACCCGGCATCTGCCGTTTTTAGTGCAGTATCGGCAAGACCTTTACGTGCACCGTGAGTAGAGATAAAGTATTCTAAAATAGATAGTCCTTCTTTAAAGTTAGAAAGAATAGGATTCTCAATAATCTCACCACCACCGGAGTTTGATTTTTTAGGCTTTGCCATCAAACCACGCATTCCGGTTAACTGGCGGATTTGTTCTTTAGAACCCCTCGCACCAGAATCAAGCATCATATAAACAGAGTTAAAACCTTGTTGGTCTTCTCTAATGCGCTTCATAGAAAGTTCTGTTAAAGCAGCATTTGTGGAAGTCCAGATATCAATAACCTGATTGTAACGCTCGTTATTGGTAATAAGACCCATGTTATAGTTTGCCATAATACCATCTACCTGATTATTGGCACTATCAATCATGGTATATTTTTCCGGTGGAATAATGATATCTCCTAAACTAAAGGAAAGACCACCTCTAAATGCATAGTCAAATCCAAGATCTTTTATTTTATCCAAAAAGTCTGACGTTGTTGGAACATCTGTTACTTTTAGTATTTTTCCAATAATATCACGAAGTGATTTTTTAGTCAATACCTCATTGATAAAACCTGCTTGCTCCGGCACTTCTTTATTAAAGAGTACTCTACCTACAGTTGTTTCAATGATTTGGAAAACCAGTTCTCCTTTATCATTGAAATCTTTGGTCCTGATTTTTATACCCGCGTTTAATTCTACTTGTTTCTCGTTGTATGCAATGATTACCTCTTCTTCTGAATAGAAAGTCAAACCTTCTCCTTTTACTTTATATTCTGGAGTGGTTTTTCTCAGTTTGGTCATATAGTAAAGACCCAAAACCATATCCTGAGAAGGCACAGTAATAGGCGAACCATTTGCCGGGTTCAAAATATTGTGAGAGGCAAGCATTAATAATTGAGCCTCTAAAATTGCTTCAGGTCCCAGCGGCAAGTGAACAGCCATCTGGTCACCATCAAAATCAGCATTAAATGCAGTACACGCTAATGGGTGTAACTGAATTGCTTTTCCTTCAATTAATTTTGGCTGAAAAGCCTGTATACCTAAACGGTGAAGCGTAGGTGCTCTATTCAGTAATACAGGATGTCCTTTTAGAACATTTTCTAAAATATCCCAAACTACCGGCTCTTTTTTGTCAATTATTTTTTTAGCAGACTTTACTGTTTTTACAATTCCTCTTTCTATCAGTTTTCTGATTACGAAAGGTTTGTACAATTCAGCTGCCATGTTTTTGGGTATTCCACATTCAAACATTCTCAATTCAGGTCCAACAACGATTACCGAACGAGCAGAATAATCCACACGTTTACCAAGTAAGTTTTGACGGAAACGACCTTGTTTTCCTTTTAAGGAATCTGAAAGGGATTTTAAAGGCCTGTTTGAATCTGTTTTAACTGCAGATGATTTTCTTGTATTATCAAATAAAGAATCTACAGACTCTTGAAGCATACGTTTTTCATTACGTAAAATTACTTCAGGGGCTTTAATCTCTACCAGTCTTTTAAGACGATTGTTTCTTATAATTACCCTTCGGTATAAGTCATTTAAATCTGACGTAGCAAAACGACCTCCATCCAGCGGCACTAATGGTCTTAGTTCAGGCGGGATAACAGGGATCACTTTCATGATCATCCATTCTGCTTTGTTCTCACGATTAAAGTTAGACTCACGTAACGATTCAACCACTTGAAGTCTTTTCAGTGCTTCGGTTTTACGTTGTTTTGAAGTTTCGTTATTTGCTTTGTGTCTTAAATCAAAAGACAATTCATCCAGATTGATTCTTTGTAGTAAATCAATTAAGCATTCGGCACCCATTTTAGCGATAAATTTATTGGGGTCCTGATCATCTAAGTATTGATTTTCCTGCGGAAGGGTATCTAAAATAGATAAGTATTCCTCTTCAGTTAAGAAATCCAGTTTTTTAAAGGATTCTCCTTCTTCATTTTTTGCGATACCGGCTTGAATTACAACATAGCGCTCATAATAAATGATCATATCCAGTTTTTTGGATGGTAATCCAAGAAGGTAACCAATTTTATTTGGTAACGATCTAAAATACCAGATATGGGCTACAGGAACTACAAGGTTGATATGACCAACACGGTCTCTACGCACTTTCTTTTCTGTTACTTCAACGCCACAACGGTCACATACAATACCTTTGTAACGAATTCTTTTATATTTTCCACAGGCACACTCATAATCTTTAACCGGGCCAAATATGCGCTCACAAAACAATCCATCACGTTCCGGTTTGTGTGTACGGTAATTGATAGTTTCCGGCTTTAAAACTTCACCTCTGGATTCTGCCAAAATAGACTCAGGAGATGCCAAACCGATAGAAATTTTATTAAATTTCTGTGCTGTGTTATTATCTTTATTTCTTGCCATAATTTTATTTATTCAAAATTCAAGGTTTAAAGTTCAAGGTTTGTTATCCTATTCACTTTATTCTTCCAAACGAATATCCAGACCTAGACCTTTCAACTCGTGCATCAATACATTAAATGATTCCGGAAGGCCTGGTTCAGGCATCGTTTCTCCTTTAACAATTGCTTCATAGGTTTTTGCTCTACCTACAACGTCATCTGATTTTACAGTTAAGATTTCTCTAAGGGTAGCTGAAGCGCCATAAGCTTCCAGTGCCCAAACTTCCATCTCTCCAAAACGTTGTCCTCCAAATTGCGCTTTACCACCTAAAGGCTGTTGCGTAATCAAAGAGTATGGTCCTATAGAACGCGCGTGCATTTTATCGTCGATCAAGTGACCCAGTTTTAACATATAAATTACCCCAACAGTTGCCGGTTGATCAAAACGATCTCCCGTTCCTCCATCATATAAGTGGGTATGTCCAAATCTTGGTATTCCTGCCTCGTCAGTCAATTCATTAATCTGGTCGATAGTTGCCCCATCAAAAATAGGTGTTGCAAATTTTCTTCCTAATTTTTGTCCTGCCCAACCTAACACGGTTTCATATATCTGACCAATGTTCATACGTGATGGCACCCCAAGTGGGTTTAACACGATATCAACCGGTGTTCCATCTTCTAAAAATGGCATATCTTCCTGACGCACGATACGAGCTACAATACCTTTGTTTCCGTGACGTCCTGCCATTTTATCTCCCACTTTTAACTTACGTTTTTTAGCGATGTAGATTTTAGCAAGTTTTAAAATTCCTGCAGGAAGTTCATCCCCCACAGAGATTGTAAATTTCTCACGTCTCAAGTTACCTTGTAGATCGTTTTCTTTAATTTTATAGTTGTGCAAAAGATCTGCCACTAATCTGTTTGAAGCATCATCTGTAGTCCACACCCCTTGTGTTAAGTGGGTATAGTCATAAACAGCATTCAACATTTTTAGAGTGTATTTCTTGCCTTTCGGGAAAATTTCTTCTCCTAAGTCATTCATTACACCTTGAGCGGTTTTACCACCTACAATAGCAAAAAGTTTATCGACAAGAACATCTTTCAATTCATTGAATTTAGCTTCATACTGTATTTCTAAAGCAGTGATATCTTCTTTGTCTTTTGCTCTTTTACGTTTATCTTTTACAGCTCTCGCAAAAAGTTTTTTGTCGATTACAACACCATTTAAAGATGGGGAAGCTTTTAGCGATGCATCTTTTACATCTCCTGCTTTATCCCCAAATATGGCACGAAGTAATTTTTCTTCGGGCGTAGGATCGCTTTCTCCTTTTGGCGTGATTTTTCCGATAAGGATATCCCCGGGCTTAACTTCAGCACCGATACGGATCATACCATTCTCGTCCAAATCTTTTGTAGCTTCTTCAGAAACGTTTGGAATATCATTGGTTAATTCTTCATTACCCAATTTTGTATCCCTAACTTCTAAAGTATATTCATCTATGTGAATAGAAGTAAAAATATCGTTTCTAACAACTTCTTCTGAAATTACAATTGCATCCTCAAAGTTATATCCTTTCCAAGGCATGAAGGCTACTTTCATATTTCTACCAAGAGCAAGCTCACCGTTTTCGGTAGCATATCCCTGACAAAGAACTTGTCCTTTAAAAACCCTATCCCCTTTTCTTACGATAGGTTTTAGGTTTATATTTGTTCCTTGGTTTGTTTTACGGAATTTAACCAATTTATAAGTCGTCAAATCACTGTCAAAACTTACCAAACGATCTTCTTCTGAACGATCGTAATTAATGGAAATCTCATTGGCGTCGACATATTCCACTACACCGTCCCCTTCTGCATTTATCAATACTCTGGAGTCGCTGGCAACCTGTCTTTCTAAACCTGTTCCTACAATAGGAGCCTGTGGTAAAAGTAATGGCACTGCCTGACGCATCATGTTAGATCCCATCAATGCACGGTTAGCATCATCATGCTCCAAAAACGGAATTAAAGATGCAGAAATAGAAGATATCTGGTTTGGTGCAACGTCAATGTAGTTTACCGTGTTAGGGTCTACTACCGGGAAGTCACCTTCCATACGTGCAATAACTTTATCTTTTTCTATTGTACCGTCATCCCCAATAGGGATGTTAGCCTGTGCTATTAATTGTCCTTCTTCTTCTTCCGCAGAAAGGTATATTGGTTCTGATTTAAAATCAATTTTACCGTTGTCTACTTTACGATAAGGAGTTTCAAGGAAACCTAGGTTATTTACTTTCGCAAATACACTCATTGAAGAAATCAAACCAATGTTTGGTCCCTCAGGAGTTTCTATAGGACATAATCTTCCGTAGTGGGTATAGTGAACGTCACGTACCTCAAATCCTGCTCTTTCTCTGGATAATCCACCCGGTCCTAATGCTGAGAATCTACGTTTGTGAGTGATCTCGGCAATTGGATTGGTTTGATCCATGAATTGGGATAACTGGTTGGTTCCGAAAAAAGAATTAATAACTGAAGACAATGTCTTTGCATTAATCAAATCTATAGGAGTAAAAACCTCGTTATCACGAACATTCATTCTTTCTCTGATAGTTCTTGCCATACGGGCAAGACCTACACCAAATTGTTGGGAAAGTTGTTCTCCCACAGTTCTAACACGACGGTTAGAAAGGTGATCGATATCATCAATCTCTGCTTTTGAATTAATTAATTCAATAAGATATTTGATGATGGTAATGATGTCTTCTTTTGTTAAAACTTGCTTGTCCATCGGGATGTCCAATCCAAGTTTTTTGTTCATTCTGTAACGTCCTACTTCACCAAGGTTGTAGCGTTGATCACTGAAGAATAATTTGTGAATTATTCCTCTTGCGGTCTCTTCATCAGGCGGCTCAGCGTTACGTAATTGTCTATATATGTGTTCTACAGCTTCTTTTTCAGAGTTTGTAGGATCTTTTTGCAATGTATTGTGTATAATGGCATAATCTGCAGATTGATTATCTTCATTGTGAAGTAAAATAGTTTTACTTCCGGAGTCCAGAATCTCATCAATATGGTCTTTTTCCAGAATCGTATCCCGATCCAGGACAATTTCATTACGCTCAATAGATACTACCTCGCCAGTGTCTTCATCCACAAAATCCTCGTGCCATGTTTTCAAAACACGTGCGGCAAGTTTTCTGCCTAAATATTTTTTAAGACCAGTTTTAGAAGCTTTTACTTCTTCGGCAAGATTAAATATTTCAAGAATATCTTTATCTCTTTCAAAACCAATTGCCCTAAATAATGTGGTAACAGGAAGTTTTTTCTTTCTATCAATGTAAGCATACATAACGCTATTGATATCGGTAGCAAATTCAATCCAGGAACCTTTAAAAGGAATTACCCTTGCAGAGTATAATTTAGTTCCATTAGCGTGGAAAGACTGACCAAAAAACACCCCCGGTGATCTGTGTAATTGAGATACAACAACACGTTCAGCACCATTGATACAGAAAGTACCACTTGGTGTCATATAAGGAATTGTACCTAAATAAACATCTTGTACAATAGTTTCGAAATCTTCGTGTTCTGCATCTGTACAAAATAACTTAAGCCTGGCCTTTAACGGAACACTATAAGTTAATCCACGCTCGATACATTCCTGTATGGAATATCGTGGTGGATCTACGAAATAATCTAAAAATTCTAAAACAAATTGGTTACGGGTGTCCGTAATTGGGAAGTTTTCCAAGAAGGTTTTATAAAGACCTTCATTAACTCTTTCTTCTGACTTTGTTTCCAACTGGAAAAAATCCTGAAAGGATTTAACTTGAATATCCAGAAAATCGGGGTAGTCTGGCTTATTCTTTACAGAGGAAAAATTCAATCTTTCAGTTTGCGTTGCTGACATTAATGGACGGAATTTTAATTAAAATAAAAATGGTTTTAGCGAAAAAAAAAGTAGGAAACTATTTTTTACGCAAAATGGTTTAGGTCATTTAGTTATCAACTAAAGACCTAAACCTTAGGTATTTAACCCGATTCCATACGTATTCGTGGAGGAATCGGGAAAAAGTATTACTTAAGTTCTACTTCAGCTCCGGCTTCTTCCAGAGATGCTTTTAAACTGTTTGCCTCATCTTTAGAAACACCTTCTTTTACTGGGCTAGGAGCGCTATCAACAAGTTCTTTTGCTTCTTTAAGACCAAGTCCGGTAAGTTCCTTAACAAGTTTTACAACTGCTAATTTAGATGCACCGGCTGCTTTAAGAATAACATCAAATTCTGATTGCTCTTCTGCAACTTCAGCAGCACCACCACCACCAGCAGCAACAGCAACAGCTGCAGCAGCAGGCTCGATACCATACTCATCTTTTAATATTGTAGCTAACTCATTAACTTCTTTAACAGTTAAGTTAACTAATTTTTCTGCGAAATCTTTTAAATCTGCCATTTTCTATCGTTTTAAAAATTTAATTTTACTATTTAATAAATATAATATTCGTTGTTTAATAATGTACTATCCTTCTTTTTCAGATAGTGTTTTAAGTATTCCTGCAAGTTTACCACCACTTGATTTAAGTGCGGATATAACATTTTTAGCAGGAGATTGAAGTAACCCAATAATATCACCTATCATCTCTTCACGAGATTTGATACTTACTAATGCATCTAATAGATCATCGCCAATATAAACAGCTTCTTCAATAAAAGCCCCTTTTAAAACAGGCTTTTCTGATTTTTTACGAAACTCTTTAATTACTTTAGCAGGAGCGTTACCTGTTTCAGAAAACATTAAGGAGGTATTACCTTTTAAAATGGTTTTTAAATCTCCGAAATCCCTTTCTGAACTTTCCATTGCTTTTTCAAGCAGCGTGTTTTTAACAACCGTTAGTTTTATACCGGCTTTGAAACAAGCACGACGTAAATTTGTAGTAGTGAGTGCATCTAGACCTGAAATATCTGTTAAGTAGATATTTGAATTTTCGGCTAACTGGGTAGTTAAAACTTCAATAGCTTTTGATTTTTCTTCTCTTGTCATAATTTCAAATAGTCCTATTCAGTAAATCGTTTAGCATCAATTTCTACTCCGGGGCTCATAGTGCTGGAAATATAAATACTCTTTATATAAACACCTTTTGCCACAGTAGGCTTTAACTTTACCAATGTTGTTAATAATTCTCTTGCGTTTCCGGCAATTTTTTCTGCATCAAAAGATGCTTTCCCAATTGCAGCGTGTACTATTCCGGTTTTATCAACTTTAAAGTCAATCTTACCAGACTTAATATCAGAAACAGCTTTAGCGATATCCATAGTAACGGTACCAGTTTTAGGGTTAGGCATCAAACCACGTGGTCCTAAGACACGCCCAAGAGGTCCTAATTTACCCATAACACTAGGCATTGTTACAATAACATCAACATCTGTCCAACCTCCTTTAATTTTTTCGAGGTACTCGTCTAATCCTATAAAATCTGCACCGGCTTCTTTAGCTTCGGCTTCTTTATCTGGTGTTACTAATGCTAAAACTTTTACGTCTTTACCTGTTCCGTGAGGAAGGGTAACAACGCCTCTAACCATTTGATTTGCTTTTCGTGGGTCTACATTTAAACGCACTGCTAAATCTACAGAAGGATCAAAGTTTGCATTGGTAATCTCTTTTACTAAAGCAGATGCTTCTGCAAGGGAGTAGGCCTTTGTGGTATCTACTTTTGCTTTAGCTTCTTTTTGCTTTTTTGTTAATTTTGCCATTTTCTTTAATTACTTTTCAGGTTAAAAAGGTGCGTTTCCTCTTACTTTAACTCCCATTGATCTTGCCGTTCCGGCAACCATTTTCATGGCTGATTCGATAGTAAATGCGTTAAGGTCTTGCATTTTGTCTTCTGCAATCGTTTTAATCTGATCCCAAGAAATAGTTGCTACTTTTCTGATATGTGGCTCTCCAGATCCTTTCTTGATCTTAGCGGCTTCCATAACCTGAATAGCAGCAGGAGGTGTTTTTACAACAAAATCAAAAGATTTATCTTTGTAAACGGTAATTGCTACCGGCAACACTTTTCCAGGCTTATCTTGAGTTCTAGCATTAAATTGTTTACAGAACTCCATAATGTTAACCCCGGCAGCACCTAAAGCAGGTCCTACTGGCGGCGAAGGGTTTGCAGCGCCTCCTTTAACTTGAAGTTTTACAACTTTACTGATTTCTTTTGCCATTTTTTAAAATTTAAATGTGGTAATCCCTTTAGTGGAAGCATAAGTTTTTACCTATTATAAGCGTAACAGTTTTTTTAAACTTTTTCTACTTGCATATAGCTTAACTCCAGTGGTGTTTTTCTTCCAAATATTTTCACCATTACCTCGAGTTTACGTTTTTCTTCATTAATTTTTTCAACAGTTCCATTGAAACCATTAAAAGGACCATCGATAACTTTTATAGTTTCACCTATGGTAAACGGGATGTTCACATTATCATCATCTACTGACAACTCATCTACTTTACCGAGCATTCTGTTTACTTCAGACTGTCTAAGCGGCACAGGGTCTCCCCCTTTAGTTTCTCCAAGAAAACCAATAACACCATTAACAGACTTAATAATATGTGCAATTTCTCCGGCAAGATTGGCTTGTACCATTATGTATCCGGGAAAGTATACACGCTCTTTATTTATTTTTTTTCCGTTTCTTACTTGAATAACTTTTTCAGTAGGCACTAAAATTTGATCGATATAATCTTCTAAATTTAATCGTGTTACTTCACTTTCAATATAAGATTTTATCTTATTCTCCTGCCCGCTTACTGCACGGACAACATACCATTTCTTTGTGCTTTTTACCTCCGTCATTTTAAAAAAATTCTAGGATTTTATCCAATTAAAATACTGTGCTATAATTTCACTAAAAACGGTATCTACACCCCATATTGCTAAAGAAAGGACAATAGAAAATACAGCTACTAACACTGTTAATCTTTGTGCTTCAGCCCAAGGAGTCCAGGTAACGTGGTTTTTTAGTTCGTTATACGATTCTTGAATATAGTTTAGCATTTCTTTACTAGTTATTAAATTTATTTCTTTCCAAGCACGGGTTGAGAGACTTCCTTCGACTTCGCTCAGGATAAACTTCTCGTCTCACACTTTCATTATATTAATTTACTTTCTGATAAATATTTCAATATTGCACGGGTTGAGAGACTCCCTTCGACTTCGCTCAGGATAAACTTCTCGTCTCACACTTTCATTATATTAATTTACTTTCTGATAAATATTTCAATATTGCACGGGTTGAGAGACTCGAACTCCCGACACCTGGTTTTGGAGACCAGTGCTCTACCAACTGAGCTAAACCCGTAAAAATTTAGAATGTAATATTTTAATATTAACTATTTCTAAATCAGTGTCAATTTACCATTTATAACGCTCAGTTCTGAGCCCTGCCTGCCGGCAGGCAGGTAAACCCGTAGATAAAGCTAAAGGTATCCGCCAAAGGCGGACACCTTTTGTGCCTATCTTATATTAGAATTATTTATTCTATAATTTCAGTTACTTGACCTGCACCTACAGTTCTACCTCCTTCACGGATCGCAAAACGTAAACCAACAGTCATCGCAATTGATTGAATTAAATCAACGTGTATAGTTAAGTTGTCTCCAGGCATTACCATCTCAACTCCTTCAGGAAGTGTAATATTACCAGTTACGTCAGTTGTCCGAACGTAAAACTGTGGACGGTAGTTATTGTGAAATGGTGTGTGACGACCACCTTCTTCTTTCTTAAGAACGTAAACCTCAGCTTTAAACTTTTTGTGTGGTTTTACAGATCCTGGCTTAACGATAACCATACCTCTAGTGATTTGAGTTTTCTCAATACCTCTTAAAAGTATACCTACGTTATCTCCAGCTTCTCCTCTGTTAAGGATTTTACGGAACATCTCAACACCAGTTACAGTAGAAGTTAATTTTTGAGCTCCCATTCCAATGATTTCTACTGAATCTCCAGTATTAGCTACACCAGTCTCGATACGACCTGTTGCAACTGTACCACGACCTGTAATAGAGAATACATCTTCAATAGGCATCAGAAATGGTTTGTCAATATCACGTGGAGGTAATTCAATCCAAGTATCCACAGCTTCCATTAATTGGATAACTGTATCTACCCATTTTTGCTCACCATTTAAGGCTCCTAAAGCAGAACCTTGAATAACAGGACCATTATCACCATCATATTCATAAAAAGATAATAAGTCTCTGATTTCCATTTCTACTAATTCAAGTAGCTCCTCATCATCAACCATATCTACTTTATTCATAAACACAACCATTCTTGGGATACCTACTTGGCGACCTAGAAGAATGTGTTCACGAGTTTGTGGCATAGGCCCATCAGTTGCAGCTACAACTAGTATAGCACCATCCATTTGAGCAGCACCAGTTACCATGTTCTTTACGTAATCCGCGTGACCTGGACAGTCAACGTGAGCGTAATGACGATTTGCAGTTGCATATTCTACGTGTGAAGTATTAATTGTGATACCTCTTTCTTTTTCTTCAGGTGCATTATCAATCTGATCGAAAGATCTTGCTTCTGAATACCCTGCATCAGCTAATACTTTAGTAATAGCTGCAGTTAAAGTTGTTTTGCCGTGATCAACGTGTCCAATTGTACCTATATTTAAGTGCGGTTTGGAACGATCGTAAGTTTCCTTTGCCATGTTTAAAAATTTTTAATCTTAGTTATATATATTAGTGTTCAATGCTTTTATAACTTGAGCCAACGACGGGAATTGAACCCGTGACCTCTTCCTTACCAAGGAAACGCTCTACCCCTGAGCTACGTCGGCAGGAATGAGTTTCAGGTTTCAAGTTCCAGGTTTCAAATTTTTATTTTTATCGAAAAAACTTTAAACCTTAAACCTTAAACTTTTTGGAGCGGGAGACCGGGTTCGAACCGGCGACATTCAGCTTGGAAGGCTGACGCTCTACCAACTGAGCTACTCCCGCAATTTTTGAAATTCCAAAAAATAAATTCCAAATTCCAATATTTTAATGACCTTATTATTTTTGCGACAGTAAGCTTGGATCCGCCTACGGCGGACTAACAACTGAGCTACTCCCGCAATTTTTTGAAATTCCAAAAAAGAAATTCCAAATTCTAAAATTTAGTAAATTGAATTTAAGATTTTGTGGGGAGAGCAGGATTCGAACCTGCGAAGACGTAGTCAGCAGATTTACAGTCTGCCCTCGTTGGCCGCTTGAGTATCTCCCCTCTTTTTTAATTTCAATCTATATTGTAAAAGAACGTTTTCAAACTTTTTGAGCCGATGGAGGGACTCGAACCCACGACCTGCTGATTACAAATCAGCTGCTCTAGCCAGCTGAGCTACATCGGCTTTTTACTATTTTTTGGCCATAAAAAAGTCCGCTATTTCTAACGGACTGCAAATGTATATAAATTTTATTTTTAAAAAAATTATTTTTAAAAAAATTCTCTATAAATATGCTCTTTGTTTCTCTTTTCGCTTTTTTAACTGTCTTTCCAATGCTTGAACACAATCATCAATGCCGATTTCAAAACGCTTACATTCTTTTTTTACAATTAAATCATCGCCAGGAATGCTTAATAAAACCTCCGCAACTTTGTTTTCGGGATTGCTGGTATTCTCTAATTTGAGGAAAACATCCGCAAAAATTATCTTATCATAAAATTGTTCCAGCTTACTTAATTTTTTTTCAATGAAGTTTATAAGCTTGATGTCTGCATCAAATCCCGGGGTTTGCACGTTTACTTTCATACGTTATATATTTAAGTTACTATTATTATTTTCTATTTCGGGGGTGTGTATTTTCATATACTTTTTTTAACTCAGCAATACTGTTGTGTGTATACACCTGTGTGGAAGCTAAGCTAGAGTGCCCTAATAGTTCTTTGACTGCATTTAAATCTGCCCCTTCATTTAACAAATGTGTAGCAAAAGAATGCCTTAAAATATGCGGACTCTTTTTTTGCTTTGAAGATGCTCTACTAAAGTAATTATTTATAATTCTGTACACAAATGTTTGACTAACTTTAACGCCTTCTTTCGTTAAAAAAAGAAAATTATTGGATTCAGAGTTAGTAACCCCCTGTCTGTAGATAAGATATTGATTCAAAGTTTTGCAAATGGATGGCAGTAATGGAATATACCGTTCTTTATTTCTCTTCCCCAATACTTTTATTATTTGTTTTTGAAAATCCAGATCAGAAACTTTTAAATGTATAAGTTCTGATTTACGCATTCCGGTAGTGTAAAAAAGCTCTACTATTGCCTTATTGCGTGTGGATTCGATATTTTCACTAAGTTCAGCATCTAAAATATCCAACACCACATTAATTTCTTTCTCTGAAAAAGGAACCTGCAAGGTTTTTGGCACTTTTAAGGCTTTGTGTTTGGCTAATGGATTTTCTGAAATCTGACCAGTTTTCAGCAGAAACTTGTAGTATGCCTTTAAAGAAGATACTTTTCTATTGATGCTTTTATTTTTTATTCCTGCATCTACTAAAGAAACCACCCAACTGCGTATCATTGCATAGTGCACTTCTTTACTATTTTCACAATCAAACTTGGTGCTGATATAAGTAAAGAAACTTTCTACATCTTTTTGGTAAGCCAAAACCGTATGTGGGGAATATTTTTTTTCTAAAGACAGATATGCTATGAAAGGGGAAATGGACATACATTTTTCATTGAATTGTAAATTTACAAAACTTTATAGATATTGAAATGATAAATGTCAGTTAAACCCACATTATGCATTAGAAAATCTATTCCGGCTTGAAACTACTGCAAAATCTACCGTTTCACTTTGTTTTTTAATTTAACCATAACGATGCTATGCTGAAATCAAGAAAACAATAGATTTTATTGTATTTTCAACCCTCATAACAAAGTTCTAATGCATAATCAGGGTTAAAAAAAATTCCCGCACTGTAGAAACAAGTTCTACATATATGCGGGAATGTTATTTTTGCAAAGTTATAGAGCTTAAATTTCTTCTTTATCTCTAAGACCTTGAATGTATTGTGCCTTTTGAACTTGTGCCCTGCGGGAAACAGAAGGTTTTGTAAATGCTTGTCTGCTTCTTAACTGACGCATAGTTTGCGTTCTGTCAAATTTTCTCTTAAAACGCTTTAGCGCTCTATCGATATTTTCTCCGTCTTTAATTGGTATAATTAACATAATGGTATCACCTCCTCTCTTTAGGGTGGCAAAATTAAATCAAATAATTCAAAAAATCTACAACTTTTAAAAAAATATGAAAAATGGATATAAAAAAGCAATAGCCGCCTAAGTTGCCGGCTTATACTCTTTATTATCTATTATCATTTTAGCAATTATCTCTCTTAATATCTCCGATGTCCCACCGCCTATTGGACCTAAACGGCTATCCCTGGAAAGTCTAGCTAGTGGGTATTCTTCCATATAACCATAACCTCCCAAAAATTGTAAACAATCATATATTACTTCATCAGCAATTTTTGTGGAAACCAGTTTTGACATCGTGGCTTCTTTAACCACGTATTCGCCATTATTAAGTCTTGCTGCTATTGAATAATTAAATGCTTTGCACATTTCAATTTCACTTGCCCTGTCTGCTACCCTGTGGCGTAATGCCTGAAATTTATCGATTGTTTTTCCAAATGCCTTTCTTTCTGCCATATATTCCAGTGCATATTCCAGCGCAAATTCAGCTCTTGCGTGGGCATTTACACCCATAATCAATCGTTCTAAAGCAAAATGTTGCATTATATAGTTAAACCCTTTATTTTCTTCCCCCATCAAGTTAGAGGTGGGAATTTTAACATTATCAAAAGCAATTTCTGCTGTATCTGAAGCGCGCCAACCCAGTTTGTCCAATTTTGTAGCAGAAACCCCGGGAGTATCCCTATCTATAAGAAAAATACTCATTCCTTTGTTTCCTAACTCAGGAGAAGTTTTTGCTGCAACCACTAAATAATCAGAATAAACACCATTGGTTATGAAGGTTTTTGACCCATTGATAACATAAGAATCCCCTTCTTTAACCGCGGTGGTTTTCATTCCTGCAACATCAGAACCTCCAAATGGTTCTGTAATGCACAAACAGCCTATTAAATCCCCGTTAATGCTTCCGGTAAGATATTTTTCTTTTATAGCATCACTACCTTCTTTATTAAGATGCGTCATTGCAAGATAGGCATGTGCCCACATTGCGGCAGCAAAACCTCCAGAATTGATTTTTTGAAGCTCTTCTAAAAAAATAATGGTGTAGAATAAATCCAATTCCATCCCACCAAATTTCTCAGGATAGTTTAAACCGAAATAACCCATTTCACCAAATTTTTTCCAAATGAAACGTTCTATGGTTCCGGATTTTTCCCATTTTTCAATATGTGGTACAACTTCTTTTTGTAGAAACTCTTGAAAGCTTTTTCTAAATAAGTGATGCTCTTCTGAAAAGTGAGTGATATTCATATGTAATTTTTTTCTTGAATGAGTGGAAATTTATTTTTAATAAAGCATATTTCCGTACTATTATTCCAAGGTCAAATATAAGGTAAATCTCTCAATCTTTTGTGCCGGAAAGCCTGCTATGTTTTTTAACTCCTCAAAATCTTTAATGCCCTCATGCAACAATCTGTAGTCTACAATCTCTTTGGCTAGTTGAAAACTTATAAATGGAAGAGTCGCTATATCTGAAGCGGAAGCTGTGTTAATATTTATTTTTTCCACATACGGTTTTTCTTTTACAGTATATTCAGCAAGCACTCTTTTTACTACTGATGCTTCTAAGCCATACACATCATATAGTTGCTCATCTACTAAAAAACCATTCAACCGCTTTCTAAAATCAACAATGCGTTTAGAAAGCACCTCCCCTATGCCGTAAATTTCCTGTAATTGTTCGCCATTTACTTTATTTAAGTCTGCTTTTTGGGCAAATGATTTTTCAGTTTTGGAATCCCAGGAATTGCTTCTTGGTTTTGGGTTTGTTACCCATTCCGGGAATTGAAAGTAAACACGTATAGCTTCTAAAAGCGAATCAGAAACCTGGGTTACGCGTTTGAAATCGGCTACTGAATTTATCCATTGATCACCTTTTCGGAATGCATGTAACCTGTCTATTTCTTCAGGGGTCATTCCCAAAGTATATCCCTTGTATTCTGTGATAAAATTAGGATTAAATGGCCTGATTACAGGTTTCTTTCCTTCTAATGCTACTTCCCTTAACGAATCCATTTGTTGCTGCAAGGCAAGAATTTCTTCCGTTTCGGTTTCTATTGGATTGTCCTGTGAGAAATCCACAAAAAAATAAACACCTTGTAAAACAACTATCGTGAGCACTAATAATAAAATCCCATTTCGTTGTTTTCGGGAAAACCGGAAATGGGATTTTAGAGCATTCATTTTGTTATTATTTTATTTCACTTTAGGCACTTTTAAAATTTCGCCTGCCTTAAGCCTTCGCATATAATCTTTTAAATCCCGACGCACTTCACCGGACATTAAATAAAGACCTATAATATTAGGAAATGCCATTGCAAGGATCATCATATCTGAAAAGTCAAGAACAGCTCCTAAGCTTACAGAAGCACCAATAACTACAAAAACCAAAAATAATATTTTGTAAGCCATTTCTATTTTTTTACTTTTTCCGAAGAGATAGGTCCACGCGCGCATTCCATAATAAGACCACGAGATCATTGTGGAAAAAGCAAAAAGGAATATGGCCCCTGTCAAGATATAAGGAAACCAAGAGATCACACTTCCAAACGCATCTGATGTCAATTGCGCTCCGGCCATACCTGCAATTTCATGTTTTCCGGTAAAGATTAAAACCAAAGCGGTCAACGTACAAACCACTACAGTATCAATAAAAGGCTCGAGTAAAGAAACAAAGCCTTCAGAAGGCGGATTGTTAGTTTTAGCAACACTATGTGCAATTGCAGCAGAACCAATACCAGCTTCATTAGAGAATGCCGCACGTTGAAATCCTAAAATCAATACACCTATAACGCCACCTTTCAATGCAGATGGGTTAAATGCACCTTCAAATATAGCCGTAAATGCGGGTATTATATTTTCAATATTAACACTTATAACTATAATACAGGCAATAATATAAATACTTGCCATAAAAGGTACCACTTTAGAAGTCACTTTTGCAATACTTCGTATCCCACCAATGATTACTGCGGCAACCAGAACGGAAATAATCAATCCGAACCAAAGTCCATTACCTATAAATGCAGGTATTTGTCCTGATACTGCTTCAAAGGCTTGGTTTGCCTGAAACATATTACCGCCCCCAAAAGAAGCACCAACACATAAAACCGCAAAAACACCTGCAAGAACTTTACCCAGGGTTTTTTTGTTCTGCATTTCAAGGCCTTTACGTAAATAGCTCATAGGCCCACCAAAAACACGTCCGTCTGCCGCTATTTCACGGTATTTAACTCCGAGTGTACATTCCACAAATTTTGCCGACATTCCTAAAAGTCCTGCCAATATCATCCAAAAAGTTGCCCCTGCTCCACCCAAGGAAATAGCAACTGCAACCCCTGCAATATTACCTAACCCCACGGTTCCTGAAACAGCAGTTGTCAATGCTTGAAAGTGGGTTACCTGACCGGGAGCATTCGGGTCATCATATTTTCCTCTTGCAAGGTCAATCGCATGTCGAAAACCCCTTATGTTTATAAAGCCCATTCTTATAGTGAAGAAAACTGCCCCTATAACTAACCAGATAACTATAAATGGGATAGGTTTTTGTTGCGTATCTCCATTAGGATGCACTAAGGCTATTTTTTCATCATATTCTATGGATGCAAAAACATGAGCTCCCTCTTCAATAATATAGGCACTTTCGCCGGAATCATATATAACCCCGCCTTCTTTATTCAATTGTTTTAGCGTTCCAGCGACCGGTGACTTAGCTTCAAACTCCTCTACCCCATCTCTACTTATTATAGCAATACTTTCATTTTCATTTACGTGCTCTCCTTCAGCTTTTAACCACCTTTTTATAGTAAATACACCTTGTATTCCGGGTTCCCATCCCGGAATGGGAATAGGTTTTGCGTCTGCATATACCACCGGATCATAAATACCTATTGCAGAAAAAGGATCCCAAAAAAGAACGCTTCCTATATGTGCAACAATTGGGGAAAATGTGCCATTAAATTTTTCAGTGATTGCCTCTGCAGGAACAGAAAACTCTCTTGTTACTGAACTACCCACTGCGTCTGTTACAGTTAGAGTATAAGTAACTCCTTCTACTAAACCTGTGGCAATCTCTGAAGTAAGTGGGGTGCTTTGATTACTCCACTTGTATTGATAAGGTGGCACTCCACCTTCTGCTACAACTTCAATTATACCATCATTTATAACATTAGAAGGATTTGTAATTCGTTCTTTTACTGTTAGTTCCTGGGAAAACACCACTGTAGAGAAAAGCAGAAAAATAGCTGCAATAAATTTCGAATTCATATAAGAAAAGATTGATTTATAAATGTTCTTTAAAACGGCTACCAAGATGCTAAAAAAAATAGCGAAATCAAATTTTTTGCCTAAGAAATGTTAACCTTTTCTTAATGAACTCATCTTGACTTTTCCAATTGGTTAAAAAATTGCTATTTTGAGCCTGCTTTTCATCTTTTTATTGAAACTGAAAGCTAGGAAAATTGAAGTCATCCGGTCTACAAATCAAATACTGAGGAACGTTTTGTGTATATCAAATCTTTTAGCTTTAACCAAAATGCCAATGTAAGATATACCGCAAAACCCACACCTAAAGTAGCAAAAGAAACATAGATAAAAAATAACCGAACGCTCTTTGCACGCATCCCCAGTTTATCTGCAAGTCGTGAGGAAACTGCAAATCCATATTTTTCAAAAAAGTGGCGTATGTTGTAAATAAAATTTAACATTGTATTTCTTTAGAATAACAAAAATAACTAATTCTTCTGCAATAAACTACTACCCACCGCACAATGCAAACACCTGTTTTTTGTACAATAGTTATTTTTTAATTCTATAAGTGCTTGAGATTCCATAGCTGAATTTGCTACCTTTTTAAGGGAATTAAAATTTTTGACAATTTGATTTTCTTCTTTTTCTATGCCTGCCATCAATTCAAAAATTGCGTCTGTTTTATCGGTGGCATTTTTCTTTGCATATAAGAATTGGATAGGAGCTACTGTATTTATTATAACGAGATCTATAAAGGGCTTTGTGATTTTTTTTATCCTATTTGGTGATACTGAATTAAAATTATAATGTGTATTCCAAAAAGGAGATGTCGTTACCTGAAACAATTTTTCAATTTCCTTTTTATCTTTTGCATGTACAATTTTAGAAAACAAGGTATGTTCCTTTGCATATAAAGCTGCTAATTGTGCTAACCTTACTGTGGGGAAATTTACAGGTCTTAACCTGAAAAACCGAACCGGGATTACTCCACTATTGTTTAGCTTAAATTTAGTTTTAAAATAATTGTACTGTGACTGCAAATCTTGCTGGTAAGGATCTTCTAAATCCTCTTCCAGTAAACCGGCCTGACCAAAAAACAAAGCTTCTAAATCTTCTTGTTTGTTCCATAATTTTCTCACGATGGAAAAATCAACCGAAGCTGCCATACTCAAAAAAGAATCCCCGTTTACTTTAAGTCCGAAATTTTTTGCTAAAAGTTGAAACAATACTGCTTCCCAATCATTTTTTGCATCTAAAAGCAACTTTTCTATATATGCAGATTTGTTTTCCAAGCGTTCTACATACAATCTCTCTAGCCAATTTTGGAAGAGAAAATCCTCTACGCCCGCAAAGTCTTCTTCACAATTGATCCACTTTTTGTTTTTTGTAAATAGCTTGGTATAGTTTGCCAAAGCAAATGAATTTACCCTGTTTTTGAGAACTAGTGTGGGTATTTTAGTATTGTCTCTTTGGTAAACCTCTGTATTGTGTTCCCACACCACGTGAAGAATTACATTATCATAAGCGCTATCTATCTCGTGATGGTGCACATACCAATCGCCCGATTGTAAATGTATTTCCAAATTACCCACCCAAAGTTGATTTCCTACCCGTATTTGCGCATTGAAAAAATCAGGACCTGAATTTAAATTGTGTGTCCCTTGGTGAAGAACTTCAAGAGATTCTCCTGCTTCTGTTTGTAAAGTGGTTTTGGAAAATTTCTGAAACTTCCAGATATGATGTAGAAAATCTTCTTGCATATCCTAAATATAAGAAAAAAAATAAAACCCCCTCGGGATTTTAATCGGGAGAGGGTTATTAAGTAAATGATTTTTCTGATTTCGCTTCCGCGGAAATTAATCGATATAGCCCATTTTTTTCATCCATTCATCGTTGTACATCTTACCTACATATCGGCTTCCGTGGTCGTGAAATAAAACCACTACCACATCGTCTTTGGTAAAATGTTCCTTTAGCTGAAGCAGGCCTTTCATAGCAGCCCCTGCAGAATTACCCAAAAAGAAGCCTTCTTTTTTTGCTAAAAGTTGTGTGTAAACAGCGGCGTCTTTATCTGTAACCTTAGTAAAACCATCGATAATACTGAAATCCACATTTTTTGGCAGAATATCTTCTCCAATACCTTCGGTTACATAAGGGTAAATTTCTTTTTCGTCAAAAATGCCGGTTTCATGGTATTTCTTAAAAACACTTCCGTAGGTATCGATTCCCCAAATTTTTATATTTGGGTTCTGCTCTTTCAAATATTTTCCCACCCCTGAAATAGTACCGCCGGTGCCAACACCCACCACAAAATGAGTGACTTTGCCATCGGTTTGTTTCCAGATTTCAGGACCTGTGCTTTCGTAATGGGCTTTTGTGTTAGAAAGGTTGTCATACTGATTAACATACCAGCTGTTTGGGGTTTCTTTTGCTAATCTTGCAGAAGTAGAGTAGTAAGAGCGGGGATCATCAGGCGCTACATCTGATGGGCAAACTACTACTTCACTGCCAACAGCGCGCAGAATATCCATTTTTTCTTTAGATTGTTTATCACTTATAACACACACCATTTTATAGCCTTTTACGATGGCTGCTAAAGCAAGACCCATTCCTGTATTTCCGGATGTTCCTTCTATGATGGTACCTCCTGGTTTTAATCTTCCGTCTGCTTCTGCATCTGCAATCATTTTTACCGCCATACGGTCTTTGACTGAGTTTCCGGGATTAAATGTTTCATATTTAGCCAGAACCAGTGCCGGAATTTCTTCCGCAAGCTTGTTTATTTTTACTAAGGGTGTATTTCCTATTGTACCTAATATATTTTCAGCGTAATCCATATCTCTTTTTTGCGATTGCAAAGGTAAGGAATTGGATGAAAATATAAGATTCGTCAACTTTTATTTCAACATTCATAAATTCAAATGTACAAATTATACTTAGTATTATTTTAAAAGAATACCTACATTGTTTATAATTTGTACATTTATATGTAAGGATTTAGGTTAGCAATTGTAACTAAACTATATTATTATTTAAGGTTGCATTATTTCTTAATAAACTTAACTTTTTCTTTTCCTTTTAGGGTTTTAATCTCCAATATATATATTCCGGCAGGTAAAAATGAAACATCTATTTCATTATTACCGGGTTCCCATTTTTTTTCTGAAACAATCTGACCTGACGACATATAAATGACAAAAGAATCTGGATCCTCTTGAATTTTAATTTTTAAAGTATCATACACCGGGTTGGGATAAACTACAACATTTTCTACTGGATAATCTTCAATTGACAATAAGTTATTCTCAAACCATAAAATTTGTTTTGTCAATTGAGTTGCTATTACTGGATCCACTTTTCCGTTACCATTGATATCTGCTGCTTCAAGGGTTATTGAATTGTTCAAATTATCCGTGATTAAGTATGGTTCGCTAAAATTGCCCAATCCATCCAAGTTTTCATACCACCGCATATAGCCAGGGGCACCTGGTGGTGAACCTGGCGTAATAGTAAACAAATCGATATCACCATCATTGTCAACATCTGCTGGGTAATTTGCAGTAACAATATCTTCCACCTCTATAAACCGTTCTGACCCAAAAGTACCTTGACCATCAAGATTTTCCCACCATGCATATATGGAAGAGCCGCTTCCCACAACATCCAAATCACCATCACCATCAATATCAACCAAATGTAGCCGCAAAACAGCTAAACCCTCAGATCCTATTTCATTTGGCCCGCTAAAATTACCTAGTCCATCAAGATTTTCAAACCAAGACATGGTTTGAAAATTTGGTGTACCTGAAACAATATCCAGATAACCATTGCCATTAATATCCCCCACTGCAAACCCAAATCCATTTGAAAAGTTTGTAATCACCACATTGCTTGATGAAAAATTACCATTGCCTAGATTGCGGTACCAAGATATGCTTCGATCACTATCTGCACTTGCAGATACTACAATATCTAACATTCCGTCACCATCTATATCTGCTAAAACAATAGCTCTGGCACGTGTGGCCGGATTTTCAGGAATAATTTGTGTGGGTCCAAACGTGCCATTGCCGTCCAAATGTTCCATCCATCTTAAATTAAAGCCCATATTTATGACATCTTGTGTTGAAAACACAAGGTCTTTAAAGCCGTTACCGGTGAGATCGCCTATGGCCATATCTCTAACCGTTTGCAGGTTTTCAACAATCAAGAGGGGCTGGGCAAAATTGCCCGACCCGTCTAAATTTTTATGCCAATAAATTGCACTTTGTCCTCTAAATGTAACTATATCCAACAGCCCGTCATTATCCATATCAACCAATATCAATTTAGCAGAACCAGCTATTTCATTTTCATAAATCAAATGCTCTTCCCATTGACAAAATACTGGAAAAGAAGTAACAAATAGTAAGAAAGAAATTAAAATTTTGATTTTCATTATTCGTTCTCTTTAAAAACCACATTTTCCTGAACAGCACCATCTTCATATTGTTTTTCAATCTTATATAAACCCGGATCCAGTTGATTAATAAGGTTTGGGTTGTTTATAGCTGTGGAGTCCTGTGAGGTAATGGTTACATTGGCATTAAAAACACCGTCATTAAATTTGGTGATACTTCCTCCAATGGGTGCCCGGTTCCAATTGTTATAGCATTTTCTAGTGTTTTGCCCATATGAATTTGGTAAGGTTGGGTTAAATAAAATTTGAATAGCAGAATGGTTTGGATGAGTTATACTGTTAAAATTGGTCTCATCTGGTTCATAGCTCGATAAAGTAAAATTACCAATACTAAATGAAGTATCTTCATAAGGAGTAGGCTCCCCGCTAGGGCAATCACACTCACATGCCCTAAACCTGTATTTAAAACCCGGCTGAAACAAAGGAGGATTGTTAGTTAACGGGCCCGCTATGTAATATTCCCCTTTGTAAGGTTCATACAAAGATTCTATAGTGGTTTGTTTTGGTTCAAAAAGTGATGGATATGTAAGTATTTGATTGCGTATTTTATGACCCTGCTCGGGGAAAAAGTAAGGATACTGCATCATGCACGGAGAACAGTTGCCCATAATATTGCTAACATCATAATGTGAGGGTTCATAAGGAACACCATTACTATCAGTTTGTGAGTCACCATTGTCATAAGTACAATTATTTAAATCCACAAAGGGGTATGTAGAAGGGTTGTTTGGATCTCTGTATGTATTAATAGCTGCTGTTTGAATAGTCCTATCTGCTGTTGAATCTGCATTAAAGTGAGGATGTAACAGGTTTCTGGGCACATTTTCAGTATTAGACCAAGTGTGTTGCAATGCAAACAAATGACCTATTTCATGGGAATTAACAAAATTTGAAAAGTCTTCAGGCTTCACAATTACTGAAGATCTTGAATAACTTGCATCCCCTCTATATCCCTCAGTAGCATATGGCGCATAAATGTTTAGCGCATTTGGGTGTCTGAAACCTTGATTTACCGCATAATTATGAAAATTTGCCCTTTGACACCACCTTATCATACCATACCCTGTAGGATCCCCACCGGGATAAGTATTGCATTCCCATTTTTCTTCTATTTCATTCCACTCTCTTAAAATCAAAGGAACAAAAACAGGAGAATTAAAAGTATTATATCCTAAATATTTAAAGAAAATATTAAACTTATTGTATGTTCTGTTTAAATGTGCCACACCAGCTAAAATATTATATTCGGTAAAATTATTATTATAGTAATTTCCTTCAGAATCATTAACTTTCCAAAAAAATACATTAAACACAATGGGATCCATATTTTGTGACGGGTCGTCACTAAAAGGAACATAAATTCTTTCAGACTCAGGTATTTCTTCTTCATGAAACGCACAAAAGTCACTTTCTTGTGCATAAAAAGATAAGGTAAATAGCAATAAAATGAGGGTTAAGAGAGATTTACACACACACACACACACAATTTTTGACTTTGATAAAATAGTGTTGCTTTCATAATTTTAGGTTATTTAGTTATTTAAAACAACTAATTTACAATAAAATTAAATATTAATAAATAAATTAATAATGTGAATTTTTAAAATAACATAATATAAATTCATAATTACTTGAAATTTTCATAAACATAGGCCAGCTTAAAAAATAAGAATTTTAGCAATTTAAAAATGTTTACTTTTGACAACATATATTTAAACTTAATTACTACTTATGTTACCTTGGCATCAATACTTAATGGCAGTAATTTATATACTTGCCGGAATTAACCACTTTAGAAGCCCAAAAATATATGAACGCATCATGCCACCTTATATTCCTGCAAAAAAGTCGATGGTTGTTCTTAGTGGTATTGCTGAAATGGTATTTGGAATCATGCTTATCAATAACAATGTAATTACGCAAAACATAGCAGCCTGGGGAATTATTCTAATGCTTATTGTTTTCTTTACCGTGCATATTCACATGTTACAAGACGAAAGAGCTGCAATGAAACTACCTAAATGGGTTCTTATATTGCGCATTCCATTACAATTTTTATTGATTTTTTGGGCCTATCAATATACTTAATGAAATTACTATGTGGAGAAAAAAAGGGATTAAATAAACCTATTTATTAAGATGGAAAGACAATTTTCTGAAATTGAAATAGACCGTATTATAGAAATGGCCTGGGAAGACCGCACTCCATTTGAAGCTATTACCTTCCAGTTTGGTTTGAAAGAGCAAGAGGTAATAAGCTTGATGCGAAAAGAAATGAAATCAAGCAGTTTTAAAATGTGGCGGGAACGTGTGCAAGGAAGAAGCACCAAACACCAAAAATTAAGAAGTGAAGATACTGATCGTTTCAAATGCTCAAGACAAAAACAGATCAGCCATAATAAGATTTCTAAACGTTAGCCGAAAATATCATTTAACACTTTAGCTAAACGTATTCCTCCTTTTTGCAATTGTAGCTTTAAAGAATTAAAGTGATCATACATATATCGATACCCTAGTTTTTCTCCGATTTCAGCGCTTGCATACACTTCTCTTGTCAAAATGCGAATTTCTTCTGTCCAGTCTAAAACCGTTCCTTTTTGAATGTTTTTTATTTCTTCTTTTGAAATTCTCGGTAAATTGTTAGTCAATTCTGTATACGTCATTGCATAACTTTCTATCATCTGAGAATCCCAAACTCTATGTAGATTAGTTCCTTCATTAAACCATCGCACTTGAAAATCATTCCCTCCTTTATCGTCTTCTAAACCTAAATGTAGTGGCTGGTGTAAATCGCCAATTAAATGAATGAGCATTTTTAAATAGAAAATTTTATCTTCCTGTGATTTAGATTTGTCTTTTAATCCTGCAATGCATTTTTCTATTCCGAAGATAATATCTCCTTTAGGGGTTTTTTCAATCTGTGGATACGTTTTATCAAACGGAATGTTCACATAATGCCAAGGGCCAAATTCCCTGTAGCGGGAATCACTTTTAATTTCATCGGCATAAGTGGAAGCCACTGCCAGAGACATTCCGTTAAGAAGCTCATCAATTTCTTTTTTAGCTTTTGAAGTAAGATTTTCTGATGCAACTTCAGCTACTACCCTATGCCCCGTTTGGCCCCAATCTTCTGACGCTAAAAGTGAACCTAAACTAAAAACCAAACCCGTAAAAATTAAAAGTATATTTTTCATTATGTGACTTTATTTTCAAATTGCAAATATATTGTCTTTATTCACAGCAAGTAATGTCTTCACATCATATTACTGTTAAATAAGGAACACTATATATTCTTTTTTACTATTTCTAATTTTCATGGTATTCTAATTATTAAACTATTCTTAAAGTATTCCAAAGTAAAATATAGAATGTAAAATTTTATGTAAATTGAAATTTATCAACTTTAAAACTATAAAAATGAATCCATTATTCAAAAAGATTAAGAATTTGCAGTCAGCTGCATGCGTTTCCATAATTTTAAACACCCATCGCACACATCCTGAAAATGAACAGGATCCTATAAATCTAAAAAATTTGGTGAAAAACGCAGAAGAACGTCTCTATAAAGATTATGACAAACGATTTGTTTGGCCTATAATGGAAAAACTAAATGGACTTTTGGAAACCATTGACCATCGGGAAAATTTAGAAAGTTTACTCCTTTTTGTAAATGAAGAAGTTGCTGAATATACTAGGCTGGCAATAGCTGTGGAAGACAGGGTTGTTTTAGATGATAATTTTGCGACACGTGATTTAATAAGGGCAGAACATGAGCAAGAGGCATATTACACATTAGTTTTGAGTAAAAACGAAGCCAGACTAATTGAGGCTATGAATGACAAACCTGTGGCAGAAATAAAAGGGCTTTTTCCCTATAAGAATGAAACTTTATATAATACTGAAAAAGTAAGAAGACATACAGGGGATTCAGATGACGATTTAACCCGTGAATTTTTTAACCGTATTGATAAAGAAATACACTCTGTGATTAAAAACCATCCCTTGCCGGTAATGATTATAGCAGACGAAAGAAACTACACCCATTTTATGGAAATAGCAGACCGCAAAGAAATGTATATGGGCTATTTGAATAAAAACAGGGGAGATGAAAACGCAAAACCACATCATATTATTGAGGATGTCTGGGAAAAAGTACACGAAATTAACCGAGACCGAAATGCAAAACGTGTTGAAGGATTAGGACAAGCGGTTGGTTCGGGAAAATTTTTGAGTGACTATAATGAAATATGGAAAGCAATAGGGGAAGGCCGCGGTCAAACGCTTTTTGTAAAAAAAGGGTTTTTTCAACCGGGAAAAATTTCTGAAAATTCTATTACCCTGACTGACGAGTCCCAAAGAAATGAAAAAGGTGTGTATGGCGATATTGTAGATGAAATGATTGAACTGAATGTTTCTTTTGGGGGGGATATAGTTTTCCTGGATGGTGATCAGCTAGAAGCTTTTCAAAATATCGCTTTGGTGACGAGATACTAATTTCTTGACTTTTTTTTTTAAAAACAAAAACCTCTTGATGTGTATCAGGAGGTTTTTAAGTATTTCTTTAAATAAGAGAGTTATAAGCTATCTGTTTTCATTCCTTTATCTTTCCAGATTTCTATACCACCACTCATATCATAAATTTCTTTAAAACCCATTTCTTTTAAAAGTTTAGCAGCCTTAGCACTGCGACCTCCTGCTTTACAGTAAAGGTAGACCGGTTTATTTTTATCTAATTCTTTTACTTTTTCTTTAAAATCACCTCTACTTACACAAATATTTTGCGCGCCGGGTATCCTGCCTGCATAAAATTCTTCGTGCGTACGAACATCCAGAACTTGAACATCATCCTCAAATAATGCATCCAGCATCTGTTCAGGAGTTATGTTTTGAATGTCATTATTGGTAACATCTGTACAACCCACAATACCTACAGTTATAAAAATGAGTAAATATTTAAAAAATAAATTCATCGTTTTTCTTTTATTTAGAGGTGGTCAATAGTTCCATCCCAATCGGTAATACCACCTAGTAAGTTGTATGTATTTTGAATGCCAAGGGAATGTAACACGGCACAAGCCTGTGCACTTCTCCCACCGGATCTGCAATAGACATAATAATTTTTTGAAGCATCCAGTTTTTGCACCTCTTCCATAAATTTAGCAGGATCTTGAATGTTGATTTGTTTGGCTCCAGGAATCACTCCATCTGCAACTTCTTCATCTGTTCTAACGTCTAAAATAACGGCATTGGTATCTGTTGCGGTCTTTTCTTGCCATTCTTTGCTTGTGATATCGGGCATACTAATTTTCTTTGGGACAAAATTAACGTTTTGTTTCATACAGAGACGAAAAAAAACCGAAAACGTTACGGTTGTTTTCGGTTTTAATTTAAAAATAAAAATTGGTGCATTATATTTTTATGGTACAACCTATCGCTCTTGTTGTTTTTACTGGCACTTCTTTTTTATTTAGCAGTGCATCAATGGCGTTTTCCAAAAACTTGTCTTTTACTGCGGAAGCATCTTTGTAGTTATCATCAATGTCTCCTATATACTTTACCACATTACCTTTTTCTGTTTTTTCCAAAATTTGTTTTGTTTTGTCTTCATTGTAAAAAGGTTTTTAATTCTGTTTCTAATTCGTTATAGGTAAATGTGCGTTCATAAAATTTTCTGGAATCTTTGGAATAAATAATTGTTGCCGGTATAGCTCCACTCCATTGTTCAGCTACCTTGGGAATCCAGGTATTACTGTCTGTATCATCAAGCAAAACTACTTTTGACTGTAAATTGTGCTCTTCAATAAATGGGATTACATGGCTTTTTAGTTTCTCAGAAAAATCTAGACTAACCAAAATTACTTCAACACCCTGATTCCCATAGTTCTCCACTATTGCTTCAAATTCCGGCAATTCTTTTATACAAGGTTTGCACCATGTAGCCCAAAAATTAACTACATATATTTTATCATCCTCCTGTTCCAATATATGGGCGAAAGCTTCAAAATCATATACCGGTACTTTGCTTTCAACTTCTTCTACTATTCTCACATTAGTGTCTAAAGAATTATTTTCATTTTTGCACGAAACCAAAAGGGATATTATAAATACTGAAAGAACAAATGATTTTACAACGTGTCTCATAAAGAAAATTTGAAGATTAAAAATAATAAAATAGGAGCATCGTCCTAAAAAATTAACAACTAATTATAATTTTTTGATGTATACAAATACTAATTTCTTGTTAAAGTGGAAAAAATTCAAAAATAAATATTAAATTTGTATATACAAATATGGTAAATACAATTATGAGTTTAGAAAAAGCTATAAAATCCACAGTTCCATTAAACCCGCATACTAAAACGGTTTTGAATATTCTCTATACCAGCAGGTTAATCGAGGAAAAGATTTCTGAAATGCTTAAGCCATTCGGCATTTCTATGCAACAATACAATGTGTTGCGCATTCTTAGAGGTCAAAAAGGAAATCCAGCAAACCTGTCTACCATTCAGGAGCGTATGATAAATAAGATGAGCAATACTACAAGACTGGTAGATAAACTTATTGAAAAAGAATTAACAGAACGCACAGTTTGTGAAGAAAACAGAAGAAAAGTCGAAATTATTATAACAGAAAAAGGTTTGGATTTGTTAACTCAAATTGATCCTTTAACCACAGCTAACAATCATGAAATATTAAAAGAATTTACAATTAATGAACTTGATATTATAAACTCTTTATTAGATAAACTAAAATAAATATGAACCCATATATTGAAAATTTGAATTGGCGTTATGCCACAAAAAAGTTTGATGCTACTAAAAAAGTATCTTCTCAAGATTTAGAAATTCTTAAAGATGCCATTCAGTTAACCGCATCCTCTTATGGGCTGCAACCTTACAAAGTTCTTGTTATTGAGAATAAAGAAATAAGAGAGCAATTACAGCCTGCTGCTTGGAACCAAGCACAAATAACAGAGTCTTCCCATCTTATAGTTTTTGCTAATAATACCAAATTTAGCTCTATAAACATAGACTCCTACATCGATAATGTAAGCATAACAAGAAACATTAAACAAAATGATTTAGAAAGCTACAGTAACTTCATGAAATCTAAAATAAACCCACTTTCTTCGGAAGCAAAAGAAAACTGGACAGCGAAGCAGACCTACATTGCCGTTGGTAATTTACTTTCGGCAGCGGCATTTTTAAAAATTGATACCTGCCCTTTGGAAGGTTTTGAAGCAAAAAAAATTGATACCATATTAGGTCTAGATAAACTGGGATATTCTACTACGGTAATTGTCCCAGTAGGGTATAGAAGTAAAGAAGACAAAACACAAAATTTCCAAAAAGTAAGAACTCCTAAAGAAGAATTATTTATTACTATTTAACCCTTTTTTTAATTAACATTTATACATACAATTAATAACTAAAAATTAGAAATCATGAAAACAAACATTGTAAAAGGCCTCGGTGCCACAGTATTAATTTTAACAACAGTAGCATTTACTAAACCTATGGAAAAAGAAATCAAAGTAAAAGAAAGTAGCATTAATTGGGTAGGAAAGAAAATAACCGGTTCACACACAGGTACTATTCAACTAAAAGAAGGAAAACTAATGATGGAGGGAGATCAGTTAATTGGTGGCAGTTTCATTATTGATATGACCACAATTAAGGTAACCGACCTATCCGGGGATAGCAAAGGAAAATTAGAAGGCCACTTAAAGTCTGATGACTTTTTTGGTATTGAAAACTTCCCTACCGCTTCCTTGATAATAAAAAGTGCAAATAAAACCCCAAATGGTTTCTATATCAATGGTGACATTACCATAAAGGGAAAAACAGAACCTATCACATTTGATTTAAAAATGAATGCAAACACTGCAACAACCAGTTTCAAAATTGACAGAACTAAATTTGGTGTTCGTTATGGGTCCGGAAGTTTCTTTGATAACTTGGGCGATAATACCATCTACGATAATTTTGAACTGGATGTAACCTTAAAATTCTAACAAATAGTATTGGAAATTAAAATTTCATTTCTATATTTGAAGACTCAAATGAAAAATATTACAGTTTATACTTGGTGGTGGAGCATCTTACGAAAAACGTCGTGATGTTACTGCTATAGTATTACTTGAAACCAATACAAAAGGCTTGTCAATCACGACAAGCCTTTTTTTTGTTACAATATTAAAACCTTTAAAATGCGATTTACCTTAAAAACCCATTACAAAAAAATCTTGGCAGACACCATTACACCGGTTAGTGTATATCTGAAGATTCGGGACAAGTATCCTAATAGTCTATTATTGGAAAGTAGCGACTATCACGCTAATAACAATAGTTTCAGCTACATTTGTTGCAACCCGATTGCCAGCTTTACGGTAAAAAATGAGTATTTGAAACAAACATTTCCTGACAGCACTACAAAAGAAAATAAAATTGATTCTAACAATCAGGTATTACAAGAACTCTCTGAATTTTCTAAAAAATTTGATACAGAAGATAACCAATTCAAATTCATAAATAATGGCCTTTTTGGCTATATGGCCTATGATGCCGTTCGCTATTTTGAATCTGTTTCTATTCAAAAAAAGGAGAACCATCTCGATGTCCCTGACATATATTATGCCGTGTACCAGAATATAATTGCAATAAACCACTTTAATAATGAAGCATATCTATTTGCACATTGTCATAATAGCGAAAGTAATCTGGCCGAAATAGAGCAACTCATTCAAATTAAAAGCTTTGCAACCTTTAAGTTTAATACCAAAAATATCCCTACCTCCAATCTAACAGATGAGCAATTTTTGACTAATGTCGAAATTGCAAAAAAACATTGTCACTTAGGAGATTTATTTCAGTTGGTTATTTCCAGACGATTTTCACAATCTTACACAGGCGATGATTTTAATGTATATCGTGCACTGCGCAATGTCAACCCATCTCCTTATCTGTTTTATTTTGACTATGGCGACTTTAAAGTCTTCGGAAGTTCGCCGGAAGCACAATTGGTTGTTAAAAAAGACATCGCAGAAATTCACCCCATTGCGGGTACCTTCAAGCGCACCGGAAACGATATTCAAGATGCAGATTTGGCAAAAGCACTTTTCAGCGACAAAAAAGAAAACGCAGAACATGTGATGCTCGTCGATTTAGCTCGCAACGATTTAAGCAGGCATTGTTCTAATGTACAAGTAGAAACCTATCGTGAAGTGCAATTTTTCTCCCACGTCATTCATTTGGTGAGCAAAGTTACCGGAAAGAAAAAAACAGGAACCACTACCCTACAAATTGTGGCAGATACCTTTCCAGCCGGAACACTAAGTGGCGCACCAAAGCATAAAGCCATGCAACTCATCGAGCAAATAGAGACCCAAAACAGGGATCTCTATGGCGGGGCGATAGGATTTATGGATTTTAATGGAAATTTTAATCATGCAATCATTATTCGATCGTTTGTTAGTAAAAATCATACCCTACATTACCAGGCCGGCGCGGGTATTGTAGCCACATCAAACAAGCAAAATGAGTTACAGGAAGTGTATAATAAATTGGGAGCTTTAACGACTGCGATTAGCCTTGCAGAAGAAATATAGTGAATATTTTGACAAGGAATAATGCACAGTATATTGATTTACAATAATTTAATAATGAATAGGTAAAATTATTTTATAATAAAAAAAATGAAATGAAAAATATTTTAGTCATTGACAATTACGATTCATTTGTCTACAATTTAGTACACTATCTGGAGGAGCTAAAAACCAATGTCACAGTAAAACGTAACGACCAGATTCTGTTGGAAGAAATTGCAAACTATGATAAAATTCTGCTTTCCCCCGGACCTGGAATACCCAAAGATGCTGGATTATTAAAAGCAATCATCCATAAATATGCTCCTTCAAAAAGTATCCTGGGAGTATGCCTAGGACAACAAGCAATAGGTGAAGTATTCGGCGGAACCCTAATTAATTTAGACAGCGTTTTTCACGGTGTGGCAACAAAAATAACGCAACAAGTACCTGATGAATTTCTTTTTCATGGTCTGGAAAACCAATTTGAAGTGGGTCGTTACCACTCTTGGGTAGTTGCAAACCCGCTGCCTGAGGTTTTAGAAATCACCAGTCTGGATGACAATGGTAATATAATGTCTTTACGCCACAGGGTTTTTGACGTAAGAGGTGTCCAATTTCATCCAGAATCTGTACTTACCCCGAATGGAAAAAAGATAATAGAAAACTGGATAAATAATTAATATAAAATTGCAAAAAATGTAATCCCACATAAACTCATGAAAAACACACTTCATAGACTTATACATCACGAAATCCTTACTAAAGAAGAAGCAAAAACGACATTAGTGAAAATTTCAAAGGGTGATTTTTCCCAAAGTGAGATTGCTGCATTTTTAACTGTGTTTATGATGCGCCCTATCCATATCGAAGAACTGGAAGGCTTTAGGGATGCTTTACTTGAATTGTGTATTAGGGTAGATTTGTCACCCTACAACCCCATAGATTTATGTGGCACAGGAGGTGATGGCAAAAATACATTTAATATTTCCACCACTGCTGCATTGGTAACAGCAGGAGCAGGCGTTAAAGTTGCAAAACACGGTAATTATGGGGTTTCTTCAGTAAGTGGAAGTTCAAATGTGATGGAATATTTAGGAATTCATTTCAGTAAGGATATAGAATTTTTAGAAAAATGCATCGATTCCACAAATATATGTATTCTACATGCCCCACTTTTTCACCCTGCAATGAAAGAAGTAGCTCCTGTAAGAAAAGAATTAGGCGTAAAAACATTTTTCAATATGCTGGGACCAATGGTAAACCCGGCTTTTCCTAAAAATCAAATCGTAGGGGTTTTTAGTTTAGAACTTGCAAGAATGTATGGCTACCTCTATCAAAAAACAGATAAAAAATACAGCATTCTACACGACTTGGCCGGGTATGATGAAATTTCCCTAACCGGCGCGGCAAAAGTTATTTCCAACACTTCTGAACATCTTATAGATGCAAATTTTTTTAATGTGGAAAACGTTACTCAGAAAGCAATTTATGGTGGAAATACAATTAAAGACGCTGCGACTATCTTACTTTCCATCCTTAACGGAAAAGGTACAGATGCACAAAACAATGTCGTGTGTGTTAATGCAGCTGTGGCAATTGCAACAGCAAATCAAATAGAAATAAAAGAGGGATTTGTATTGGCAAGAGAAAGTTTACTTTCCGGAAAAGCAGCAAAAGTATTGCGCCAACTTCAAAAATTAAGCAAAAACAAATGAGCACAATATTAGACACCATAGTCGCCCACAAACAGAAAGAACTTATTGCTAGAAAAAAGAGCATCAACAGTAAACAATTGGAGCAAATGCCTTTGTTTGTTTCTGAAACAATTTCTTTATCAAAAAATCTTCGCAGTAGTACTTCCGGAATACTAGCAGAATTTAAAAGGCGTTCCCCGTCTAAACCTGAAATTAATTCTTCCATTTCGGTAGAGCAAGTAGCACTTGGCTATCAGGAAGCCGGTGTTTCAGGAATGTCCATACTAACGGATTCCCACTTTTTTGGAGGCTCACTCAACGATATGGAAATTGCCAGAAAAAATATTCAAATTCCAATCCTTCGAAAAGAATTTATCCTGGATGAATTTCAATTGCTGGAGGCTAAAGCTTATGGCGCTGATGTTATTTTACTGATTGCTGCTATACTGTCAAAAAATGAAATTATTTCTTTATCTCAATTTGCTAAAAGTTTGGAAATGGAAGTTTTACTGGAAGTTCACAACGAAGCAGAAATTCATAAATCTATAATGTCCTCCATAGATATTGTAGGGGTCAACAACCGCAATTTAAACACATTTATCACAGACATTCAAACTAGTAAAAATCTTTCTGAACTAATTCCAAAAGAATTTGTGAAAATTTCTGAAAGTGGTATCGATGATATTCTTGCAGTTAAAGATTTACAGGCTTATGGATATAAGGGCTTTTTAATTGGCGAGCATTTTATGAAAACTAAAGACCCCGGGAAAAGTGTAAAATTATTTATTCAAAAACTTCAAAACCCGTAAGCTATGCAATTAAAAATATGTGGCGTGAAATATCCGGAGAACATTGCTGAAGTAGCAGGACTGCAGCCGGAATATCTAGGGTTCATATTTTATGAAAAATCCCCCCGAAATTTTACAGGGGAGATGCCCACCATTGCAAAAGAGATTAAAAAAGTAGGTGTTTTTGTAAATGCTTCCGCAGAAAAAATTATGGAAAAAATCAACGTGCATTCCCTGGATTGTATTCAATTGCATGGGGAAGAAACCCCTGAATTTTGTGAGCAAATTCAGAAGATATATCCCAAATTAGAACTTTGGAAGGTATTTTCTATTGGCAGTGATTTTTCATTTGAAGTATTAGCTCCTTACGAAGCTTCTGTTACCCATTTTTTATTAGATACCAAAGGAGAAAACAAAGGCGGAAACGGTATTACTTTTGACTGGGAAATTTTAAAAAAATATACATCTGAAAAACCTTTTATTTTAAGTGGGGGTATAGGATTAGAGGAGATTGATGCCATAGACAGGTTATTAAAAACAAACCTCCCTATTCATGCGATAGATGTCAACAGTAAATTTGAAATACATCTGGGATTAAAAAACGTAAAGACACTTAAAGCTTTTAAAAATAGACTAAAAAAAATAAGCTAAAGCTATGCAAAAAGTCAGTTATCAAGTAAATGAAAAAGGATATTACGGTCAATTTGGCGGTGCCTTCATCCCGGAAATGTTGTATCCCAATGTAGAAGAACTTCGGCAAAACTATTTGAAGATTATGCAAGAACCCGCTTTTCAGAAGGAAGTATACCAGCTATTGAAAGATTATGTAGGTAGACCAACTCCTTTATATTTTGCCAAACGATTCAGTAAAAAGTATGGCACAAAAGTCTATTTAAAGCGCGAAGATCTTTGTCATACAGGAGCACATAAAATCAACAATACTATAGGACAAATCGTGCTTGCAAAGCGACTTGGTAAAAAGCGAATTATTGCTGAAACCGGTGCAGGGCAGCACGGGGTGGCCACTGCAACTGTTTGTGCCTTGATGGGAATATCTTGCATCGTGTATATGGGAGAAATCGACATAAAACGACAAGCGCCCAATGTTGCAAGAATGAAAATGCTGGGCGCAACCGTCATACCTGCACTTTCCGGAAGCAAAACTTTGAAGGACGCCACAAACGAAGCCATTCGGGATTGGATTAGTAATCCTGTGGACACGCATTATATTATTGGTTCCGTAGTAGGGCCACATCCTTATCCTGATTTGGTCGCCAGATTTCAAAGTGTAATTTCACAAGAAGTTAAACAGCAACTGCTCGAAGCAGAAGGAAAAGAAAACCCGGATTATGTAGTGGCTTGTGTGGGTGGAGGCAGTAATGCAGCCGGCATATTTTACCACTATCTAGACATTCCTGAAGTAAAACTTATTGCCGTAGAAGCTGCCGGAAAAGGTATATATACAGGAGAAAGCGCAGCTACATCGCAACTGGGAAAAGTGGGTATTATTCACGGTAGCAAAACCTTATTAATGCAAAGTCCCGATGGTCAAATTACTGAACCCTACTCTATTTCGGCAGGATTAGATTACCCTGGAGTGGGACCAATGCACGCTAATTTATTCGAAACAAAAAGAGCTGAATTCCTTTCCATTACGGATGAGGAAGCAATGCTTGCAGGCCTTGAACTTTCGCAATTAGAGGGTATCATTCCTGCTATTGAGACCGCCCATGCATTTGCAATTTTTAAAGAAAAGAAATTTAAAAAAGAGGATATTATTGTCATCAATTTAAGTGGCAGAGGAGATAAAGATTTAGACACCTATATAGAATATTTCAACTTATGAATCGCATACAAAAGAAATTAGAAGAAGACAAAAAGTTATTATCTATATACTTTACAGCAGGCTATCCGGAAATAGAGGATACGCTTCCCATACTTCAGACATTGGAAAAAAGTGGTGTGGATATGGTAGAAATTGGGCTACCATTTAGCGACCCACTTGCTGATGGCCCCACTATTCAGGAAAGTGCTTCCATTGCCATAAATAATGGAATGAATACAAAAGTCCTGTTCGCTCAACTTAAAGATATGCGCAAAACGGTAAAAATACCGGTATTGCTTATGGGATATTTTAACCCCATACTTCAATTTGGTGTGGAAAAATTTTGCCAAAAATGCCGGGATGTGGGAATCGATGGCTTAATCATCCCCGATTTGCCTGTTGGTGTTTATGAAGAATCTTACAAAGAAATGTTTTTAAATGCCGGCTTGATCAATATATTTTTAATTACCCCGCACACCACTCAAGAGCGCATCCGATATATGGATTCTGTATCGGATGGTTTTATATATATGGTTAGCAGTGCAGGAACCACAGGTGCGAAAAATACCTTTAAAAAAGAACAAGCAGACTATTTTAAGCGAATTTCAGAAATGCAATTAAAAAATCCCCAGATTGTCGGTTTTGGAATTAGTAATAAAGAAACCTTTAAAAAAGCAACCAAATATGCCTCTGGCGCAATTATAGGCAGTGCTTTCATTCAAATGCTGACTTCAAAAGGTCTTAAAGGGATAGATACCTATGTAAAAAGTCTCAGATAAGGTTTACATTCTTCCGGATTTAATAAATCAAATATCTTGGTATAAAAATTGAAAAAACACCAAAACTAAAAAAAGTTTTGGTGTTTTAGTTTTATGGTTTGGTAAAACTTAAACAGTCACTTCTTTTTGAATACTGGAAAGATACCTTTCTGCATCAAGTGCAGCCATACATCCGGTTCCGGCAGCAGTTACCGCTTGTCTATATTCTTTGTCCTGAACATCCCCGGAAGCAAAAACGCCGAATTTATTGGTTTTTGTAGATTTTCCTTTAGTGATAATATACCCCATGTCGTCCATATCTATTTGTCCTTTGAATATTTCTGTATTGGGTTTGTGACCAATAGCGATAAACAATCCTGTAATTTCAATTTCTTCTTTTTCTCCGGTTTCGCTGTTTACCATACGTAAACCCTCAACCACTTGTTCACCTAGCACTTCATCAACTTCGGTATTATATCTCAGGTCAATATTAGGTGTAGAAGTAACACGGTGCTGCATTGCTTTTGAGGCTCGCATAGCATCTCCTCTAACTAACATGGTCACTTTTTTACAGATATTTGCAAGATAAGTAGCTTCTTCTGCTGCTGTGTCACCACCACCAACAATGGCAACTTCCTGATTTTTATAGAAAAATCCGTCACATACTGCACAGGCAGAAACACCGCCACCTCTTAATTTTTGCTCACTTGGCAAACCAAGATATTTTGCTGTAGCTCCTGTAGAGATTATAACAGTTTCTGCTTCAATCTGTTTTGCATTATCTATGGTCACTTTATGAATACCCCCTACTTCATCGCTAAAATCTACAGCTGTCGCCATTCCTATGCGTACATCTGTTCCAAATCGTTCTGCTTGGTGTTGTAATTGCACCATCATGGTGGGACCATCTATACCTTCAGGATATCCGGGAAAATTATCTACTTCTGTAGTGGTTGTTAATTGTCCTCCGGGCTCCATTCCGGTATACATTACAGGATGCATATCTGCTCTCGCAGCATAAATGGCAGCAGTATATCCCGCAGGACCTGAACCTATAATCAAACATTTTATTCTTTCAACTGTTTCAGACATAGTACATATTTTTTGCAACAATAATGAAATGCAAAGGTAGTTACTTTAAAGAAAATTTGGAATGAAAAGTTATTAAGAATTGTTACTAATACAAAATCGTTATAATTTTGCATTAGTAATTCACAAAACAAAAAACCCGAAGCTTTCGCTTCGGGTTTTCTTTTGTTATCAGGAATTATTTCAAATCCCTATTTTTTGATTAATCGTTTAACCACACTTGCGGTCTCACTGTTTATGTATACCATATAAACTCCTGAAGCTAAATTAGAAACATCTAATCGTTGCTCTCCGCTCATCTGGCTTAAGTCAAATTTAGAAACCAATTTACCGGTTATGTCATATATAGACGCATCTGTAAGTGCAATTGTCGAGTTGTTACGTAAGTTAACAAAAGCGCTTGCTGGGTTTGGATACATCACTATGGCATCACTCAACTGGTTTTCATCTATTCCTAAGATAGTTTCTACAGTTAATTCAAAAGAACAACTGGACTCATTGCCATACTCATCTTCTGCGGTAAATGTAATTGTATATGTACCATCTAACAATAGTGTGCCAGGCGCTGGGCTTTGGCTAAATATGGTCACTGGATCTGTACAATTATCTGTTACACTTACTAAGCCTTCACCTATGTAATCTGGCAAGGTGTACGTAATAGAATCTGGATCAGTGTCTACTGTCATATCATCTAAACAGCCAATAACTGGACCTAGTAAGTCTACAACAGTTACTACTGCTGTTGTTGAGGCTATGTTACCACTTGCATCGGATGCAAATATTGTAACAGTCACAGGAGTACCTATGTCTGCACAGGTAAAGCAACTGATGTCTATTGCAGTCACTGTGATACCACAGTTATCAAAAGCAGATGAACTTCCCGGGTTTATTTCTACAAACACCGCAGAACCGTCTGAATTGGTAAGCACTTCTGTCCAGTTAGCAGGAGCAAATTGACCGACAAATCCGGGTTGGAAGTTGCTCACTGTGGTCGTGGACGGACCAAATGTACCATCTACTGATTGTGATCTGAATCCAAATATCTGACCGGCTGTTAATGGAACAGTTGCATTACCTGTTTGATTAAGCCCTCCTAATGGGTCGCTCAACTCGGTGTATACACCGTTGATTATATATCCGAAAGAGTCGAATCCAGGACCATCGGCCGTGGTATAACTCCAGTCGAAAGAAACTGACACACTTGTGGTTACATTCACCACAAGATCGGTAGTTCCAACTGATCCTGAACCATTATCACTACTTATGGTAATAACGTTGAATTCCGGTGGTATCATACCGAATAAATCCTCAGGTTCTATACAAACTGTTCCATCTGCACCTAATTCTACCGTAATATCCTCCCCTACAATTACAGGAGCCATATTGTCGATAATCTCTATCTGAGTTGTACAAGTTGTCGTGTTTCCGGAAGAATCTGTTGCGGTAACTACTACATTTACAATTCCAAGATCATCACAAGTAAAGGTTAAACCTGAACCTGAACCACCACCTGCTGTATAATGGATGTTTCCGTTGAAAACTCTAGGTTGAAATAAGGATCCTCCAAACAATAAAGTTTGCGCTTTTCCTTCTAGCATTTGTATGTTAGCATCTTCCGCCCATACGTTACCTACTCCGGTACCATTAGTGTATTGGAAACCGTTTGATCCCGAAATGTTTGTTGCAGTTACATAAAATGCGCCTGTCTCTCCGGCTAAAATACCTTGAGCTAAATCAAGATTTAGTTCCGTTGGAATACCTACTCCTGCAGATACAGTTCCAGGTGCCTCTCCAATTAAAGTCCAAGCTGCTGCGTTAGTCTCAAAACCAGCGTGTGTGCCATCCTTGTAGTAAACTACAATGTCTAGTACTGCGCCTGTTTGTGCATTAACATCAAATGAATCGATGGTTACATCTCCCAATGCGACAACGTCAAACATAGTCCCAAAATTGCCGTTTCCAGCTGCAAAACCTAAATTCAACAATTCTTGAGTACCGCCTGATGCACCACCAGCTGATACCGTTACTGAACAATTATCAGATGCACTGGTATAAAGATCATTGATATCTACCGTTACCTCTCCATTAATATCCAAAACATATTGTGGAATGGCGGCAGCAGGGGTTTCATATTCTAATAAGAAGTTGTCTACTGCAACTCCCCAGTTCCAACCACTACCATCATTATAGATAAATCGTACTTGGAAATTAGCATTAGAATAAGCTAATAAATCAAATGGACCCGCACTTACTATTTGTTGGTTGGTATTATAAGTAGCAACTGGTTGCCATATAGCACCATCAAAAGCTTCTACAGTAAAGGAAGAAGTTCCTAAATGTCTATAGGCTAAATCAAAAGATATATCTAAAGAGGTTGCACCTGTTGTATCATATACATCAGAAAATAAAGTAGCATTACTAGCCGGTGCTCCTGGTCCGCATGCATCATCATCAAAGAACATTGCCGGGGTTGGGAATGACCAACCTGTATAAGGAAGGTTTCCTGCTTCCCAAGCACAATTACCTGTGTTTATAACTGATGACCATCCTGCCGGTACCCCTGCATTAAAATCCTCAGAAATGGCATTCAAACCACCTGCATTAGCACACACAATTACAGGTGCTATGTTGTCTTCTACTGTAACCGTAGACTCACAAGAAACTACATTTCCGCCTTCGTCTGTTACATATAAGGTGATTGTATTTTCACCTAAATCTGAACAGTCAAGCATCATTGTGGTTACTGTACCTGCCATATCAAAACTAAAGGTAACTGCACCACATAAATCACTTGAACCACCATCCAGATCTGCTGCATTAATCGTAACACTTCCAGATCCATCAAGTTCTACAGTTATGTTTTGACAAACCGCAGTTGGGTCATCTACATCTTGTACAGTTATTGTAAACTGACAGGTAGAAGTATTGCCATCACTATCTGTGGCAGAAAATTCTATAATGGTATCTCCTATTGGAAAAATGCTTCCTGTTCCGGGACCCATGGTTTGGGTTACCGGTATCAATCCATCTTCAGCATCAAAAGCAGTTGCATTATTAAAAAATACCTGTGCGCCACAAGTTCCTGTGGTATTATTGATTACTATGTCGTTTGGACATACTATCTGTGGAGCGCTACCTATCATAAATCCTGAAACATTCAATTCAAAATTTCCAGTAGATGTGCCAAAGCCGTGAACCATTATATAATAAGTTGATGATCCATTTGTTGTGAAATTAACTTCACTTCTAAACGAGCCTAGTGCGCAAGCAGCATCGTCATTTCCTGTAACACATACTAGTGCCCCACAGCTTCCAGAGTAAACGCTAAGTTTAGTATCAAAACCCGTTGCAGAGCATGTATTAGCAGAAATATTCAATCCTGTTCCACTTACATCGGTAAATCTATACCAGACATTACCGGATGTGTTTGTTACTACACATGCTGGTGCAGGACTATTAGTAGAAGCAATAGTTGTTCCTGCATACGTGCCATTACCTGTAATTTGCGTGGCATTAGCACATAAGTTATTTGCCGGTGGGGGTAACACACATCTTACAGAACGGTTATGACTTGTCGTATTAGAATTACAAGCAGCGCTGAGATGGGTATAAAACCTGACCTGACCAGTTACTGTCGAAGTCCAGGTTAAAGGAGTTGCCCCAAATGCAAAAGGGGTATTCCCAGCTGAATTACTAACTGTTAAATAGTGAGTAGCATCGGTACTTGTAAATTCATATTGATTACCGGTAGTAACATTAACAATGGAATATTCACCGGTCCAAGAACCTGCCACAGTAGCAAGAGCACCTGTTGCGCAACTGGGAGTCATGGCTCCAAACTCTGAACCAGTTAAACATTGCGCCTCAACTTGCCAGGTTAATCCTGACAGAAAAAGCGATAAAATTAAAAATGTAATTTTTTTCATAATAAAATTTTATTTAAAAAGTTAATAGAATGCTAAAGTAATAAAAATAAAACGTTAAATAAAAATATAAAAATATAAATTTTTGAATTTTAATTAAAATTTAAGTGATGGTTTATAGCAAAATGCAAACTTTAACAGAATTTTTTTTAATAAAAAACCCGAAGCTTTCGCTTCGGGTTTTCTTTTGTTATCAGGAATTATTTCAAATCCCTATTTTTTGATTAATCGTTTAACCACACTTGCAGTCTCACTGTTTATGTATACCATATAAACTCCTGAAGCTAAATTAGAAACATCTAATCGTTGCTCTCCGCTCATCTGGCTTAAGTCAAATTTAGAAACCAATTTACCGGTTATGTCATATATAGACGCATCTGTAAGTGCAATTGTCGAGTTGTTACGTAAGTTAACAAAAGCGCTTGCTGGGTTTGGATACATCACTATGGCATCACTCAACTGGTTTTCATCTATTCCTAAGATAGTTTCTACAGTTAATTCAAAAGAACAACTGGACTCATTGCCATACTCATCTTCTGCGGTAAATGTAATTGTATATGTACCATCTAACAATAGTGTGCCAGGCGCTGGGCTTTGGCTAAATATGGTCACTGGATCTGTACAATTATCTGTTACACTTACTAAGCCTTCACCTATGTAATCTGGCAAGGTGTACGTAATAGAATCTGGATCAGTGTCTACTGTCATATCATCTAAACAGCCAATAACTGGACCTAGTAAGTCTACAACAGTTACTACTGCTGTTGTTGAGGCTATGTTACCACTTGCATCGGATGCAAATATTGTAACAGTCACAGGAGTACCTATGTCTGCACAGGTAAAGCAACTGATGTCTATTGCAGTCACTGTGATACCACAGTTATCAAAAGCAGATGAACTTCCCGGGTTTATTTCTACAAACACCGCAGAACCGTCTGAATTGGTAAGCACTTCTGTCCAGTTAGCAGGAGCAAATTGACCGACAAATCCGGGTTGGAAGTTGCTCACTGTGGTCGTGGACGGACCAAATGTACCATCTACTGATTGTGATCTGAATCCAAATATCTGACCGGCTGTTAATGGAACAGTTGCATTACCTGTTTGATTAAGCCCTCCTAATGGGTCGCTCAACTCGGTGTATACACCGTTGATTATATATCCGAAAGAGTCGAATCCAGGACCATCGGCCGTGGTATAACTCCAGTCGAAAGAAACTGACACACTTGTGGTTACATTCACCACAAGATCGGTAGTTCCAACTGATCCTGAACCATTATCACTACTTATGGTAATAACGTTGAATTCCGGTGGTATCATACCGAATAAATCCTCAGGTTCTATACAAACTGTTCCATCTGCACCTAATTCTACCGTAATATCCTCCCCTACAATTACAGGAGCCATATTGTCGATAATCTCTATCTGAGTTGTACAAGTTGTCGTGTTTCCGGAAGAATCTGTTGCGGTAACTACTACATTTACAATTCCAAGATCATCACAAGTAAAGGTTAAACCTGAACCTGAACCACCACCTGCTGTATAATGGATGTTTCCGTTGAAAACTCTAGGTTGAAATAAGGATCCTCCAAACAATAAAGTTTGCGCTTTTCCTTCTAGCATTTGTATGTTAGCATCTTCCGCCCATACGTTACCTACTCCGGTACCATTAGTGTATTGGAAACCGTTTGATCCCGAAATGTTTGTTGCAGTTACATAAAATGCGCCTGTCTCTCCGGCTAAAATACCTTGAGCTAAATCAAGATTTAGTTCCGTTGGAATACCTACTCCTGCAGATACAGTTCCAGGTGCCTCTCCAATTAAAGTCCAAGCTGCTGCGTTAGTCTCAAAACCAGCGTGTGTGCCATCCTTGTAGTAAACTACAATGTCTAGTACTGCGCCTGTTTGTGCATTAACATCAAATGAATCGATGGTTACATCTCCCAATGCGACAACGTCAAACATAGTCCCAAAATTGCCGTTTCCAGCTGCAAAACCTAAATTCAACAATTCTTGAGTACCGCCTGATGCACCACCAGCTGATACCGTTACTGAACAATTATCAGATGCACTGGTATAAAGATCATTGATATCTACCGTTACCTCTCCATTAATATCCAAAACATATTGTGGAATGGCGGCAGCAGGGGTTTCATATTCTAATAAGAAGTTGTCTACTGCAACTCCCCAGTTCCAACCACTACCATCATTATAGATAAATCGTACTTGGAAATTAGCATTAGAATAAGCTAATAAATCAAATGGACCCGCACTTACTATTTGTTGGTTGGTATTATAAGTAGCAACTGGTTGCCATATAGCACCATCAAAAGCTTCTACAGTAAAGGAAGAAGTTCCTAAATGTCTATAGGCTAAATCAAAAGATATATCTAAAGAGGTTGCACCTGTTGTATCATATACATCAGAAAATAAAGTAGCATTACTAGCCGGTGCTCCTGGTCCGCATGCATCATCATCAAAGAACATTGCCGGGGTTGGGAATGACCAACCTGTATAAGGAAGGTTTCCTGCTTCCCAAGCACAATTACCTGTGTTTATAACTGATGACCATCCTGCCGGTACCCCTGCATTAAAATCCTCAGAAATGGCATTCAAACCACCTGCATTAGCACACACAATTACAGGTGCTATGTTGTCTTCTACTGTAACCGTAGACTCACAAGAAACTACATTTCCGCCTTCGTCTGTTACATATAAGGTGATTGTATTTTCACCTAAATCTGAACAGTCAAGCATCATTGTGGTTACTGTACCTGCCATATCAAAACTAAAGGTAACTGCACCACATAAATCACTTGAACCACCATCCAGATCTGCTGCATTAATCGTAACACTTCCAGATCCATCAAGTTCTACAGTTATGTTTTGACAAACCGCAGTTGGGTCATCCACATCTAATACTGTAATGGTAAATTCACAAGTAGAAGTATTGCCATCACTATCTGTTGCAGAAAATTGTATTATGGTATCCCCTATTGGGAAAACACTTCCTGTTCCTGGACCCATGGTTTGGGTTACCGGTATCAATCCATCTTCCGGATCAAAAGCAATTGCATTTGCAAAAAATACCTGAGCGCCACAAGTTCCTGTTGTATTGTTTATTATTATATCTAACGGACACACAATATTTGGCAGATCGCCAATTTGAGTTATTTCTATAAAATCAATACAGTAGTCAAAAATTGTACCTCCATCGCCTGCGGCATCATCATAAAGTCTTAAAGTCCAGTTACCATTGATGGGTTGACCAGCAAACACTGTATTTAAATTAACTCCAGGACCAGCTCCTGCGCCTACAGGATGTGCAGTAGCTCCTCCTTCTGCTCTGTAATTAGCTAAGGGTACTCCGCCTGTCCAAGCAGTAATATTATTTGGTGAATCATCCCTAAAAACCAAACTAGACTGAATACCTAGTCCGTTAGAACCGCCATTATCAGTTGATAAAGCTACCTGAGTTCCTGACGGTGAAATTAGTACAATCTCTAAATCATTTGCCCAAGAATGTATCAAATTCATAGAAACCTCATCAAATATATAATCCCCGAAATTGGCACCAATATTTCCAACTTGTGAAATATTTATGGTAGATAATGTCGTAACGCCACTTCCTGGCCCTAATGGTAAAGGAGTGTCTGTTGCGCATTCTGCAATGTCTCCTTGAAAGGAATCAGCAATTAATGTCATCGTAAAGTTATTCTGAAGACCAAAATTTCTACTACAACCATTATTTCCTAAAACACTTCCACATCTGGTTACAAAAGAAAGTGGCGGCTCTCCTGCAGGTTGCGCACCAACAATCACATTATCCCCAAGTCTCCAAAAAACATCATTCCTGCTGGCATTTAGCACTACAGTGATGTTATTATCAACCTCAGTGGATAAGTCTAAAGAGGAGTAATTAAATGTGTGTTGAAATATAAACCCTAAAGCTCCAGGGGTTACAGTTTGTGTTTGAACAGAACCGGGAATTAACACGCCGGGGCCTGTTCCACATGGTGCTGCTCCTGTTCCAGCAGAAGTACAATCTGTATAAATTCTGACTGTTAAATTAAAAGGTGCTGCAGAAGAAAGATTAAATAAATCTACGGTTATACTTTGCAGAAATCTTTCCGTCCCAGCTAAAACAATTGCATCTCCCATAGATGCAGAAGGTAGATTTGCGGCAGCCGTTATTTCGGCACCTTGGCTAGAAGTTCTACTAGTGTCATAAATCGTGGCTAATGCCCTCGTTTGCGCATTGCCCGAACGCATTGTCGCAGTGTTAGAAGGATTATTAAGAGCGGTTGCTATTGTTTCCTGCTGTGCATGCATACACAAGCTCAAAACAGAAAAGCAAAGTGAATAAAAAAGTGTAATTTTTTTCATATATTAATTATTTAAATTAAATTATTTGGTTAGAATAATGCCAATAAAAATAATTAAAAAAAGCATCGTAAACACGATAATCTTAATTAAAATCTAAAATTTTTAAAATAAATTTTAAATTTTAATAAAACATCGATATAGTACTCAATAATATCGGTAAAAGGATAGGTATAAATTATAAAGGTGTTTATAAAGAATTTCAAATGAAATAAAATATGCTTTTTATTCTCAAAAAGGACTAATTTATTAAAATTAAAACACGTCAAATCTTGAAAATCACCTTATAAAAACCGGTTTACTCTCACTTTTGGTTTCTTCTTTACTAAAAGCATAACCATCATAATCAAAAAGAAGGATATCTTCATAACTTTTTACCTTGTTATTCAATACAAATCTCGCCATAGAACCCCGAGCTTTTTTAGCAAAAAAGGATATGATTTTTAATTTACCGTTTTTGAAATCTTTAAAAACAGGACTTATTAGTTTTCCTTTTAACTTTTTAGTATTAATAACCTTAAAATATTCCACACTGGCTAGGTTCAATACAATTTCATTCTCTTCTAACTCCTTGTTTAATGCTTCAGTAATTTTATTTCCCCAAAATTCATATAAATTTTTCTTTTGGTTCACTTTTAAATCTGTTCCCATTTCCAGTCTATAGGGCTGCATAAGGTCTAACGGTTTCAAAACCCCATACATTCCGGAAAGAATTCTTAGTGTATTTTGAAGTATGTCCATTTTATCGTCTGGAATTGTATAAGCATCGAGACCTACATATACGTCTCCTGAAAAAGCATAAATTGACTGACGCGCATTTTCTTTGGTAAACGGTACCGAAAAAGATTTGTAACGTTGAAAATTGAGATCAGCGAGATTTTCACTGATGTGCATCAAACCAGCTAAGTCATTTTTACTTTTTTTGGAGAGTAGATTATTAAGTTTTTCCGCTTCAGCTAAAAACAAAGGTTGTGTTGCTCTTGTTGAAGGTAATTCACTTTTATAATCCAAAGATTTTGCAGGGGAAAGGATAATTTTCATAAGTGTTTCTTTTTTCCAAAGTTAAGGTTTTAGCGTTAAAGAATACATACCCACTTTTAATTTCTATGCATAATTGTATTGGGATTTTTTATTCTCTATACTTAACTTTAACTAGTGTAATTGGTTTTAATTTAATAAAAAAAACTAAGTTTAATGAATTAATGAAAAACCCATAAATTATGAATTCAAAAATTACCTTATTGACTATTGCTCTATTTGGGGCAACAAGTTTTGCTTTTGCACAACATATTGGCAAAAAAGCCATACTTCTTGAAGATGGTATTGTCACTGCTGAAGATATTGTTCTTCCCGACTATTATTTAACAAAATCACAAGGTGGCGGAATCCCCCAATTAGATAATTTCCCTTTTGGAAGGCCAACACACCCCAATTTTAAAAATTTCAGGGGTGCTACTATTGCAGACATTAATAACGATGGTATAGAGGAGATTCTTTTTGCAACATTCAACACCTTATATGTTTTAAATGGGGATGGCAGTATTCTTTGGCAAAAAGCATTAACCGGAGTTGCAACTTTACCTCCAACCGTAGCAGACCTTAATGGGGATGGTAATTTAGAAGTTATTCAAAATACCGGCGGAGTGCCTGCAAATGGCAGGGTTTATTTGTTAGACGGCGCTACAGGAAACGATCTGCCCGGTTGGCCACTAAATTTTGATAACCACTGGATGATCAATGCCCCGGCAGTTTCAGATGTTACGGGGGATGGCAATTTGGAAATAGTATTTTGTGAGCGTGTAAATTCCACTCAAGGTTTTGTTCATGTCGTTGATATCGATGGAAATCCAATAAACGCTAATTGGCCGGTAGAACTTCCAGCAACTCCTGCTTTTACACCTTCAATTGGAGATGTAAATAATGATGGAACAATGAATGTGGTCATCAGTGCTTCAAACGGAACTTTGTTTGTACTTGATGTGGTAACGGGCGAAAACATAAACGGTTTTCCTATGATGGAAACAGGGGTATCCTTTTCTTACCAATCGCCAATACTGGTAGATTTAAATGGAGATGATAATTTAGAAATCGTGGGAAGCAATCACGGAGCAAATCCAGCTTTCTTTGTGGTAAAATCTGATGGTACTTATGCTGACGGTTGGCCTTACGGTATTGGTGAATGGACATACTCACCCCCCACAGTTGCAGACATTGATAATGACGGGGAATATGAATTATTTTTCGGAAACAGAAACACCAGCGGCGATGGGACTACACCACTGGACGTAATTTATGGTTTTGATGCCGAAGGAAATTTAAACCCCAATATTTCTGTTAATAAATATGGAGGTACCGAAGGTGTAATGACTATTGCAGACATTAATAATGATGGTTTATTAAATCTGGTTGCCAATTCATACACACAAACCTTTGGAGCGTCTATTGACTCGGCATTTGTGAATGTTTATGATTTAAACGTTGCCTATGACGCTTCTAAAATTTTAAGCAATGGATACAAAGGAAATAATGTAAGGGATGGTCTTATCACTCCGGAAGATGTTATGAATATTAGCGATGTAAATAATACCGATAGTATTTATATCTATCCAAACCCTTCCAGTGGTATTTTGTCTATAAAACTTCCGGCCATGACCGAAAAAGCTACTTTACAACTCTTTAGCCTGGACGGAAAATTGGTTCACGTGGAAAAAAACCTCTTAACTGACAGCCAACAAATAAACTTGGATTTGGGAAAACTTAAACCCGGCATGTATCTACTCACTATTAGTAATTCAAAACAGACCTATACCGGCAAATGGATTAAAAAGTAGGAATTCAATTTATAATTAAACTAAAACACCAACTTCAATTTCTGTTAGTTGGTGTTTTTTATTAATCTTCAAAATCTTTTTTATGCTTCACATAACTGCGCCACTTTTCTATGCATTCTTGCATATCTTCAGGCATTTCTGTAGTGAATTTTAAAAATTTTCCAGTTACCGGATGTTTAAAACCAAGCGTTTTTGCGTGTAAGGCTTGCCGTGGTAAAATTTTAAAGCAATTATCCACAAACTGTTTATATTTAGTGAAGGTGGTTCCTTTTAATATTTTTTCACCACCATAACGCTCGTCATTAAATAGAGTGTGTCCTATATGTTTCATATGAACACGTATTTGATGTGTTCTTCCCGTTTCTAATTTACAAGAAACTAAAGTGACATAGCCAAACCGTTCTATAACTTTATAATGCGTTACCGCTTCCTTGCCTTGACTTTCATCATCATAAACCATATTTTGTAAACGGTTTTTTGGATGTCTGCCTATATGGCCTTCTACTGTACCTTCGTCTTCCAGAACATCTCCCCATACCAATGCCACATATTCCCGCTCACTGGTTTTATTGAAAAACTGTTTTGCCAAATGTGTCATTGCAGCTTCGGTTTTTGCTACAACCAGTAGACCACTGGTATCTTTATCGATTCTATGCACAAGACCCGGACGTTCATTACTGTTTACCGGAAGGTTTTCAGCATGATATACCAACGCGTTAATAAGAGTTCCTGAATAATTTCCATGTCCCGGATGCACTACCATACCTGCAGGTTTATTGACCACCAGCAGCGATTCATCTTCATACACAATATCTAATGGAATATTTTCCGGAACCAGCAAAAACTCATACGGTGGGTGTGTAAACATAACACGTACCACATCCCCCGGCTTTACTTTATAATTAGATTTTACAGCAGTATCGTTCACATAGATGTTTCCGTCTTTTGCGGCGTTTTGAATTTTATTTCGGGTAGCCCCTTCTATATAATTCATCAAATATTTATCCACACGCAAAGGTTGTTGCCCTTTGTCTGCTACAAACCGATGGTGTTCATAAAGGTCGTCATTTTCTTCTTCCGTATCATTAATCATTGAACTCATCTGTATCTATTAAAATTTCTTCTTCTATATTCAGGGAATCTAAACTTTCTCCTTCTTCCCGGTATCTGTCTTTACCATCCCCCACAATCAAGTCGATAACTGAAGTAATTTGAAGCTCTGTACCTGTTTCTATTTTTTTTCCTTTGTGACGCAATTCAAGAACCTCATCTGGTGCAATATGTGGCCTGTAAGAGACAGTGCCTATTTCAAAACCCAATGCTCTTAAAAATGGTTCAACCTGTCTTTGGGTTCTCCCTACTAATTCAGGGATTTCCACGACTCTGTAGCCTGAGGGATTTAAAATGATATATATTTTCCTGTTTTCCTTGACAAATTTTCCGGGAGCAGGAATTTGCTCTATCACGGCATATTTAGGAAAAGACGGGTTATAATTTGCGGAATCTAAGATTTCGATTCGTAAATCCAACTCATTTATTTTTTCCTCCACTTTATCTAAAGATAATCTGGTTAAATCTGGTACTTCTATTCGCTGGTCATGATTTGTTGTAAATTTTAACCAAAACAAAACCAAAAAAACACAAACAACCAATACTACTATTGCAATAGCAAGTTGTTTTAAAAATGCTTTTGTAAATAAAAATTGGAAAAAGCTCATAAATTTATTTATTATGGAATGGCAAAAATAGGCATTATCCTTTTAAAAAACATTGCAATTAAGACAGATTAAAAAGTAGATGTTTTAAAAAATAAGGTTTTATGGTTCCCGTTAATAATCCTACATTTGTTTAACGCAATCTAGCACGCTTTCTTATGACAAAAAAAATTATTGCAGTAATTATGGGAGGATACTCTAATGAGTTTGAAATTTCCATACAAAGTGGTGAGGTGGTTTATACTTCTTTATCTAAAGAGGTTTACCAGGTGTATCGCATCCATATCTTAAAAGATAAATGGGTTCATAAATTGAATAGCAATGAAGAATTTGAAGTAAACAGGGCAGATTTTAGTTTTTCTGATGGGCAGCAAACTATCCACCCTGATGTTGTTTTTAATGCCATTCATGGAACCCCGGGAGAAGATGGTTTATTACCGGCCTATTTTGAATTGATAGGGATGCCCCACACCTCTTGCAATTATTACCAAGCAGCGCTAACCTTTAACAAAAGAGATTGTCTGTCTGTTCTCAAAAGTTATGGCGTGCGTTCTGCGAATGCGTATTATCTTAATCAAGGTGACGAAATTAATGAAGAAGAAATTATAAAAAAAGTAGGACTTCCTTGTTTTGTAAAACCCAGTAGATCTGGATCTAGCTTTGGGATAAGCAAAGTAAAAACAATGGAAGATTTGCTGCCGGCTATCAAAAAAGCATATTCTGAGGATAATGAAATCTTAATCGAGACCTGCCTTGTGGGCACTGAAGTTTCAGTCGGGGTAATTCAATATCATGGAGAAGTAGTAGTGCTTCCGATTACAGAGATTGTATCTGAAAATGAATTTTTTGACTATGAGGCGAAATACTTAGGGAAATCTGAAGAAATAACCCCGGCACGAATAGATGATGAAATAAGGGATATTGTCAAAGCCGAAGCAAAAAATATTTATAATTTATTGAATATGAGCGGTCTTTCCAGGAGCGAATTTATTATTCAGGATGGCAAACCCTATTTTTTAGAAATAAATACAAACCCGGGACTTTCCACAGAAAGTATAATCCCTAAACAAGCGCAGGCAGCCGGTATTTCTTTAGAAGATTTGTTTGGGAATTTGGTACTACAAGCATTGTCAAAATAGACCGCTAAATTTGTAAACTATCTTCCACTTGGGAGAAACCTTCAAGGGTATCAGACAACACTATTAAAGTGTCGTTTGCTTCAATCTTGGTATAACCGTTTGGAGTAATATATTTATCATTTCTAATAATCATAGCAATAACAGCTGATTGCGGAAAATTTAAATCCACTATTTTTTTACCTATCGAATAACTTTCTTCAGGAATTATTATTTCTTTCTTTACTTCTTTCTCTTTATCAGAGAGAAATATATCGAGTGGTGTTTTTAATTTTTGTTCCTCCGGAAGTGCTACTCCCAGCCATTTTGCAACGAGGGAAAGTGTGGTGCCTTGTATCAGTACAGAAGTTACTGAAACACAAAAAACAATATCAAAAATTATATTTGCTTTATCCATTCCCGCTAATAGGGGATAAGTAGCAAACACAATAGGAACTGCCCCGCGAAGACCCACCCAGGAAATGAAAAATCTCCTTCTCAATTTCATTCTGAAGGGCAACAAACTTAAAAAAACACCTATAGGCCGTGCAACAAATATCAAAAATAAAGAAATTATAATCCCGATGCCTAAAACAGGAACTATCTCACTAGGGAATACCAGTAGGCCTAAAGTTAAAAAGAGCACAATTTGCATTAGCCAAGCGAGCCCATCAAACATTTTTAAAATAGTCTTTTTATGAATAAGCTCCTTATTTCCTAAATAAACTGCACAGATATATACCGCTAAGAATCCATTGCCGCCCACAAAATCTGTTGCTGAAAAAGTAACAAACATTAAAGCTATTACCAAGACAGGGTATAAACCTTCATAATCAAGTTTAATTTTATTTATGATTAATTTGCTGAGTTTTCCGAACACTAATCCCAGCAAAACACCAAAAATCATTTGCTGAAAAAAGAAAGGAATAATCGATGCAAAGCTTTTGTCAGGGTTCATTACCAATCCCAGAAATGCAATTGTTAGAACATAAGCCATAGGATCGTTACTTCCACTTTCTAATTCTAAGGTGGGGCGCAACTTACTGCGCAATGCTAAACTTTTACCCCTTAAAATAGAAAAAACAGCTGCGGCATCTGTGGAAGAAACAATCGCACCCAATAACAAACCTTCCAACAAAGTAAAATCGGTAAATTGCCATACAAAAACGCCCACGGAAACAGCAGTCAATAAAACGCCCAAAGTAGAAAGGCAGACTCCTTGCCATAAAACCGGTTTTACGGAACCCCAATTAGTGTCCAATCCTCCTGAAAACAGTATAAAATTCAGTGCAACAATACCTATAAACTGTCCTATTTCAGGGTCATCGAAATAAATTCCCCCTATTCCTTCAGAACCCGCTAACATTCCCACGAGTAAAAATAACAATAATGTAGGAACCCCAAAACGGTAAGAGGTTTTCCCTACAATTATACTAATGAATAGCAACAGGGAACCTATAAGAAGTATATTTTCAACTGTTACATTCATTTAGAATCCTTAATTGGTATGAAGGTTTATAATTTTTGCAAATATAGGATTTTATAAACTTTTCTGAAGTTCTATCTGTATTCCATTTCAGAGAATTGATTTATAATTTACCCAATGTATTACAACAAAAGAATCATTTAATTTATTAAATTAGCTACTATGAAACGAGCAATTTTTCCTGGTTCTTTTGACCCAATCACTTTAGGACACTATGATATCATTAAGCGATCTTTACATTTGTTTGATGAAATAGTAATTGCTATTGGGATTAATGCAGAGAAAAAATACATGTTTTCCCTTGACGAGAGAAAACAGTTCATAGAAAATGCTTTCAAAGGCGAACAAAAAATTAAAGTGGTCACTTATGAAGGTCTAACCATCGAGCTTTGCAAAAAAATGAAAGCAGAATTCATACTTAGAGGACTTAGAAACCCTGCCGATTTTGAGTTTGAAAAAGCAATAGCACATACTAATAGAAAACTTTCAAAAATAGAGACCGTTTTTTTATTAACTGCATCAAATACTTCCTACATTAGCTCCAGTATTGTGAGGGATGTAATACGCAATAATGGTGATTATACCGTATTGGTTCCAGACAGTGTTCGGGTTAAATAAATAACACCATTCTAAATAAATTTTCAAATTGATTGACATCCTTTTACTTTTAGGTGGTTTTGTGGCGTTAATTTATGGAGCAGATAAATTAGTGGACGCTGCTTCGGGTTTAGCAGCAAAATTTGGGATTCCAAATATTGTTATCGGGCTTACCATTGTTGCTTTTGGGACATCTGCCCCGGAATTAGTGGTGAATGTTATTGCTGCAATAAATGATAATACTGAAATGGTATTGGGCAATGTGCTGGGTAGTAATATTTTTAATGTGTTGGGAATTTTGGGTATTTCTGCAATTATCTATCCGCTTGCGGTAAAAACCAATACTACCTGGTATGAAATTCCATTGAGTTTACTGGCAGCATTTGTGATTATCGTTGTGGCTGCAGATATTTATTTAAACGAAAGTGTTACCAACATTGTCTCAAGGGGAGATGCCATTATTTTATTACTGTTTTTCTCTGTATTTTTAGTGTACAATATTGCTATTTCAAAAAGCGACACTTCAGAAGATGCTGTCGAAATTAAAAATTACACAACGCTTAAGGCTATACTTTTTATTGTTATAGGTCTTGCAGGTTTAGTGATAGGCGGTCAATTGATAGTCACAAGTGCAACTTCTATCGCACAATCTTTTGGATTATCAGAACGGGTTATAGGATTGACAATTGTTTCTATAGGAACTTCCCTTCCTGAGCTGGCAACCTCTATTGTTGCCGTTAGAAAGAAGAATGTAGATATTGCTATAGGCAATGTGGTAGGTTCCAATATCTTTAATATTTTCTTTGTATTAGGCGTTTCAGCTTTTATTACACCTGTGGTGGTGGCTTCAGCTTCCTTTATAGACATTCTATTGAATATTGTGGCAGGTATTCTGCTCTTCCTCTTTGTTTTTACTGGAAAGTACCGAAGGATTGACCGCTGGGAAGGAATTGTATTACTTACCCTTTATGTGGGATACCTGATCTATTTGATTGGGTTTTAAGTAGTAATTAATCACTATCTGAAACCATTTCGTGTTTGATTAACTTGGGCAGGTAAATGGTAACAATTGTTCCTGATGGTTGATTGGCGGTAAATTCAATTTTACCGTTGTGTAAGTGGACAAAATCTTTCACGATGCGCAGACCTATTCCTGTTCCTTTTTCGCCTTCTGTGCCATAAGAACTTATTAGCTCTTGTTGTGTTTCTAAATTTTTAATTATAGAAGCATGGATACCACTTCCCTGATCGCAAACACTAAAAACAAAATTATCTCTCTCTTCTACAAAAGAAACTATTATTTCCCCACGCAACGGACTGTATTTTATTGCATTTGCAATTATGTTGTTGGCAATGCTTCTAAACTGATTTTCATCTGCCCAGAGTACAGAATTTGATTTGTTTACATATTTAATACGAATTTCTTTTGCTTCAGTATTAGATTCAAAATTTTGTATTATTTCTATTATAATTCCATCTTCATCAACTTCAACTACAAGAAGTGAATTGTCATTCATTTGCAAACGTGCCCACTGTAAGATATTTTCTAGGGTTTTTAGACTTGCATTAGTTTCCCCTTTTAGGTGTTTTAGCATAAATTCCATTTCCTCGGCAGATAATTCAATCTGTGACATACTGTCTATCAGGCTGGAAATATTAGCAAGAGGTGTTCTTAAATCGTGACCTAAAACAGAAAATATTTTGTCTTTCAAAGAAACTGTTTTATATAATTCCGTTTCCCTGTCTTTTGTAATTAGGAATTGTTTTTCAAGTTCCTTAGTGGTTTTAGTAACTTCTTTATAGGCTATTTTTTTTTGTTGGTTTGCTTTAAAAAGTACTACTGCTAAAACCACAAAAATCACTAATATAATTAATAAAATAATCAAGAATATATTTTGTAAAGCGATGCGGTCTTTTTGTACTTCTTCTATTTCTTTTAAAACGGTATTTTCTTTTTCTGCTAAATTAGTTTCATATTGAATGCGCAATTCGTCTATTCTTTCATTACTTTGAAAGGTGGCTATGCTATCTTCAATTGCTTGCAATTTATCACTATACATGAGGGCTTTCTCATAATCATTTTTTTCTTTGTAGTAATCTAAAAGCCTTTTGGATATTGCTTTTTTCATGTCAAAAGATTCTAACTCACTTGTGATTTTTTCCACTTTTAAATAATAGACCAAAGCTTCTATGTGATTCCCTTTTGCATAAAGCGCATTACCTATACCCATATTGGCATGGAATAATCCTGGGGTAATTCCAAACAACGTACTAATCTCTAAAGACTCCTGAAAAGAAATAATAGCTTCATTAAACTGGCCGGCTGTTAATTGAATGGTCCCCAAGGCATGATTGCTAAAAGCCCTTCCGCCGGAATCCCCAATTTCGCCTTTTAATGCAATCGCTTTATGTATATAGAAAAATGCACTGTCTATTTTATTATTTTCTTGAAATAACAAAGCAAGATTATGAAAGTTTTGCGATAATTGTTGCTTTTCATTTGCGCGTATATTCAAATCAATTGCCCTTTTGTAATGTGCATCTGCCTGAGTAAAGTCATTAAAATTTTCCCTGTATAATTCCCCTATATTATTTTCAACAATCGCTTGTGACTTAAAATTTTCACTTTTCTGAAAGTATTCTTTCACCTCCATAAATGCAGATAAGGCTCCATCAAAGTCTTTTGCCTGTTTGTATGCTAATGCTGTATTTGCCAACAAACCATAATAGGTTTGCGACTTATTGTTTTTTAGCATTTGGAGTGCTGCTTCCTGATATTTTAAGGCTTGTTTGTACTTATTGTCCACTAACAAAGCGTTTGCCATTCCTGAATAAGATGCAACTATAGCAACTGTATCCTGAAGTTTAATGGCAGATGCCATAGATTTTAAATAGGCATCTTGTGCTTCTGTTATCTGATATTTTGTAAAAGAAAGTTCTGCAAAATTTTGGAAATATCTATATAATACAAGTGGTGAAGAACTAGAATCTATTCGAGCTTTTGCAAGGTTAAGATAATCTGCACATTTTTCAAACTCTTCATTTTCTAAGGCATCTGCTGCGGCTTGTATTAAATCTAATGTTGGCTTTTCATCTTTATTATTAAATTCTTGTGAGATTGCTGTTGTAGACCAAAAAATGAAAAAACATAAAATTTGTGTATAGGAAATTTTAAAAAACATGGGGATTTTATTTTTCGCAAAAATAACAGTTATTTATGAATTTTCGTACAACTTTAACCTATTCCATAAAATTAAAACAGATAATTTATTGAAATTACACCAAATACATTTCGCGGATTTCCGGGATAATAATATCGAGGGAGTGCATTCCCAAAACCTACAGCATTGGGCAAAATACTTGCTGCATATTTTTCATCGAATACATTATTAACACCAAAACTAAGCTCAGTTTTTATACGATCTTTTACTATAAATGTATACGTTCCCTTTACATCTGTTAGTTGATAGCTGTCAGAGAACAGACTATTTTGATCATTCATTGGTATTTTTCCTACATTAATATAAGATGCGTTAAAGCTCAAACCATTACTTACCTCCATCAGCATTCCAAGATTCCATTGCAAATTTGGCACACCCGTGATTTTGTTTCCGGTAAAATCTTCACCATCATCTACAAAATCCTTAAATTTAAAATCATTTATTGTTCCTGAGAGGTAAGGATTGATTTTTACTTTTGAATGTATAAAAAAAGTATAATTGGCTAAAAATTCTATTCCTCTATGCTCACTTTCTCCCGCATTGATGCCCACAAACTGGTCTTCAGCAACACGCCTTGCAACCAATAAGTTGCTAATTTGTGTAGAATACAAGGCTACTTCCGTATATAAGGAATTAGCTAACCAATTAAATTTAAACCCAATTTCATAATTAATACCTATTTCTGGTTTTAGGTCTGTGTTTATTTCACCTTCTGGCGTAAGGGTTTCTGCTAAAGAAGGAATAGAAAAACCCTTGCTTACCGAAGTATAGATATTCTTTCCTTGTACTAATTTATAGGATAACCCTACCCTAGGCGAAAGTATATTCCCGAAAGAATACTCCCCATCTTGGTTATTCATCCCTTGCTGAATAACATCTTCAGTGGTATAGGTAGAAGAATTTAGCGACACCCCGGTTTCTATTTGCAAATTTTCAGCCAGTTGTGTGTCTGCTTGCAAGAATAAATTATAATAATTGCGTTTTTGCTTCTTCTCACTAAATGTGTCGCCGGCTATACTACCTTGCCCGGGTTGTGACTGGTATAAATTTTCAATAAGGGAAAACCGGTGGTTTTCAGATAGTAATTCACTGCCTAAAGCAATTTTAAATGGTAAGGAAAATAGAGTAGCACTGTAATTAATTTTCGAGCGAAAACCAATCCCGGAAGTTTTTTCATCTAAAATATTAAATGGTCGTGGTTCATAAGCGTCTTTGAAATTTGAAAATATACTACTCTCCAAAGACCACCTCTCAGAGAATTTATGCGTATAGCCTATCCCTAAAAGTAATTTGTCATAGGATTCAAAACCTTGAGCTGCAGCCCAATTAGCATTTGCGATTTCGGGGTTTTCATTAAAATCAGTTTCATTGATTGAACTTGGTATAAATGCTTTGAGCTTTGTAAAGATGCCAATGTAATTTAAGGTTCCGTTAGCACTTACTTTTTGTTTGCCATGCAGATTAAATGATTTTCTATCATAAGAACTATTGTCTCTGAAACCATCGCTTTCTAAATGATTATAAGAAGCAAAAATAGTAGAATTCTTATTGTTGTAACCGGTAGACAGTGTCTTTTTTATTAGACCAAAAGAACCCACAGTTGTTGCAATTTTACCAAAGGAATTTTCAGGAGCAGTTTCTTTACCGTACATGGAGATTACACCGCCTAAACCAGAACCGTAGCTGCTGGAATTTGGTCCCTTGATTATTTCAATTTTACCTATGGCTTCTATATCTATATCTTCTACTATGGTTTCCCCTTCCCCATTGGTTAGTGGTATATTTTCAAAATAAGCTTTTATCCTATTAGTGCTAAATTGTGACCTACTGCCAAAACCCCTTATGGTTATACGATTGGTATTTAAAGTACCTTGTTGCATATACACTCCAGGCACTTTGTTTAGTACGGAAGTTAAAATGACACCATCACTTTGGCTAATATCTTTTAGACTTAGAACAGAAATTGAGGATGCAGAATTTTGAACAGATTTAGGAATTAAAGTGCTAAATAAAACAATTTCAGATAAGGAGGTAGTGTCTTTTGTTATTTGCCCATAGGCATTTGTGGGAGAAAAAATTGTATAGCCCCAAAATACCATTAACATAGAAAATATTTTATGCACAATTTAAAAGTTATAGTGAATTACAAATATAAGGGATAGCAAATGAAAAACCCCGGCGATTGCCGGGGTTTTGAATAAGATTAAAAGACTATTTATTTTTTTACAATTCTCTGTGTAAGTGTACCTTCATTAGTGTTTACAGTTAACATATAAACACCTCTACTCAAGTTAGAAACATCTACAGTACCGTTAGAATAAGTAGCTCCAGTATTTTTACCTAATATATCATATAGTGTTACTCCTGAAACTTGAATGTAAGAAGGAACTTTAATATTTAAAACATCAATTGCTGGAGTTGGGTAAACTGAAATAACCTCTGAAAGGTTATCACCAATAGATAAAATTTCGTTACCTATTACATTCATAACATATTGATTGTCTGGAAATCCTATTGCAGCAGCAGGGGTTGGACCAACTATACCACAATCTACCGCCTCTAAATAACTAGGAGCATTTTCACCGCCGGCATTAATTCCAGGGAAATATCTAGCATCTGTTGCAGTACCTCCATCTGGGGAATTAACTTCAAAAGCAATAATAGATCCTGGAGGAATCACCACAGATAAAGGTGCAGTTACTAAGCTTAAATCATCTGAAGCACTCGAATTATGAGTTGTAGAAGCCACTAAATTAAAATCTAATGCAATTTGTAAATCAGCTTCATCTACTATGTAAATGTTTAGGTTTAATACATTTCCATTATCAGCAGTTCCTTGTCCCCATTGCAATTCTGAAATTTCAAAAGATCCTGTTACCCCAAAATCTGCAAGGTCATAAGATCTCCAAAAGGAATTATCTCTGTACTCGCCTGTCCCGCTTCCCCAACACGCAACACCACCATCAGTGACATTTACCGGGTCATTCGATTGAGTTAAAGTAATTTGTGCTTGTGTAGCAAAACCAAAAAGGATTGCCCCAACTAGTAATGTAATTTTTTTCATAATAATAAAATAGTTTAGTTTATAATAAAACAAATATACAACAATTTATGTAGAAATGAAAAAATACAAAACACCAAAGGCCTTGATTTGGCTGGGGAAATCGACGCAACATTATAGATAATTTATATATTATGTTAAATTAAAATGTAACTATTAATAAATTAATAGTTACATAATAGTTACATAATACTTACTTATAAATTTTTACTATTAAAAAAAAATAAAAAAAATTGTTTTGCACTTATAGGTTGATCTCAGCAAAAAATAAAATAAAAAAAACCCCCGGCGATTGCCGGGGTTTTGAATAAGAATAAAAGACTATTTATTTTTTTACAATTTTCTTGGTAATAGAACCAGAATTTGTGTTCACACTAAGCATATAAACTCCTTTGGAAAGTTTAGATACATCTACAGTACCATTAGAAAGGGAAACACCTGTGTTTTTACCCAATAAGTCAAAAAGTGAGGCATTAATAATTTCAACACCAGAATTAACTCTTACATTAATTATATCAGTTGCCGGATTAGGATAAAGTACAACAGCTTGATTTAAGTTTATGTCATCTATACTTAAGGCTTCATTAAAGCTAATGCTCATTAATAAATCTGGTCCTGTACCACCTGCAATACCACAAACTTGTCCTGATGTCCATGCAGTACAACCTGTTGCAAAACCATCTCCGGGATTCTGAAACACATAAGGATCATCGTTACCATCGGTTGCAGTGCTCCAGAAAAATTGACCTTCCGGTGTGAAATCCATATCCAATTGAAGACTCATCCAATATTTAGTCCCACCCATTAATGCCGGTGCACCTGAGAGCGCAACTGTAATATTACCGGTTAGGCTAGGATCAGCCACACTTAAGGGTATAAAATCAAAAAACAACTCATTATCAGGTATCCCTCCATTGTCATCATATATTCTTACAAGAACTAGATTTCCAGGATTGGATGGAACCGCGGTATAAGTTCCCACAATAGAGACTTCACAAACTATAGCTTGTCCACTTCCCGGAACAACAAAATCATCTGCCATTTCAGAATCAAAGGCTGCGTTAGCGGGCTCAAAACTTTGTGATGGCCCTCCATTACCTCCCGGAGTAACATTCTCATAATCTGGAAGAACTCCTAAACAGGCTCCCATAGTGGAATTGCCATCAAATACTGGATCTGTTGTAATAGGTAAAGACCCGCTTTCTTTTACAATAGTTTGTCCGTTAATTGTAAACAAACCTAGAAGACCAAGTGTAATTACAAATGTAATTTTTTTCATAATTATTTAAATTTTAGTTTATATTAACCAAATGTACTTTAAAAAAATTAACAATAAAAATTATTTTATGTTAAAATACACTATCATCTTTAATTTTTATTATAAAAAAAAACACATGAATCAGCTTTTAATTCTATACTTTATAATATTTACTTTTTCAAGTTTGTTAAATGCACAAGCTTACAATGAAACAACTGTAACCTATGAAGAAAATAGAGCTTCCCAAAATTCAACGTATAAAGAAGTTATTTCATTTTACCAAAACCTTGATTCCATTTACACCACTGTTAAAGTATTTGAAATTGGAACAACAGATTCCGGTTATGCCCTTCATCTTATTGTTTTTAACCCGGAAGCCCATTTTGATTTCAAAAAATTAAAAGAGCAAAAAGCAACCCTTTTAATCAATAACGGTATTCACCCCGGGGAGCCGGATGGTATAGATGCTACTATGATTTTATTCAAAGATCTGGCTGAAAGTAACATACCAGCTCCTAAAAATACTCTTGTAGCTGCCATCGCAGTATACAACATAGGCGGCGCATTAAACCGAAACAGCACTTCCAGGGTCAATCAAAATGGTCCAGAGCAATATGGCTTTCGTGGGAATGCAAGAAATTTTGACCTCAACAGGGATTTCATCAAAACTGATTCCAAAAATACAGAAGCATTTGCTGAACTATTCCACATGCTAAATCCAGATGTTTTTATCGACAATCACGTGAGCAACGGCGCAGATTATCAATATACCCTCACCCACTTATTCACGCAGCATAACAAATTAGGGGGAGAAGCTGGAAATTACCTACATACGTTTCTTATTCCAGAACTAGAAAAATCATTAACTAAAAAAAAATGGGACATAACCCCTTATGTGAATGTGTTCAACTCCCCACCTGAAAAGGGATTTACACAGTTTATGGACTACCCGCGATATTCTACAGGCTATGCGGCATTATTTGACACTTTTGGTCTTATGATTGAAACCCATATGCTTAAGCCTTATAAAAATCGTGTGGAAGGAACTTATGAAATAATGAAAAGCATGATTGAAATAACGGATGAAAATTTCAAAAAAATAAAAACCCTGCGCAAAAATGTGTATTTGAAATACAAAACCGGAGACCTATACCCCCTGCAATGGGAAATCGATAGCACAAAAGTTGAGACATTATTATTCAAAGGGTATGAAAGTAGCTATAAAACAAGCAAAGTTACCGGAAAAGAGCGTTTATTTTATGACAGGGAAAAACCGTTTACAAAGCCGGTTAGCTATTATAACCATTTTAAACCTTCTTCCCATATAACCATCCCGAAAGGGTATATTATCCCAAAAGGTTGGTGGAATATTATTCATTTGTTAGAAATAAATGCAATGACAATAAATAAAATAGAAAAAGACACTACTATTGCTGCGGAAGTGTATCGCATTGAAAATTTTGAAACCCGCACCTCTCCTTTTGAGGGGCATTATCTGCATTACAACACATCAATATCTAAAAAAACCGAAGAAATAAAAATATTTCAAGGCGATTATCTGGTTTATACCAACCAACCCGGAATAAAATACCTTCTGGAAACCCTGGAACCTGAAGCAGTAGATTCCTTTTTTAATTGGAATTTTTTTGACACTGTGCTACAGCAAAAGGAAGGATTTAGCCCCTATGTCTTTGAAGAAATCGCCGAAGAATTGTTACAAAAAAACCCAGATATAAAAACTGAATTTGAATCTAAGAAAGCAAATGACACAACGTTTAAAGAAAGTTGGTATGCACAGTTAGACTGGCTTTATAAAAAATCCTCACATTATGAAAAAGCACATATGCGGTATCCCATTTACAGGATTCTCCATTAGACTTTCTGGTAAAAAAGTTCTTTAATATTGGCGTATGATTTTAATAATGCTTTTTGAGCTTTCTTTTCATTTTTCCAAGCTACTTTCTTGATACCTTCACTTTTTTCAGGGTGTAGTGGGCCTTTATAGGAAGTTTCCATGGCATACCAATAGGTTTCCTTAAGCTTCATTTTATCGTTACGGTTGAAAATATGGTAAGTAATTTGGAGTGATTTTATGATTTTTAAATCTTTAACACCGGTTTCTTCTTCGGTTTCCCTGATGGCTGCTTCCTCGAGTGATTCCCCAATTTCAACCCTTCCCTTAGGCAAGTCCCATTTACCGTTTCTTTTTATGAAAAGGATTTCGCCCAGCTCATTTGTAACAAGACCTCCCGCAGCTACAACTACAGGTATTTCCTTTTTGAATTTCTGAAGTAACTTTTCCCCGTTGGGATGGTACAAATAAACTTCCTCCCATTTTCCCCTTGCTACTTTTTTTACAACTGTTTCCAAATCAATACCTTTAAGCGGAAAACACCTTGCGTTTTTATCGAAAACCATTTCTGTGGTCAGAAATATTGGTTTATCATTCACAAAAACTTTATACATTTGCATTATGATTTTGAATAAAGAAACGGCTCAAAAAACAGCCGAATTGCTTTTACAAATAAATGCAATTAAATTACAACCACAAAACCCTTTTTTGTGGGCGTCTGGATGGAAGTCTCCTATTTACTGTGATAATAGGATAACTCTCTCATACCCAACCATTAGAAATTTCCTTAGGGAAAATATTGCCAATCAAATAGAAGAACTTTATGGCAAACCTGATATTATTGCGGGTGTAGCAACGGGGGCAATTGGCATAGGAATGCTTGTTGCAGACTACTTGAACCTGCCGTTTATATATGTAAGGCCAGAAGCAAAAGGTCACGGGAGACAAAATCAAATTGAAGGAATTATTAAAGCAAATCAATCTGTTGTGGTAGTAGAAGACCTCATCAGTACAGGAAAAAGCAGTTTAAATGCTGTTGCTGCCCTTAAAGAAACAAAAGCAAATGTGAAGGGAATGATTGCCATTTTTTCCTATGGTTTTGAAATAGCAAATGAAAATTTCAAAAAAGAAAAAATAGACCTGCATACCTTAAGTGACTATGAAAACCTCTTGATGCAAGCAGAAAAATCAAATTACATTTCTAAAAAGGAATTAGAAGCATTACATTCCTGGAGGAGAGATCCCGAAAACTGGAATAAATAAAATCACTTATGAATTTAGAAGGAAAAAAGATAGCCGTTAATAAATCTGCTGAAGCATTGTTTGCATTTTTAAGCGATGTCAAGAATTTTGAACAATTAATGCCTGAAAATATTAGTAAATTTGAACTAATAGGTGAAAATGCATTTGTATTTGCTTTAAAAGGAATGCCGGAAATCGCTTTGGAAACCAAAGAACTAAAACCTCCTAATACATTAGTTCTAGGGGCAATCAGTGATAAAATACCTTTCACATTAACTGCAAATATAGAAGGGGTTTCAGAAAATACTTCTAATGCACAACTACTTTTCAATGGCGATTTCAACGCCATGATGGCTATGATGATCAAAGGACCAATCTCAAAATTTTTAGAAACCCTTACCGAAAATTTAGAAAAGTTATAATTTTCCAATAACGCTATTGAAACCCGATTTCGGCTCCGCTCAATCTCCTGACTTTTTTATTGAATTGAAATAAATAGCATTATAATCCCGCTGGCTGAGTTGGTCCCTAAGCGCAGCCGAAGGGGAGCCGAAGCCACACCTTAATAACTCAATAACTCAACCACTTAATTTCTCAAATACTGCCAATCCTCATTTCAATTTCCTTTATATCAAATTCTTTTATTATTTCATTTTCCAGTTCTACCTGAAGCTTTCCGTGGGACGAAACACCCCTTATTATTCCATTAAAAGACAACCCGGCCGGAGATTTAAAATGACTTACTTTATCTTTTCCGAAGAGACATAAAAGGTATAAATCCTTCAATTCTATCAACCGATTTTCCTTTAAAAACAGAAAATAAAATGCCAAAGCATCGACGATTTTATTTAATATTTCCTCTAAATCAGAAACAACACCTGTTACTATATGCATAGACGTCGCATTTGGCAATTTATCAAATTCCGTCTCATTCACATTGAGACCTATTCCAATAATACTGGATTTTACGGTAGTTTCTTTTATCGCATTTTCGATAAGTATGCCACAAAGTTTTTTATTGGATGACAAAATGTCGTTTGGCCATTTTATTTTTAATTCAGGAATTTTATAGCTATCCAGCACCATTTTTATTGCTAAAGATACCGCCATGGATATATAGAATTGATTATGGATTTCCAACTTAAAAACATCCTTTAGAACACTAAATGTAAGGCTTTTGCCATTTTGGGAATGCCATACATTTCCCATTTGCCCCCTACCCTTGGTTTGGTTATGGGTAACTACCAGAATTCCCTCTTGAAACGGCACGTTTTTTATTAACTCTTTTAAATACAAATTAGTAGATGGCGTGGCACTGATTTTGTATGTTAGCATAAAAATTAGGTTAATCTTATAATTTAGAAAGTTATTAGAATATAAAAAAGTAATAACTTTGTAAAAATAGTTGTTTTAATGAACAAAAAAGAAAACGAAACAGATCAATTAATTACCCAGATTATTAATGGTATCGAAGATGTCAAAGGACAAAACATAGAAATCCTTGACCTGAGAGAAATAGAAAACACCGTTTGTGACTACTTCATTATTTGCAATGGAACCTCAAATACACAAGTTAACGCCATTGTAAGCTCCATAGAAAAAAAAGTTAGCAAGGCATTAAAAGAAAAGGCCTGGCACATAGAAGGCTCTGAAAATGCAGAGTGGATTTTAATGGATTATGTGCACGTTGTTGTGCATGTTTTCCAAAAACACATTCGCGAGTATTATGATATCGAAAGTCTTTGGGGCGATGCAAAAACAGTTAAAATTGAAACTAGTTATTAAAAATAATTTACCATTTAATGGCAAACGATAAAAAGAAACCGGAAAAAAACAAACAAGATCCTGACAATAATGACCTTAAACCAAAATTCAGTGCCTATTGGATATATGGAATAATCATTGTGATTTTTCTGGGAATTCAATTTTTTGGCAGTAGCTCTTGGTCAGAACCGGCAAAAACTACCCCCGCAGAATTTCAACAATTCTTAACAGACGGTGATGTACAAAAAGTGGTTATTGTAAATAAAAACCAGGCAAAAGTATTTTTGACCGAGGAGGCAAAGGCTAAAGAGGTGCACACACGCAATGCAAAAGACCAACTCTTGCCTTCATCAGATGTACCTGCATATCAATTTGAATTTGGGGATCTTCAGAATTTTGAAAACGAACTGAGAAAAACCAAACAAGAAAACAATCTGGATACCGCAGTTGTTTATGACACAGAATCTAATGTTTGGGGCGATGTTTTGCTTACCCTTCTTCCTTTTGCAATAATTATCGCTATCTGGATTTTCATTATGAGACGCATGTCATCAGGCGCAGGTGGTGGTGCAGGTGGACAAATATTCAATATAGGAAAGTCAAGAGCAAAACTATTTGATCAAAACACAGATGTAAAAACTTCCTTTAAAGACGTAGCAGGCCTAGAAGGCGCTAAAGAAGAAATTCAGGAAATTGTAGACTTCTTAAAAACACCAGACAAATACACAGCCCTGGGCGGAAAAATTCCAAAAGGTGCTTTATTAGTAGGCCCTCCCGGAACAGGAAAAACCTTGCTGGCACGCGCAGTAGCCGGTGAAGCAAAAGTGCCATTTTTCTCCCTGTCAGGATCTGACTTTGTAGAAATGTTTGTGGGTGTAGGAGCTTCCAGGGTAAGAGACTTATTTAAACAAGCCAAAGAAAAATCACCTTCCATCATTTTTATAGATGAGATAGATGCCATTGGACGTGCCAGAGGGAAAGGCAATTTTTCAGGCTCTAACGATGAAAGGGAAAATACATTAAACCAGCTACTAACGGAAATGGACGGTTTTGGTACAGATGCTAATGTTATTGTAATCGCAGCAACTAACCGCGCAGATGTATTAGATAAAGCATTAATGCGTGCCGGTCGTTTTGACCGTCAAATCTATGTAGATCTTCCGGATGTAAGGGAACGTAAAGAAATTTTTGCTGTCCACCTTAGACCAATTAAAAAAGATGATAACCTGGATTTAGAATTTCTATCTAAACAAACCCCGGGATTTTCAGGAGCAGATATTGCAAATGTTTGTAATGAAGCTGCACTGATAGCGGCGCGTAAAGGAAACAAATCTGTTGGCAAACAGGATTTCCTAGATGCAGTGGATAGAATTGTAGGTGGTTTAGAAAAGAAAAATAAAATCATCACCCCAGATGAGAAAAAAGCTATAGCATATCATGAAGCAGGACACGCTACTGTTAGCTGGATGCTGGAACACGCTGCCCCACTTGTTAAAGTTACCATTGTGCCTCGTGGGCAATCCTTAGGTGCTGCTTGGTATTTACCGGAAGAACGACTTATTGTAAGACCCGAGCAAATGCTGGATGAGATGTGTGCTGCCTTAGGCGGAAGAGCTGCTGAAAAGGTAATGTTTGACAAAATTTCCACAGGAGCTTTAAGTGATTTGGAAAAAGTTACAAAACAAGCCAGGGCAATGGTCACTATTTATGGTCTAAATGATAAAATTGGTAACCTTACCTATTACGATTCTTCGGGACAAGGGGAATATAATTTTACCAAACCTTATAGTGAAAAGACCGCTGAAATGATAGACCGGGAAATTTCAAACCTTATTGAATCGCAGTATCAACGTGCCATTAAGATATTACAGGATAACAAAGATAAACTCACCGAGTTGGCAACCGTTTTGCTTGAAAAAGAAGTTATTTTTAAAGATAACCTTCAAAAGATATTTGGAAACAGACCTTACGACACCCCTGAAGTAGTCTTTAATGATGTTGTAGACCCTGATGTAGCAGACCCTTCTTAATTTCTAAATTTAAAATAATATAAATCTTAACTTAATTCATTATTAGGTTAAGATTTTTTATATTTGATGCGAAAGCAGGAAAACTCTTCAAAATAAACCTATGAGTCTGTTTAAAAAACTATTTAATAAAGCAAAGCCTAAAGCCTCCCCAAAAGCTGAACAAAGTAAATATTTGCCGGAAGTACCTTTACCTACTGACGAAAAATTTACCTACAACTTCAGAAAAAATGGCGGTAAATTTCTGTACTGTGAAAATTATGAAGAGTTACACGAGGCCTTTGACAATATTTTATTAGAAAACGACTGGTATGAAAAAGAAGTTTACTGTACCAATGAAAATTTAAAATCTAAATTTAGTAATTATAATTTAAAATTCGGTGAAAATCCGGGAGCGGCATTTTTCTTTTCCCAAAGTGAATCCTTGATAGCAGACGCCGGTGCGCTTCTCATTTCCTCAAATCAAATCAAAGAAAAGAAACTCAAAGACCTGCCAGATAATTTTGTGATTTTTGCTACAACCAGCCAGTTAGTGGATACCATTGGGGAAGGACTACGTATTATAAAAAACTCTAATCTAAACAACATCCCAACAAATATTACTACCATCAAGAATTTTGAAACAAAGAAAGAAAATGATTTTATGACTTACGGAAGTAGTTCAAAAAACTTATATTTGCTCCTCTTGGAAGATTTATAATATGAAGGAACTTTTTGTGAGGGGACTATCTGGACTGGTATATGTCTTGATCTTAATTTTTTCGATGAATTCTTCCGCATTAGCGTTTCAGATTCTCTTTCTCTCTATTGGGTTGTTTTGCCTTTATGAGTTCAATAAACTTATTCGGTTAAAATCTTATTTTCTTTATCTAATATTAATTCTTTTTTTCTTTCTGTTTGCTTATCTGGAATATGATCTTTATGCGACTAAATTATTACTCATTCTCACCGGTTTTGTAAATTTATTCCTTTTGAAAGATTTATTATGGGTAAGGGCAATCCCTATGTTTGAGAAAAAAAAGTATGTGGTTTCCATATTGTACCTCATAAGTGGGTTTACTTTCATATCGTTGATCCCTTTCTACAGTGGTGACTTTTCACCATACATTATAGTGTCAGTTTTTGTACTTATCTGGACAAATGATACCTTTGCATATCTGGTGGGTAAAAACTTTGGAAAGCGTAAACTTTTAGAGCGCATATCCCCTAAAAAAACAGTAGAAGGATTTTTTGGAGGATTAATCGCTTCTTGTGTGGCTAGTTTTATTATCTTTAAATACCTTAATATTTTTGATCCGTTAGTATGGCTTGGGCTTGCTTTAATCACAAGCTTTTTTGGTACCGTGGGTGATTTAATACAGTCCAAATTTAAAAGACAAGCAGGTGTTAAAGATAGCGGCGCGTTAATGCCCGGTCATGGAGGATTGTATGACAGGCTGGACAGTATTATTTATGCAAGTCCATTTATTTATTCTTATTTGTTAGTAATTGATTATGTTTCATAAAGAAGGACACAAAATTATTCTCGGGTGCCTAGCAATATTAATTATTGTAGCACTTAGCTCCCATTTTTTTCTAGAAAACGAACTGGTAAAAAAAATAATTATTAGTGCACTTATTGTACTTTTTATTCTCATTTTACAATTTTTTAGAAACCCCAGAAGAAAACCAAATATAAAAGACGACCACATACTTGCTCCGGTAGACGGAAAAGTTGTGGTGATAGAAGAGGTTTTTGAAAATGAATATTTTAAAGAGAAAAGAATACAGGTTTCTATCTTTATGTCTCCCATCAATGTACACGTTACCCGATATCCTGTGAGTGGTAAAATAACGTATTCAAAATACCATCCCGGAAAATACCTTGTTGCCTGGCATCCTAAATCTTCTGAAGAAAATGAACGAACTACCGTTGTGATTGCAACTGAAAATTTTGGAGAGATTCTGTATAGACAAATTGCAGGGGCTTTAGCAAAACGCATTGTTAATTATGCCAAAGAAGGTAGCGAAGTAACCCAAGGAAGTGATAGCGGCTTCATAAAGTTTGGCTCAAGGGTGGATGTATTTCTTCCCTTGGACGCAAAAATAAAAGTAAAACTTAATCAAAAAGTGAAAGGCGGTATTACCATACTGGCTGATTAATAATGACACCTGAAGAACTTCAAATTGCTTTTGAAGAAGCTGTGGAAAGGGTTAACAACCATACGGAATCTTTTCCTGCCGATTTACTGTTGCGTTTGTATGCGTATTATAAAAAAGCAAACCAAAGCCTAGAAGACCCTAACAGCAAGAAACCATTAATCAACGCATTTAAAGCAAATGCACTTTTTCAAGCAAGATTTTTATCTCCTGAAGATGCTAAAAAGGAATATGTAGATGCCGTGACTACTTATTTTTTGTATCGGAAATAGCATAGGTTTATTCCAAAGCGCAGTAACAAAGTAAACTACTTCATCCCAGCAATACTTTCCTCTAACATCTTAATTTTAGCCAAAGCATCTGCCTCTTTTTTCCTTTCGGAAGCGATAACTTGTTCAGGCGCGCCATTAACAAAACGTTCGTTAGAAAGTTTGCCTTGTACTGATTTTAGAAAACCTTCAGTATACTTTAATTCTGCTGTTAATTTTTCTATCTCTTCTTCTGCATTGATGACACCAGAAATAGGAATGTAGTATTCATTGCTTTTAATTCGGAAACTTAATGCGCCATCCACTTTTTCAGACACGTAACTAAGGGATTCTACATTTCCAAGTTTGGTAATAATACTATCAAAACCGGAAACTGCATTTTCTGAATTTATAATAGAAAGCTTGATGGTATCTTTAAAAGAAATATTTTTTTCTTTTCGTATCGTGCGAATTCCCGAAATTACTTCTGCTGCAAAGTCAAAATCTTGAATTATTTTTTTATCGTAAACAACCTGTTCCGGCCAGGAGGCAATCACTAAGGCTTCTTCAGGTTTTCTCTCCTTTATATTTTGCCATATTTCTTCCGTTAAGAAGGGCATAAATGGGTGCAATAATTTTAAATTACTTTCTAAAATTGCCACTACCTCATCAAATGTTTTTTGATCTATGGGTTGTTCATATGCAGGTTTAATCATTTCTAAAAACCAAGAGCAGAAATCATCCCATACCAATTTATAAATTGTCATTAAAGCATCTGAAATGCGATATTTACTAAAATGATCTTCAATTTCTTCTATTGCTTGTTGTGACTTTGCAGTGTACCAAGCAACAGCAGTTTTTGCATAATCAGGTTGCTCAATTTCTGCTGTTTGCCAACCCGTGATGAGTCTTGTGGCATTCCATATCTTGTTTGCAAACCCTTTACCTTGCTGGCAGAGTGCTTCATCAAAAAGTAAATCGTTACCTGCAGGAGCACTTAAAAGCAACCCTACTCGCACCCCGTCTGCACCAAACTGCTCTATTAACCCAAGCGCATCTGGCGAATTACCTAGGGATTTTGACATTTTTCTGCGTTGTTTGTCCCTTACCAGTCCGGTGAGATATACATTTTCAAAGGGACGTTTTCCGGTATATTCATAACCGGCAATTATCATTCTGGCAACCCAGAAAAATAATATATCAGGTCCTGTAACCAGATCGTTTGTAGGATAATAATATTTAAATTCCTTATTTTCAGGATCTAAAATACCGCCAAAAACACTCATAGGCCACAACCAAGAAGAAAACCAGGTATCTAAAGCATCCGCATCTTGGGTTAGATCTGTAGTAGTTAAATTTCTGTTCCCTGATTTTTTTTGCGCCAGTAACAATGCTTCTTCACGTGTTTCTGCTACTACAAAATCCTCTTTTGCATCGCCAAAATAGAATGCGGGGATTTGTTGCCCCCACCATAGTTGGCGTGAAATATTCCAATCCCTAATATTTTCCATCCAGTGCCGATAGGTATTGTCATATTTCTTTGGGAATAGTTTTACTTCTTCGGTTTCTAAAACAGCTTTTATTGCTGGTTTGGCCAGATTTTCCATTTTTAAAAACCATTGATCACTTAATCTGGGTTCTATAACAGCTTTGGTTCTTTCGCTGGTACCCACCTTATTTATATAATCTTCAATTTTTAAAATGTGCCCCTTTTCTTGTAACTCGACAGCAATTTCTTCCCTTACTACAAACCGGTCTTTGCCTTCATAATGCATTCCGAAGGAATTCAAAGTCGCATCTGCATTTAAAATATCAATAACTTCTAATTTATGCTTATCCCCAAGAATTTTATCGTTTGCATCATGAGCCGGGGTCACTTTCAAACATCCAGTACCAAATTCTATATCCACATATTCATCCTGGATTATGGGAATTACACGGTTTACAATGGGCACTATCGCTTTTTTTCCTTTTAAATAAGAAAAGCGTTCATCGTCAGGATGAATACAAATGGCAGTGTCCCCTAAAATAGTTTCAGGTCTTGTGGTTGCAATGGTTATAAAGTCCACGTCCAGTCCCTCCATACTTCGACTTTGCTCAGTGACCGGAGGGGAGTTTTCATTTCCTTTGTTTTCTGAAACTATTTTATACTTAATAAAATATAATTTTCCTTTTTGCTCTTCAAAAATAACTTCTTCGTCAGAGAGAGTTGTTTGTGCTTCCGGATCCCAATTTACCATTCTAAATCCTCTGTAAATCAAACCTTTGTTGTATAAATCGACAAATGATTTAATAACTGACGCTGACATATCGTCATCCAGGGTAAACTTAGTTCTATCCCAATCGCAGGAGCATCCCAGTTTTTTTAATTGTTCGAGAATAATGCCACCGTGTTTATCAGTCCACTCCCAGGCGTGCTTCAGAAATTCTTCCCGTGACAAATCTGCTTTGTTAATACCTTCTGCTTTAAGTTTTGCAACTACTTTTGCTTCTGTAGCAATAGATGCATGATCAGTTCCGGGTACCCAGCAGGCATTAAACCCTTTTAGCCTAGCTCTTCTAATCAAAACATCCTGAATGGTGTTGTTTAGCATATGACCCATATGCAAGATCCCGGTAACATTGGGCGGTGGGATAACAATAGTATATGGTTCCTTTTCATTGGGTATGGAATGAAAAAAATTATGTTTCATCCAGTAGCTATACCACTTGTTTTCAACAATTTTAGAATCGTATGTGGAAGGTAAACTCATTTTTTGGTCTAATTTTTGAAATAGGTAACAAAAGTAGTTATAACTTCAAGATTATAAAAGTGAATAACTTAATTTGGCAGAAGTTTAAAAAGTAATTACTTTAGCAATATTAAAATTTAAAAATTATGAAAAAAATTGTAATAGTATTATTTGTAGGGTTAATAAGTTTTGCGACTCAAGCACAAGCTAAAATGTCTTTTGAAGAAGAAACCTTAGATTATGGTGATATAGATAAAGGCAGTGATGGTCTGCGTGTATTTAAATTTACAAATACCGGTGATGCACCCTTATTAATTGAAGACATCAAGTCAACTTGTGGTTGTACCATACCTAAAAAACCGGAAGGACCTGTTATGCCGGGTGCTTCAAATACTATTGAAGTAAAATATGACACTAACAGGGTTGGCCCAATACGCAGGACGATAACTGTTTATTCAAACGCTGATGAGCCTATTAAATCTTTAAAAATAAAGGGAACTGTTAAGGAATAACATTTCTCCACCACTTAGAACTCCCCCTCTTTACAAAGATCGGGGAGTTTTTATTTAAATATCTTTCAAATCAAATTTTACACTTTGTTCATAGCCATTCCTTAATATTTTCATTCGCATAGTCTTCCCTTCTTTTACATAGAACATTTGGTTTATATCATGTAACTTATATTTATAAACTGGAACGCTATTAACCTCGAGGATTTCATCTCCTTCCCGAATACCTGCTTCTGCTGCAGGAGAGTTTTCCCTCACATCGACAACCACATAGATTTGCTCTAACCGTATTTCCACATTTGTCCCCAAGTTGAGCTTATAGACTGAAAAACCTTGTTCTTCTCTGCCCGTGTTGTAACCTTCACTTGAAGCATATTTTCTTTCCCTTACAAGTGTAAAACTACCATGTTGTAACGTTAAACCACTCATATTGTAATGAAATGGTTGTTTATAAAATCTATTTTTTCGTAAATTAATAGTTTTATTTTGGTAATCGATTACCCAGTTAAATCGTTTTAACAACTCCCCTCCAATGCTTCCTTGACGGTTTTCTAACAAGCCTAAATCTTCCAGAAAGCTTATATTGGGGTAGGCAGTATTTACATTTTTAAAGTTATAATCCCCAATGGTTAATCCCTCCACTTTAGCTCTTTTTCCATAAATGTTCCCGTTTATACCAAGCCCTAAATAATCTTCAAAAGCATTTTCAGGGATCTCAATATTGTTTTCTATACTTTCAAAAAGCCACAATGCATCCCCGGAGCCAGAATCAATTAATAAATTTACCTCCTTGATTACTCCGCCCGATTCAAAAGTTGCTGAAATATGTGGTTTATCTTTTATGAAAAAAAGCTCTTTTTCTAGGCATTTTCTACATTTTCTTTTAGTAAAACTTTCTGGAAGATAAAATCGCAACCGCTCATTTTCATTATTTACTTCTACGATAAAATCTTTTAAAAAATCAAAACCTATTATACCATGAACTGGAACACCTAATCTCGAAGAAAAGTTTAATTCCCCATCAAAAACAACATAAATTATCTGGTTTTTTTTAATTGCTTTGCCTATTTTAATCACATTATTTTCAGATTTTATAGCATCTACCGGTTCCCCTTTCCCTAAACCGCGCAGTTTTACAACCTTTGAATTATTAAGTTGCAATGAATCTGTTTCTTCAAAACTGAAAATCACTGTAGAACTGGCTCCGGTATCTAATAAAAAGGTCAAAGAAACACCATTTACCTCTACAGGGAGCAGCATAAGATTATTGATAAGTTGAATGTCTATTTTATCCTTTGTAGTATTTTTAGGAAATTCAAAAGAAGTCTGCCCCACTATCCAAAAGGGAAAAAGCAGGATGTAAAACCCGAGCGCTATTTTAAGTTGAAAATTCAAAATAATTATTTAATAAATTACATCAAAAATTATGCTAAGCTAAATATATATCATTGAGGAAATCTAAATAATATTTTGCAACTTTGCACACTAAAATAAGACAAAATGCCAAGTATTTCAAATAAAGGAAAATTAATGCCTGAATCACCAATAAGAAAATTGGTTCCTTATGCAGATATTGCCCAAAAAAAGGGAAGAAAAATTTACCATTTAAACATTGGCCAGCCGGATATTAAAACCCCAAAAGTAGCTTTAGATGCTGTAAAAAATAATTCTATTGAGGTACTTTCCTATAGCCACTCTGCCGGTTTTGAAAGTTACAGGAATAAATTGGCCACTTACTACCAACATATAAATCCCTCTATAGAAAGCAGTAATATTATTGTAACCACCGGTGGTTCTGAAGCATTACTATTTGCTATGGGAAGCGTTGCTGATGCTGACGATGAAATAATTATCCCGGAACCATTTTATGCAAATTATAACGGTTTTGCAATAGCTTCCGGTGTAAAAGTTGTTCCCGTGATTTCTTCCATAGATACAAACTTTGCTTTACCTCCTGTGTCTGAATTTGAAAAATTGATTTCGCCTAAAACAAAAGCGATTCTTATTTGTAATCCGGGTAACCCTACAGGATATTTGTATTCAAATGAAGAAATAAACCAACTTGCAGCATTGGTATTAAAACACGATTTGTTTCTAATTGCAGATGAAGTTTACAGAGAATTTGCCTATGATGGCTTGCAACACCATTCCATTTTAGCAGTTACCGGTATAGAGGAAAATGCTATTGTTATAGACTCTGTTTCTAAAAGATACAGTATGTGCGGCGCAAGAATAGGTTGTATCGTTTCTAAGAATAAAGAAGTAATGGCAACGGCACTTAAATATGCGCAAGCAAGACTAAGTCCGCCCACCTTTGCACAAATTGCAAGTGAGGCAGCACTCGAAACTCCGTCAACTTATTTTGAAGAAGTTAATGAAGAATATAAAGGGAGAAGGGATTTATTAATCTCTGAACTGCAAAAAATACCCAATGTAAAAGTGGCAAAACCCGGTGGTGCTTTCTATTGTATTGCTGAATTGCCGGTTAAAAATGCTGATGATTTCGCAAAATGGCTTTTAGAAGAATTTCATTCTGATAATGAAACCGTTATGGTTGCACCGGCAGCAGGATTTTATTCTACACCAAATGTAGGTCTCAATCAGGTGCGCATTGCTTATGTTTTAAAGAAAGAAAATCTATTAAGGTGTGTTGCCATTTTAAAAGAGGCACTGCAAGTGTATAAAGACTAATGCATATTGAGGAAAACAAATCGTTAAAAAACTACAACACCTTTGGTATTAACCATTATGCAAGGCATTTTGTTACTATAGCTTCCGTTAGCCAACTAAAAGAAATTCTTAAAAATAAGCTTTACGGGAAAAAGCTCATCCTTGGAGGTGGCAGTAATATGTTACTCACAAAAGATGTAGATGCCTTAGTGCTGCACATAAATTTAAAAGGAATTTCTATTGCCTATGAGGATGAGAATTATGTCCATCTAAAAATAATGGCAGGCGAAAACTGGCACGAGCTAGTGCAATTCTGCCTTTCCAAAGACTATGGCGGTATAGAAAATTTATCACTGATTCCAGGAAATACCGGCGCTGCACCTATACAGAATATAGGCGCTTATGGCGTAGAACTCAAAGATGTTTTTTTAAGCTGTGAAGCATTGTCCTTAAATACAAAAAAGTTGCAAAATTTTAGTTTAGAAGAATGTGCGTTTGGATATCGCAATTCCATTTTTAAGAATCGGGAGAAAGGTAATTACATTATTACCAGTGTTACATTAAAGCTTACTAAGAAAAATCACAATACAGCAGTTGCTTATGGTGCCATACAAGAAGAATTAGATGCTATGCAAGTGGTTAAACCCACCATTCAGGACATTTCTAAGGCAGTTATCTCTATTCGAAACTCTAAATTACCAAATCCCAAAGAAATAGGGAATAGCGGAAGTTTTTTTAAAAATCCCGTTATAACACGTGACCAATTTGAACAATTTATACATAAAAACCCGGACGCTCCATTTTATAAAGTTTCTGAACAGGAAATAAAAATTCCGGCAGGATGGTTGATAGAAAAAGCCGGATTTAAAGGGAAAAGGTTTGGTGATGCGGGTGTGCACAAAAAACAGGCACTGGTACTTGTAAATTATGGCAATGCCACGGGTGAGGAAATTATTGCTCTTGCAAATCAAATTCAAATCGCAGTAAAAGATACTTTTGGAATTTCCATAGAACCCGAAGTAAATATTATTTAAAGCCTCATTAAATTTGTATCTTTGCACTTTAAAATACATATTTAATGAAACTTTTACTAATTACTTTAGTTCTCTTAGGATTAGCCATTGCAGGTATTGCTATTAAAATCTGGGCAAAAAAAGACGGTAAATTTGCCGGTACTTGTGCCAGTCAGAATCCATATTTAAATAAAGAGGGTGAAGCTTGTGGATTTTGCGGCAAGAGTCCTGATCAATTTGACAATTGTAACGAAGAGATTCACTCTTAAGATTTTTATTCTAATCCCACATGTTTTCAACAGTATTGCTCATAGCGTTTGCAGTTATAGTAGCTGTAAATTGCGTTTTCTATATTATTTTTTCTAAATTTTCTTTTTCACAACCCTTTTCCCCCGCCAGGAAAAATTCCATCCCGATATCTTTAATTGTCTGTTCAAAAAACGAGTCTGAAAATTTAAAAAAACATATTCCGCTTTGGTTGAAACAAAACTATCCCAATTTTGAAATCATATTAGTTAATGATGCCTCCAGGGATGACACACTTGATGTTATCGAAAGTTTTTCTGAAATAGATCCCAGGATTAAGATTGTCAACGTGGTCAATAACGAAGCATTTTGGGCAAATAAAAAATATGCACTCACTCTAGGAATAAAAAAAGCAAAAAACAACCATCTTCTCTTCACCGACGCCGATTGCAAACCCAATTCTGATCAATGGATACAGGAAATGGCAGATCAATTTTCAGAGAAAAAATCACTGATATTAGGTTATGGTGCCTATCAAAAACAATCTTCTTTTTTAAACAAAATAATTAGATTTGAAACTTGTATCACGGCAATCCAGTACTTTAGTTATGCAAAAATAGGAATTCCATACATGGGCGTCGGAAGGAATTTAGGGTATACCTCCTCTTTATTTTATGAGAATAATGGTTTTATGAGCCATATGTACATACGTTCTGGAGATGATGACCTTTTTGTAAATGAAGTTGCAACAAAAGAAAATACCGCACTATGCTTTTCCGCAGAAAGTTTTACGGAATCCATCCCTAAAAATTCCTGGAAAGGGTTTTGGAACCAAAAAAAGAGGCATATTACCACCGCAAAACATTACAAAACATCCCATAAACTATTACTTGGTTTACATTACGCCGCAAACATTCTTTTCTGGATTGGGGTTTTAACGTGTTTTTTCTTTATTAGATGGGAATGGCTAGCAGGTTTAATCGCTTTTAGAATTTGTATGCAGTACCTAAGCTTGACAAAAGGAATTAAAAAATTGGGAGAAACGGGTCTTCTTGCTTTAATTCCTTTATTGGAAGTATTTCTTATCTCCTTTCAATTAAGTATCTTTATCTCAAATATCTTCTCAAAACCAAAACATTGGAAGTAAAAAAAGAAATTTTAAGTAAGCAGATACAAAATTCCAAACTTGGAAGCCAGACTGCTTTTAAATTTCTTTTAGACACCTTCTGGAATGAGGTTTATGGTTTCCAATTGGCTCGGGTGCGCAATGAAACCGAAGCAGAAGACATCACTATAGAAACATTTGCCAAAGCTTTTGATAAGATTCACACGTTTAATGAAGACTACGTCTTCAGTACTTGGTTAATTGCAATTTCTAAAAATATTCATATTGATAAACTGCGGAAGAAAAACGCTTCCATTGCCTCTAAAACTACTGAGATTAATGAAGATCAGGCAAAAAAAATAGCGGACGACTCCCCTTCCCCCGAAGATAATTTAATTACCCAGCAAAATCTCGCCCAACTATTACAATACATCAAGCAACTTAAACCGCACTATCAGGAGGTAATCAACTTAAGGTATTTTCAGGAAATGAGTTATAAAGAGATCGCTGAAAACCTCAACGAACCTATAAATAACATTAAAGTGAAACTTTTGCGTTCCAAAAAACTTTTATCAGAAATCATTTCTAAAAGTAGTATTGGGTAAAATAATATTACCACCCGAATACTTAGAAAATGGTTTTTTTAAAATTAAACCTAAAAGCAAAATTCCCCCATCAAAAATCACCAATCGTTTATCTTTTCGTACCTTTGTATTCCTAAAATAAGCTATGGAAACAGATACTTTAAACAATACTAATGCAACAGGTATTTTAAGTGAAGTCAGGCAGCCAAAACCTAAATGGCTGCGTGTAAAATTGCCAACAGGAAAAAAATATACAGAGCTTAGGGGACTGGTTGAGAAATATGATCTCCACACCATTTGCACCTCCGGTAGTTGCCCAAATATGGGGGAATGCTGGAGCGAAGGCACTGCTACCTTTATGATTTTAGGAAATGTTTGCACCCGTTCCTGCGGCTTTTGTGGTGTAAAAACCGGTCGCCCCGATACTATTGATTGGGATGAACCGGAAAAAGTGGCGCGATCCATAAAATTAATGGCAATCAAACACGCAGTCATTACCTCAGTAGACAGGGATGATTTAAAAGATATGGGTTCTATTGTTTGGGCTGAAACAGTAAAAGCTATACGAAGGATGAACCCGGATACGACATTAGAAACCCTAATCCCTGATTTTCAAGGTATCGAGAGACACATAGATCGCATTATAGAAGTGCATCCTGAAGTGGTTTCCCATAATATGGAAACGGTTAAAAGACTTACTCGTGAGGTACGCATACAAGCAAAATATGAAAGAAGTCTTGGTGTATTAAAATACTTAAAAGAACAAGGAATTAAAAGAACAAAAAGTGGTATTATGCTTGGCCTTGGAGAAACCGAAGCGGAAGTAATACAAACATTGGAAGATTTACGCAGCGTAAATCTCGATATTGTAACCATTGGTCAGTATCTACAACCTTCTAAAAGACACCTTCCTGTGAAAGAATTTATCTTGCCTGAGCAATTTCAAAAATATGAAAAACTAGGTCTGGAAATGGGTTTTCGTCACGTAGAAAGTGGGCCATTAGTGCGTTCCTCTTACAAAGCCCAGAAACATTTAACCTAAATTTTTCCAAGTTTACTAAAAACTATGTCTAAGACAATCACAGTTGCAATTAATGGCTTCGGGAGGATAGGTCGCAATCTATTTCGTTTATTACTGGACGAGTCTGCTATAAAAGTAGTTGCAATTAATGATATTGCAGACGCAAGAACCTTAAGTCATTTACTTAAATATGACAGCATTCATGGGGTCTTAAAACAAAAAGTTTCTTTTGAAAAAAATATGTTATTGGTAAACGATGAGAAATTCCCCTTGTTTAACCATTCAAAAATTGAAGACATTTCTTGGCCCAATGTTGATTTTGTAATAGAATGCACCGGAAAATTTAAACTTAAATCCCAACTGGAAGCACACATTAAAGCCGGCGCAAAAAAAGTGATTTTATCGGTTCCACCGGAAGAGGATGATATTAAAACAGTCGTTTTGGGTGTTAACGAATCTATTCTTGACGGGACTGAAATTATTATCTCTAATGCTTCATGTACAACAAATAATGCCGCACCGATGATCAAAGTGGTTGATGAGCTTTGCGGAATTGAGCAGGCATACATCACTACCATACATTCTTACACAACAGATCAAAGTTTACACGACCAGCCACACAAAGACTTGAGAAGAGCAAGAGCTGCAGGCCAGTCTATAGTGCCCACAACAACCGGGGCAGCAAAAGCGCTGACTAAAATATTTCCACAATTTGCTTCAGTTATTGGGGGTTGTGGCATTCGGGTCCCTGTTCCAAATGGTTCTTTGACAGATTTAACCTTGAATGTAAAAAAAGAAATTTCTATAGAAGCAATAAACGCAGCATTTAAAAATGCCTCTGAAACTACTTTAAAAGGTATTTTAGAATATACGGAAGACCCTATCGTTTCTATAGACGTTATGAATAATACACATTCATGTGTATTTGATGCACAAATGACCTCAGTAATTGGTAAGTTTGTGAAAATTATCGGATGGTATGATAATGAAATTGGTTATTCCTCGAGATTAATCGATTTAGTTAAGTACATTTCCAAGAAATAACTATATTTATCCATATTTTTGGTAACCTAATGAGGATCCCTATTCATTTAATTATTACCTCACTACTATTTTCATTTTCTCTCTTTGCTCAAGAGGGAGAAATGAAAAAAGAAGATACTATTGCATTAATTATCAAATTGCAGGAAGATGCCTATAATGCAATCCAAATTCAAGAACTTGATTATGCTCTACCTAAATTAATACAAGCAAAAAAATTAGCTAAAGAAATAAATAGCCCAACCCATAAAGCCCTTGTAAGCGGCACTCTATCCTATTTTTTCTATTCTGTTTATAGCTATGAACTTGCTGCTAAGGAATGTACCAGGGCAATTGGTTACATTAAAGAGGAAACCTCTTCGGTGGAGTTAGGAAGAGTTTACAACCTGTATGGACTAATTTTAATAAAGTTAAAAGATTTTGAAAACGCAAGTAAATATCTGGATAGGGCAGACAAGATTTTTTTATCTTTAAATGAAGAAGGAGAACTTGCAAAAGTAAAATATAACAAAGGTTTACTGGCTTTTGAAAAGAATGAAATAAAAATTGCATTAAATTATTTCTCAGCCTCTCTTCCGGTTTTTAAAGCGATGGAACTTAAATTTTTTGAAGGTTACGCTAATAAATATATTGCAAGATCTTTAATACAACTCCCTTCAGATACTAATGAAGAGAAAACCAGAAATATTAGCGATGCTAAGTTTGCAATTGATAAAACAATTATAATAAGCAAAACTTATAATTATTTTAAATTAGAAACCTACAGCTACAAAGTTTTAAGTGAAATTTCAGCCCTCCAAAATAACCCAAAAGATGCTCTCATTGCGCTTAAGGAATTTGTAAAAAATAACGATAAATTAGAGGAAATTCACGCCACAATTTTGAGCAAAAACTTAGATTTTGAATCTAATAGTGCAGATTTAGATGCAATTATCGCCACTCAACAAAGCGACCTAGATCAGCAACAAAAATCTATTACTATGAACCGTTTTACCACCGGTTTAAGTGTGGCATTAATTATGATTCTTTCGCTTTTAACGCTGTCCTTATTCAAGAACAATAATTTAAGGGCTAGAGCAAATAACTTGTTACAAGAGAAAAATGATGAATTGGTAATTGCAAAAGAACGCGCAGAAAAGGCTTCGATGGCAAAAACACAATTTCTATCTACCATAACTCATGAACTGCGAACACCTATGTATGCAGTAACTGGCTTAACACACTTACTTCTGGAGGATCAGCCAAGGGAAGATCAAAAAGAACACCTTAACTCTTTAAAGTTTTCGGGGGAATATCTCCTTTCTCTAATAAACAACATATTAGACCTCAATAAACTAGAAGCTAATAAAGTAGAAATTGAGAAAAAAGCATTCAGTCTAAAGAAACGAATTGAAGATGTTTTAATAGCTTTAAGGAAATCCTCAAACGATAAAAACAATAAGTTGACCCTAAAGTATGATGAAAGTATTCCGTTTAAACTTGTAGGAGACCCCATTGTAATATCACAAATCTTAATCAACTTAATTGGTAACTCTGTAAAGTTTACAGAAAATGGACAGGTTACTGTTAAAGTGAAAAAATTGAGCCAGACAGATAAAATTGTACTGCTTCATTTTGAAATACAAGATACCGGTGTTGGAATTTCCCTGAAAAAACAAAAAGCTATTTTTGAAAACTTTACACAAGGCTCTTTAGAAATAAACAGGAAATTTGGCGGAACCGGTCTTGGACTTGCCATTGTGAAAAATTTATTGACCCTTATGGGAAGTAAAATAAATTTAGATAGCGAAATAGGCAAAGGATCTAAATTCTGGTTTGATTTAAAATTTCAGATTTCTGATGAAGTATCAGAAAATAAAAACCCAAATGCCATTATCTATGGCGTGGACTATGTTGCACTTGAAAATCTATATATTTTAGTGGTCGAAGACAATAAAATCAATCAAATGATTACACGGAAAATTTTGGAAAAAAACAAAATGAAATGTGCTGTAGCAGACAATGGAGAAGATGCTGTGGCATTAGTAAGAGAAAATGAATATGATTTAATCTTGATGGATATCCATATGCCAGGTATTAGTGGTATAGAAGCTACCCAACAAATCAGGGAGTTCAAAAAACAAATACCCATTATCGCTTTAACAGCCGTAACTATCGATGAAAATCTAGATGATTTCTATAAAGCCGGATTTAACGAAATAATCCCGAAACCATTCAAGACAGAAGAATTTTTTGAAAAAATTTACCGCACATTACAAACCGCTAAAGTTTAGATTTCCTAGCTTTCTTTCTCTAAAATAGCATCTGCGGCATTCTTGATCCTTCTCTTAAACCCTTCTTCTTTGTTTAAAATGGCGATGTGGATTGGGATATAGAAAACCTGAGCATTGGCAATCCTATCCTTCAACCGCATAAAGTCTTTTTCGGTGGTTAAAATAATTTCCTTTTTATCTAACATAGCTATTTCAGAAAGTGAAAAATGGTGATGATCTGCAAAAGCAAGATGCTCAAAATCTAGACCGTAGCCTTTTAAATAATTTTCCAATGGTGCCGGGTTAGCAATCCCTGTTACCAATGTAAACTTATTACTTATCAAGGAGTCTATGTGCTTTGTGTCTTCCTTGCTTTGAATTACGGAAGCATAGGAGATAGAAGAAAAATAAACACGCTGACTAGGTTTCAATTTTAACTTATACTGTATTTCCTGCTGTTGCGCATAGGAGATTTTTTCAGGACATTTAGTCACCACAATCACATCGGCACGATCAGAACCGGCTCTCGATTCCCTTAAATTTCCGGCAGGCAATAGATAGTCGTTAATATACAAATCTGAATAGGTTGTCAACAAAACGGAAAAAGAAGGCTTCACACTTCTATGTTGAAATGCATCGTCCAAAAGAATAACATCAGCTGCTTCCTGAAGCTTTGCAATCCCTTCTTTTCGGTTTGCATCCACAGCCACTTTCACCTGAGGGAATTTTCTTTTAAACTGTAGTGGCTCATCACCCACTTCTTCCGCAGAACTATTTATTTCCACAAGTTGGAAACCTTTAGATTTTCTTTTATATCCTCTACTTAAAACTGCTAGTTTATAATCTTCTTTCAACAAAGAAATTATTAATTCTATCATTGGTGATTTACCGGTACCTCCCACACTTAAATTTCCTACACAGATGACCGGTTTTTCAAAAGAAACACTTTTAAAAAAGTTTTTATCATACAGCCAATTTCTCAAAGCAGTTACACCATGATAGAGCACCGCAAACGGAAATAGTATTTTCCTTAGTTTATTCATCACAACGAAAATATACTTTTTTATCTTTACCATAAAATGTACACGATGAATATTCAAGATGTTATTGACATACTAGACGAATTAGCACCCTTAAACTATGCTGAAGACTTTGACAATGTGGGTCTCTTAGTGGGTGATAAAAGCAATAAAGTTTCAGGAATACTGGTTACTTTAGACACTTTAGAAGAGGTTATTGACGAAGCAATTGATAAAAAATGCAATTTAATTGTAAGCTTCCACCCTATTCTGTTTTCAGGAATAAAAAGACTAAACGGCAGTAATTATGTAGAGCGGGTTCTCATAAAGGCCATTAAAAATGAAATTGCCATATTTGCTATCCACACGGCATTAGACAATGCTTGGGAGGGAGTGAATGCCATTTTATGTGAAAAACTTGGCCTAAGAAACAAAAAAATATTACTTCCGAAAAAACACACGATTAAAAAGCTGATTACTTTTGTGCCTAAAGCCGAAGCAGAAACCTTGCGCAATGCACTTTTTGAAGCAGGTGCCGGAAACATTGGCAATTATGCAAATTGCAGCTTTAATATCGATGGTATCGGAAGTTTTTTACCCACAGAAGAAGCAAATCCATCCATTGGAAAAAAAGGGGAAACCCATCTGGAAGATGAAACGCAAATCGGGATCACCTTTCCTGAGCATTTAGAATCTAAAATTTTAAAAACCTTATTTGACACCCATAGTTATGAAGAGGTCGCTTATGAGATAACTACTTTAGAAAACAGCAATCAAAAAATAGGTATGGGAATGATTGCAGAACTAAAAAATCCCATGCAAGAAAAAGAATTTCTCAATTTTGTTAAAGAAATTACCAAAACCGGCTGCATAAAACACAGTAAATTTTTAGGTAAATCCGTTCAAAAAATTGCTGTATTGGGTGGTTCCGGAAGCTTTGCAATTGAACAGGCAAAACGAGCAGGAGCTGACATGTTCTTAACTTCAGACTTAAAATATCACGACTTTTACAAAGCCGAAAACCAACTAGTTTTAGCAGATATTGGGCACTATGAAAGTGAACAATTCACAAAAAATGGTTTAGTTGACTTCATTACCAAAAAAATCACTAATTTTGCACCTGCCTTAAAGACAATTAAGGTCATGGAATCACAAGTAAACACCAATCCAATCAAGTATTTATAAGTATGGCAAATAAAACGGAAGCGACGGTAGAAGAAAAGTTAAGAGCTTTATATGACTTGCAACTCATCGACTCTAGAATAGATGAAATTAGAAATTTACGTGGCGAACTTCCCCTGGAAGTAAGGGATCTGGAAGATGAAATAACTGGATTGACCACCAGAATGGATAAATTAACTGCTGATTTAGAAGTTACCGAGGAGTCTATTCTCGCAAAGAAAAATCAAATTGAAGAGTCTAAAGGGCTTATAAAAAGATATACTTCCCAGCAAGATAATGTGCGTAATAACAGGGAATACAACTCCTTAAGTAAAGAGATTGAATTTCAGGATTTAGAAATGCAACTTGCTGATAAGCACATCAAAGAATTGAAAGCTCAGATGGAGCATAAAAAAGAAATCATCACACAATCCAAAGAACGCCTTTCAGATCGGGAGTCTCACTTAAGCCACAAAAAAGCAGAACTCGACGAAATTTTAAGCGAAACAGAAAAAGAAGAACTTACTCTTCTTAAAGAGGCTGATGCTTACCGCGAAAAAATTGAAGAGCGTTTAACCAATGCTTACAATCGCATACGCACCAATGTAAAAAATGGTCTTGCTATCGCAACCATCGAAAGAGGTGCATCTGGTGGATCTTTTTTTACCATTCCACCGCAGGTGCAAGTAGAAATTGCTTCCAGAAAAAAGATCATCACTGATGAACACAGTGGTAGAATTCTGGTAGACGCAGAACTTGCAGAAGAAGAACGCCTAAAAATGGAAAAGTTTTTTGCTAAACTTTAAGCTACACACCATATAATTTAACAAAGCCTTCTCTATTCTGGGAAGGTTTTTTTTGTATTTTACATTTGTAAGTTTTGACCTAAATATTCGTCTTAAATTAAAAATTTGTTATGAAAAAGATTTTATTTCTTTACCCTGTCCTTTTGTTTTTCTTTATATCTGCTTCTTGCCATAACACCTCGCAAACCAATAAAGAAGAAGAGAAAAATAAACAACAATCCGTAACCCCTGTTCAAACCGAAGAAGAAAACGGTTTGCGTAAAGCCTATTTCGCAAGCGGCTGTTTTTGGTGCGTGGAAGCAATTTTTGAAAGTATAGATGGTGTAAAAGAATCGATTTCAGGCTATTCTGGCGGGCATACTCAAAATCCCACTTACGAATCCAGCAATACAGGAAGAACAGGTCACGCAGAAGCAAATGAAATTATTTATGACCCTGAAACAGTGAGTTTTACCACACTGGTAGATGTCTATTTTAACTCACAAAATATAACCCAGGTTAACGGGCAAGGTCCTGACAATGGTTCACAATATCGCTCTATATTATTTTATCAAAATGCAGAAGAAAAAGAAATTATAGATAATAAAATAAGTGCAATTAATGCTGATCTTGGGGGTGATAAAGTTGCAGCACAAGTGCTACCCTTTGAGAAATTCTGGATTGCCGAAGGGTACCATCAGAATTATGAAAAAAACAATCCTACCAACTCTTATATAGTAAATGTTTCCATTCCGAGACTCAATAAATTTAAAGCAAAAATGCCTGAAGTTTTAAAGAAAAATAATTAATCTCCAACTTAGGAATATTTTTTTTAAGAGAATCATCAAGTAATTCATAGAATTAACACTATTGCTATTTTATGTAACGTTTTTGATTAATCACGTTAACAATCAGTTAAAGCAATCCATTGTTTTAATTTTTTACTTATCTTTAAAGTATACTAACTAATATTTAAAAATCATGAGAGATTTAATTTGGCTTATTGTAGTTATCCTAATCATAGGATGGCTTGTTGGATATTTCGGCTTTGCTGACTCTGTGGAAAGGGTTTTTTTATTACATTTTTTGAAGGGATAAACAATAAGGTATTGAACTTTTGTATCTTTACAAAAAAGTCAATTTCTATGCAAAAACCTGTACTTTTCATAATTCTCCTTTCCATTTTATTCTCTTGTGGAAACAACAAAAATAGGGAGCCGTCCACCACCTTGATTCCTTTGAAAACACCACAAATGATAGCTTATGCCCACGGGCTTGAGGAATGGGACAAAGTTTCCCAAGTTAAATTTACCTTTAATGTAGACCGTGGCGAAAATCATTTTGAACGCTCATGGATATGGAACCCAAAAACAAAAGATATTACCCTTATAACCGCAGAAGATACTTTACAATACAACCAGAACGCTATGGATAGTATTTCTTTAAAAGCAGACCGAAACTTCATTAACGATAAATACTGGTTACTTGCACCCTTGAATCTGGCCTGGGATGAAGGCACTTCTTTCATAAATAAAGATTCGGTTATAGCACCCATCAGTAAAAAAACACTACAACAACTCACAGTGACCTATAGTGATGTAGGAGGTTATACTCCCGGTGATGCTTATGACTTTTACTACAATAACGATCTATTTCTGGAAGAGTGGGTTTTTAGAAAAGGAAATGATTCCTTACCAAGTATGGTTACCACCTGGGAAGACTATCAAGATTTTAACGGGATTAAAATAGCTACAAAACATCAAAACCCGGAAGGAACTTTCAAACTATATTTTACAAATATTGAAGTAACAAAAGAATAATGAGTACAACCCAATACCAGAATACATTAGCTTATGCTAAAGCAGAAGACAGTAAAGATGCCTTACATCGCTTTCGCGAAAAATTCCATATTCCAAAAGACGCCTCAGGAAATGAACTTGTTTATCTCTGCGGAAATTCTTTAGGGTTACAACCAAAAAGCACCCAAAAATATATTCAGGAAGAATTAAACGATTGGGCAAACTTAGGAGTGGAAGGGCATACCGAAGCAAAACATCCCTGGATGCCCTATCATGAGTTTTTGACAGAAAGCATGGCAAAAATAGTTGGCGCAAAACCTTCCGAAGTGGTTATTATGAACACCTTAACCACCAATTTGCATTTGCTGATGGTTTCCTTTTACCGTCCCACAAAAACCAAATACAAAATTGTCATAGAAAGCGATGCTTTTCCATCAGACAAATATGCTGTGGAATCCCAACTAAAATTTCACGATTTTGATCCTAAAGATGCACTAATTCAATGGAAACCCCGCAATGGCGAAGAAGTATGCCGGTTAGAAGATCTGGAAAGTATTTTAAAAGAACAAGGTGATCAAATCGCGTTACTTCTTATTGGCACTACAAATTATTACACAGGACAATCCTTTCCCATAAAAAAAATAACCCAACTTGGCCACAAGTATAATTGCATCGTTGGTTTTGATTTGGCTCATGGAGTAGGAAATATCCAACCTGATTTACACAATAGCGGTGCGGATTTTGCTGCCTGGTGCACCTACAAATATCTGAACAGCGGTCCGGGAAGCCTCGGTGGCTTATTTGTTCATGAAAAACATGACAACGACCCTAAGCTTAAACGCTTTGCAGGATGGTGGGGACACAATAAGAAAACAAGGTTTAATATGCGTCAGGAGTTTGATGCCATTACCGGTGCTGAAGGCTGGCAATTAAGTAATCCGCCCATTCTTTCCATGGCTGCTATTAGGGCATCTTTGGATATCTTTGAAGAAGCGGGATTTGAAAATGTGATTGAAAAATCAAAAAAACTCACCGGTTTTTTAGAATTTTTACTTCATAATCTTCAAGATAGCAGAATTAAAATTATTACCCCGGCTAATCCTGAAGAAAGAGGTTGCCAATTGTCCATCGCAGTAAAAAATGCTGACAAAAGTTTACATACTAAATTAACAAACGCAGGAGTAATCAGTGATTGGCGGGAACCTGACGTGATTCGCGTTGCCCCTGCCCCACTTTACAATTCGTTTGAAGATGTTTTTGTAATGGTGGAAAGATTTAAAGAATGCTTGAAATAGAAAAAAGAAAAGAGAGAAAAGAATAGAGAAAAAAAAATACTGCTCTTCGCTCAAATCCTCTGCTACAGATAAATTATGACTGAAAAACAAAATATACTCATTATAGGAGCCGGACTTTGTGGTTCTTTGCTTGCACTTCGTATGGCGCAACGCGGCTATGACGTGCAGCTTATTGAAAAAAGACCTGATTTGCGTAAAGTGAATATCGGTGCCGGCAGGTCTATTAATTTAGCGTTTTCAGACCGCGGAATGAAAGGCATGAAACTCGTTGGGCTGGGTGAAAAAGTAAAGGAGCTTTGCATTCCCATGCTGGGAAGAATGATACACGACAAAGAAGGAAACACGTTCTTAAGCGCTTACAGCGGAAGGGAAAATGAATATATCAATTCCATATCCAGAACAGACCTTAATGCCTTACTGCTGGATGAAGCAGAAAAAATGCCCAATGTAACTATTATTTTTAATCATAGTTGTCTTGATATAGATTTAGAAAATGCCAACGCAAGCTTTTTTGATGAAGAGAATAAAACTGAAATAACTTTGCAAGGGGATATTGTTATAGGTGCAGACGGCGCAGGTTCTGTGCTTAGAAAAAGCATGTTTTTACATCGCAAGTTTCTCTTCAGTTTTTCACAGAATTTCCTCACGCACGGTTACAAAGAACTCTCTTTTCCACCAACAGAAGATGGTGGTTTTGCAACTGAAAAAGGAGCCCTGCACATCTGGCCACGCGGCGAGAATATGGTAATTGCCCTTCCCAATCTGGATGGAAGTTTCACAGTTACCTTATTTTTATCATACAGTGAAGGCGAATACAATTTTGACAATTTAACAACTCCGGAACGTGTGAGGGAATATTTTCAAAAAGAATACCCGGATGCCCTTGCACTGATGCCAGAACTGGAAACCGAATTTTTCCAAAATCCTGTTGGAGCCCTCGGCACTGTAAAATGCTATCCCTGGAGTAGTTATGGAAAAACCTTATTAATAGGTGATGCCGCCCACGCCATCGTCCCGTTTTATGGGCAGGGAATGAATGCTTCATTTGAGGATGTAGTGGTGTTTGATGAAATAATAGACCAATATGAAGGTAATTGGCACAAAGTATTTACAGAATATGAAAAAGTGCGAAAAAAAGACACAGATGCCATCGCGGATTTAGCAGTAGATAATTTTCACGAAATGAAAGAGCATACAGCAAGTGCTATTTTTCAGGAAAAGCGTAAATTAGAAACCACCTTTGAAAAGGAATTTCCTTTAGAGTATTATTCTAAATATTCTTTGGTGACTTTCAAAGAAGATATTCCCTATTCCGAAGCAATGCGACAGGGAAGGGCACAAGATAAAGCAATCATCAACCTCATCGCTGATGGAAAAATAACTACAGTACAATCCAACAGGGAAATACTGGATTTGGTAAAAAGGGAAACCAAAGAAATTTTGCACGATGATGCAGTAGCAAAACATTTAATGTAAAAAATCTTCACTACATGTAAAACAAGGAGAAGCGAGAATAAAATAATTTATGACAAACCAAGAAATAGCAAAAATACTAGACGATGCAGCAAAATATGCTAAAGCTGTTCCACAAATGGCAGCGGTAAACCGCATGACTCTTACAGATGCATATTTAATTCAAAGGCAATCAATCACATTAAGAGAACAACGAGGGGAGCAAATTACCGGGTATAAAATGGGATTCACCAGCAAAGCCAAAATGGAACAGATGGGCGTACACGATTTGATTTGGGGAATTCTAACCGATGCCATGGCAATTGAAGAAAATGAAATTGTCGACTTAAAACGATGGATTCATCCACGTGCAGAACCTGAGATTGCTTTTCGCGTAAGCAAAGACATTAAGAAACAACTTACACTGGAAGAACTCCCTGAATATTTAGATGCGATGGCACCTGCACTGGAAATTATCGATTCTAGATATGAAAATTTTAAATTTTCTCTGGAAGATGTAGTGGCAGACAATTGCTCCTCCACAGGTTACGTAATGGGTGACTGGCAAAAGCTGGATAGGGAAATAACAGATTTAAAAATGGATCTTATAGTAAATAATGTAGTAGTGGAAAGCGCTTCTTCTTCCGCAATATTGGAAAACCCTTTACAATCTGTAGTGGAATTAAGCAGACTTGCTTCTGGAGCAGGCTTAACAGTAAAAAAAGGTCATATCATTTTAGCTGGCGCAGCTACTGCTGCCCAGTTTTTAGAAAAAGAAAAGCAGGTGGCAGTACAAATAGAAAAATTAGGAGAAGTGGGTTTTAGAACTAAATAAATCTGAGATGTGAGATGTGAGATGTGAGATGTGAGAATAAGAAATTTTAATTAAAAGATACCCGCCTTCGCGGGTAATGGATATGAAAGGAAAACTAATTAAAGGAAAAGCAACGCCCAGAGGGGCATATCCGCATGGGTAGGTGATTTTATTTTTGTATCAGGTACAAGTTCCAGAAAAGCAGACAACACTTTTGCAGGGGTAGAACAAGTGGATGCCATGGGAAGTATGCGCCTCGATATTGAAGTACAAACACGTGCCGTGATTGAAAATATACGCGACTTTCTTGCAGAAGAAGGCGCAGGCTTGGAAGACGTAGTGGATGTCACTAGCTTTCTGGTCCATATGAATGACTTCGCTGGATACAATAAGGCTTATGCTGAATATTTCACCACAGACGGTCCAACACGTACCACAGTTGCGGTACATCAGTTACCACACCCGCATTTGCTGGTGGAGATAAAAGTGTTGGCTTATAAACCGAAATAGTTTCGGGTTTCAAGTTTCAGGTTTCAGGTTCAAAGTTTCAGGTTATGAATAAAATAAAAAACTACATTAACGGCACCTTCCAAAACCCAAAATCAGGCGATTGGATTGATAATTATGATCCATCTTGTGGGGGGGTTTATGGACAAATCCCTAACTCTTCAGCTGCTGATGTGGAAGAAGCGGTCCAAGCTGCTGCAAAAGCCTTTTCGGAATGGTCAACAACCTCTGTGGAGAAACGAAGCCATATCCTTTTAAAAATAGCTGAAGGCATAGAAAAAAACTTACAAATGCTAGCCGAAGCAGAATCTATGGATAACGGCAAACCGCTCACTTTGGCATTGGCAGTAGATATACCAAGGGCAGCAAGTAACTTTCGATTTTTTGGACATGCTATCACCCAGTTTTCCAGTGAAGCCCATGAGAGTGTTGGGTTAAACGCCGTGAACTTTACCCTCCGCAAGCCTCTGGGTGTGGTGGGCTGTATTTCACCGTGGAACCTTCCCTTATATTTGTTTACCTGGAAAATTGCACCTGCCCTTGCCACAGGGAATTGTGTGGTAGCAAAGCCCAGTGAAATTACGCCAATGACGGCATATCTTTTGGGCGAAATATGTAAGGATGCCGGTTTACCAAAAGGCGTTCTGAACATCGTCCATGGATTAGGACAAACTACAGGGCAAGCCATTGTGGAACACCCTTTAGTGAAGGCGATTTCTTTTACAGGAGGCACTACAACCGGTGAACATATTGCCCGCACTGCAGCACCTATGTTTAAAAAACTATCCCTGGAACTGGGCGGAAAAAATCCCAACCTTATCTTTGCCGATTGTGATTATAAAAAAATGCTTGATACCACCGTGCGTTCTTCTTTTTCTAATCAAGGACAAATTTGTCTGTGTGGCTCCCGTATTTTTGTGGAAGAAAGCCTTTATGAAAAATTCAAAGTAGATTTTGTTGCGAAAGTAAAAGAACTTAAAATTGGACATCCTTCCGAAAAAGAAAGTAATTTAGGCGCACTGGTTTCCAAAGCCCATTTAGAAAAAGTCATTTCCCACATTGAGGATGCGAAAAATCAAGATACCAAAATCCTTTGTGGCGGAAAACGGGTAACGGTAAAAGGTTATGAAAACGGCTATTATCTGGAACCTACAGTAATTGAAGTAAAAACAAATAAATGCAAACTCAATCAGGAAGAAATTTTCGGGCCTGTAGTTACAATCATGTCTTTCAAAAATGAAGAGGAAGCATTGTCCCTGGCAAACGATGTGCGTTACGGCCTATCTGCAACTCTTTGGACCAACGATTTAAACCGCACCATGCGCATAAGCAATGAATTACAAACTGGGATTGTTTGGGTCAATACATGGATGCTTCGGGATTTGCGCACACCATTTGGAGGTGTTAAAGACAGTGGTGTGGGACGTGAAGGTGGACTTGAGGCACTTCGGTTTTTTACGGAGCCTAAGAATGTTTGTATTCAGTATACTTAAAAATAAAATCATAAAATTACGTGAGTTTTTATTATATTTGTACGTAAACTATATATTTATGAACACAAAACTCACGTTAAATCTGGATAAAAAGGTAATTGAAAATGCAAAGTTTTATGCTAAATCCAATAGTACGAGTCTTTCAAAGCTTATTGAAAATTATTTAAACTCTTTAACTCAAAGAGATAAATTTTCAGAGAATGAAATTAGTCCATTGGTATTAAGTTTAACAGGAGTAATTCCAATTGAAACCGATTCCGACTATAAAAAAGAGTATCAAGAATACCTTCTAAAAAAGTACAGTTAATGGCTCACTTATATGTTGATACAAACATCGTTTTAGACCTACTTTCTAAAAGAGAAGATTTTTACAAAGAAGCGCAAGATTTATTTACACTAGCTGATAATAAAAAGGTTTCACTCTATATATCAACATTAACTTTTGCCAATACTTATTATTTACTCTCCAAGCATCACAATGCGCAAGAGGCAAAAAAAATATTATTAACGTTTAAAATATTAGTGAATATTTTGTCTGTAAATGATAAAATTCTTGAACTGGCACTGATTTCTAATTTTAAGGATTTTAAAGATGCCATTCAATATTATACAGCTTTAGAAAACAAAATAGAATTGATTATTACACGTAACAAAAAAGATTTTAAACACGCTGAACTTCCTGTAATGACAGCTAAAGAGTATTTAAAAAGTTTATAAGAAACAAAAAGCAAACACCCCATCCTGATGGAAAATAATAGAAAATTAAGAATAAATGGCCATTCCCACCTACTGCCCTATCCTGAGGAAATTCCTCAGTTTATGAAAGACAAGGGCATTTTTTGGGTAGACAAAGACCGAAAATTCATGCTTCAGAAAAACTGGAGCCGCCCGGTAACTGATTCCAGTTTCTTCCTCGATGAAAAACTGGAATGGATGGCTCGGAATAAAATTGACCATGCCGTTATTCTTAATCTTTCCCAATTGTATGGCAATGGTTTGCGGGTGGAAGAAATGAAAAAAGCATTGCGATTTCAAAATGATTTTAATGCTAAAGTACAACGGGAAAACCCGTCAAAATTTACATCAGGATTTGTGGTTCATCCCGCTCTCATAAAAGGCGCAATGTGGGAAATGGAACGCTGTGTGGAAGAACTGGGATTACAATTACTATGCCTCCCAACTCACTATATGGATACTATTGGCACGTGGCGTTGTATTTTTGATGAAGAAAACGAGCCCCTATTTGAACTTGCCAGTAAATACAATCTCGCATTGGAAATTCACCCCTATGATGGCGAGAAATTTATTCTTTTGGAAAATACATCTTGGCGTTTTCACCTAATATGGATGCTGGCACAATGTGCAGATGCCTATCATTTTTTGACCTTAAATGGTTACCAAGATAAATTCCCGGGAATGCGCACATGTTTTGCCCATGGCGGGCAATTGGCACAAATAAACTTGGGACGGCGCATACAAGGTTTTGATGGCCGACCAGATCTTTTTGAGGGAAAACAACATCCCAGAAAAGCGGTAGGGCATAAAAATATTTTCTTTGATACATTAGTGCACGATACAGGCTCTTTAGGATTACTGGTCAATAATCAAGGTTCCAAACAAGTAATTATGGGCCTCGATGATCCTTATCCTTTAGGGGAAATGGAAAGTGAAAAACAATCTTCCTATCCGGGGAAAATTTTAGATCTTGCTATGGAACGAAATATCTTAAGTCCAGCAGAATGTGATGCCATCTGGAGTGATAATGTTATCCAATGGCTTTGTGGCGATAATGAGGAAGCTAAAAAGAAACTGGTAAACCGCATTTCAGGCTAATGGAATTTATTACTCAAGAATTAGATGCATATGTTATAGCTCACTCTCAGGAGGAACCATTGTTGTTGCAAGAATTAAACCGGGAAACCTGGGCAAAAGTATTGCAGCCACGAATGCTCAGCGGGCATTACCAAGGCAGAGTTTTAAGTATGATTTCTAAATTAGTCTCTCCCAAAAATATTTTGGAAATAGGCACGTATACCGGTTATTCTGCGCTCTGCTTAATGGAAGGTATTCAAAAAGATGGCCAACTCCACACTATAGATATCAATGAAGAATTACATGATTTACAGCGCAAGTATTTTGACAAATCAGGTTTCGGAAAACAAATTATGCAACATACCGGCGATGCCCTCGAAATAATCCCAAAAATAGATTTAACTTTTGATTTGGTTTTTATCGATGCCGATAAAGAAAATTATAGCAACTACTTTGAACTAATTATTTCGAAAATGAAACCCGGTGGGGTTATCCTTTCTGATAATGTGCTTTGGAGCGGAAAAGTATTAGAAAAAATTCAAAAAGACGATATAGACACACCTGCCCTGAAAACGTATAACAGACTTTTAAATTCACATCCTCAGGTAGAATCCGTTTTACTTCCTATTAGGGACGGGTTGACTATAAGCAGGGTAAAATAAATTATAAATTTCTAGATTCAATTCTTTTCAGCGAAAGCTTACATCTTTTATAGAAAAAATAGGCGAGCAGCACCCCTATAAGTGCTCCTACTAGTAAATCACTTGGAAAATGCACCCCGACATATACCCTACTCAATGTAAACAAGAAGGGGAAGAGAAAGAAAATATATACCCATTTATAATATTTACGTAGAGCGAGTACTACAAAGGTTGTAATGACAAAAGAAGAAGACGCATGACCGGAGTAGAAACTATAACTTTCAGGCTTCTGAAGAGCTCTTATTAATTCTGCAAGCTCGGGAACGCTACTGGGACGTATTCTTGCAAAAAAATATTTAGTAGACAGCATCAAAACAATACTAATAAAAACCACCCCAAAAAAGTAAAGTAAAACCAAGATTCCTCTTTTTAAACCATAAGCTCTATAAATGAGGAAAATCATGAATAAAAAAAGTGGGATCCAATGGAATGTATTAGTTATAAGCAACCAGAAACCGTCCCAAGATTCTATTCCTAAAGTATTGAGATAGATAAAAAGCTTAAAATCAAGATCTTTTAAGGTCTCCAGCATTTAAAGTTGTCGTTTAACAGGGCCAGTGACGTCGTTGATATCTTCTTTTACTTTGTCTATTTCTTTTTGTACATCTTTGGTAATATCAACATCTACACCACTCTCCTTAGCGCTTTTGGTGATTTCAGTTTTTATATCGTTTGTCGCATCCTTTATTTGACGCATACCTTTAGCCAAGCCACGAGCAATATCAGGCACCTTATCTGCACCAAAAACCATGATCACAATAAAAATTATGAATGCGATCTCTGCACCACTTATAAATAAAAAATATATCTGGAATATCATAGCACAAATATAGTGAAGAATATGTGGGTCAAAGAATATGCTTTGGATTGTTTTTTATGGGAATTAAAAAATCTCACAAAGCCAGAAAATTTTCACTTTCCAATTGTAAATAGACCATTAGCTTTAAAAGATTATTTTCATCCAAAAGGTAATCGGGAAATTCTTCGTCCTCTATAAAACTTAGAAATTCAGGAACTCTGTTTTCAGGTAACTTTAAAACTTCTGTAAAATAGGTTTCCGGTATAACTTTCTTGATTTTTTCAGCAATTAGTGTCGGGTTCTTATTTATTACTTTTTCTTTACTAGTAGATTTCTTAAAAAGATTCTTGGTTAATAAACCTAAAATTGCCATTCCATTTATCCCATTTTGTATTTGAGGACCGCCTAGAGCCTGTAAAGAATAATTCTGTTTTATACTGGATTGTGAATCTGAAACTTCAATTTTTTTAAGGTCTAAATTAGCAAAACTCATCCCCAACTCTTGATCAAGTGTATTAATTTGTATAGCGTTTGCATCAATTTTTAAATTTCCGGTAAGGTAATGGGGCATAATTACTATCTCATCAAGTGTATTTAATGCTGTGTTTAAAAACAATTTTAGTGATTTTTCCTGAATTATAGTTTCATCTATGGTTATCATTCGTTCTTGAAATTGCAATCCTTTTATATACAAAATATCATTCATGGATACTAAAATGGTAAAATTGCCATCTGCATCTGAAACCGTGCCTCTTTTGCTAGTAGTATTGTAAACGGCTACCCCCTCAACATCCTCATCAATGTTTCCCGTGATTTGTCCGTTAATTACGGTAGAATTTTTATCTTGGGCAAGCGCGCCTATTGTGAGGAACAATGTAAATAATAAGAGTAGTGTTTTTACCATATTGAAAATTAGGCATATATTTTTAATATAGACTAAACCGGCACTTCTAAATTTTTGTTAATTAACAAGCATCTTACCGAACATTTGTAACTTTGTGAAAGTAGATATTTTTAATCTTATGAAAAACTGTATAATAGCAAGCACCTCGACCCTTCATGGCGGAAAATACCTGGAATATATTTTACCGGAACTTGAAAACCTATTTCAAAATACAGAAGAAGTGCTTTTCATTCCCTTTGCAAGACCGGGAGGCATAAGCCACGATACTTATTCCCAAAAAGCAGCAGAAGCATTTAAGAAAATAAATAAAAAGCTCGTGGGCATCCACACCTTTGAAAACCCGGAAGCAGCAATAGTAAAAGCAAAAGCTATTTTCACGGGCGGTGGTAACACTTTCCTTTTGGTCTCCCAGTTATATAAGTTTAAAATAATGGACACCTTGCGTGGCGCTATCCTTGATGGAACTCCCTATCTGGGCACAAGTGCCGGGAGTAATATTTGCGGCCTTACCATGCAAACCACTAACGATATGCCCATTATTTATCCTCCCAGTTTTAAAACGCTGGGAATCCTTCCTTTTAATCTCAATCCGCATTATTTAGATCCCGATACCTCATCAAAACATATGGGCGAAACACGGGAAACACGCATCAAAGAATTTCATGCTTTTAATACCTTACCTGTGGTTGGTCTTCGTGAAGGAAGCTGGCTCGAGGTGAAAGATAAAAATATACTGCTCAAAGGTAAACCCGAAGCCCGGGTGTTTAAACAAAATAAAGAAGCCTACGAGACGGCTCCTGAAACAAACTTTAAAGACCTGCATTAAATGAATTATCAAAAAATACTTTTTGAAATAGAAAACGAGTTACGGGATTTTAAAAACCCTGGAAAAGTTGCCACCTATATACCGGAGCTTTCCAAAGTAGATCCTGAAAAATTTGGGGTGCATTTATGTGATGTGGAAGGTTCACACGCAAGTTTTGGGGATGCAAACGAGCGTTTTTCCATTCAAAGTATCTCAAAAACTTTTAGTCTTTCCTTGGCAATGATGCTCAAAGGAGATGATTTGTGGAAACGTGTAGATGTAGAACCTTCGGGAAATGCATACAATTCGTTATTTCAGCTAGAGCGGGAAAATGGTGTGCCCAGAAACCCGTTTATAAATTCAGGAGCACTGGTGATTACAGACATTTTACTTTCAGAATATGACCATCCTAAAGATGAAATATTGAAGTTTGTAAGGAAAATTTCAGGAGAAGAAAGTATTGATTTTGACGAAAGCGTTGCAGAGTCAGAAAAAAAACATGGACATCGCAATGCAGCACTTGCCTATTTAATGAAATCTTTCGGAAATATAAAAAACGATATTCAATCCATTTTAGATATCTATTTTTACCAATGCTCCCTTGCCATGAGCTGTAAAGAATTAGCAAATGCATTTATGATTTATGCAAACGAAGGAAAAATCCTTGAAACCGGTGAACAGATTATGGCTCCCATAAAAGTACAACGCATAAATTCATTACTGCAAACCTGCGGCTTTTATGATGAAGCTGGCGAATTTTCCTTCCGGGTGGGATTGCCGGGAAAAAGCGGCGTGGGTGGCGGCATTGTGGCTGTTCATCCTGAAGAATACAGTGTAGCTGTATGGAGCCCAAAATTAAATCTAAAAGGCAATCCTGTTTTAGGAATGGAAACACTGGAACGATTAACCACAAAATCAGGACTTTCTATATTTTAAATAAAAGCTTGTCGTAAATTTGAAAATTATTAGGTTGCACCTATGGAACACCATATAAAACATAAAGAGAACACCACAAATGGCATCTTCTACATAGAAGACGATCATAAAATTGTGGCAGAAATGGAATATGTATATAGCAGTTCCAGTGAGATTACTATTAACCACACCGAAGTCAAGCCGGCATTAAAAGGACAAGGGATAGGCGTTTTATTACTGGATAAAACAGTGGCATTTGCCCGAAAAAATAATTTAAAGATTAATGCGCTTTGCCCATTTGTGGAAGTGCAATTTGAACGCGATGACAAATACAACGATGTTAAGAACTGAAATAGAAGTAAAAAGAATTAATGCAAAAGAAACAATTTCAGTTAGGCTACCTGTTCTTCGCAAAGGAAAAGCCATTGAAGATTGTATTTTTGATGGGGATGACCTTCCTACTACCTTTCACCTTGGTTTATTTTCAAACAACACCTTGGTAGGCGTTGCCACCTATTTAGAAAACAACAATCCACTCTTTCCAGGAAATCATCTACAGCTAAGGGGAATGGCAATTTTAGAAGAATATCAAGGAAAAAAACTAGGTGAAATTCTGTTAAATAAAGCAGAAACAGAAGCAATTTCTAGAAACAAAAACATAATTTGGTGTAATGCAAGATTAATTGCAGTAAATTTTTACAAAAGGGCAGGCTATCAAATTATAGGTGATTCTTTTGAAATAAAAGACATTGGCACCCATTTTGTAATGTATAAAGAAATATAGCAAACTAACCTACAATGAATATCAAATCAATTCTCATATTATTAGTAATACTTACTATAATTTCCTGTAAAAAGAAACCCGATATTGAAATCGTAAAAGAAGTAAAAATAGAAGTATCGGAATCAGGAAAAATAATACCCCTTGATTCTACCTCCATTGCAATATTAAATGATTCTTTGGCCATAAAATTTTATGCAGCAAATGACAATAGAACATTCTGGATTTCTGATTATTCTAGGGACAATCTTTTGAACACCTTTAAAAATGCCGAAAAAGAAGGTGTATCCACAACTTATTTTGATCTTACTACCATTCAGAACAAAGAAGATTCCATTAAACAGCTATCTGATAAGGCCTTAATCTCCTATGACTATTTACTCACTCAAAATCTTATTAAATACATACATAAAACTGCTCAAGGTACTCTAAAGCCAAAAGAAATCTATACAGATTGGGAACTCAAGGAGAATCAAATCAATTTTACCGAACTTTTATTAAACTTTCAGAAAAAAAACAATTTTGAAAATGCAATGGCTGAAGTTGCCCCAAAACATATCGTTTATAAAAAATTGAAAAAAGCCCTGGAAATTATAGATTCTTATCCCGATACCTCTTTTGAACCAATAAAAGTGGATGGGAAAATTGTTTTACACGATACTATAGAAACTATAAAAGAGGTAAAAAAGAGGTTGATGTACTGGAAAGATTTAAAAAAACTGGACAGTATTACCCCCATTTATGATGAAGATACAGAATTAGCCATAAAAATATTCCAGATGCGTCACGGGCTTGCTCCTGATGGTGTTATTGGTTTTGGGACAGTAAATGCCTTAAATGTAACCAAACAAAAGAGAAAGCAACAAATTATAGTCAATATGGAAAGATGGCGTTGGTTTCCACGGAATTTTGAAGATGAATATATCATTCTAAACATACCCGATTACACATTACACACCGTTAAAAAAAACGATACTACCCGCACCCATAAAGCAATTGTAGGTACAGCTGCGAGAAAAACCCCGGTGTTATCTTCTAAATTAAGCCATTTAGTATTTAATCCCACTTGGACGGTACCTCCCACGATTAAAGCTAAGGATATGATTCCTTCTATTGCAAAAGACCGAAATTATATAAGACAAAAAAACATAAGCATTTATGATGCTAATGGAAAATCAATAAGCGCAGAAGACTGGGATGTAAAAAAAGCGAGCAGTTATCGTTATGTGCAAAGCCCCGGTTCTTCAAATGCATTAGGGCTTGTAAAGATTATGTTTCCCAATAATTTTTTGGTGTATCTCCATGATACCAATTCACGTAGCTTTTTTGAAAGGGAAAACCGTTCTTTAAGTTCCGGTTGTGTAAGGGTTCAAAATCCATTTGAGCTCTCAGAATATATACTCGATAACCCTAAATGGCAACTAGAAGATATCAACAATCTCATAAAACAAGGTAAAACCAGAGATGTAAAAGTAGAAAAAGATATGTATGTGCATCTTTTATACTGGACTGCTTGGAGTGACAAAGGCGCCCTTCAATTCAGGGATGATTTTTATAACCTAGATGGGGAATTATACAATAAACTAAGAAACTAATTGCGACTTTGTTTTATAGTTTTCAGAAGGGTAATAAATAAAAACACACGATTTATCCTGTATGGTTTTAATGATTTCTTCAGATAATTCCCTCGGTAAAGCTGGGCATCCCAAGCTTCTACCAAGTCTACCATGCTGGGAAATAAAACTATCGGAAACATAATCTGCTCCATGAATAACTATCGCTCTCTCGCGTGCTTTGTCGTTGATACCTTTTTCCAGGCCATCCAGTCGAAGTGAAAAACCATGTTTGCCAATATAAGTTTCCGCAGTTGCATAAAAACCTAAACTGCTTTGAAAAGATTCTGGGATGTTTGAAAATTTAGTTGCAAACTCATTACCGGTATTTCTTCCGTGCGAGACTAAGGTCTGGTATAAAATTGTATTGGTTGCAAGATCAATTACCCACATCCTTTCGGCATTTGCAGATTTACTAAAATCAATAAGCGTTAAAATTTCTTTCTTGATTTTCCCCTCCTTTTTCAGTTGGTAAAAACCTTCAATAGCTTTTACAAAACTTTCCTGGGTGGGAAGCATAAAATTATTGGCATTCAAGGAAAGATATAACTCTTCCGAAGTTGTTTTTACTTCAGGAACTTCGGCGGTTACTAACGAATTTGGGTCGGAATAGGTGTTTGTGGAATAGGAAAAAAATCCTAATAATAAAATGGAGAGGGCTTTGTAAAACATTCTAAATCTTTAGGTTATTAATTCAATCAGGGTGGGCAAATATATAAAAACATTACATAAATCCAAATTTCCGAATTTTAAAATTTTAAGAAATTTTTAACGACCATGCGCCACAGGTTACCTAACGGGAAACAATAAATTTTCGTATGCAAACATTCTTTTTTAACACTTATCAATTGTTGATTGTCGCTAAAAAAATGAAAAGTAGGTTTAGAAATTGTAGGTATAATCTTCAAACCTTTTTTCCATGAGCGATTTAGTTTTTATATTTGCATGATGGATAAAAAAGTACTTCTATTAATTCTGGATGGCTGGGGTGTTACCCAGGATCCTAAGGTTTCAGCTATTGCTCAGGCAAATACTCCTTTTATGGATTCGCTCTATAATCAATATCCTCATGCAGAATTGCTTACTGATGGTGTGCATGTGGGCCTTCCGGAAGGACAAATGGGCAATAGTGAAGTGGGACATATAAACCTTGGTGCCGGAAGAATTATATATCAGGAGCTTGCAAAAATAAATCTCGCAATAGAAAATAACACCCTTGCCAAAGAACCTGCACTGCTGGATGCATTTGCTTATGCAAAAAATAATGAAAAAAACATACATTTTATCGGGCTCGTTTCTGATGGTGGTGTGCACTCGCATATTAACCATTTAAAAGGTCTTTTAGACGTGGCATCTCATGAGAAAATAGAAAATGTATATGTTCACGCGTTTACTGATGGTCGTGATGTAGACCCACATTCCGGAAAAGGGCATATTGCAGATATACAAAACCATATGCAAAAAACCACCGGAAAATTAGCTTCGGTAATTGGGAGATATTATGCCATGGATCGGGATAGACGTTGGGAGCGCACAAAAAAAGCGTATGATTTACTGGTCTCAGGGAAAGGGTATTATGCTACAGATATTTTGGATACTATCCAAAAAGCCTATGATGCAGGTATAACCGATGAATTTCTGGAACCTATTGTTCTGCTTGAAAATGGTTTACCAGTTACAACGATTCAGCCAGATGATGTGGTTTTGTTCTTCAATTTTAGAACTGACCGTGGGCGCCAACTCACTGAAGTATTGTCGCAACATAATCTTATTAATTTTGATATGAAAAGAATACCATTGTATTTTTTGACACTTACAAACTATGATGACACCTTTAATGAAATAAAAGTGATCTATAACAAATTTAATATTACAGATACCTTAGGCGAAGTATTAGCAGATAACGGTAAAACGCAAATACGCATAGCAGAAACTGAGAAATACCCACACGTTACGTTTTTCTTTTCCGGCGGAAGGGAAGAAGCTTTTGAAGGAGAAAAAAGAATAATGTATCCTTCCCCTAAAGTTGCTACTTATGACCTCAAGCCGGAAATGAGTGCCTACAATTTACGGGATGAGATTCTTCCACAGCTAAAAGCACAGGCGGCAGACTTTATTTGTATGAATTTTGCAAATGCGGATATGGTGGGACATACCGGTGTTTTTGAAGCAGCCGTTAAAGCTTGTGAAACCGTAGATACTTGTGTGAAAAGTGTTGTAGAAACTGCGATGAAAAATGACTATACAACCATAATAATAGCAGATCACGGAAACAGTGAAACGATGCGCAACCCAGATGGTTCCCCAAATACAGCACACACGACAAACCCGGTTCCTATTATTGTTGTGGATAAAGAAATAAAACACGTAAAAAGTGGTATTTTAGCCGATATTGCACCCACAGTTTTAAAAATAATGGGAATAGAAAAACCGGCAATAATGAATCGCGAATCCTTAATTTAAAAACCATTTAAAATGAAAAAAGTATCTTTATTATTTGTAGCCATTTTTCTCTTTAGCGCGTGTGCAGACAAAAAAGAAAAAGAGGAAAAAGCTTTAGAAAGTGAGACCGAAATGACCATAGAAGATATGCCCATCTTGTTGGGGGCTCAAGACCGTAAAGCAATTGAAAACAAACCTTACAACTCCTGGTATGTAAAAAATTATATGTACCAGCCCGATCAAAAATCCTTAGCTGCATTACATTCCTCATTAGACGACATCACGATAACCGTTTTCATGGGTACATGGTGTGAAGATAGTGTAACGCAAGTTCCTGCATTATACGGTATTTTAGATGCCATAAAATACGATACAGAAAAAGTAACTTTGATAACCGTTTCTAAAGATAAAGATACCCCTGAAGGCCTGGAAAAAGGTATGGATATACAATATGTCCCTACCATTATTTTATTCAAAAACGGAAAAGAATTAGGAAGGATTGTAGAATCCCCGGTGGAAACCCTAGAGGCCGATTTACTTAAAATTGCCAAAGGCGAACCGTATTCCCATACCTATGCAGATTTATAGAGAATTAGTATAATTGTTTGTAAATTTGTTATTTTTTAATAGTATGCTCTCAGAAACACTTACCATAGCTGTCGATTTTGACGGTACCATTGTTGAAAATGCGTACCCGGAAATTGGTAAACCAAAAATTTTCGCAATTGAAACCCTGCTAAAATTGCAAAGTGATGGCCATAGGCTTATTTTATGGACCTACAGGCACGGCAAAAGTTTAGAGGACGCTGTAGCATTTTGTAAAGATAACGGTGTTCATTTTTATGCAGTGAACAAAAGTTTTCCCGAAGAAAAATTTGAACATACTTGCAGCAGGAAAATTAGTGCAGATATTTTTATTGATGACAGGAACATAGGTGGGTTTTTAGGTTGGGGCGAGATTTTTCACCAGCTCACTGGTGAAAAAAAAGAATCCCTAAAAAAGAAAAAAGGCTTCCGGCTTTTTAAATTATAGAAAAGTATGATTATTCCAAAAACAGCAGAAGAAATTGAATTCATGCGCGAAAGTGCTTTGGTAGTTTCCAGAACCCTAGGAATGCTTGCATCAGAATTAAAACCAGGCATTAAATTAAGCTATCTGGACAAACTTGCAGAATCCTACATTCGGGAGGAAGAAAATGCATTGCCCGGCTTTTTGGGTTTATATGACTGTCCTTCTACCCTTTTGATAAGCACAAATTCTCAAGTGGTTCATGGACTTCCCACAGATGCCGAAATCAAAGAAGGGGATATACTTTCCATCGATTGTGGTGCTATTAAAAATGGTTTTTATGGAGATCATGCCTATACTTTTCCCATTGGTGAAATTTCCCCGGAAATAGAAAAATTATTACAGGTTACCAAAGAATCTTTATACATCGGCATACGTGAGTTTAAAGCAAATAACCGCGTGGGCGATGTGGGTTTTGCTATTCAGAATTACTGTGAAAATCATGGGTATGGCGTGGTGCGTGAGTTAGTGGGTCACGGTTTGGGCAGAAAAATGCACGAAGACCCTGAAATGCCTAACTACGGTAAACGAGGACGAGGAAAATTATTTGTGGAAGGAATGACCGTTGCTATAGAACCTATGATTAATATGGGAACACATCGTGTTAAGCAGCTTGGTGACGGCTGGACCATAGTTACTGCAGACAATCAACCCAGCGCACATTTTGAACATAATGTGGCCCTTGTAAATGGAAAACCTGAGTTGCTATCTACTTTTGCTTATGTGTATAAAGCATTGGGAATAAAGAGTGATGAAGAAAATGAATTTAGGCAAAAGGAGTTGGTACTTTAATGTTTAAGAGCAGTTTTTTTGAATGAAGCGTAATAAATTATTTCACAGAGCCACACAGAGAAGTCACAGAGTTACGCGGAGTGCTTACTGATATACAGAAATGATAGAGCAAGAATTGACTGAGAAAATTATTAATGCTTCCATTGAAGTACACAAATCACTTGGTTCCGGATTACTTAAGTCTGCTTTTCAGGAATGTTTGTATTTTGAACTTAAATCAAGAAACCTCTACGTTCAAAAAGAAATTCCTTGTCCGATTGTTTATAGAGATATCAAATTAGATCACGGCTATCGAATTGACTTACTGGTTGAGAATAAGGTTATCATTGAAATAAAAACTGTTGAATGTTTTACAGACGTTCCTACAGCTCAGGTTTTATCTTATTTAAAACTTGGTGGATATCCTGTCGGTCTTTTAATAAATTTTCATACAAAACTTTTAAAAAATGAAATAAAAAGATTCATCAACACTCCCTATATTCTCTGTGAAGCTCTGTGTAAAACTCAGCGCATCTAGGTGTAACAAACTGTAACATCCCAAAACATGAAATCCCTTTTCAAATTTTTCCTCAATAAAATTCCACGGCAAATGCTTATTAGATTGAGTTATGCCGTGCGGCCTTTTTTGGTTTTGTATTACAAGGGAAATAAGTTTCAAGATCCTATTGACTTAAAAACATTTCGCAGTTTTCTACCATACGGTTATGAAATTCAACGGGAGAATGTTCTGGCTCCGGGAACCCTTTCGCTGGAGCGACACCGTTTGCTTTGGTTGTATTTAAAAAATGAAACTTCTTTTTTCACTGAAAACCTTAAAGTACTTCACTTTGCCCCTGAACAGGCATTTTATAAACGTTTCCGTAAACTTAAAAATCTGGAGTACACTACCACAGACCTCAACTCACCGCTCGCAGATGTAAAAGCTGATATTTGCAATCTTCCTTTTGAGGATAACAGTTTTGACTTTATTTTGTGCAACCACGTTTTAGAGCATATCCCTGATGATAAAAAAGCCATGCAGGAACTTTATCGTATTCTGAAACCCGGTGGAACAGGTATTTTTCAAATTCCGCAGGAGTTGGGCAGGGGAATTACTTTTGAAGACGACACGATTACAGACCCTAAAGAGCGTGCTAAAATTTTTGGGCAATATGACCACGTGAGAATTTATGGACGTGATTATTTTGACAAACTCAGGTCTGTGGGTTTTGAGGTGGAAGAAGTAAATTACACTAATAAGCTTTCCATAGAAGAAGTAGATTATTTCAGGCTTGCCAAAGGCGAAATTATCCCGGTTTGTAGAAAATAAAACTCAACGTTTACAGTTTATTGCAATCCTTCCATAGCAAGCAAGGTACTTACCCAAATAATCACCGAAGAAATAAATATACCGATACTATTTGCTAAAAATGCCCTTTTTCTTTCTATCTTAAAAATATAAGCCGCAATGGTACCTGCATAGACCCCTGTTCCGGGAATAGGGACCATCACAAAAAGCATCAATCCCCAAAAACCGTATTTATCAATTCCTTTTTGTGCACCGGTTTTTGCTTTTCTCGCAATATAAACCGAGGATCTTTTATAGAAACGCCATTTATAAAAATAGGTGTTTATCTTATCCAAAAAAAAGGTCATTAAAGGAAACACCAAAATATTGGCTACCACACAAAAAATAAAAGCAATGTAAATATTTACCCCATTTACTAACGCATAAGGGATACCCACCTTAGCTTCCCCAAAAGGGGAAATACTAAATGCCATTGCAACGATAAGATGAGTAATAGTATCCATTTACAAGCATCAAAATTACTCTAATTGATGCGACCATCAGTACGGTTATTTGCTAAAGTTTACATAATTATTTGGTTAAACTTACAACGCATAATACCTGAATATTTTTTTGGAATCGAAATAATAATGAGCAAAATTTTATTAAAATTCAAGACTATATGTTCTTCCCTTTTTTTTAGTTATTTTTAGAGCTTAGACTTTTATTAAAATCAAATCTTTTGCTATGTTTAAAAAAATCATTTTACTCGCTTTCCTTGTTATTTCTTATGTTAGTTTTTGTCAGATAGATTTAACGTATCAAAATCCGCATGAAGATATTTTAACCCTTGCAGATGCGCCGATGCCCCCCACAATGAGTATTAATAATGATGGTACCAAAGCGATACTAATCTACCGCAACCAGTATATATCTATTGAAGAACTTTCAGAAAATGAATTACGCCTGGCCGGTTTACGCATAAATCCAAAAACAAACAGCTCCAGCAGAGCAAGAAATTTTAACAATATTAGCATTTTTGATGTAAAAACCAAGAAAGAAATACCCATTTCAGGAATGCCTGAAAATCCTAAAATCACCAACTTAAGCTGGTCCAACTCCCAGGATAAAATTGCATTTATAAATGCTACTGAAAACGGTGTTTCCCTTTGGGTAATTGATTATGCCACACGCAAAGCAACTAAACTTACCGAAGCTAATCTAAATGCAAACATGGGCAACCCCGCAACCTGGTTGAAAGACGATTCAGCATTGCTCATAAAAATGTTGCCTACAAACAGAAAACCGCTTATTGATACAGACAATTCCATCCCCAGCGGCCCGATTATTTCGGTAAATGAGGAGGGTCAAAAAGCGCAAAACAGAACCTATCAGGATTTATTAAAAAACACCAATGACGAAGCCAACTTTGAAACCCTGGCCGGTTCAGAACTTTGGAAAATTACTTTGGACGGAAAAAAAACAAAATGGAAAGATGCCGCTCTTTACCGAAATATTTCCCCTTCACCAGATGGTAGCTATTTTTTAATTACCGAGATAAAAAGACCTTTCTCTTATATTGTTCCCTACTTCCGTTTTCCCACTTCTTACAACGTCTATGACAAAAAAGGAAGTCTTACCAAAACTATAGTCGATGTTCCTTTAATTGAAGAACTTCCGCAGGGATTTATGGCAGTGCAAACCGGTCCCAGAAGTATTTCGTGGCGGGATGATCAACCTTCCACCTTAGTATGGGCAGAAGCACTCGACGGCGGCGATCCTGAAAAAGAAGTAGAATACAGAGATCTGGTCATGCAACAAGAGGCACCTTTTACTTCCAGACCCAGACAAGTATTACAAACAAAGCTGCGCTATTCAGGAATTGAGTGGGGAACAAACACGCTCGCTGTGCTGAATAATTATTGGTGGAACACAAGAACTTCCCGCACCGAATTTTTTGACCCTTCTGATCCTTCTAAAGACCCCGTGCTTTTTAAAGAACGTAATTACCAAGACCGCTACAGTGACCCGGGAAGCTTTGTAACCACAAGAAATCAATATGGCAGGGATGTGCTGGAAATTAAAAACAATACCCTTTATTTGATTGGGGATGGTTTTTCTGCGGAAGGAAAAATGCCATTTGTAGATGCATATAATCTTACGGAGAACAAAACCGAACGCCTTTACCAAGCAGAAAAAGGGGAAATGCTGGAAAGTATCAGCAGAATGATAGATTTAGACAAAGGCATTGTACTCACCAGACTGGAGAGCGGCACCATTTTCCCAAACTTTTACCTTCGGAATATTTATACCGGAAAACTGGATCAATTATCTTCCTTTGACAATCCATTTGAGGCCATTCAGGATGTTAAAAAAGAAGTCATCACTTATAAAAGGGAAGATGGGCTGGAACTTTCTGCCACTTTATATTTACCGGTGGGGTATGATATGACTAAAAAAGAAAAAATGCCAATGATCATGTGGGCATATCCCAGGGAGTTTGTCGATGCTGCCAGTGCGTCTCAAGTAACCAGCAGCAGCAACCAGTTTACCTATCCCAGTTATGGTTCGCCTTTATACTGGGTAAATCGCGGTTATGTGGTTTTAGATAATGCGGCTTTTCCGATAATTGGGGAAGGCGAAGACCAGCCCAATGATACTTTTGTAGAGCAGTTGGTCTCTAATGCCAAAGCAGGTATTGATGCAGTGGATGCCCTAGGATATATAGACCGGGAGCGTGTGGCAGTGGGTGGGCACAGTTATGGTGCGTTTATGACTGCAAATTTACTTTCGCACTCTAATCTATTTGCTGCCGGAATTGCCCGAAGCGGTGCTTATAACAGGACTCTTACTCCATTCGGATTTCAAGCGGAAGAGCGCAACTACTGGGAAGCCCCGGAAATTTACAACACCATGTCCCCGTTTATGAATGCTGAAAAAATGAAAACCCCCATGTTGTTGATTCATGGAGAAGCAGACAACAACTCAGGGACTTACCCTATGCAGAGTGAGCGTTATTTTAATGCCTTGAAAGGATTAGGCGCTCCTGTTAGGCTGGTAATGCTCCCAAAAGAAAGTCACGGCTATGCAGCACGAGAAAGTATTATGCATATGCTTTGGGAACAAGATATGTGGCTGGAAACGCATGTGAAAAACAAGGGGAAATAACTTAAAACTGTATGTAGTCAAATAAAAATGAACTTTTTCGCTCAAAATTTAAGAGAGATTTCTGCTAATTTAGTTAAAAATTTTGATACTGTTTTTTTCTAGCTTTCAAAGTTCTGTTTTTTGTCATTTTTCGTT
>Ga0209284_10000099_pt1 | contig 120552 bp, 97 predicted proteins | sample FRY03_FD_187211 | JGI IMG/M metagenome (GOLD analysis project Ga0209284, IMG submission 187211) | Freshwater microbial communities from Lake Fryxell liftoff mats and glacier meltwater in Antarctica - FRY-03 (SPAdes) (version 2) | ecosystem: Environmental > Aquatic > Freshwater > Ice > Glacier...
TTGTCGGCAGGACGACATCCATCGAATGGATCTCGGACAGCTCGTCCAGCACGCGGCGGGGCTCGTTGCCGAGACCCGCTTTTATGCAAAGTTGCCCGAGCGATTTCCAAAGCACATAAGCGATGAAGCACACAAAAATATGTGCCAGCACTCGATCCTCTTTCTGATGCCAGATCGGACGAATCGACAGATCACTTTTCTGAATTCGAAATGCGGCTTCGGCTTCCGTCAACTGGATGCAGGCTTTCCAGAGTTCTTCGTCTGACCAGCCTGAGACGTTCGTGCGAAGCAGGTAGCAACCGGCGCTCAGCGTGGCCCAGTTGCGAGAGCCATCGACCTGATGTGCCGGCACACTGAGCAGATCGGACAACGCCGTCTTCGAATACCATTGTTCGGCGATGTAAAGTTCGCTGGAAGGTTTGAGCAATCTCGCAATGATGAGGATGAGCGAACTGACATGCCACGGAACCTGTTCACGTCCTTCCGGGATTGCCTTCTGCAAAAACGTGCCGAGCTGCAGCATGTGAATCAGATGCAGCGCGAGCCACGGTCCTCCAAACTGCCGCGTGTTTTCGATACGGACACCGGCGACGTTGACTTCTTCCCATCGCGGCTTTGTGGTGTTCTCATCGTCTTCGAAGAGTAACTGCTGACGGTCATGACCGCGTGTGGATTTGTCCTGCAGACCTGTGGCGGTGTCCGTGCTGTCGATGGCCTGCTTGACGCCAAGCCGCCCGGCTTCGTCGAGCTTCCCAAGCCACGCCACAACCCGCTGCCGTGGCCCTCGCTTGGTTCGATAAGACTCGACGAGCGCCCAGTACGCCGTTCGCTGTCCGTTTTCTTCTTTGAAGTATTGTCGGATAAACATGGCCGGGATTTTATACCCCGTTTTCAAGCCCGCCAGATATCTTCTTCTCACGACATCGCGTTTCAGATTTCAAAACACGGCTGTCTTCGAATTTCAGATCCAAAAACACGCCAAACTTTTTTCGGCCGGTTGCATTTTGTGACACTTCTGGGGAAGTTGGGTTAATACATCTTGCTGCAAGCAATAAAAAACACCTCGGGAATTGCTTCCCGAGGTGTTCTTGTTTTGAATTCGAATCAGCAGCGAACTGCCATTTCGACTGGAATCACTGCGCAACTTCTGCTGGAGCAACTTCTGCCGGAGCAACGGCGGCGGCAGCAGGTTGACATCCGCCACAAGCTGGTGCTGCGGGGTGGTAAACCTGACAGGAAACAACCTTTTCGACCATCTTGCAGACCTGGACCTGAATATCGCGCTGCTCGGGCTTGCAGACGGTCACGCAGTACTTGTAGTCTTCAGGAACCATTACGTGATTGCATACCTTCACAGTACGTTGACGTATGTCCGGCTTGCAGACGGTGACACAGTACTTGTACGTCTCTTCAACCATCTCGCGCTTGCACACTTTAACGTTGCATTGACGTGCTTCGGGCTTACAGACCGTCACGCAGTACTTGTACTCTTCCGGAACCATCACATGCTTGCACACTTTGACGATTCGCGTGCGAGGCTCTGACGTACAGACAGTCACATTGTAGTTGTACTTTTCTTCAGTTCGCTGCTGTTCACAGCATGTGTACTCAACTTCTGTCTCAACCAGGTTTGGAACCCAGACTTTGCATGTTTGCTGGCATGAACCACAGCATGAAGCTGCAGCACCACAGGCTCCGCATCCACCACAGGATGATGCGACGGTGCCGCAGCAGGAACTATGGCCACAGCCACCACATTCAACAACGCGATCTTCCCAGTGTCCCTGATCCTGACAAACCTTGCGGGTCTTTTTCACGGGAACGGTTTTACATACAACACGAATGCCAGTGCGTGGCTCGGTGTGGGGGACCAAAACAGTGTAATTTTGTTCCTGATCAACCCACTCTGTCTTGCACACATTGCGAACCCCGGTGCATTCCTGCGTGTGAGGAACCATTACAGTGTATTCCTTCACCTGATCGACCCATTCCGTCTTGCAAACATGACGAACACCGGTGCGATCTTCGTTGTGTGGAACCATGACGGTATAGTCCACTACCTTTTCCGTCCACTCCGTTTTACAAACGTTGCGAACGCCTGTCCGCTCTTCCTGAACGGCAACATTGACAGTCACGGTTCGAGGTTCGGTTACCATTTGAGGAACCAGGATTGTGCGGGAAACCGTTTCCCATGTTCCGCATGATGATGCACCACCACATGCACTTGTGCTGCATGAGCTGGCACCGCATGGGCTGCAGCTTGAAGCACAAGGTGCTGAGCAGCATCGGCTGACTCGGTGACGACAATGACCAGCGTCCACAGACGCTGTCATGGCAACAATTGCTGCCAAAGACAAGATTAAACGCATACTCTGTAACTCCTCCCAAAGACTCTTAGATCAACCAAAACCACAGTGAAGTCCGACACCCCGTCAGACACCCCGTCAGACATTGAATCCGAAACAACCAGAAAACCAAGTGATCGCAACGCATCGCGAAAACTCAACACACACTACTTTAACGACCTAAACTACCATTTTAATTAACTGCGAACCAGCCGAATCCGCTGAATGGGTAAATATTTCAGCTTTGGTCGCAAAATTGGCACACTATGCGGGTCGAATTTTGAATCAAAATGACAACGCATCAAGCTTTTGCGGCCTTCCGCTAACTATTCCGAACGGAGAGCCAGCGTATTTTTGGGGCTTTGGGGAATCAACAGATGAGATGAACGTTTAGAGAAATTTTATCAAATTCCTCGATGGGGTATTAGCCAGACCGACCAATGTCCACTTTTGTGATTTTTGCCCAAAATATTTTAAGGGCGCTGCCCACCTTTTGATGATGGTCGTCGATTCCATAGACTGCGTTCCGCTTCGGCAGTAGGAATTTAGTATGTCGTCCTGAGGCCGAAACTTTACTCGGTCGCTGGAAATAGGCAAATTGATTTTGATGAGGTGCGACTGAGTTTTGGATGGACAGTCTCTGAAACAGCACGTAGCTTTTGCTGAGCATTCGGGCAAAGATTTTTTAACACCGCGTACTCTCTGTACAAAATATTTCTAATGAGTCTGCAGGTATCGATATGAAGTTTTGTCTTGTGGATCGAATCACATCGCTGGTGCCTGGCCAAAGCATTTCCACCATCAAGCATGTTTCACTGGCAGAGGAATATTTGCAGGATCACTTTCCAGGGTTTTCCGTTTTGCCGGGCGTGATGATGGTTGAATGTCTGGTTCAGTCATGTGCCTGGCTTTCACGCGTCACCGATGATTTTCAATACAGTGCGATTTTGTTGAAGCAGGCTCGAGCGGTGAAGTTCAACAACTTTCTGAAACCAGGCCAGACGCTTGAAGTCACGGCGACGATGAAATCAGCAGACACGAATACCGCTGTGTTTGTCGCATCGGGCACAGTGGGCGGCCTGTCCGCGGTTAGCGCTAAGCTGACACTCTCGAAAGAAAACCTGGCCTCACGGAATCCAAAACTTGCAGACAACGATGCAAGGCTGATTGCTTCGATGAAGGATCTGTTTCAACAGATGCGCAGCTTTGAATAGCATTGGTTGTTGGCGGTTCTGCAGCTTGAACCGAGCGGCAATGTGTACCGCCGCAGTTCAGGACCTGATCGTATTGTGGAGTGGAAGTCAACTGTTTCGATTTTGCTGTTTTTTGTTATTGTGCATCATCTAGTTTAAGGATATTGAAAATGACAGTTCAGGGCAGAATTGCTCTCGTGACAGGTGGCAGCCGCGGTATTGGTCGTGCTATCGTTGAAACACTGGCACGTAACGGAGCTAAAGTCGCTTTTGTGTACAACTCGAATTCTGCAGCGGCGGATGAGGTTGTCAACGCCTTGGCGGCCGAAGGTCATGAAACCTGGGCGATTCAAGCCGATGTTCGATCCAAGCCCGCAGCAGACAAAGTTGTCGCTGACATTGTCGAAAAATGGGGCAAACTGGAAATCCTTGTGAACAATGCCGGCATTATTCGTGATGGGTTGTTGGCGACGATGGATGCACAGCAGTGGCAGGATGTGATTGATACAAACCTGACGAGCGTGTTCAATTTTTGTCAGGCGGCGACAAGGCAGATGATGTCTCAACGCTATGGCCGAATTATCAACATGTCCAGCGTTGCTGCTGATGTTTCGAATCCAGGCCAGGCGAACTACGCCGCAAGCAAAGGCGGCGTCGAAGGATTCACACGGTGTGTCGCCACCGAATTGGCTCGACGCGGTGTCACTGCCAACGCTGTCGCGCCAGGTTTTATCGAAACGGACATGACGGTTGCGGTTGTGAATGCCGCAGGCGATGAAATCAAAAAGAAGATTCCCGTACGTCGGCTTGGGCGACCGGATGACATTTCAAATGCTGTCCTTTTCTTCGCTGCAGACGAATCCTCCTATGTCACAGGGCAAATCCTCAAAGTTGACGGCGGATTGACGCTTGGAGGCTTTTAGACGGCATCGTGTATATCGCAGGTTGCTCATACGAATCGAAAATTGATTCTCGGGAGGGCGAGGCTCCTGCCGAGCTGATGATCTGCCGAAACACAAGGCTCGGCAGGAGCCTCGCCCTCCCATCTTCTCAATCACACGTGACTGCCCCGTTCCACTTGAAGACGAAGTTTTGGAAATTGCCACGTGCTGCCCGCTTCTTTCTCACAACTGGAAAAGATGCTGGTTCATCGATTGTGGTGGCGGACTATTTCAATTGAGCAGTCTTGGTAAATCGTGGTTCTTTTGCTTTGTGTCACGATTTCAACCGCATGACGTCTGGAACAGTTTGATTGATCTGGTAACAATTGCGATTGCTGTAACGCTGCAACGGAAGCTGGGATAGAGTTCGTTGTTTAAGTTTCAGTCGATTTGCTGAAGCAGTGCTCGATAACTGGGTTCGGGGATTGCCGTAATTTGTGCTTTGGAATCGGTCGCCAGACCAAAGCACACAACTGGGTTTTCTGGCGATCGAAGTCTCTGCCTTATTATAATTGGCGGCGACCGGGAGAAATTGTTCATGCCATCTGCTGATGAAATTCTTCAAAAAGTACGTGAGACATTAGTTGACGCTTTGGGAGTCGATGACGACGAAGTCACGCCGACTGCAACGCTCATTGGTGATCTTGGTGCTGAATCCATTGACTTCCTGGACATCGTGTTTCGTCTTGAAAAGAACTTTGACATCAAGATTCCTCGGGGCGAACTCTTCCCGGAAAATCTGGCCACGGCTGATTCCGGGTTCGTAGCCGACGGAAAGGTCACTGAAGACGGCATCGCGCAGTTGCGTACCAAAATGCCGCACGCAAACATAGACGCCTTCGCTGCCAATCCGCTTGTGTCAAAACTTTCGGATCTCTTCACCGTCGACATGATTTGCAAATTCGTTGCCGCACGATTGAAGTAACACAACGTTGCTGACAAAGCTGTCGGATCGCAGCGCACGTCAGGTGCGATTGCGTGTTGTACCCGAGCCACCGCCGAGGTTGTGAATTTCAATTGTCTCGGCCCTGGCTTGGGGTCAACAAATATCTTGGTCGCACCTTCCTGTTCGTGAAGATCTTAATTCTGATCGGCCAGGCTGTTTTCGGGGCTGCGGGAAATCGCCGATTCTAAAATACTGAGACCATGGACTATGCGCTGGTATTGGATTGATCGTTTCATTGAATTTGAATCAGGCAAACGCGCGAAGTCTGTTAAGAATGTGTCGTTGGCCGAAGAGCATCTGCACGACCATTTTCCGGGCTTTCCTGTCATGCCAGGCTCGCTGATGATCGAAGGCATGGCCCAGACGGGCGGCATTCTGCTGGGCGAACATTTCAAGTTCGAATACAATGTGATTCTGGCAAAAGTACCCAAAGTGACGTTTCATAGCTGGGCTTGTCCGGGTGACCAGTTGATCTATTCCGCTGAACTTCAGGACGCTCGTGTCGAAGGTGGCAGCGTAACTGTCAAAGCGACAGTCGGTGAAAGACTGGTCGCTGATGCCGAAATTGTATTTGTGCATCTGAATTCCGACGATCCTCAATTGAGTCGTATAGACCAAAAGAATTTTGTTTTTCGCATGAATCTGTTGGATATTTTAACAGTTGGCGAAGCGGGTGCTGGCGGATAGTGCCGCGTGCGTCATTTGCGTCTTGATCGCGTTTGCTAATGCTGTCTATTAATCGTTGTGGGATTGACTGAAATGATGAAACGTCGCGTAGTTGTAACCGGGATGGGATGTATCACACCGCTTGGAAACGACGTGGAATCGACTTGGCAGGCGCAAAAGGCGTGTCGCAACGGCGTCGGGGCGATTACGCATTTCGACGCAACACATTTCCCGACAAAATTTGCTGCTGAAGTTCGCGATTACCACTTCGAATCTTACGTGGACAATGTGCAGCGATTCGCCGATGCGGGGCGCAATATTCGGTTTGCAATCGGAGCCGCAAAGCAGGCTGTTGATGATTCCGGCATTCACGACGATCGTGCTTTCAATCCGGCTCGGTTCGGCGTCTATTTAGGTGCCGGCGAGGGGCAACAGGATTTCATGCAGTTCATGAATCTGGTTGCTGATTGCAACAATAACGGCGAGCCCGATCTGCATCGCTTCACCAAGGATTTCATCGACCAGATGAATCCACGGTTTGAACTTGAACTCGAACCAAACATGCCAGCCGCGCACCTTTCGAGTCTCTTTAATGCGCAGGGACCAAATCTGAATTGCCTGACGGCTTGTGCAGCATCAAGCCAGGCAATCGGTGAAGCGACTGAGATCATCCGTCGCGGAGATGCTGAACTGATGCTGTCTGGCGGGGCTCACAGCATGATTCATCCGTTTGGAGTCACTGGATTTAATCTTCTGACAGCTTTATCCGAACGCAATGACTCACCGACCACGGCTTCACGCCCGTTTGACCTGACACGAGACGGCTTCGTCCTGGGCGAAGGTGCTGGCATGTTGATTCTGGAAGAACTGGAACACGCACGGGCTCGCGGTGCGAAAATCTACGGTGAAATCCGAGGATACGGCTCAACCGCCGACGCTTATCGCATTACCGATATTCATCCGGAAGGCCGTGGAGCCATTAGTTGCATCAAGATGGCATTGCGAGATGCAGAGATCAATGCCGACGAAATTGGTTATGTGAACGCTCACGGAACCAGCACCAAGGTCAACGATCATGTGGAAACCCTGGCGATCAAAGGCGGTCTGGGTGAACATGCTCGGAACACTCCGATTTCAAGCATCAAGAGTATGATGGGGCACCTGATTGCGGCCGCGGGTGCTGTTGAGGCAATGACATGTTTGCTGGCCATCCGCGACGGAGTTTTGCCCCCCACGATCAACTACGAAACGCCTGACCCTGAATGCGATCTGGACTATATTCCAAATCAGCCTCGGGAAAAGAAAATCAAAGCCGCTCTGTCGAATAGTTTCGGTTTTGGCGGCCAAAACGTCGCTTTGATTGTGTCTGAGTTTAAGGCTTAGTCGATCAATAGAAGATGATGACTCAGATTGGAACCAGCTTACAGTTTTTGTCGCGAGTCACGCGGAATCCCGGAGTTCTCTAGTCATGTGGATCGTCTGGATGTCACTGCTTGGGATTTCTGCGGTCGTAGCCTGCGACCGGGTGTTTCGGCGATACGTGACACCACGAATTTGTGACATCTTCGAGAACGTGCCGCCTTTCAACGTGGCGACTGAGAACGCCGATGAAACCGCAGAAACGATTTCGATCGTCACAGCAGATGGTGTGAACCTGAAAGGAAGCCTTATCAATGGGCACCTGTGCGACGCAAAAGGATTGGTACTCTTTCTACCAGAACTTCGTGGCAGCCACTGGATGGCAAGACGCTATTGCGCGGCATTGATCGAGCGGGGATACGTGGTGCTTTCTGTGGATTTTCGAAGTCAGGGCGAAAGCGCTTCGCAACCGGGATATTCTCCAATCCACTGGGTCACTGAATTCGAAATGATGGATGTGGATGCAATGATGCACTTCATTCAATCCCGATCGACATTAAAGACTCTGCCGTTACTCGCTTATGGCGTCAGCCGTGGCGGCGTTGCTGCTTTGATTGCCGCGTGCCGTTATTCCTGCGTGACGGGCGTGGTCGCCGACAGTGCATTTGGCACGATGTCGATGACCAGATACTTCGTGGACCGATTCGTCTCTTACGTTATTCCGGAGTGGGTTTATCGACTGTTGCCAGGGTGGCATGTCGATCTGACCTTAAGAAACGGCATAAAACTCAGCGAACAAAGACGCAAATGCCAGTACGTTCATCTGGAACGCGAACGAGCTTCACTCGACAGCCGGACTGTCTTATTAATTTCGGGTGGTCGTGATTCCTACGTCACGCCGGAAATTGCCAGACGTCTGCAGGACATCGTAGGTCAAGGCTGTCAACTGTGGATTGCTCCTGGTGCCAAGCATAACATGTCGCGCAAAATCTGCACTGAAGAATACGACCGCAGAGTTGTGGACCACTGTGACCAGTGGCTTGGAGCAAAGTCGAATTTCACTACGGCGACTGCAGATCAGAGAACCGTCATTGCCAATGCCGCCTGAACTGTAAACGAAGTGATTCGACTGCGTATTAAACCTCCGCGAGGCGTTCCGTTGAATCGCCAAATTTGTCGAGGTGCAAGCCGAACTTATCCATCAATGACAAATACAGGCTGCACATCTTGCGGTTTGGCTTGTCGAGATAATCCAGAACTCGACCGGTTTCCAGCTTGCCGCCGCCTTTGCCAAGAATCACAACTGGTAGTTTGGTGGCGTCGTGACTTCCGGTGTGCATGCTGCTGCAATACATCAGCATCGAATTATCCAATGCTGTGCGTTCACCTTCCTGAATGGCATCAAGTTTCGTGGCGATGTACGCAAACTGCTCGATAAAGAAACGATTCACTTTCAACCAGTCGTCAGATTCCTGATGCGACAGCAAGTGGTGAATCATGTAGTCCACGTTCAGGTTCGGGAATCGCAGCGACGAATGATCATTGTTAAGTTTCAAAGTACACAGTCGAGTCGCATCGGTCTGGAAGGCCAGCACAAGAATGTCGCTCATCAAGCGCATATGTTCGGCGATGTCCTGCGGGATACCATCGGCCGGACGCGGAATATTTGGTTTATCCAGCGTCGGCTTCCAGCCCTGCAATTCGCCACGCTGTCCCGCCCGCGAAATGCGTTGTTCAACTTCGCGGACGGATGAAAGATATTCGTCGAGCTTCTGCTGATCGCTGACGCTGATGTTGCGACGCAGATCGTTGGCGTCTTCCAGCACAGCATCCAGCACGCTCTTGTCGCCCAGACTCGCTTCGTCACGAAACAGTCGATCGAACGCCAGAGCTGGATAAACTTCCAACGGCGTTGGAGATGTCGGTGAACTCCACGAAATGTGGCTGCTGTACAGCATCGAGTAATTTTTGTGAACCGATGGATTGGCCTTTTCACAACCCAGCACAAGGCTCGGCACCTTCGTCGTCTGACCGTAGCTCTGAGCCAGCAACTGATCGATACTTGTACCGCTGCGAATGCCGCCACCAGCTTCGAGAGGCGCGCCGCTGAGCAGATTGCCGGTTTGCGAACTATGGATGTTGCCCTTCAGCGCTTCTTCGTTGTACAGACCTTTGACAAACAACAGCTTCTCACGATGAACGTTCAGCGGTTCCAGGACTTTGCCGAGTTCCATCTCCTTGCCCGCGCCAGTGGCCCACCAGTGATCCTTGTGGAATCCATTGCCGGAAAACAAAACCGCCATGCGAACCGGAGCTTCTCCGGTTGCGGCAGTTGTGCCAACCTCCTGGCCCCAGACTCGCAGTGATTCCATCCATGGCAACGCCATGGTGACACCAAGACCACGAAGCATTGTTCTGCGGGTTGTCAAGAAGGCAGACATTGATAGGATTCCTGATAAAGGTGGTTCAGGGAAATACGCTGGAAAAAGTCGGGCCTTGCGGTCGGCAGATTGAATGTCGTCAGATTGCGTGTCGGCAGATTGCGTGTCGCCTGTATCTCAATCATATACTTCAGGCGGTCATAAATGATATTGTGGGTTGTCTGACAATTGTCCCATTCCCCAGCAGTCAGATTTCCGATTTCACAATTTTTCCTCGGTGGGCAGGCTGTCGATTTTGTGGGTTTTCACAACCCGAAACGTCAGTGAGGGATAAAATTACCGGCGTTTTTCGACAAGCATCCCTCGCTGACGCTTTTTGCCGTTGCGCGTTTTCCATTCTCACAACCCGAAACGTGAGTGGGGGATTGAGTTTTGGCGTTTCGGCGGCGTACCAACAAATCCCTCGCTGACGCTGCGGGTTATGATAATCCCCTGTCTTTTCGACCAATTCATCACCCGGAATTTCGAATAACGCAACTTCGAAACTGACGCTTCGGGTTGGGATGAAATCGACAGTCTGCTGGAAGGTGGCTGATAGCCCGGAGGGGGTTGGTCGCTGGTTCTGAAGCTATGAAATGCTTGACTGAGTTGCCGGGGCGGGGGCGATTGCCAGACGCGGGGAATGTATTGAATGAACCCTATGCCAGTTGGGAGTAAAGAAAGGTCAATTCCCATCGAACGTCAGGCTAGAAAGCCTGACGTACTTTTCGGGACTGTTGTTAGTGGACCGAGGTGAATTCGCTGCTGTTCAAATAGGCCCAGAGCATATCTTCTGTGGCCGTGCGAATTGCCTGGTCAGCGGGCAGCGAGCGACTCAGAGCGCGGTACCGATTACGGAACACCTTTTCTTCGCCTTCAGACGGCTCACGATTCAGCGTCGCCATCGCAATGCGCTCCAGCGACTTCGTGACACCATTTGGACCAACGTGCGCTGACTTTGTAACTTCTACTGCGGTCAGCGGAATGGCGGTCTGAATATCTTCGCCATTCATCAGCAGCATAGCCTGAGAGATATTGCCATCGAATGCCAACTGCTCGTCGTTTTCATCGGTCCCATAAGATTGCACAAACTGCTCAACCCATTCTCTGCGATGCTGGCTGCCGATCGATGAATCAATCGGCTGATCCGCTGCCGAGCGAATTGCAATTCTGATCGAATCATAAACCTGTTCAGGAGCCATCGAACGCGGATATGCTCGAGAAAACAAAGGCGTGCCACCTTCCTGAGGATCATCGGTCGTAAACGAACGTCCGTCCTGATCACTGGACAACTGGAATGTTTGAGACAACGTTAACCATCGCATTAGGCGGCGGACATCGTAGTTTGAGTCTGCAAATGACTTTGTCAGCAGCTTCATGAGTTCCGGGTGACTGACAGGATTATGCGCACCAAGATCGTCGATTGGATTCGAAAATCCGTAGCCAAAGACTTGTGACCACGAACGATTCACCATGGCCTGAGCGACCAATTGATGGCTATCAGAAGCCAATAATCGCACGAGTTCAGAGCGGCGTGAACTGGCATCATCAGCGGACATGGCGTGACCATCGAATTCTGGCAGAACCGCTTTTTGCTGGCCTCGCAACGTGTCGTAAAAAGTCATTCCCGGTGATTTTTCGGAGTCTTTCAAAACCCAAACGGGTGGATGATTTCCGTCGCCGTTTTCGATCATGAGCTTTTGGCGTTCTGCTTGCTTAAAGAAAGCATTCAGAGACCAGAATTCATCCTGATGTCTATCCTTGGCGAACGGATGGTCATGACACTGCGTACACTGAACCTGCTGTCCAAGAAACAGACGCGCCGTGACGGCAGTCGCCGGAGTCGCTTGATCGTTGAGATGCGCCAGTAGGAAATTTGTGGCCCCGTTCTGATCGCTGCGACCTTCGGCTGCAATAAGGTTACCGACAGTTTCCATCCACGGCCGGTTTACAGAGAACTGTTTCAACAGGAAGTCAAACAAGGCATCCTGATTCACACCACGGGCATTGCTGCGGCCAATGAGCAGATTTGACCATGTTACGGAAAGGTTCTCAGCGAATCTTTGATCCTCAAGCAGCGAATCGACAAGTTCCGCTCGTTTTCGTGGCGATTGGCGAGCGACAAACGACGATGCTTCATTGACGGTCGGTATGCGGCCAGTCAATGTTAGATAGCAGCGACGCACCCATTCGTGGTCATCGGCTGTGGCTGCCGGGATGACGCCGTTTTCGGACCAACCAGCAGCAATCAAGCCGTCAATTGCTGCGATGATCGTAGCGTCGTCATTCGCCGAGGGAATTTCGACGGGAGTTGCCACGACGTTATCATGTGCTGCTGATGATGGATTTGAGGGAACGTCAGACGACCCAGTGCTCGGCAGTATTCCGTTCAACTCAAGTGGCTTCAAATCGTCGCTGGGAGATTTTTGCAACGCGCTGTCATGGTTGCTGGCAAGCTGTGGATCTTGCGGTCGATAAGTGGTTGTGTCGGAATTGGGTTTTACATCCTGGTTGACACCATTACTGACCATCTGAAGTGCGTTCGTGCCGCGAAAGTTAATCGCCGCGATGCTGGCCAGAAAAAGACAAGCGGCTGCCACAGCCACCATCCGTGGGCTGAATCGCGAGCCTTGTCGCACGGACCGGACGCTGGACTGTGTGCCACGCGAAGGGACAGTTTCGATTTCAAAAGTCCCGATTTCAGCGGTGTCGTTTGAAAGTTGGGATCCAACGCCAATACCCGCGTCCCATGCAAGTTGTCCATGTAGTTGTACAAACTCCACGAACGTGGCTCGCATCGCGCGATGGGCACGCAAAAGTGACTGCAACTCAATCAATTGATCTGAAGACAGTTGTTCTTCGCACCATAGATTGCAAAGCGTAATGAAATGATCCTGAGAGCTGCTCATTGGACACCTCCCACTGACATGCGTCGCCGAATGCATTCCAACAACACGCGACGAATTCGCCCAAGAGACTGATAGACCGAATTGGCCGGCCGTCCAAGTTCATGGGCAACGTTGTCACCCGTTGTGCCATTTGAATAGCGACGGCGAATGAGTTCCTGGTCCTGCGTTCGTAACTTACCGATACATTCCGTCAGAGCATCACGTCGCTGCTCAAGATCCGGAGTTTGCTCTTGCATTTCATCTGCGAGCAGCCCTGCCACATCATCGCCTAGCAAAAACATTCGATGGTGCCGGGATCTGCGAAATCGAAACACTTCCAATCGGGCGATCGCGCGACACCATGCCAGGAAGTTGGTCCCTAGTTCAAATTGTGTCCATTTGCTGAGCATGACGACGTTCGTTTCCTGCAACACTTCATCAGCGTCTGCAGTTGTGTGAACCAGAGGAAGAATAAACAGATAAAGTGGTCGCTGAGATTGTGTGAACAGTCGTACAAAGTCTTCACTGGGAGCCGATTGATTCCCTGAAGCAGTCGCTGAAGATTGTTGGGACGCATCAGACATGAAAGGTCACGCAGCAGTGTTGACTAGCAGCTCACATTGTATTTGCTGGCTAGAGAAAGGAAGCCCGGACTGCAGCAGTCCGGGCTTCCAAAATCGAACTCTCTCCACAACTCTTCTCACCAAATCACCGAAATCAACCAATCAGTTCCTGAATTGGCGTTCCGCCGTTGGCCAGCTTCATCGGACGGCCGCGTTTTGACGTATGGACGGTATTCACTGGAATACCCATGGCCATCGCCACGGTTGCCCAGATATCGCCTGGCAAATAAGCCTTGCTGCCGTCAGCAATCTGCAGTCCATCTTTGTCAGTGGCACCAACAGCCTGACCATTTTTCAAGCCGCCGCCGCCCATCATGACGCTCCATGAAGCAGCCCAGTGATCGCGACCGACGTCCTGGTTGATGCGAGGCGTACGACCAAATTCACCCATCCAGACGAGGACAGTATTATCCAACATGCCACGCTGTTTCAGGTCCGCAGTAATCGCTGCAATGCCTTTGTCCAGAACTGGCAGACGCTGATTCTTCAGAGTATTGAAGACGTCCGTATGAAGATCCCAGCCGCCAAGGTTAACTTCCACGAATGGAACGCCAACCTGAACGAGACGACGAGCCATCAACAGGCCCTGTCCAAAACCATTCTTACCGTATGCTTCTTTTGTGGCTTCTGATTCGGCTTCCAGACCAAGGGTTGGATCAGCCTTGGCGGGATCAAATGCCGCCATCTGATTCGAAGTCATCAAATTCACGGCGTTGGCGTAAATGTCCTTGTGAGCCTTTGGAAGTTCGCCACGGCGAGAAGCCATAAAGCTGGTTTCAATTTCTTCCAGCATCGTGAGTCGTCCTTGCAGGCGATTCTTGCCCTCTTCGGAAGGTGAATTGCGAATCCGACCTGTGTTATCCACAGCAAATGGAGCATATGTCATCCCAAGGAAACCAGCCTGACCTGCACCGCCATCGACAGAGACAAAAGCTGGAATTTCCAGAGCCTTACGGTTTCGACCCAGTTCGTAGCTTACAACAGAGCCAAACGTCGGATGCACAACCGTAGGGTTAGGCACATACGAAGTCTGCATGTAGTAACGTCCACGGCCATGGTCGGCCTCGCGGGTACTCATGGAACGCACGATCGACAGATCCTGAAACATCTTTGCCGTTTCAGGCATGTGCTCAGAAATCTGAACACCTGAAGCCGCTGTATCGATTGGCTTAAATTCTCCGCCGTTCTTCGATTCTGGTTTCAGGTCCCAAATGTCGATCGTGGGAGGTCCGCCACCCATCCACATCAGGATGCAGGCTTTTTGCTTTGCCTTAACCACATCGGCATTTGCCTGGACATGTGACAGGAAGTTAATCGCGGGAACTGTTGCAGCAGCCGTAGCCATGTGCTGCATAAAGTGACGGCGATTCATGCCATAGTTATTCCAAAGAGACATTGAGATTTCTCCAGCTAAAGTTGTCGGTAAGTTTGTGGACGCAAAAATTATCGTTGTCGGCGAGATGCCGATTTGAATCAACGTGGCTTTCAATCAAGCGAAATTTAATTCAACAAAGATCAGTGGATGAATACGAACTCATTCGAATTCAATAGAGCCCAAAACAAATCCTGATAAGCGTTCAATGGTTGTCCACGGTATTTGTTGTCACTCAGTAACTTTGAAACTTTGCTCAGCTCCGATCGCGTCGGATGACGGCTGAGAGCTGCCAGATACAGTTCCTGAATCTTCTGTAACTCCGTGCCCGGCTTACTCATGGATTCAAACAGGAAACTGCCTCGTTCAATACTGCAAGCTTTTTCGATCAGCTCACTATTCATCATCATCAACGCCTGCGGAATCGTACCGTTGAAGGTTGTCGATTCGTCATTTTCATCATTTTCATATGCTACGATGAACTGCTGCATCCACTTCTGGCGTTGTTCTTCCTGAGCACTCCAGCCACCACGTCCGGATTGATGAGCATTGCTGGCCACGATCAAAGAATCATACAACTGTTCCGCCTGCATCGACTTCAAATACATGTGGCTAAAGAGAGGCATTTCACCAGCCGCTGGATCATCAGACTTGTTGTTATCATTGAATTGACTTCCAAGTGAATACGCTTCAGTGGCACAAATTGTTCGTATCATTTGTTTAAGATCGTAGCCACTGTCTGCAAATTCGTGTGACAGGCGATCCAGCAATTCTGGATGGCTCGCTGGATTGTGCGGCCCCATGTCGTCCACTGGACGAGTAAAACCGTAGCCGAAGAAATGACTCCACATGCGGTTCACCATCGCCTGAGCAATGTGGGGAGCCTGTCCATCAATCGATCGCGTCAGCAGCTTTGCAAATTCTTCGCGTCGGTCGGTATCGTTCCCCGCATCAACTTCAATGCCCTCAAAACGCGGATATGCAACCTGCATGACGCCACTGCGTTTTTCATAATAGACCGGACCAGAGAAGTCTTTCGTCAGAACTTCAGAGTAGTCATCGACCATTCGACCAGTGTTTGGATCAAGTTTTCGATGGTCCTTCTTTTCGACCTGACGGAAGAAGCTGTTGTATTCCCAGAATTGATCCTGCTGCCACTTGTTAAACGGATGATTGTGGCACTGAGTACACTGAACCTGCAGACCCAGGAACAGGCGAGTCGTCATCGCCGTCAACTGGACGCCTTCGTCCTGATTCTGCATCTGAGCCAGCGTGTAATTGACCGCGCCATTTTCTTCGTAGTGACCTGAAGCCGTTACTATGTCCACCACGATTTCATTCCACGGACGATCCTTTGCAAAGGCTTCCCGATAGAATTTTTCCATGCCTTTTCGGCTTACGCGTTGCGGTGTGCCTCGTCCAATACTGTTGTTAGTCCAGATCGTCGTGAAATTCCGAACATAGTCTTCGTCTGCCAACAACGTTTCAGTCAAAGTAAAGCGTTTTCGTGGGCTTTTGTCTGCGCTGAAGGATTTGACTTCTTCCAGCGTAGGAATTCGGCCGCAGATGTCCAAATAGATTCTTCGAACCCATTCTTCGTCCGTCGCTGCATCCGTCGGTTCAATTTCATTATCCGTCCAGCCCTGGCGAACCTGTTGATCGATAATTTCCACCAACGAACCTTCTGAGGCTGCTGATTTCTCCGTTGCAGTAACACGGCCCGTCTCAGCGGCTTCGTCGGCAATCGCAAGCTGTGAACATCCAACTGCCGCAATTACAACTAAAATTGCTGCGCGGTGACACGCATCCGCCGTGAAGCGTTTGATCCATTGCGGCATTGATCCCACGTCTTTCATTTAAAGTGACTCCTGAATTGCGGCCATCCTGTACGTTGGCGGCTCTGTAAATAACTACAGCATATTCCGGTTCGGATGTTCGTGGCTTTTTCGGCGATTTCCAGAGTATTTCGGGACTTCTGGAGATTCGGTACGCAAACGGTGACCTACCACAACGGAATGTTGCCAAAATCCAACGATCTTCACCATGCGTTCTGTAAAGAAAACGCGAAAATATCGTTGCAACATCAGGCTTCCGGCTTTCGAAAAAACAAATCAACGCCCAATTGAATGAACATCCCGCTCCGCAGATCGTTCGGTATAGTTTATACTCCGGATTGACACTGCTCGCAGATCGGCTTTAGGCACCTGCGCATAGGTTTGATGGTTAAACGTCAATACTATGGTGAAGACTGCCCATCATGGTGTAGCGAAACTCGTCAAGAGTTTCGGATGCCCTGCGAAATAGCCGAAAGTCCTGACGACTTCCGCTACGAAACGTTTTTCTAATTCATTTTCGAAAGTTCCTGACGTGCAACGCCCACATGGACATTCTGCTCCACTGCCAGAACCCACTGTCATTATGTCTGAAGGCTGGCACTGCCTGCATATCTATTATCGAATCAACCAAGCCGCTTTAATGGCGATCAATCCATCAGATCGAGCCTATGGGCGGGCGGAAGTCATCGATCTGCTCAATCCAGAAGGCGACTACGTTCCCGCCCGCATGCAGGTTTCTGTCGTGTCGGGACATCGTGCGGATCTGGGACTAATGCTGATGGATGCCGACCCGCTGAAGATCGATGCCATCGTCCAGCGACTTCGTGCCAGTCGCTTGGGAACTGTGCTGGAACCGACTTATTCCTTCGTATCGATCACCGAAGTCAGTGAGTACGTTCCAACTGTCGAACAGTATGCCTCTCGACTGGAACGTGAAGGCACCAAACCAGACGATCCTGCATTCCAGGCAAAGATGAATGCGTACCAACAACGCTTGCCCGCAATGAATCAGCAACGTCTGTATCCAGATTTCCCGGCCTTTCCAGTGATGACGTTCTACCCCATGAACAAGGCGCGGCATCCGCTGGCAAACTGGTACACATTGCCGGTCAGCGAACGCAGTTCCCTGATGGCTGAACATGCGACTTCCGGCATCAAGTTCGCCGGACGCGTGTCGCAGTTGATTACAGCGTCCACAGGTTTCGATGACTGGGAATGGGGCGTCACATTGTGGAGCCGCGCTCCTGAACACATCAAAGAAATTGTGTACACGATGCGTTTCGACAAAGCGTCTGCCGAATACGCTGAATTCGGTCCGTTTTACGTCAGCTACATCATGGGTGCCCGCGAGGCGCTGGAACACGTCAGAGTCTGATTCTTCGCTGTTTGTGTCGATTTCAGATCTGAAATCAAAAATCGCAAATCAAAAATCGCAATTTCCAAACGCCATGCCTCGTTTCGACTTCGCAATCATCGGTGGTGGTATTGTCGGGCTGGCCACCGCATGGCAATTGTCCCAGTTAAAGCCTGGGCTGAAGATCGCAATCGTCGAAAAGGAAGCGACATTGGCGTTCCACCAAACCGGACGAAATTCCGGAGTTATCCACTCCGGAATTTATTACAAACCGGGTTCCTTGCGAGCCCGCAACTGTCGTGATGGCAAAGTGGCTCTGGAAGCGTTCTGTGACAAATACGATGTGGCGTGGAGACGTACTGGAAAAGTCATCGTAGCCACGTATGATCATCAATTGCCCCAGTTGAAATCGATCTACGAACGCGGTCAACAGAACGGCGTCGATTGTACCATCATCGGTGTCGATCGGCTGAAGGAACTTGAACCGCACTGCGCGGGGATCGGAGCGATTCATGTTCCAGAAGCAGGCATCGCTGATTACCCCGGCATGTGCCAAAAACTTGGCAGCCTGCTTCGCGATGCAGGGGCCGGGATTCATCTGAATTGCCGCGTCAATGTGATTGAACAACAGACGGACTACGTGCGGTTGCTGACGTCAGTGGGCGGCATCGAAGCGACTCAAGTCATCAATTGCGGTGGGCTGCACAGCGATCGTATTGCCCGCCAAAGCGGTCAGCAGATGAAGGAACGCATCGTGCCGTTTCGAGGCGAGTACTTTGATCTGAAGCCGGAGGCACATCATCTTTGTCGCACGCTCATTTATCCCGTTCCGGATCCGAAATTTCCGTTCCTTGGCGTACACTTCACTCGCATGATTCACGGGGGCGTTGAATGCGGTCCGAACGCCGTGTTTGCCCTGGCCCGCGAAGGTTATAACTGGCGAACTATTAACCTGCGGGATGTTTTTGAATCTGTCACCTATCCAGGATTCCTGCGACTTGTGGCAAGGAATTGGAAGGCCGGTCTGGGCGAGGTCTGGCGTTCGCTTTCCAAGGCCGCCTTTGTCAAAGCGCTGCAGCAACTTGTTCCCGAGATTCAGGCCGAGCATTTAGAATCCGCACCAGCGGGTGTGCGCGCTCAGGCATTGGGTCTGGACGGCAAACTGCTTGACGACTTCGTGATCCTGCGGCACGAACGAGTGATCAACGTCTGCAATGCACCATCACCAGCCGCAACGGCGTCATTGAATATCGGTAAACATATCGCCGAACAGGCCATTCTCGGGACTCATCGGCTCCCCGAACGAATTTAACGTATCAGCATGAACTCAGGCATCATAAAGATGGCCCACAGAACATCTTCTGTTTCCTGCGATGTTGGAACATCGCTGAGTGACGATTCCAGCAACGTTTTTTCTTCAGCAGTCGGCGAGCGGGACAATGCGAATTCCATGAGATGCATCACAAGCCCCGATTTGTCGTCATTCCAGCGATCCGCCAGTCGAGTTGCGCCTTGTGCCAGATAGTTGGCGAGCGTAGATCCATTTGTTAGATCAATGGCTTCCAGCGTCGTGACTTCAGATGGACGCATCGAAACGATCTGTTCTCGCATCGGCCGTCCCAATGATCGCATCAGGAAATCACTCTTCAATAGCGAGGTTCTCGTCATTCGCAGATCATCGACAATCGCGCGAGCCACTGGGGCGTCGAATGTCGCAGGTGCTGAGCCCGTAATTTGCCAAACTCCATCCAGAAACTGCTCGGCAGTCATCCGTCGTGCGATCGGACCACGATAAGTGAATTCACCGGAAGCGGAATCCACGGCCTTGTCTCGAACAACACATTCTGATTGGTACGCCTCGGACGTCGCAATCAGGAACATCACAGATTTCAGATCATACTTGTTGTCCTGAAGATGCATCGCCAGCGCGTCAAGCAAATCTTCATTCCACGGTTTTGTCTGCATCGCGTCCAGTGGATGCACGATGCCTCGGCCCATCAGCCTGTACCACAGACGATTGACAATTGTTCGAGTAAACCGGCCATTTTCAGGATGTGTCATCAATGCTGCAAGCTGCCGTAGACGCTCCTCTTTGGTCGCCGCAGGATCAACGGTGCCGAGCTCCGGGAACAGCCATTGCGCCTCGGCTTGCCGTCCGATGGGTTTGTCACAACGATGGATCTCCATTGGACTCGACGCATAGATCGCCGCGAGACCGTAAGCTTCGTCCAGTTTCCAGCGATCGATAAAGCTGTCATGACACGACGCACATTTCATATTGATGCCAAGAAATGACTGGGACACACTTTGAGCAAACTGAATCTCCACCGTCTGCCCCGCGCTGACTTCGCCACGCCAGCGAATTCCGTCAATATAGCCCTGACTGGCGTCTGTTGGTGGAGCAATGAGTTCCCTTGCAAATTGATCAAACGGTTTGTTCGTCAACAGTGCGTCATACAACCATGTGCTGACCTGTTTGCGACCGCCCGTGATAAAACCGGTACCGCTGTAGTCATTGCGTAGCAGGTCATTGAAAAATGTCAGCCAGTGATCTGCATAGCCGATGCGATCATCAAGTAGTTGACGAATGATCCGGTCTCTTTTGTCTGCTGCAGGATCAGCGATGAAATCAGCCAGCATTTCAGGAGTCGGCAACAGTCCGTTCAAATCTAAACTCGCACGCCGCAGAAAGGCCGCGTCGTCGATCCGTTTGGGACGAGTCACGCCATGCGATAACATGTCGGCATCCAGAATTCGATCAATCGGATTCGCACGCCCGTCAATTGCGGCCGGCAGATCCGGTCGGCGTGGCTTCAAAGTCGGCTCATATGCCACAGGAGCAAATGAAAAGCCATCATCCCAGGCGACGCCATCCGCGATCCACGATTTCAACACACTGACTTCCTTCTCCGTCAGTCTTGCCTTATCGGATGGCGGCATCTGGACTTCTTTGTCCGTCGAAAGAATTAATTCGATGAGGTGGGACTCAAGAGGTTTTCCCACTTTCACGTGATCAGATTCGACGAGCAGTTCACTCGTATTCATCGAAAAGCTGCCCTTGGCTTCACGACCTCCGTGGCAACCGATGCAATGCTTTTGCAGGATCGGAACAACCTTGTGAGCAAAGTCCGTGGGATTATCAGCCGTCTGACCTAATACTGTTGCAGCACTCAGGACAAAAAAGCATGGACAAAGAATTAAAGAAATCAATGGACGCATGAAAGGACTCTTGGCGCGATCGTGGTGGATTCGAAACAGCAGTGCGTTTAGTGTGACACCAGGCTGGCCAGCAATCAATACTGCGAGCCACGCAGCGGGGAATACAAATAAAAAGGTCCCGCAGGCAATGCGGGACCTTTTTCGTTTCGCTTGTTGAGTGACAACGAACTCTATTCTTCGCGACGTTTGCGTCGCATTGGAATCATCCCCAGTGCCAGTATTGACGCAGCGGCTGTTGTCGTTTTACCGGACTGTGCCTGAGGGGCGTCGTCTGTGAATGTCATGTTGGAGAACATTGCAGATGTCGTACTTGCCGGATCAGCCAGCGATTCCATGACATTTTCAATCATAGCCGCCGACATCACTTCGATATGCTCTGGAATCATCACAGACGATAATTCCATCGCGGGTGACTTTACATCCGCCACGTCCACTTCCATCACGTCCTGAGATACAACCTCCGGATCAGTGCAGAAGGTTGCGTCGGCATAAAATTCCTCAGCCGATAGCAGCCGAGCAGGCTCCACGATCTTCAGATCTTTAAGATCCAGCGACGCGGAAATCACAAACGTCTGTGCCGAACTCCAACTGCTGGAGGTCCCAAGCACATTGAAGGCTCGAATCCAAAAGCGATACGTGCCAGTCTTAAATGCCTGACTGTCGGGCAACGTATAATATGCAAACATGTTCGTGGGGTCTGTTCCGTTGACCAAAAACGATCTGACCTGAAGTACGATCGTCTCATTGCGTTCCAGATCACGGACGAGAATCTCGTATCGGACTGAACCAGTATCGTGCCTCCATTCAAACGTCGGCGTCGTGTCTCTTGAGGTTAGCTTTGGAGCGATGATTGTCGGAGTGGTTGGATTTGGTACATCAATACGCACTCGGTACGCAGGGCTCCAATTACTCTTCTCGCCAGCATTGTTCACACCACGAACAAAAGCCAGATAGATGTGTTCGGCCAATCGTTTGTCGTTAGGAATTGTGTACGATTTTGTCTGAAGATTAGAAACGCTGATCACACCGGTTCGATTCAGTGTCGTATCGTCCAGACGAAATTCGTAAAACGGAGCATCAAATGCAGACGTCCAAACGAACGTGGGATTTGGATTCTCGACAGAGCCTGCGGGATTTGATACAGGGGCTACAATTGTGGGAAGACTTGGCGTTGGTTCATCCAGGTTGAAGATGCTGACTGTGCTCCATTCACCAACTTCATCTGCACTATTGATACCGCGCACCCATGCTCTGTAGTTGCCCTGAGGCAGATTGTTCAGTGCGACGTATGACAGGCCGCTGATATTCTGCTGACGGATGATTTGAGTCTGCCCTGTGGTGATGTTGTTCACCCACAAATCATACTTGACAGCTCGGATGGCAGCCGTCCATGTGAATGTTGGATTGGTTGTAATAATCGTCTGGTTGACGATGGCACCACCAGGGCCAATGATTCTGGGAATTCCGGGACGCTCGATATCAACAGTAAAGACGTATGGATCGCTCCACGTGCTGACTTCTTCGTTGCCGTTTGCCGCTCGCACCCAAGCTCGGTAGCTTCCCTGCGGTAAAGCAGGGGTATCGAAATATGGAGTCCTATAGGAGATGCTGGTGTTACGAATGTACTGGGATGCGCCAGTCGTTAGGTTATTAACCCACAAGTCATACCGTGCGGCCCCTTCTGCGGCAGTCCACGTAATTCGCGGAGTTTCGTTTGTTGAGAGCGCCACTGGACCTGTGATTCTGGGAACAGTAGGAATGGGAGCGTCGATCGTGAAAGTCACGGGCGTGCTCCAATCGCTGAATTCACTAACGGCATTGAATGCACGCACCCACGCTCGATAGGTGCCATCTTTCAGTGGCGCGAAATGCACGTACGAGGTGTCCGAGTATGCTGTTCGGTAGATCACACGAACAGGGGTACTCGGGTTGGAAATGTCGCTGACCCACAGGTTATAGCTTGTCGATACCGCATCTCCGGTCCAGACAAACGTTGGGAATGAATCTGTGATGTCTCCGATTGGTCGAGTGATCTGTGGCACCGCCGGAGCTGGAAAATCGACTGTGAACGCAGCAATTTCGCTCCATGGGGAGATTTCGTTCTCTGAATTGACGGCACGGACTCGAAATGTGTAAACGTCTTCGGGCAACTGCGTTGGCTGAATCAATGACGTTTGAGTAAGACCTGACCTTGTCAGAACAACAACACTCCTCGAGTTCGTTACTTCCAATTCGTAGGATGCGGCAAAGGTTGAGGCCGTCCACTGATACGTTGGCGTAGAATTCGCTATCACACCGAGCGGCGCAATAATCTGAGGGGCAGCCGGAACAGGAACATCCATGTTCGTTCCGTAGAACTGGAGTTCGTAGGAATCGAACGTTCCCGTCTCTCCGGATACCGCATCACTTACTTCGATGGTCCAGGTTCCCGCAGACGATTCATCCCACGAACGAGCAGTTGTAAAACGCCAACGCGAATAGCCAGGATCGGCTGCAGCGTTATCATCGACTGTGCGGCTCGCGGCTAGAATAGATCGCGTCCCGGAAGGTGAAATCAAAGTGACATTCAACTGGCCTCGGTTCGTATGTGTTGCGGTGAAATAGATTTCAACATATTCCAATGAGATATTCGCAGTGACATCCACCGTGTCTCGCACGATGCCCGAGCCATCTGGAATTGCCGCTGAAACGTTCCTGATGCCGGTGGACGCTGTTATTTCTGGCCCCAAATTTACGTAGCTCAAAGCCGCAGTCACAGCCGCCTGTGCATCGATCGCTCCATATCCATACTCATGGTTCACCCAAAGACCAGCACCGTTCTGGGTCCAGCCGGGATTGCTCAGGTCGGTGCGCCGAGCCGTGTGTACGAGAATGTCCTGCACTTCGCGAGAAGTCAGTGTTGGGTTGGCCTGCAGCATCAGGGCAATCACGCCCGCTGCCAGCGGAGTTGCGGATGACGTGCCGTTGAAAGTGCTTGTGTAATTCACGTTAGCCAAAGGATCACCGTCTGCAGTCCCCGCTGTATTGTAGCCATCGTCTCCCATCAGGTCTGACGTCGTAGTCGCAATTCCACTTCCCTGAGTGTATGCCGTCACGATTAAGGGTGCACCGGGCTCACTATAGCTGGCGCGAATTCCGTTTTGATCGAGGGCACCAATCGCAATGGTGTAGCGAGAATTCGCGTACGCATCGTAGTTCACATTGTCCTGACGATTGCCGCCATTGCCGCCTGCCCAGGCAAAAATAGATCCCAGTCCATTTCGGCCGGTGGTAATTCCCTGAGCAATCGCCGCCGCTGTCTGTGGTCCAATGCCAGCAATTCGACCGTTATCGGCTGGACCCCAACTGTTGTTATAGATGTCAATTTGATTGTTTTGCCACGTCAGTGCCTGCGCTTGCTGCAGATCGGTCGTCGGTGCAGCGATCAGGCGAATTCCTGCAATCCCAGCTTCAGGTGCGGCACCACTGATCCCCAAATTGTTGTTTCCCACGCCCGCAGCGACTCCAGCCACTGCGGTTCCATGATAATCAGTAGTCACATCCGGTGACGGATCGTTGTCGTTTCCATTAAAGTCAAACGAAAGTCCGACACGAACGTTTGCCGCAAGATCTTCGTGCGTCAATTGGACGCCATCGTCAACGATACCAATAACGACGCCAGCACCCCGATAATTGTCCCAAACTCCATCAACATTCACGTCCATTCCAGGGGTTCCGCCACCTTGCCCGGTGTTATTCAGATGCCATTGATCTACATAAAGTGGATCATTCGGAACGAATCGTTTGATTAGCTGCTGCGCGTAAACGGGTGTGAAACCGTCGAAATTGGCAATCTTCGAGAACGTCGTGTCCGCGTCAGTGAGCGATTTTGGCGTCGCAAACGTGAACTGGTAGCCGTTCGAGAGGAACTGAGCCGGCACGACGCTTGATGCGCCAGTTGCGATCCTGAGACTCTCGGTGGTTTTTGGGGCGGTAAAAACCGCAATATGCTGGGTAAACGTATCGTTACCACTAAATGTGCTGGCGAGAGACGGATCCAACAAATGTTGAGCGAAGGCCGTGAGTAACTGACGAACCTCTAGTGGTTCGGTACTGTGTGGCTTCGTTACAGATTGATTACGTCTGCGCTGCTTGGCCGAGTTCGAAACCAACAAGTTCCGCAAGAGATCGTTCAAAAACATTTACCATTTCCTTCTTAATTGGCACACTCAGTCTGTGACCGACCGAACCACATAGCGCTGCGAAGATATCGCTGTATCTCAATTCATCTTCGACGCAGAATCCAGAGGATCTTCCCGAAATTGCAGAAGAACATGCTGGTTCGGGGTACTGTAACTTCCAGCAGTCACGATACCGTCAAAAACGTTACAGTTCGACAAGTCAACAGCATTCCAGCGGAGCAATTTCTTGATTTGTCCTGATGTTTTTAGTGAACATTACACAGGTGAATCACGTCGATTTTCACAGAATCATTTCGCTGGACCGAAAAGCTGTCGCCTTTCTGCTAATTGGTAAACTCTACCTAGCCAGTGAAAACGTCTTTTGTCAAAAGATCCAACAATAAAAACTCGTTCTTTTCCGCAATTCAAAGGTTTCAGAACGTATCCCTTTGCCTTGTTTTAGCAGTTACCAATAGAGAAGACGAACAAACATTGAATCCCAAACGTCGATCCGTTCTGAATCGAGAAGGAACCGAAGTGTTTTGCTTTAATTCAATCTGCATGAATCAAGTTTAAAACGCGGAAAGCTCGGTTTCTGGTCCTTTAATTCCTTTTTTTGCCGTGAAAGTCGATTCTGTTCGATTTCGACCAGACAAGAAAAGCATGACGACCGCTAGAATACGCCATTCCAGTCCAAATTCGGGATGGATCACAAACACAGTGATTAAGGTTTCCCTAACCTTACATCCAAAAGTTGGTTGTACTTTTTGATTTTCATTGGCTGGTCGGACATGGGTTTTCTGGCACAGGTTCAGATTTATTGCTTTCTGATGAGCTACGCTGCGTCACTGATCGGCGAAGTCTGGCTTCTGCTGCGCCGCCAATCGACGTTGGCACGGGTGGTGATCATCGCCTTCACCGTTGCCGGATTTTTAGCGCATACCGCCTATCTGGTCACTCGAAGTCAAACTGCTGGAATGCCGCCATTGCTGAGTAGTCAGCAGGATTGGCTTCTGGTCCTGGCTTGGATCGGCGCGTTACTTTATCTGGTTCTGCTGCTCACGCTACCGCAATTGGCTCACGGATTGTTTATGCTGCCAGCAATTTTACTGCTTGTCATTGTGGCGATTTTTGTGAGTAGCCAAGCGATTGGCTTGCAGGATCCGCTGGCCGTGCGACGCCTGGTGATGTTCCACGCCGCTTCGCTGGTCCTTGGAATCGCGGCCGTTTTGGGGGCTGCGATTTCTGCATTAATGTATCTTTTGCACCACCAACGTTTGCGAACTCGCAATCAATGGCTTCAAAAACTCGCGCTTCCCAGCCTCGAAAACCTCACAGCAGCAAATCGCTGGATGGTCGTATTCTCGATTCCCTGCCTCACGATCGGACTCGTGACTGGTTTCGTTTTGATCTACTGGCCGAACGGATCTGATGCGGCCAGAAGCATCAAGTTGTCCGATCCGCAGATCGTGACGACCGTCGTCATGTGGATTGCGATGGTTGCCGTTCTTATCCGAGTCCTTTCGAGTTCGCATCAAACCGGCAAAGCGGTCGCACAATTGTCTTTGCTGAGTGGTGGATTTCTGCTGACGACTGTCTTCGGGCTGATGATTCTATCAGGCTCCGGCAGTTTAACTTCGTTTCATTCCGGCTCGCCCGCCCCAGAGCCGAACACAAGCAGCAACACTCCGACAGATGCCAAACCCGGCAATGACGAGGTGTCGCCATGAATGTGCTGGTCGTCAGTTGCAACCACCACAAAGCGGGTGTGCAGTTGAGGGAACGCTTGGCGTTTTCCAACCCGGAAAAACTGCAGCAAGCCTACTGCCAGTGGCACGAAATTCATCCGGATTCCGAACTTGTCGTGCTTTCAACATGCAACCGAGTCGAAATCTACGCGGCTGATGAGCGAGGTGAATCCGGCGTGTCGTTCGACGACATTACTCGGTTCATTTCAAGATTCCACGATGTCCCAACGGACGAGTTCGTCGATTCTGTCCTCGCCCAATCCGGCGTCGATGCCGTATCACATTTGTTTCAGGTCGCCTGCAGCATTGACAGCATGGTGCTGGGGGAACCGCAGATCGTCAATCAGGTGAAAGAAGCGTACCGCGTCGCTCAGGAAAATGACGCCTGCGGTCCGTTAACGAATGTACTCTTCCAGCACGCTCTCAAGGTGTCGGCACAGGTTCGGACAGAAACTGGCCTTGCCGATGGACGTGTTTCGATCGCGAGTGTTGCAGTCGGCGACTTCGGCAAGAGTATCTTTAGTCGCTTTGACAACAAAACGGTCCTCGTCATCGGTGCCGGTGAAATGGCGGAAGAAACTCTGACGTACCTTCAGTCCGAAGGTGCGTGCCAGATTGTCGTTGCAAATCGTAATCGAGACCGCGCGGAACGTCTGGCGACGCAGTTTCGCGGCGAGGCGGTGGACTATGCAACACTTGATGACTGGTTATCCAAAGCCGATGTGATTGTCAGTACCACCGGTGCATCGGAAACCCTGATTTCCAAGGCTCGTTTCGCAGCCGCCAGAGCGAAATCGAATCGCCATCCGGTGTTCATTCTGGACCTTGCAGCTCCACGCGACTTCGATCCTGCAGCAGCCTCAGTGGATGACAACGTCTTCCTGTATGACATTGATGCACTTGAAGAAACGTGCAATCGCAATCGCATGGCACGCGAGGCCGAAGTCGACAAAGCGATGGCAATTATTGCCAACCAGACGCAGACCTTCATGCAGGAAATCTATCACCGAGCGACTGGTCCAGTGATCCATCGTCTGCGGGAGCACTGGCACGATATCAGTCGCGGTGAACTCGATCGCCTTTATCGCAAAATTCCAACGCTTGATGATCCTCAGCGTCAGGCCATCGAAGCCACGATCCAGCGAATCGTGAACAAGCTGCTGCACCCGCCGCTGGAAGCTCTCAAGGACGAAGCCAAGGCAGGCACCCCCGAAGGTCTGCTGCATGCCATTCGACGATTGTTTTTCTTTGGCGAAAAATAATTAAAATACTAGACCGAAAAACTCACAATGGCGGCCAGAATTTTTATTGGAACAGACGAAGCGGGCTATGGACCAAACCTTGGCCCACTGACCATTGCTGCAACCGCATGGCTCTTGCCTGATCGTGTCGAACCATTGGATCTGTGGAATGAGTTGAAAGCGGTCCTCACCTGCACGCCGGAACGCGGGGATCAACGACTGCATGTGGCAGATTCCAAGAAGGTTTTTTCGCCGGGACAAGGATTGGAATCCCTCGAAGTTGCCGTGCTGGCATTTGCAACTCTTCTGAAAGCCAAAACCGATTCGATTGATGAATTGTGCCGCAGCGTGACCATGAAATCTCAGCGAGATGCTTTTTTCGCCGCCTATCAGGCCGAACCGTGGAACACTTCGCCTGGACTGTCGTTACCCATTGATTCCAGCGAAGATCATATCAGCGAGTGGGTGATTACGCTGAACTCAGAACTTGAAGAGCGTGGCATTCGCCTACTTGGCATTCGAGCAAGATTTATGTTCCCCGAAGAGTTCAATGAACGTGTCGCGAAGGTAGATTCCAAGGGCGTTGTCTTATCAAATGCCACGATGGAACTTATCCGCGATCTGACCGATGATTGCTCAGCCGACCCAACAACCAGTGACATGGCGACGTTGGTTGTTTGCGACAAACATGGTGGCAGAAATCGATACGACGCATTGATCTCGCAACACTTTGATGATCAGTTTGTGTTTCGTCTGGAAGAATCACGAGAACGATCCCGGTATCGTATGGGCTCGATGGATTTCTGTTTTCGCACGAAGGCCGAAGAATTTCTGCCGGTCGCTCTGGCGTCAATGGTCGCAAAATATACCCGTGAAGTTCTGATGCACCAGTTCAATCAATTTTGGGCAAAACAGGTTCCCGGACTCAAGCCCACGCAAGGCTATCCACTAGATGCCAAACGCTTCCGAGATGATATCGCAGCAACTGTCGCGTCTCTTCAAGTTCCGATGCCTCAACTTTGGCGTAGCAGGTAGGTGCCATGTTAGACGCAACAGTAGATGCGGCGGATAAAGGCGAACAGCATCGACAGCCTGCTGGCTGCACAGCGGCACGCATGTAATATTCACAGAATTGTCGGAGCTGCGTATCGCGATTACAATCACGCTTCCTGACACAAACGCTGAAGTGAAAGCTGATCGTGGATGATTCAAAGCAAGACCTGCTGTTTAACAACTGTGCCGCTACCGTTCGGACTTTGCTCCCTGCGCTGATCAAACTGGAACGCGAAGCCGGATTGCTACAGCCCGCACCTTTGGCCGGGCGCGAATGGTTTGAATTGTTGCGACAGAAATTGATTCCTCAACTTGGTGAGCAAGCGTTTCTGGTCGTGGCAGTGGTTGGCGGTACAAATATCGGCAAGAGCGTGATCTTTAATCATCTGGCGGGTTCGCGAGCCAGCGCAACCAGTCCGCTGGCCTCGGGAACAAAGCATGCCACGTGTCTGGTGCCCGAGGGCTTTGACGCTCAACACAATCTGCAGGACGTCTTCCCGGACTTCGAATTGCACGAATGGTCAGACGCAGCGCTGGCGCTCGAAGAATGCGACACGCACCGCCTGTTCTGGCGCGTGGCAAAGGAGTTGCCGCCGTCGTTGCTGGTGCTGGATACTCCGGACATCGACAGTGACGCTCGTGTGAACTGGGTGCGAGCGGATGCTGTGCGTCGATCGGCCGATGTTTTAATCGCCGTGTTGACTCAACAGAAGTACAACGACGCCGCCGTGAAGGAATTTTTCCGCAAAGCTGGCGACGAAGATAAAGCCGTGCTGGTCGTCTTCAATCAGTGCCTGCTGCCAGAAGACGAACCGTACTGGCCGATTTGGCTCGAGACATTTTGCCGAGAAACCCACATTCAACCTGACGCAGTTTATATCACACCAAATGACCGCCGCGCAGCGGAAGATCTGCGGCTGCCGTTTTATGAACGACAGATTTCAGTATCTGCGGCTGCTGAACAGTCGGCTGTGACTGCTGCTGTGACTGCTGCTGGGGCTGCGGCGGGGACTGCGGCTTCTGCGGCGGCTGAGCCAAACAATACTCCTCGGAATCTCGCAGCTGATCTGGCAAAACTGCGATTCCGCGAAATTCGCATGAGAACGCTGCTGGGTTCACTCCTTGAGCTGACTCATCCACAGCGAGGCATTCCTGGATATCTCCGGGAATTACGCCTGGCCAGTGAGGATCTGGCACGGACGGCGACGCGGCTCACCACCGACAGCGTTGTGCAGGTTCGCAATTGGCCTTCGCCAGCCAACGCGTTGTTCGTGGCGGAAATTCGACAGTGGTGGCACGCTCATCAGGAAGGCTGGGCTCGCACGATCAATTCCGCCTACAACACAGTCGGGTCCGGTCTGCTTTGGCCCATTCGTGCTGCGCGGCGAGCCTTGCAGGGCGAACCAGATCCACCGATGGAAGAATATCGAAGCCGCGAATGGCTGGCAGTGCTTGGCGTTGTCGAAGAACTTTTTGACAAGCTGCAATGGATGGCAGATTCCGGAAACGACATCATTCGACCTCGCATTGAAGCCATTCTAAAAGGTGAAGCACGGTCTCGACTGCTCACGCTTCTGAAGGAACGACACGACGCGATCGACTTTGAAGCAGAACTGACGCAGGTGGTGGATCAGGAGATGAAGAGCCTGCAGAAAACAAAGCCCGATCTGTTTGGAATGTATCGCCAGCTCAACAACGTTTCGGCCGTAGTTCGACCGATGACCAGTGTTGTACTATTTTCCATTGGCTTTGGTCCTGCAGGTGAAATCGTTGCACCGTTTTTAGGTCATGCTGCGGCTTCGGCCGTTGTGCATGTCTTTGCGGATGTGGCTGGCGGTGCGACTGCTGCGATTGCTGGTGAAGCTGCGGTGTCAAGCGCGGCAAGTTCCGGGACGGGTATGTTGCAGGCATGGTTTCATCGTCTGCATTCAGCATTCACGGCTCGGCGAGCAAGCTGGCTGACCAATGTTGTTCACGCTGAATTACTAGGGGCTTTGCCGGAAGAATTGAATGCGGCAGCGGCGATTACAACATCCAGCAGCTTTGCTGAGATTCAGAAATACGTGGCGCAACTTACAGAGATCTCCTAAGGAACAGTTCGGAAATAAGTCCCGGTTTTTCACAACCCGAAGCGTGAGTTTTGAAGTTGCGCTATATGTATTCGGGGCAACGCCCCGGAAATTTACCTGGCCCAGCCCAACGGGCTGGGTTCGGAGAAGATCAAATGATTTGAAGGGCCAACGGCCCGACCGTTTGGCTTGATGCGATGACGAGCGAGTCAAATGGCCGGGCCGTTGGCCCTTCGGCATTCTTTTTTATTGACACCCAGCCCGTTGGGCTGGGCTAGGCAAATAGCTGGGCCTTTGGCCCGGAACCGCACAATTAGCGCAACTTCAAAAAGCGTGAGCGAGGGATCGGAGTTTTTAAAAAAAATCCCTCGGTCACGCTTCGGGTTATGATAATTTCGTCTCCATCCACGCCGCTTTTTTACGCTCGCGTTCAGGAATCGCATGATATTTGGGTGGCAACATTGCGTTGACATGCTAAATTTGAAGCGAGAGAGCACACTTGGCGCTCAGCATGTCTCGCAACTGCTAGTTTATTAAGCACACAGGCGACGCATTGCTTACTAGTTTTGCATTTTGGCGTATTTCGTCGAGTCGATATGCTTGAAATTGAATCTGAATCTAAGCTCATCAGCGGTTTGATTGGCAGTAGCCAACCAATGCTGGACGTCTACCGCATGACTCGGAAAGTTGCTCCGACTTCTGCGACAGTTTTGTTGACGGGTGAAACGGGTACTGGAAAAGAGTTGATCGCTCGGGCATTGCATGAACTCAGCCCTCGTGCGACCGGTCCATTTATCCGTGTCAACTGCGGAGCTCTTTCTGAAAGCTTGCTGGAAAGCGAACTTTTCGGCCACGCCAAAGGGGCTTTTACGAGTGCGATTGAAAATCGTACCGGACGATTTGAGGCCGCTCATGGTGGCACAATCTTTCTGGATGAAATCAATAGTGTGAGCTACCAGCTTCAGGTGAAGCTGTTGCGTGTTCTGCAGGAACACGAATTTGAACGTGTCGGTGATACCAGGACGATTCGCGTCGATGTGCGAGTCATCGCTGCGACGAATGTTGATTTGCAGGATGAGATCATCGCTGGGAAATTCCGCGAAGACTTGTTTTACAGACTGAACGTGATTCCAATTTATTTGCCTGCATTGCGAGAGCGTGGCAACGATATTGGCGACCTCGTGACATTTTTTGTTCGTCGCTACGCCTTGGCGAATGGATTTCCTACGCCTCGGATTACGCCGGAAGCGTTACGTTTTTTGCAGCAATACAACTGGCCAGGCAACGTTCGCGAGTTGCAGAATTATATCGAGCGTGCGCTTGTCCTTTCAACGAGCGCGGAGATCACGGCGGATTTGCTGCCGCCACATGTTCGCGGCCTGGCACCTGTTCGCATCGGTCGCCGGGCTGCCGAAGACCTTGATTCACTTTGCAGCGATCTTGTGAGTCGCCGATTGGCGCAAGTCGGGGAAGACAGTTCTGATGTCTACAACGAGGTAATGAACGTTGTGGAAAAAGAGCTGCTGCTGCAGGTTTTGCGTCAGAGTCAGGGTGTGCAGACGAGAACGGCCTCTCGGCTGGGGATCAATCGCAATACGCTGCATAAGAAGATCGACGACCACAATCTGGCCTCTGAAGCTCGATAGCAGGCGATTTTACCTGTTTTCTGAAAATCTTTCGAATTCTTCTAAGCATCGAGCCTGGCCGTCGAATCACGTCCCCATGCTGCGGGATGTGTGCCCGCGAAAATGAATCGTGGTTCCGGTCTGAGGAGAATGGACATGTTGAAGAAAATCGTTGTTGGTGGGTTGTCAATGTTTCTGGTGGGTGGTTTGCTGTTTGGGTCCGACGCCTTCAGCTACCTGCGAACGTTTGGCGGTCAGCTGCGAGAAGTCGTAAAGTCTGAAATTTCGGTGGAATTTGAACTCGATCGCATCCGTGATGAAGTTGACAATCTGGTGCCTGAGATTCGTCGGCACATGACGATCGTGGCAGAACAGTCTGTCGATGTGAAAGATCTGGAACGCGACCTGTCAGACAAAGAAGCGGCACTTGGCAAACAGAAGGATGCGATCCTGGCTCTGCGAAGTGATCTGGAAAGCGGTAATAACTCGTTCACCTACCGAGCTGTTTCATACACTCGCAATGAAGTCGAAGCGGATCTGTCCCATCGCTTTGAATCATTCTGCTCCACCGAAGAAGGCGTCAAGCGGGATCGTCAGATCTTGACAGCTCAGCGCGATACGTTGCGAGCCAATCAGAAGAAGCTGGACACGATGCTGTCGCGCAAGCAGGATCTGGTCGTGAAGGTGGCTCAGTTGGAAGCTCGATTGAAACAAGTTCAGGCGGCTGAAGCGATCAACTCCATCGAGATTGATGATTCGCACCTGGCCCATGTTGAAAGCATGATCAAGGAAATGAATCACGCTTTGGATGTGCGTGAATCTGTCCTGGAAACAGAAGGTACTGTGCTGGGACGTATCCCGGTGAACGAAGAAGTTGCTCCGAAGAATGGCAACATCGTCGGCGAGATTGATTCACACTTCGGCCTGAAGAGTGATGCATCAGTTGCCGAAGTCAGCGTCCAGCCTTCGATCTGAGATGGGTTTGACGTGGGGCAGCCTTCCAGCCTGTCGTCCATTCCTCTGACAGGCTGGAAGCCTGCCCCACTGGTTGAACACAGAAGAATGGAACATGACCGGGACACACATCGCTCCGGGCTCGGGAATGCTCGGGCCCGGAGTTTTTTATTTGAGCCGCAAAGCCTTCGCTTTGAAGTCTAATGCTTTAGTTTAACCCGACTCGAAGAGGAGGCGGGGCGTTCGATACCTCCTCTTCGAGTCGGGTCAAACTACTGACAACCCAGAAATGGTGGTCTGGCAGTCGCTTCGCTGGTTGGTTCCACCTCTCAAAGGCTTTACAATGATCTGGCCTGCTGTTGATAAACATGATCGCATGAGCACTACAGCGGCGGAAAGAATGGACCGCAGGGGATCGAACGGGAAAATGTCGACGGATCGTTACATGTTGTGGATCGATGGAGTTGGCGCATGGCAATTGTGCGTCGGGGCGGAGTTTCTGATCGGCGGACCGACTCAGGAAGGCCCACCGGCTGACATCTGCCTGATGGCCAATTTGTCGCGGCGACATGCGTCTCTTTTGCGAATTGGGGAAGATTGGTTCATCCATCCGCACAATTCCAGCGTTGTTTCGGGCCGAGCGATTACTGGGCCGACGCTGTTACGGTCGGGCGATGCGATTTGTCTGGCAGAACGAGTTCGGCTGGGTTTTCGCATTCCAAGCGTGCTGGCGGGGTCGGCTTTGATCGATTTTGAAAGTCACCATCGTCCAAAACACAGTGTCGATGGTATTATACTGATGACGGACAGTATTTTGTTGGGGCCTCGCAAGGATCATCACATTTCCTGTCCTGACTGGCCGGAGATGGTTGTCATCTACACTCAGAACGGTGTGTTGCGGTGTCGTTCAAAATCACCGCTCAGCATCAATGGAATCGCAGTACGGGATTCTGCGGTGCTAAGCGACGGTACAATCGTTTCCGGGGATGACTTTCGGTTTCGGATTGAAAGACTGAGAGCGTTATGAAATTTGCACTTGCTCCCGAATCTAGGCCACTGGAAGGTTACACCATCAAACGCGCGATTCATCGCGGCGCATTTGGTGAAGTGTACTACGCTCTGACGGACGCTGGCAAAGAAGTCGCGTTGAAGCTGTTGCACAACAATACGGAAGTGGAACTGCGTGGAGTTTCACAGTGTATGAATCTGAAACACCCGAATCTGGTGACGATCTTTGATATGCGGCAGGACGCGGACAAAGATCACTGGATTATCATGGAATATGTCGGTGGCAAAGGTTTGTACGAAGTTCTCCAGGAGAATCCGGCTGGGCTACCGTTGAATGAAGTCTTTCGCTGGCTACATGGCATGACGGCTGGCCTGAGCTTTCTGCATGACCGCGGTCTTGTACATCGTGACCTGAAACCCGCGAATGTGTTCAGTGATGCGGATCTGGTTAAAATTGGTGACGTCGGGTTATCGAAGTACATCTCTGAAAGTCGCCGTAGCGCGCAGACGCAGAGTGTTGGCACGGTGTACTACATGGCTCCCGAAGTCGCCCGAGGGCGTTACGGTCGCGAAGTTGACGTCTATTCGCTGGGTGTGATCCTGTATGAAATGATCACAGGCCGTGTCCCATTTGAAGGTGAGACGACCGCAGAGATTTTGATGAAGCATCTGACGGCCGAACCGGACTTGTCCGTGTTGCCGGAGAAGCTGCGTCCGGTGCTGGCTGCCGCGTTGGAAAAAGATCCAGATCGGCGGATTAGTGACGTCGATGAACTGGAACGTCGCTTTCGAAAGGCAATTGAAGATTCAGGTTTTGAACTTGCAAAACCAACGCCGGTGTATGTTTCAAAACTCAGCGCGCAAGCGGCTGCGGCAGAGACGGCCTCGAATGGTCGTTTCGGTCTGGCGGCTGCGAGTGAAAAAGATAACAAAGTTGGTGTGGTGAATTCGTGGCTGGGGTATTGGAATACTCGTGTCCCCACGCCAATCAAATGGGTTTTGTGTGGTGCGGTGTTGTGGATGATCCTGCGTTCCGGTGCCTTCCAGCCATTGACTGCGGGCGGTTTGATCGGAGGCATGGCTTATCTTGTGTATCGCCAATTCTTCATGAAGCGGCCACCGACGGTGGCACCGCGTGCAGCAGTCGCGGCAAATACTTTTCTTTCACCAGAAACAGCCTCGTCAGTTGCGCATCAGGAATCAGCAGCCACGCGATCGACTGCCACACAATCGCCAGCTCCGGTGATCATGAATGCTCCGCAAAGACAGATGGCAGCGGCCCCTCAGGCAAGGGCCGCAACTGCGGTTGTTTACACGCCAGCGACTATGCGCCAGATTCCTGCTGGTCAGCGAGTGACAGACGTGACAACGTCTTTGACAATTTCACTGGCTGCTGCGGCGCTGGTGACAACCGCCGTCCACATGGCGACCGATCTGCTGCCGAACGCGGCGGATGTGGCATTCTTTGGAACTGTCACATTGCTGGCGGCATGGGCCTTGATCGTGCCTGCCAAATTGTGGGAAGGCCGCACGGGTGATGCGATCGTGCGGCGTTTGATTCTCGCGGGGCTCGGTTTGGGTGTCGGAGCGATCGCGGCAGTTCTGCAACAATTTTTGATGCTGAATGATTCGCAGTTGTTACGTGTTGATGGCGATGGGATTTTCAATCACGGCACGATTGGACGCATGCAGATGCTGGAGGGTGGATTGCCGACGATGGCCGGATTTATGATGTTCTTTGGATTGTTGTTTTTGATTCGTCGCTGGTGGTGGCAGGCCGACAGTTTTCGCAAGGCTCGATTTCGAATTTCCAGTTCGCTCGTGACGTTGTTTCTGGGTGTTGTACTATCTGCGATCCTGCCGTTTTCAGAACAGTTGGGAGCAATCTGGGCCTTGGCAATTTCAGCAGTGGTACAGTTGTCGTCTGGTTGGACACCGCAGGAAGACCGGCTGCTGACACAGGCACCGGGAGCTTCTCAGGCAGGTCCGGTTTTAGCTCAGGTGCGTCATCCCGTCGTCGTCGCGGTTCCGGCCGCTGCGGGGCATAAGGCTTGAATTGCGGGATTCGTAATATGCAGGACGGGTCTCCATACCCGTCCTGACAATGTGTTGCTCGCGCGTTGATTGGAATAGGGAGCTATGATGTTATCTTTCTTTGGCCTGATATTAATCGCTGCTGTCGTCATCGGACGTGGCATGGGAGCGTTGGCACTGCTGTCGCTGGTCATCAATGCACTGACCGGTCGTGGCAAAGCCAATCCTGCGGAAAAGATTGATGCGTGGTCCGGGCTAAAGTCTGCGGTGGGTATTTCAGCCGGGCTGGTCGCCATAGTTCTGGTCCTCATCGCTTTATCTTTGGTCCAGTTTCGTCGTCCCACAAGGACAGCATGGGCTCACGAACAGGTAATTGTAACTCAAACATCGAAGGTTGAAGAAGAAACGATACGACAGTCCATACTGGGTGATAGCAACCAAGCTTCTGCCCCAGCGAAACCCAGAATTGAAGTCGAAGCAGAAGCGGAGGATCGCTCAGCGGTTTCTGTTGTCCTGGATTCGTCAGAGCAGTCGACAAGCCAAAGCAATCAGGCCCAGGACTCTTCATCATCGGTGCCCGCAGTAGCCGTTGCGTCGGGCACAGATTCAACGAGTCCAGATGTAGCCGAACGTCGCAAAGTGCAGCTTGAAGAAATGGTCGCTGGGATCGGAGCGTTCCTGCGTACTCAATTAGAAAAGGTTGGCGACAAATCGACTGCCACGGCATTTGGCCAGGCAGCAAAATCAGACAACGGCGACGTCGTCATCTTCCAGCCTTCGGATGAAATGGTGCAGCAAATGCTGGGTGCTGGCGGTCAGGATCTGCTCAAATCGTTTAACTCAGAATTACCCGGTCGCATTCGTCAGACATACGCCTTGATTCCGCTGACGCCGCCCGTTGGTTCAACCGTTCCCATGCAGCCAATGATCGCAGCTCGCGGACTTGAGATGATTGCCAATTCAATTGTCAGGCTCGTACAACATGCTGAGTCTGCGTCCTCCAATGCCACGCCGGAATCCGTTCCGATGACCGCTGAGGCCGATGGCACACTTACCGTGGCACCGGAACTTCGTCCCGAACCGGAATGGATGTCTAAGACCGAAGGACGCCGACTCATTGCGAAGTCAGGGGCGGTTTTTCCAGACGACGATTCCAAAGTTAAATTGACGGCGGGCATCAAAGAAGCGTTGGCGAAGCATGTGGAATCAGTGGCGGCCAGCATGCATCCCGCGATGCTCGGCCACGCAAAACGCGTTCACATCGAATTGCCACAGGCGATTGCCAGCAAATACATCGTCGATCAATATGAACGACCAGACTCGATGGGCTCCGAAGTTCGCGGCAATACGCCATTTAAGCTGATGTTTGCTTTAGTGGAGTTTCCAGACACGATTGATCAAATTGCAGTGCGACAGATTCGTTACGCCATGCAGAAAGATCGTATCATCGGGCTGGGAATTGTTGTTGGATTGATGTGGATGAGCGTTTGTTCCGCCGGTTGTGGCATCCGACAATGGCAAAAAGGCACAAAGCTTCGCAAGATCGCTGCGACTCCCGTGTTCGCCGTGATTACAATCCCCACACTGCTATTGGCTGTTGCGATGGTGTTTGCTCTGGCGAAAGGCGATGTGCCTCAAGGACCGTGGAACGAGACGCCTGTCACGATTGATCTGGCAAACATGTAGGGTTTGACAGGCGTACCACTATTTTAGTGAAAGCGTGTTACACTTCATTTCACACATCTCAAATTGACATCAGCTCATACTAACAACAGCTCAGATTCACGAAAATTCCACGTACGAATGACGGTCCCGCAATCCTCAAACGTCACCACCGACCAACCAGGCCAGTGGGACAACCTACGCAAGTGGGACAATGATCACGTCTGGCATCCGTTCACTCCGATGTCCGCATGGATCGACGAACACGCTCCGATTATCGTACGAGGCGAAGGTTTTGATCTGATTGATGCCACTGGTCGCCGTTATCTGGATGGCATCTCATCGCTCTGGTGCAACGTGCATGGCCATGCTGTTCCGGCGATTGATCAAGCTGTGGCTGAGCAACTGCAAAAGGTGGCTCATACAACGCTGCTGGGTCTCGCCAGTGAACCATCAATCCGTCTGGCCCGCGCGCTGGTGGAACGTGCACCGGTGGGATTGACGAAAGTATTCTATTCCGACAGCGGAGCGACCTCCGTCGAAGTCGCGCTGAAGATGGCCTATCAGTATCACCGCCAGAAGCCCGCAGGTGCCGAAGACCGCGATACGTTTTTGTGCATTGGCAATGCGTATCACGGCGACACGCTGGGCACTGTCAGCGTCGGCGGTATTGATCTGTTTCATCGTTGTTACAAGCATTTGTTGTTTGCGACGCTGACAACGCCTTCGCCAGTTGCGACTCGCGTTCCAGTGGGGCACACGAAAGATTCATGGCTGGCGTTTTGTTTCGACGAAGTCGCTCGGCTGATCCGCGAAAATCAAACCCGCATCGCTGGCGTTGTGATGGAACCAATCGTCCAGGGCGCGGCTGGGATTCTGGTTCACGCGCCAGGCTTTCTGCGACACGTGCGACAGTTGTGTACTGATTTCGATATCCCGCTCATTGCCGACGAAGTTGCCGTAGGATTCGGTCGAACGGGAACCATGTTTGCCTGCGAACAGGAAGGCGTGAGTCCTGATTTTCTGTGTCTCGCGAAAGGCATCACGGGAGGCTACCTGCCGCTCGCCGCGACGCTCACGACGGAACGCATCTATTCTGCGTTTCTGGGACATCCGTGGGAAGGCCGCACGTTTTTTCACGGCCACACCTACACCGGCAACCCTCTCGGCTGTGCTGCAGGGCTGGCGTCGTTGCAATTGTTCGACGACAATCACGTGCTGAAAAACGTCCAAACGACAACCGCCAGAATCGCCGAGCGCTTGACTGTGCTGCACGACCATCCGCATGTCGGAGAAGTGCGTCAGAAGGGGCTGATGATCGGTTTCGAACTCGTACAAGACCGCGACGGGCTGATATCCTACGACACAAAGTTGCGTCTCGGTCATCAGGTCACTCTCGCCGCCCGCAAACGTGGCGTCGTCCTGCGACCGCTGGGTGATGTGATTGTCCTGATGCCAGCGCCTGCGATGCCTGTTGAATTGATTGATCGATTGTGTGATGTGGCGATTGAATGTATTCAGGAAGTGACCCGCCCCAACTCCACTCATGCCGCACGATAAGTCTTGGTTTGTCTGCAACCGGCGATACGTTAGCGAACACCAATCTTGACCTGCCCTTCGGCGGCAACGCTAAATCCGTGTTTTGAAAATCGTTATCGATCGCGCGAGGTTGTACCGGTGGGCTGCCCTCAATTGCGAAGGGACCACGCTGAAGGATGCAGATCTGACCAAAGATCTGCTTGCGTCGTTCGGCCTGAGAGGGGCGTTCTACTTTGCGGGACAGCAGCTGGCCAGCCAATCGGCGACCTGACGACCAGTTTTGGAAAGCGGCAGTTCTGCAATTTCCTCCATCGTGAACCATTGCTCCATGTCTGTCATTGAAGATTTCGGAGCGTTGCCATCACACAGAAATCCCAACAGTCTGACACGATAGCGAGTGACCGAATAGGTGAATTCCGTACCGGCGACAACTTCGCCAACTGTCGCGCCGATCTGTTCTTTGACTCGATGTCGAATGTTCGCTGGCAGAATACTCGATGATGAAGCAAACAGGCTTGGTTCCGATGTTTTGGTTTTTCCCTTCCGCTTCCGGATGGCGACAAACGGAAGTAGGTCCAGTTCCTCCTCATCAATTTCAAAGCGAACGAAATCCCACATGCCGGCCCATCGCTCCCGTTCTTCCCGGCGACGCAGCAGGTATTTTTCTTTGCGACGAATCACAACACAGATCTCATCGATTTCGGTGATCGCTGTGCGAGGTTTGCGATGAGGCAACTCGTTCTGCTTCCCATGTGCGAATGCTTCGCAGCACGTCTTCAGCGGGCATTGTTCGCAGTTTGGAAGTTGCGGTCGGCAGATCTGCGAACCGATATCCATCAACGCCTGATTGAAATCCCCCGGTCGCGTTTTGGGAACGATCGTTTCGGCAAAATCCCATAATGCACGTTGATTGGCGGTTGATCGCACATCATCCGTCAAGGCCATGAGTCGCGCGTACAGCCGTTCTGTATTTGCTTCAACGATTGGTGCGGGCTGATTAAATGCAAATGAAGCGATGGCTCCCGCCGTGTAGCGGCCGATCCCCGGAAGTTGCTGCAGCGCCTTAAGGTCGGAAGGAAATACACCGTTGTGATGGTGTTGAATCGCAACCGCCGCTTTATGCAGATTCCTGGCACGGCTATAGTAACCAAGTCCCTCCCACAGTCGCAGCACTTCGTCCACATCGGCCGATGCCAACGCAGGGATATCTGGGAATTTCGAAGTGAAGCGTTCGAAGTACGGTACCACAGCCGCCACTGTCGTCTGCTGCAGCATGATCTCGCTGAGCCAGATGCGGTAGGGATCAGCTGACGTTCTCCACGGCAATCGGCGGCCGTGCTGATCGTACCACTTGAGTACCGCCGTTCGGAGTTTTCGTTTACGAGCAGCGTCGATGGCGATCAATTCCAGAATTTTTCGCCGTGCCAATTGATCGGAGGATGCGTTTCCACTTCTACATCACCCTTGACCCTGGACTGGCAGGCCAGACGGACTTCTTTGTCCGGGTTTGAGAAGACTTTGAGCGTCAGCAGTGGGTTGAGCCACTTCCAGAGTCCTTCAAGAATCCCTTTTTTCGAAATATTTTCCTGACCTTTGCTGATGATCACATTGCAACTGCAGCACGTTCCCATGCCCATGCAGTTCACGATCGTGTGAGGACCGGAATAAAGCTGCACACCGTTTTTGCGGGCAATCGTTCTGAGGTCTTCGCCTTCAACGGCATCGACGGTAATCTTTTCGTTGACAAACTTGACTTTGGGCATAGCACCGGACTCTCGTCAACAGGCTCAGGAAAACAACTACGAACGGAGCCGGGATGCTAGTTTGCCAGCCACCTTTTTTCCAGAGGCCATCTGATGTCCCCGACTCTGAGAAGCAGAATAAGTTGATCCGCCGCGAGTGATTTTTCGTATAGCACCGCCGCGCGTATCATTCTGTAAGTGAGGTCCTTTCTGCCGGAAAGGACTTCTCGACTTGTCGCGACCAGCGACCAGATCCACGCTGATAGCAGGACAACGCGACGGCGTTGAGCGGACGTCCGCCCTTGGGTTCGCCTTGCGGCGAAAGTCCTCCTCGGCAAGGAGGACCTACGTAGGTCATTTCTGCCGGAAACAACTTCGCAGCCCTCCCGAGCGTCACGCAGCGGCGTCAGATTCCTCGTCTTCGTCATCAACAATTTCAGCAATCGCAGGCAACGTGCGTTTACGGCGCAGCGAAGCGTGGTTTGGAAGGTCCTCCAGGCGGTATAGACCAAACATCGTGAGGAATTGTTTCGTCGTAATGTACAAAAACGGACGTCCCAGCGAATCGTCTTCGCCGCCGACTTTGACCAAACCGCGATCCAGCAATTGACGAATCATTTCCGATGCCTGAACACCACGAATTGCATCGACGTCAGCTCGTGTTACCGGCTGCTGATACGCGATGATTGTCAGCGTCTCCATCATAGGAGCGGATAGTTTCATCTCCGCCTGACGATTGTGCAGGCGATCCAGCCACGGCGACAGAGAAGCCCGTGTCATAAAGATGTAGCCTGCGGCCGTCTGTTCAATTCGGAAGGCAGACCGCGTCCGATCGTAGCTCTCATTCAGAGCCTGGATGAGCTGCTGCACTTCCTTGTGGTCAATCAGCCGCGCCAATTGCGCAAGTTTTTTAGCGGGTGTAGCACCTTCGGCAATCAGAAGAGCGGCTTCGAGACGTGCGATGCGTGTGGAACGAACCAAGCCACCGTCGGCCAGCTTCTCTAATGACGCAAGTGCGGACTTTCGGGAGCGGAATGAGCGACTCAGCCAGCGAAGTTGTTCACGCTGAGGCAGCGACGTTGCCGGGCAGTGGCCGAAGAGTGTGTTGCCGTTGCCAGATGACGCCAGGGAGTTGGTCGATGATTTGAACAGAATTGTTGCAATCATCACATCATCTTATAGAGAACGCGTTGAGAAATGAGGCTGTGAATTCTCGTTCCGGGGCTCTAGCCCTGGAACGCAATGTACCGGAGGCTCCTGCCTCCATGGAAAACCAGTGGAGGCAGGAGCCTCCTAAGCAGTGTGTTCCGAGGCTGGAGCCTCGGAACAAGACTGTAAGACTACTGCGGATTCTGCTCATGCCAGCGTGTGACTTGCTGAAGTACATCTTCGGCACATTCATCTCGGCTTAGACCAACGGCTTCAAATCGAATGCGAGTCTGCTCTGAATCGCCACGAAAGAAAACTGCAAGACCCACCGGTTTCTTATCGCCCGCTGCGAACCAATGTGTTTTCAAAGCACCCATCGAATTTAACTGTTGGACAATCACTTTCGCATCAACTTTTTCAGCATGATCTTCGGTATTTGAATCGGGGCGTTGTACTGATTCTTGAGGCTTCTTCGGCGTCTCGTCAGGACTTGGAACGTCCGCAATGAATGGATCAGAGGGCTTGGTGCGTGAAGGAGCAGACCGTGGTGCAAATGATTCGCGGCGTTCATTCACTGTCAAATCCATGTCGTTGAAGAATTCATCTTCAACGTACGACGGCTGTTTGGAATTACGCTCGCTTTGGCGATTGACAGCGGGAGAATCTTCCTGTTCTTTCTTGAATGCGCCAGACGGATCGGCATCGAAGTTGTCGAAGTCGTCAAACATCGAATCGACTTCATCGCCTTCAGACGCATCCAGTGGTGCTGTTGAGACCCCAGCCTGTCCCGGCGGGCGCAACAACGCGACTGCAGGAACCACAATCAGTGGCAGAGTCATTAGAAGTGTTGACAGCAGACCGCTGCGAGAGGAATCCATTCCCACTCTTCCAATCTTCACGAGGTTCTAATTTGCTCCAACGAGCAGATTCTGCCGAAGTTTAGAGCAGACGGTGATTTCCCACAATCGCAATTTCACCGGCAAAAAACGCCGAAAATCAAAGGAAAATCGATTCATCCGTCTAGTCACTGTGTTTGTGTACTACCTAAACTTTTACCGTTTACGGGGACCAGCGACTTTTTGCAGACTCCACACATCAAACCGACGTGCGTATTATGAGTCTGACCAGGATTGGCTGATGAGATCGCCACAGGATCTGCGATTGATCAAAACAGGACTGCGCCGCTTGCTACGGGTGTTCGAGTTTTTTCGACACGTAACTTTTTCGGCGGTTTTTGCCGAATTGAAATTGCAGCCGCAGACAACCAAAAGGCTTCAGGAGAGAATAATAAGATGAAACGCATATCCAATTCTTTGAAATCGAACATTTCACGCCGCAGCTTTGCAGCCAGTCTTGCGGTATTTGGCATGATTGGCATTTCGGGTCAGTCTGCCGTCGGGGAAGACGGAGTCGTGGGAGCCAGCGCAGAGCATCCGTTGGTGCCAGCCTTGCGACACGCCAAGGCATCTATTGAGAATGTTGAGAAGCTGACAGGTTACGAGTGTACATTCTCAAAGAAGGAAGTCGTTGGGCGACAAACGATTTCTCAAACGATCAGAATGAAGGTGCGTCACAAGCCGTTCAGCGTTTATATGCACTTTGAAGATCCTTACAAAGGTCGTGAAGTCATTTTCGTCGATGGGAAGAACAACAATAATTTGTTGGTGCATGAAGCCGGTTTCGCATCCCTGATTGGTACGCTGGAACTGCCTCCGGAAGGAAGTCAGGCGATGGCAGAAAATCGCCATCCAATCACAAAAGCTGGTATCCAGAAAATGATGGAAGCCATTGTTGCTCAGTGGGAAGAAGAAACGAAGTATGGTGAAACAGAAGTGAAATACTTTGAAGATGCAAAAATTGGCAACCTCAAATGCCGCGTCATCGAAAGCTCTCACCCACAGCCACGCAAACAATTCAAATTCCACATGACACGCGTCTGGATCGAAGAACAGACAGGGCTGCCTGTGCGTGTGCAGCAATTCGGTTTTCCAGCGAAGAGTGGAGCAAAGCCACCTGCGATGGAAGACTACACATTTACCAACATCAAAGCCGAAGTACGTCTGACCGACCGCGATTTCGATACCAAGAACCCGAGCTATAACTACTAGAGCATGAAAGTTGAATCATCGCCCGCTGAAGTTCGACGCACTGTGCGGGCCGCCCGCCAACGCGGCCTCACAGTTGGTTGCGTTCCCACCATGGGCGCCTTGCATCAAGGGCACGTCAGTCTTCTTGAAGCCGCTCGTAAGGATTGTGGTTTTGTTGTCGGGACGATTTTCGTCAATCCGACTCAGTTTGGTCCGAACGAAGATTTTTCAAAGTATCCGCGCACGCTGGAGTCGGATCTGGACATGTGCCGCACGGCAGGCGCGGACTTGATCTTCACGCCGCCGGTTTCTGCAATGTATGGTGAATCCGCTCAAACCATCGTGCGAGTGACAGAACTTTCAACCGTTCTGGAAGGTGCGCATCGTCCGGGACATTTCGACGGCGTGACAACGATTGTGACCAAGCTGTTCAATGTTACAGAACCCGATCGTGCGTACTTTGGTCAGAAGGATTTTCAGCAGCAGTTGATTATCCGACAGATGGTGACTGATCTCGATCAGCCAGTTGAAATCGTCACCTGTCCGATCATTCGGGAATCCGACGGCCTGGCCATGAGCAGTCGTAATCGGTACTTGTCGCTCGATGAACGGCAACGAGCCTTGCAGCTTTTCCAGGCACTGAAGCTGGCAGAGAGACTGGCCGCAGATCCACAGTTGCTTCCGCTGGACATTGCCACGGCCATGCAGGAACATTTGAATTCCGTCGGTGGGATTGATGTGCAATACGCTGTGGTTGCCGATTCGATGACGCTGCGACCGCTGGCGGAACGTTCAGATTCTGCTGTTGCGTTGATCGCAGCCAAAGTGGGTCAAACGCGGCTTATCGACAACAAAATCCTGCGGTTTCGCTAACCACCGCAAGTCGGCTATCATTCTCCGTGTGCTTAAAAAGCCTTAACTAATCACAATCACAGCATTGCTCGGGTGAGGGGAGATTCTGCCGCTATGCGGAAAGTGTTAGTGCGATTTGTGTTCGATAACTTCTGGCAATGGCAGTCGGTGGAAAATGAATTTCACATCGGCGCTGCATGGTTCATGCTGCTGTGGGGGATCCTCGTTGGCATCGCGTTTGGTGTCATGTATTTGCAAACAAAGAAGGCTGCTGAATCTGCGATGTCGGCTGGCTTCTGGTTGATCGTGCCCGCCGCATTGGCTGCCGCATGGTTTCTGAAATTACCAATCGTCAAAACAGGTATTCCGGTCTTCGGATATGGTCTGATGATGTTTGTGGGATTCTCTTCAGCATCATGGCTTGCGTCGCGTCGAGTCCTCAAAATCGGACAACCGCCGGAGGCCATCTGGGACATGATGATGTGGGCTCTCGTTCCGGGGCTCATTGGTGCTCGTGTGATCTACTTGATGCAAAACTGGAATCAGGTATTTTCAGACGAGCATGGAATCAGGAAACAGGGAGGCGATTTGCTGATTGCTCCGTTCGCTTTGTGGGACGGCGGAATTGTATTTTATGGCAGCGTCATTGGCGGTATTTGTGGAGTGGTCATTTATTGCCGACGCCGAGGCATTCACTCGCTCGCGATGTTTGACGTGATCGCGCCGTCAATGTTTATCGGTGAAGGCTTTGGCCGCATTGGCTGCTTTCTTTATGGATGCTGTTACGGCAAAGCGTGCGATCTGCCTTGGGCCGTTAAGTTTCCACAGGACAGTTTGACATTCGAAAAACTCAAGTTGGAAGGTCGGATCATAGAGAACCCATTGTCCACAATTCCATTGCATCCCACGCAGCTCTACAGTTCGGTCGCAGCGTTTACATTGGCTGGAATTCTGGCATGGTTCTTTCGACGCCGTCCATACGATGGTGCTGTTTTGGCCCTCGGATGGATTCTGTATCCAATCAATCGTTTTGTTCTTGAAGCACTTCGCGATGATGAACCAAAACGCTGGGGCACGCCCTTTACATTTTCTCAGTTAGTAAGCATCGGACTTCTGATCACCGGCATTGCCGCGATGTACTTTTTTTCGCAACGGAAGATACTGACCAGGCAACAGTCCCCCGAATAAAGTACGGCTGCCTTTCCAGGCGGATTTGTTCTTCTGAGTGTCAGGCTGGAAAGCCTGACGTACTTGCACAACTTTCACTGCATTCAGCAGAAAAACATTAGTGAACAGCCAAACTGACCTGCAACTGATTGATGCCACGCTTTCGGGAAATACGGAAGCGTTCGATGAGTTGATACGCAGATATCAGGATCGTCTGGTTCACAGTTTGGAACACGCGCTGAATTCGCGTGACGACGCACTGGATGTGGCTCAGCAGGCGTTTGTGCTGGCGTGGAAAAAGCTGAGCACCTTTCGTCGCGAATCCGCATTCTACTCGTGGCTGTACAGAATCGCTCGCAATGTTGCGATCAGCAGTATTCGACAGCCAAGGATTAAATCCGGGTCCCTTGACCAACTGCAAGACGTTGCTGGTTTTGAGCCCACTGATGGCAATTCGCAGTCTGCTCCTGAACATGCGTTAAAGCAGCTCGAAGAGATCAAACTGGTCCAAAATGCGCTCCATGAAATTTCGGAAGAGTTTCGACAGCCGCTGGTGTTGAAAGAAATCGACGGTCTGTCTTACGAACAGATTGCAAAGATTCTGGATATTCCACTGGGCACTGTGCGCAGCCGTATTTTTCGTGCTCGCCAGGAACTGATTGCAAAATTGCAACGACATTCAAGGGATCTTGAATAAAGAATTTGTGAGATTCTTTTTTCTGTTTCTCAAACGAGATTGAGAACTGATTGTTGGAGAAAGAAAAGGGCCAAACACAAAAAATCTGCCGCAAAAAAAAAGCTGACACGAACATCAAAATCAGTTAAGAATCGAGATTGATGAATTGTGAACTCGTCGGTATAAAGCCCACTTCACTTTGAGAGACCTCTGCGAATGTCTAACAATTGAAGACTCCTGTCAGCGTTCTGCTGATACTTCATTGCAGATGTCTATTTGACAATTCTCATCACACATTCGGCCTTCAATAACACCGAGTGGATGTGATTTTGTTTCCACAAAGGTAGCCCTTCTATCATGCAGCTCCACCAAATTGACCTTAGTCCTGGAGAGTCGATTCGAGTTGGAAGTAAAATCGTGACACTTGTCGCGGTTGAAGGCAATGTAGCTCAGCTACACGTAGAAGATGATGAATCCGGCGATTCATGGATTGAGCCGACCGACTATTCCGATTGCGAACTTGCCGAACCCGCGTTCGCATAAAGTCGCGCGAGATTTACGGGCACTGCGGCGATGGTGATTTTGAGTGCTGGACGCCCTGCGTAGCGAAAGTCGTCAAGACTACGGCGCTTCAGGGCGTATCAGCGCGAATCCAATCGTCCTGAAGAGTTTTGCGACTCGTAAGTCCTATTCCGGGCGATGTTTACACTCGCGAATTCTGGTTTTGCTGGAATATCGGGTTTGTACAGACGTCGCAGGATCTGGCTTATGCGCGCGAGATTTTCACTCGCGTGAGGCGAGCGGCAGGAAAGAAATTACCATCGGCGAGTTTGAAGGTCAGACCGCCAGATTACCATCATCCGCTCCGAAGGATGCAGATCTGCCTACGCAGTCCGACCTGTCTCAGGTCGGATTCCTTCGGCGTGATATCTCTCGGAGGTCACACCGTGAATTCTTGACCGTTTTCAGTGTACACAACCTTGTACAGATCGCGGCGCCGGTCATTCCAGTTTTGAACACTGCCAGTTTGTCGATGTCTCCGCAGCTGCTCGACATCCACGTCGTGGATGATCATCGTTTCGATATTCGCACTGCATTCCGCAGCCACGGCGTCACGGGCGAACTCGGCGTCGGCGGGTGTGAAGATTGCTGACTGAGCATAGTGAATGTCAAGTTTTGAAAAACGCCACATTTTTCCGTGCCTCGGTCGCGTCTGTTACCTGAAGTTGGTTGCCTGCCATTAAATCGCATTGTATTGTTCGGAAAACACGACGGCGAACGTCTGGTGGTGATGCCCACTCTTGAATCACCGGCATAGCATTGACACAAAACTGGCATTTACCGCAACTTCAAAACATGCTGAACCACCCGGAGCCAAGCCAAGTAAATATGTCTCTGATGAATGGCGAAAAATGAGTATTTCAAATTCGTATTTCAAATTCGTATTTCGAATACGTGTTTCAAATGAGTAAGAATGATTGGAAAGTTCTTTCTGAAATCTGCGTGAACCTTGCTGGAGTTTTGGCGATCATTGCCGGGCCTTTTATTCTAGTCCATTGGTTATATCAAAGGCGTGATCGCTCGGCAGAGGTACTTTTTCGTTTGGAAGAACTGTTCAACTCCCCTGTTGTTCAACTGGGCCGATCACTGGTCGAAAGTGATCGAGCGTATTTGACCGTTTCCAGTCTGCTGATTCGAGAGTCGTTGACTGGCGAGCATTCCAAGTCATTCTTATCCGGCGATGCTGGCGACGGATCCACCAAACATTCTGAGCAACTTCAGGCCATTGATGCTCTACTGCGTTTCTACATCTTGCTTTTTGGGCTAAAGCGAGCACACCAAGCTCCAGACGCATCTCTCCGTATATGCTACGCGTACTGGTTGACGCAGTATCATAATCCAGCACGGCGTGAGCTTCGTCTGTACATCCATGCAATGTTTCCGACATTGGCGCGGTGGATTCGCAACGACCGTGGTGTTTTTAAGCGGAAGTCAATTTATAGGTTTTTCATACCTGAACACTTCGGTTGGCGATTGACGCATCGACTCGCGGCAGATGAACTCCATCGCCGCCTGCGGGGCAAAGTTCTGGTGATTACCGGTGCGGGGATTTCTGCCGAGAGCAATATTCCTACCTACCGTGGTGCTGGTGGAATCTGGAAGAATCGGGATCCTCGAAAACTGGCAACTAGGACAGCATTTGACGAAGCTCCCGACGCCATTTGGGAATGGTACAATTACCGTCGGCGGCAGGTTCGCGAAGCGAAGCCAAATATGGCACACGAGATAGTCAGTTCGATGGCCGCAGTAGCAAACCAGTTCTTAGTTGTCACCCAAAATGTGGATAATCTGCATGAACGGACGGAACGTGAACTATCGCAAAGTCAACTCTGCCACATCCACGGTGAGATTCTTAAAGACCAATGCACAAACTGCCGCAAAGACAAGCGGCGCAATGATTCCGCGGACCAGCACCCTCAGTGTGCTGAGTGTGGATCTCTAATGCGGCCCGCAGTGGTGTGGTTTGATGAAGACTTACCAACTCGGCAAGTGGCACGGGTATTGAAATTTATTAGTGGCGAGGAATGCGACTTGGTTATCACAATTGGGACATCCGCTTCATTCGACTATGTCGTTGAGTGGGCGATCCGTGCCGCCGGGCGCGGAGGACATATCATAGACGTAAACACTGAGTCACAGTCTTCTGCACTGCTGGCAGCAGCAGATGAATTGTGGGAAGGCACGGCAACGATGATGCTGCAAACTCGAATTCTTCCGTTGCTTAAATAGATCTGCAATGAGTTTAAGATTTTTTGCGTACAGTCTGCGCGAAAATATTTTCCGCACTATCTCAAATCACTCTGGGCAAGCGTCGATTGCCGTCTACGTCGACCTTGACGCTATTCAAACTACCTGCCTTGTTAGTTGTTGATTTCCGCTTTACTTTGCCTTCACCGCAACAAGGCCCTGAAAAAATGCCCGAGCGTTCTTGCCCAGAGTCCGAGTGCGATAGCCGCCTTCCTGAATGACAACAGTTGGCAGATTCAGTGAATTCAACATGCGACCGTTCTCTTCGAAGTCCTTGGGTCCCAGCGACCATGTTCCAGTGGGATCACCCTTTGCCGGATCAAGTCCCAATGCGACGATCAGAAACGAGGGCGAGAACTTTTGAACGTGTCGCATTGCCGTGGCGAGGGCGATTCTGTATTGAGCACCATCCTGAACTTCTGGCAATGCGATGTTGATGTTGAAACCCGTTCCAGGACCGGTTCCTATTTCGTCTGAGAATCCAGTGAAATATGGATACGCAAAATCCGGATCGCCATGAATCGAAACCGTCAGCACGTCGGCTCGATGATAGAAAATGTCTTGCTGCCCGTTTCCGTGGTGGTCGTCGATGTCCATGATCGCAACGGTTCCATGATCGCAACGGTTCCATGATCGCAACGGTTCCATGATCGCAACGGTTCCATGATCGCAACGGTTCCATGATCGCAACGGTTCCATGATCGCAACGGTTCCATACTGGCAAAGATACTGAGCCGCCACAGCCGCGTTGTTGAAGTAACAGAATCCTCCAAAGGAAGAACGTTCGGCATGATGGCCCGGAGGTCGCACCAATGCATGGGCCATGCGGCGGCCACGCAGGATATCATCGGCAGCCGTCAATGCACAATCAACGGCGCGGATCGCAGCGGGATAGGCGTTGTTGTTGATCGGAGTGAACGTATCAATGCAGTAATATCCCGCGCGGATTGATAATTCTTTCGGCGGCCGAGCTCGGTTGCGAATCGGAAAGACATAAGGATAGACGGACTTGCCGGCAGGTGTCGTCTTGCATGCCTTTTCCAGATAATCGACCAGATCCGGATCGTGCGTTGCCTGAATATGTTTGATTGGATAGGATTTCGCGGGCACGGTTTCAAACAAACCGCTGGCAGTTAACTCCGACATAATGATGGAAATTCTGACAGGTGATTCCACATAGCCGCGTTCGCGAATGTGATGAATGTCGTGGCGATCATTCACGACCAACGCGACTGGTTCAGGACCATGCGGCTGCGCCAAGGGACGTTCAACGGGCTGCTTGCGATATCGGAACGGTCGGAGTTCCACGGGATTTTTCTGAATCGATCCGACAACCTTTGCGACATATTCTGGTGGACAAATTGAGCCGTATTTTCTTTCCAGAATTACACGCACAACGTCCTGCAGGAATTTTGGTTTGAGCGTTTTTTCGCGGTCCAGTCCGTCAAAGACCAGATGAGGCACATTATCGTTTGAACCACCTGGAACTGGCGTTTCGTACGCCGTTCCCATAATCGGGCGAGCGTCATAGCGTTCATAAAATTTCAGCCGAGACGCATTTTGCTTTCTCACGCTGGCGTCAGAACATTTGTCTGCATCCTCGGGAAGGCATTCAAAGAACAGCCCCATGGCTCCCTGTGCCACCGCTTCGTCACGCACATATTCATACAACGCAGCGCCTACGCCTCGTCCGACCGTGCCGCCAGAAACAGCGAGATAGTCCAGATAACAGAAGTGCAGCTTGGGTTCGAGCAGGACCATTGCGAACCCGTTGACGTGGCCTTTGGAGTTTTCGGCGACGTACAGAATCATGCGAAATCGCTGCATGAACGGATTTCGCAGTTTCTCTTCTAGTCCTTCAATATCGGCCGAGGGAGCACCGGGAAAATGCTCAAAAAAGATTTACCGCACTTCTGCAATCGACTGTTTGTTCACCGGCAGAACGTCGTCGTGAATTCGTCGAATCCGAAACATTCCGTGTTTTCTTTCCGTGGTCCATTGTTTTTTTGGCGAACGATCGTCCGTCGCGTGGCATTGTAGACGAACTCGTCATTCTTTGCCTCTGCGATTAGTTTACTTGTTTGAGCACTTCGATAGACTTCGGCTGTCTAGCGGTCAGAAGTAAGCAACCATTACGGAGCCTTCAATGAACTTTCACTTCTTAAGAATTCTTACCGGTGCCGTTTCGATTTGCATTGTTGCAACATCTATGTTTTCGTCTTCTCTGAATGTGCTTTGTGCTGCGGACGACAAACCCAGCGAGGAAGCGTTTCAGTCATTGTTTGATGGAAAGACAATGGACGGTTGGGATGGAGACGCAAAAGTATTCCGCGTTGAAGATCAAACGATCATCGGCGGGCAACTGAAAGAAAAGATTCCGCACAATTACTTCCTGTCGTCAAAGGAGGAATACGCGGACTTCGAACTACGATTGGAATTCAAACTGATCGGCAGCGACACCAATGCTGGCGTTCAACTTCGCAGCAAACGTATTCCCGATCATCATGAGATGATTGGCTATCAAGCGGATCTCGGCCAGAATTACTGGGGCGCGCTGTACGATGAATCTCGCCGAAACAAAATTCTCGTTGCTCCAGACAAAGACAAACTCGCGAAAGTTCTGAAGCGCGACGATTGGAATTCGTATCGAATTCTGTGTGAAGGCCGACATATTCAACTGTGGATCAATGATTTTCAAACCGTTGATTACACCGAAGAAGATCCAGCCATCGAACAGTCTGGCTTAATCGCCGTGCAGATTCATAGCGGCGGTCCCGGTGAAGCGCATTATCGAAATTTGCGGATTCGAACGATAAAGTAGCAACTTGTTCCGAGGCTCCGGCCTCGGAACACACTGCACGGAGGCTCCTGCCTCCGGCGGTCACTGTGGAGGCTGGAGCCTCCGGAACAGCGGGTTCCAGGGCTGGAGCCCCGGAACGATGAACACCAAAAACTAACGACTGAAAACTCATTCCCATGCTCAACTGGAACAGCAACAAACTTACACACGGCTGGCAAAAAGGTATCACGGCGTTTTATTACGCAGTGGGCATGACCGAAGCCGACTTCAATAAAGCGCAGGTCGGAATTGGAGTACCGTTGCTGGACGGCAACACGTGTAATATCCATGCGTATTCACTTGCTCAGGAGATCGCCGCCGGATGTCGCGAAGCGGGCATGCTTGGGTTTCCATTTGGAACGCCCGGTGTCAGTGACAATATTACTCAGGGGCACGAAGGCGGTAACGCCAGTTTGCCATCGCGCAACCTGATTGCAAACAGTGCAGAATGTGTAATCACGTCGCACTGTTATGATGCGATGATCGGCCTGCACCACTGCGACAAAAACGGCCCCGGCTTCGCCATGACGCTGGCTCGCACGAATTATCCAGGCTTGATTGTCAGTGGCGGCAGCATTCTTCCCGGATGCCACAACGGAAAAGATATCACAATTCTGGACGTCTATGATTCTCAGGCGAAAGCTTCTGTCGGAGCGATGACGCACGAAGAATCCGAAGAGATCATTCGGCACGCGTGTCCCGGTCCTGGCGGGTGTGGCATCGCTGCGTCATTTAATACGTGGGGACTGGCAATGGAAGGCATCGGGTTGATGCTTCCGGAAAGCAGTTCTATTCCGGCCGTCGATCCGAAAAAAACAAAAGAGTGTCGCCAGGTTGGTCTGGCGGTGGCTAATCTGCTGAAACTGAATCTGCGACCGCGTGACATCCTGACGAAAGCTGCTTTCAAAAACTGTGCCGTCACAATTGCAGCGGCCGGCGGTTCAACAAACGGCGTGCTGCACATCCTGGCACTGGCTCGCGAAGCTGGTGTCGACTTCACGCTGCGTGACCTGCAAAAAATCTTCCGTGAAACACCAGTACTCTGCAGCTTCGCTCCGCGCGGGTCTCGCACGATGGTTGATCTGCATAAGATTGGCGGCACACCGATTTTGTTGAAGCATCTGCTCGACAGCGGCCTGCTGGACGGTTCGTGCATGACCGTCACCGGCAAAACACTGGCTGAAAATCTGAAGGATGTTCCAAAGCCGCCCGACGGGCAGGATCTGATCGTCACTAAGGAAAACTGCTACAAGCCATTCGCCGATATGCAGATCTGCTTCGGGAACCTGGCACCGGAAGGTATCGTGTTCAAAGTGTCGAGCATGAAGAATCCAGAGTTTTCAGGCAAGGCTGTGTGCTTCGATGATCCTCGCGACATTGTCCGTGCGGTTGAGCAACGAAAGATCACTCCGGGCAGCGTCATTGTGCTTCGCAACATGGGACCAGTGGCTTGCGGCATGCCGGAAGTTCTGATTGCCACGGCGGCTTTGGCCGTTCCGGAACTCGACGGAAAAATCGCATTCATTTCCGACGCCCGCGTCTCGGGAGTCTCACACGGAGCGATCGGGGTTCACTGTTCACCGGAAGCCATTGTCGGTGGCCCGATTGGGTGTGTCGAAGACGGCGACGTGATTGCCTTCGATCTGCTCAACGGTAAGATCAGCGTCAACATCAGCGACGCTGAGATGGCGGCCCGTCGAGGCAAGTTGAAACCACGTCCGCCCTTGGATCCGCGTCGAGGCTACTTGGCGGATTGGTCCGCCACGGTGGCCCAAGCCAGTCACGGCTGCGTGAGCAAGGCGATGTATCCCGAGTGTGGCTGAAGAAGCCGGTTGTACTGTAGGGTGCGTGAAGCGGAGCGCAACGCACCAGTTCTGGTCTGTGATGTTTCGAGCGCAGGTCCGGCATCATCACGATTGCTGTCGTGGTGTGTTTAGCTGCGCTGCACACACCCTACTTTGACGGCATGACATTCAATGCGGCATTGGGGCGCCGCGACATGCGGCAGGCCATCCCAAGGAACAGGGCAAGCATGACGGAGTCTTGCATGATCACCGTAATGAACGCCCACATCTGAGGACCAGCCATCGTCAAAGCAACTCCCTTGATTAGGAAGTCCATGGTGAAGACGGAAATGGCAACGGCTGCAAACAGCGTCAGCGCTGAGTTTCGTGACATTCTGCGATCGGCGAGATGCAAAAAGATCAAGATGAGTAGCCACAATGACAAGCTTTGCACAGGTCATCAATAGCACTCCGTGACTCAGAAAGTCGAGCGTCACGTAAGCCAGCCAAAGCGATAGCCAAGCGACAGGCGACGTTGTCAACATCGGCCCGAGCCAACCCCAAACAGTTGATAGGCCAACTGAAACGGCGCGAACCCGACCGCAACGACCACGCCCTGCGAAGCGAATGCCGACAATTCTGCAACACGCCATTCGCGAGGATCTACGCGAGAATCTTCGACGGCAAGAGGTAGATAAAGGTTATCGGCGTCGTGCGCCATTTGCGATCTCCTGCTCGGACTGACAAGCTGGAAGCTTATCCCACTACCAGACTCGCTGCAGATCCACTTTGACGCCGCTTGGAATGCCGTCGAATGTGATCGATTCGGTCAAGACATTCTGGGCCGCGAACGTACCGTCTGTCCCTAGTTGATACGGGGACACGATTGAGTTTTCCGGATCAACGATCCAATATTCTGGAACTGCGAACTGTTCGTAAAGTTGTTTCTTCTATTTTCCAAGCAGTTCAGGTGTTTTCGCGAAACGATCGCTAGCATACCGTGTGAAACAAATGGGATCTACAGGCTATACCGGAATGCATTTATTCCGCGTGATCACTATGCGATTGCCTATCGACAGCACATTTTGCACGCATCGACTTGCGGTGGCCTGATTTCGATGTAACAGTCTCAAACAACATCGTCAGAAACTGCAGAGACTTCTGATACACGTCCTTGTGTGAACTTCCACGCGGGCCTGCTATGTTAAGCGTCTTGATTTGTTCGCGACCAATCCATTCAATAACGTCAGCGACTCGCTGTTCCGGCGAGACGTCCTCGGAAATCAAGGTCCCCGTGGCATTCAAAGTTCCAGCAGCTGGCGGACATAGATATTCAATTCGCAGTGGCCGAGCCTGAGTCTTTGCGGAATCAATCGTCAGTCGCGTCCCGCTGGAGATACGATCCAAGACCAGAATCAGAGTTGCATCAGAATCTCGCACGTTCCATTCCGTCCGAACGGCGTATGACTTCGAAGCCGTTTCACGCAGCGGATATCGCAGCGGGATGCTTCCGTCTTCTGACCGGCGATCACGCGGACACCAACCACCGATTTCGATACCGGCAGCGATCGCGGCATCCAGCGCGGCACGATCGACGCCTGTCTGACCGCCGGATACAATTCGTGACAGCCGGATGATTTTGCTTCGACTGCGAGATGCAATAACAGGCTTCATGGGCGTTCGTACCATCCGTACAGTTTGACTTTGACATCAAAACGTCTGCCAGGAGTCGTGTAATCTTCGCGATAAACCTTGAACGTGACTTCGTCGTTGACTTTGTGAGTTTTCAGCAGATCGATCAGATCATCGAACTCTTTCAATGGTATGCCTTCAAATTTCTCCAGCTTGTCACCAACTTCAAGTCCCGCCTTTGCGGCAGAAGATTCAGGTCCAATTTGGTCAATCTGAATTCCCTTGTCATCGGCATTGGAACTCTGATGCACGATGCCAAGATAAACCTGACCACGCGACATGACATTGGTATCTCCAAACATACCTTTGATCTGAGCAATCTCTTCCGGCGTTTGGGTGTGCCCGTCGATCAATACGAACGAAAGTCGGCTGCGACCAGGTACAAAGCTGTGATTCAAAAGAGGTGTCAATCGCTTCATCAGCGAAATGGCATATTCGTCTGCCTTCCAGAACTCATCGACAAACACTTTGAGATGCTCATTGCTGGTAGGACTCGACTGATAACTACTGGAGCTGCGTTCCCAAAGCTTTGCTGGATCTCGAGGACTCATGTTGCCCCCCAGCAATTGAAGTTGTAGCATGGCAATTTCTACGCGTCGCTTCCAGTGGCGTTCCAACGCATCCTGAGCTGTTTCAGCAATGAACCAACGTTCTGAATTTGCAGCGATCTCAATCGCGTCGGAAGCCTGACGCACCACTCCCGAATCTCGATCGCCAGTCGCATAGATTCTTATCAGCAGCTCAATACATCGCTTGGCGACTTCGTTGTCGGGATGTTTTTCAGTCGCCTCAGCCAGTAGTGCCACCTGGTCTGCGCTTACGGATTTCAATGCATCCAATGACTTTTGTCTTACGCTGTACTGAGGTGCGGCCAGTAGATCAATGGCCTCGTGAACCTGTTCGGCGGTTATTGACGGTTCTGGCGGCTGAATCGAAACAGCCGCAGCGGGTGGTTTGGGGGACGGTAGTTTTTCGGCGGGCGTCAGGTTTTCGTCGGCCGTTGAGATACCTTCCAACGACAGACTGCAGAGAAGCGTAAGGCTGAGAACTAGACTTCGCACGGCCAGAAATAAGGCTGTCGATCGTCTTGCGAATGTCGCCTCTCCCCCCCGCATTCGATTTGCCAACGTCACGGATTTCCCACGGTGGGATAGGGTGAGGGGGGAAGAATTAACTGTTTCGTGGTTCATTATATTAACTCCCGATCAGTGGAATTGTTTCCGCAGCGAGCTGGTTTCGCAAGGCCATCTCAAAAAGTTGTCCTGCAGGCTGGTATTCGCGAGAAGCACGGCCAAACACTACACTTCGCCGCTTCCATGCTGAGATATGATCGTAGTGGAATTCGCCAGAATTCCCCGGCACACCAAAACGTGTGGAATTCTGGCGAATCCCACTACACAAAATCGTGCTGCCCCAGAAACGAAGCGGGGCATTATTTTCATTACCCGAAGTGTTAGCGATGGACAAGGTTTTTCACAATGAATCCCTCACTTACGTTTCGGGTTGTGATGTTCCGTCGCGGACATGTTGAGAATCTGTTTCGCGATAATTTTATGGCCGCTATTCATCTTATTCTCTCAGGAACAAACAATGCTGGATGATGCAAACACATTGCTGATTCTCGCTGTGATTCTGGTCGCTGGGACTATTTCCGGAGCCATTGCCAAGCGATTCAACCTGCCATCCGTCACCGGTCAGATTCTGGCGGGAGTGTTGATGGGGGAATCTGTATTGGACTTATTGACCGAGGAACGACTTCATTCCCTGGACGCTCTTATCAAATTTGCGTTGGGACTCATGGCCGTCGCCGTCGGCAGTCATTTGAACTTTAAGCGACTACGTCCGGCCATGCGCAGACTCTTTTGGCTGCTACTGTTGGAAGCGACGCTTACGCCGATACTTGTCTATTGTGGTGTCATCACTTTTTCACAGACAACCTGGTACACGGCAATACTGCTTGCCGCGATCTCCATATCCACCGCTCCGGCAACGGTGCTGGCATTGGTGAAAGAGACGGGATCAAAAGGGTCGTTCGTAGCGACACTTCTGGCTGGCGTGGCCTTGAACAATCTGGTGTGTATTGTGTTCTTTGAGATCGCTCGCACCATTGCCAGAACGGCCATCAATCCGAACGGCGTGTTTGTTTCGTCCGATCTGATCGCACCGCTGATCAAGATCTGCGCCAGTTTATTGCTGGGATTTTCCATAGGCATGGCCTTGATTCTGTCGACACGACAAGTCGTGCGATCCGATCGACTTTCAGCGTTGTCGCTGATTGCAATCTTGTTGACAGCAGGCCTGTCGGCGCAGTTGGACTTGTCGGTCCTGCTGGCGTGTTTGTGTCTGGGTGTCACACTTGCGAATGTGTCGCCGGATCGAGAGGAAATCGGCCATCGTGTGTTTGAAACATTCGAATCGGCAATCTTCGCTGTGTTCTTCACCGTCGCGGGTATGGAATTGAAATTCGGCACCGTGGCGAAGGGAGGCTTGATAGCAGCCATTACGTTTACCATGCGAGCCATGGGAAAAATTGCGGCAGGCTACTTCGGGATGAAGTTCGCCAGCGCCACACCGCGATTTCGAACATGGCTGGGCCTCTCTTTGATTCCGCAGGCAGGTCTGGCGGTCGGTTTGATGCTGCTGGTGACGGAAGACAAAAACTTCGATGCGATACGCGAATTATTTCTCGCAGTCGTGCTGACCGTCGTGCTACTCAACGAAACCATCGGTCCGATTCTGACGCGTGTCGGCTTGCGACGTTCGGGTGACTTCGGTCGCGACCGCGCTCGGGTGCTCGATTTTCTTTCCGAACAAAACATCACCACGACACTCGTCGGGCCGACAAAAGAACAGGCTATTCGCGAACTTGTGGAACTCGCTGTCAGCGTGAATAAATTACCCGTTGATACGGACACGCTTTATGCTGAAGTGATGAAGGCTGAATCAGCGGCTTCGACGTGCGTCGGCCAGGGGCTGGCTCTGCCACATGCCAGACTGGATGTCGGCGCCAAAATCGTGGGGGCGATGGGGATCAGCCGCAACGGCTTGGAGCTGGATACACCCGATGGTCACCCGGTGCATTGCATGGTGTTGATTCTGACTCCCAGAACCATGCCCGAACGACACCTTCAGGTGCTGCAGGCGCTGTCAGCATCGATCGGCCGTGATGATGCCATCCAAAATGCTCTGTATCATATCGATTCGCCGGCGCATGCGGACGAATTGCTGCATCTGGATGAACAATTCGAAGGCTGGAATTACTATCTGGATGAGAAGTGATGCGGCGTGGTTTCCTTTTGTGCACCGCGTTCGTGTGTCTGGCGTGGCTGGCGACAACTGCGGTCGCGTTGTGGCATGAAGTTCCACGATTGCTGGCTGCCGCTGATTCACCGGCCGGTGTCTTAGGTTGGTTCTTCCGCATAGATGCCGACTGGTCGCTTCCAGTCCTGGTGCTGTTGGCGCTGCCTGTCATCGTGATCGTGGTTAAATTGTCGGGCTCAAAGCCGTTGGATGGCCGCGGCGGGACCGAACGCCGCGAAAGAAGCTCTGGAGATGCGAGCGATGGCCCTCCAACCCCGAGCACTCGAATTCAATTCGTCGCAGCGACATTCTTGTTTTGTCTGTCAATGTGCTGCAGCGCATCGATCGGTTTTCGATCTGTTTCCATAATGGCAATCCCGAGCCAGACAGAGGCAAAATCAAACGTAAAATTTTACGAACTGCCGCCCGCGTACCATGATGAATTCAGCTACCTGCTGCAGGCCAGAACTTTCCTTGCCGGTCGTTTGTCCTGGCCGGCGATGACAGTCCAGCCCGATCTGTTTCATCAGGTGCATGTGTTGAATCGTCCAACAACGGCAAGTCGCTACTTTCCATGGACGGGCATGTGGATGACACCGTTCGTTGCTCTTTCGCCGATGCTGACCGGCGCGCCGTACTTCGGACACTGGCTGGCCGGTGCCATTGCATGCGTGTTCTTTCATCGCTGCCTGTATCGCATGCTTGACCTGCGATGGGCGTTTATCGGCGGTGCTCTGATTGCCTTAAGTCCTGGCCTGGCCTCATTCAGCAACTTGCTACTGGCGCATCACCCAACGATGATGGCTCTGTCTGTGTTCTTGTGGGCGTTTCTGCGGCTCATGAAAAATCATTGCGTGACCGATGCCACAATCGCTGGAATATCCTTGTCACTTGCAATGCTGGGCCGACCCATGACAGCGGCTGGTTTCGCTCTTCCCTTTGGAGTCTGGTTGTTGGCAGGGTTGATCCGGCAACAATTCGCTCGCAGGCAGTCGGTGACGACATCGACAACCGCGACAAAAAGACTCGCAGTAACATGGTCACCAATGAAGATCGTGGCAGGCATCGGCGTCCCGATCTTATTGGGATTTGTCGTGCTGACAATCATGAATCATGCCATCACTGGCCGCTGGATGAAATCGGCCTATCAGTTGTACACCGATACATGGACGCCGCGTCATCGTTACGGCTTCGACAATGCCAACATCGATCCAGCCTTTCCGGAATCCAAAGTGCTGAAGACTTATGATGACTGGGCAGAAAACCTGACGCGCGGCAAAGCCGCATCCAACGTCGTGCAACGAACCGTCTACAGCCTGCGCTGGACACTTGGCATCGCCGCCCTGATGTTCTGCATCATCGCAGCCATGGCAACCTGTCTGGATATAAGAGATCCTCGACCACTGTTGTTGCTGTGTTCCGTGCTGACACTGCATGCCGTCCACATTCCATATTGGTACGATGGTATCATGCATTGGCACTACGTATTTGAAACCGCACCATTGCTGTTGATGCTGGCCACGCTGGGATTAAGCGTCACGTATCAGATCCTGCGGCCCAGCATTGGAAGCCGATGGACGACCGTTTGGCTGGCCTCGCTGATCTTCGCATCGCTCATTCCCAACTGGATCGATGCCGAAACGTTCTGGGGCACTTCAAGAGTCACTATAGCATTTCGCGAACAGGTTTTCTCGCGAGTTCGATTCGAATACTTCCACCGGCTAACGATGTCCGATCAAGTTCAGCGTCCCGCTTTGGTGCTCGTCGATGAAGGTAAATCAAACCCACAACTCAGCTACATCATCAACCCACCTGACCTGTCCGGCGACGTCATCGTCTGCCGCCTGCCTGAAGCTGCTGCAGTGATCGACGAACTTGCCCATGCGTTCCCAGAACATCACCTCTATCGTTTCAATCCGGAATCGTTTGCGTTGACGGATTTGTAGCGTCACGCAAGGACTTCATTCACCACGTGTCCATGCACGTCCGTCAGGCGGCGGTCGATTCCGTTTTGGCGATAGACCAGACGTTTGTGGTCGATGCCCAACAGATGTAGAACCGTGGCGTGAAAATCGTAGCACCACGTTCTGCCTTCGACAGCCTTGTAGCCCCAATCGTCGCTGCTTCCGTAGCTGACTCCGGCCTTCACGCCGGCACCCGCCAGCCAGGTTACAAACGAGCCGCCGTTATGATCTCGTCCATCGCTGGCCTGAGCGAACGGGGTGCGACCGAATTCCGTGGTCCAGATCAGCAGAGTGTCTTCGAACATGCCTCGCGATTTCAGATCTCGCAGTAATGCGGCAATCGGCTGATCCACGGACATCGCCATCGGTGGCAACTCCTTCGAAATGCTGCCGTGATTGTCCCAGTTCTCAGTTGCTCCCTGTTGACCGCTCCAAACTTGTACAAACCGAGTGCCGCGTTCGATCAAGCGCCGAGCTAACAGGCATCGACGTCCGAAGTCTTCGGTCACCGTGTTGTCCAGTCCGTAGGCCTTGTGAGTCGTCTCGCTTTCTTTTGACACGTCGAATGCTTCGGGCGCGGACAACTGCATTTTTGCAGCAAGTTCATATGACTGGATGCGAGCATCCAGTCGCGAATCCAGTGGATTTTCTGAAGCGTGATGAGAATTCAACTTCCGCAATAATTCAAAGCCATCTGTATCGGCCGCGCGAGTTGCAAATTTGTAACGATCGTTGGCAAACAAATCCGGAACCGGGCTCTTCCCGCTGGCATTGATGATCGTTCCCTGATGCACGGCCGGAAGAAATCCCGACGAGAATGCGCCCTTCTGGTTGTAAGGCAGTCCCTTGGCGTCCGGGAGCACCACGAAGGTTGGCAGCTCGTCGGTCAGATTTCCCAGACCATAAGATAGCCAGGCTCCCATGCACGGAAATCCGGGCAACTGAAACCCGGAGTTCATCATGTAGGTTCCCGGACCGTGGACATTGGTCTTGGACGCCATCGCCATCAGAAAAGCCATCTCGTCCACAACTTCGGCCTGATGCGGAAACAGACTGCTGACCCAGCGACCGCTCTCACCATGCTGCTTGAAGGCAAACGGGCTTTTCAGGATGGCACCCGGCATTGCCGTGAAGCCTTCCGGCTTGACTTCAGGGCCGAGTTTCTGACCGTGCAGTCGTTCAAGTTCGGGCTTGTAGTCGAACAGGTCCATCGGACTTGCGCCGCCCGTCATAAACAGTTGAATCACGCGGCGAACTTTAGCAGGATGATGCAATCCCCCATTGAATTCAGGTCGCGACTGACTGCGCTCTTCCGCAAACGTTTCGCGCGCAAGCATCTGTGACACGGCAAGACCGCCAAAGCCGCCTCCGATGTTCCACAAGAAGTTTCGTCGTGAATCAGTCATGGAATTTTCCCAAACAGGGGATCTCAGCCTCAATCCACAAAAAGAAATTCATTGCTGTTCAACAACACTCGACACATGGCTGCGAGCCCATGCTTTTCAGCGTACCCGACAAACATCAGTCGCTCGTCATCGCCTGGTTGTCGCAAAAGGATTCGGTGAAAAGCCTCCGCCACTTGTGCGTCCAGTGTCGTTTCCTGTGCGATGATCTTGTCCGCCAGCACCTGACAATGATGCAGCACGAAGTCGTTGTTATAGAACGTCAACGCCTGCAGGGACGATACTGAATCCCCGCGCTGCGGAGCCAGTTGTCCCATGTCCGGAAAATCCAAAGACTCCATAAATGGATCTGTGATGCCACGCCAGACAACTCGATAGATACTGCGTCTGGCGGCGGCTGAAGAATTCCAGTCGAAAGCGTCGTAATGCAGCTTGGGCGTTAACTGAGACCCCGTTGTCATCGTGAACTGCTGAATGCCCGGACCTCCCATGGTCTGATCCAATCGACCGGAAATCTGCAGCACGGCATCGCGAAACGATTCCGCGTCCAGCCGCTGACGATTGCATCGCCACAGCAACCGATTATCAACATCAACGGATTGCGGCAACGGAAAATCACCTTCCGACAACTCCACTGAATTCGTTTTTCGCTGATAAGTCTTTGACAGTACGATCAGCCGGTGGAGCTGTTTTAACGAACCATGGGCATCATCGCGAAACCAGACGGCCAGCCAATCGAGCAATTCCGGGTGCGAGGGCACGCCACCCATGCGACCAAAATCATTCGGCGTATCGCAGAGACCACGTCCGAAATGATGCGACCAGATGCGGTTCACAATACTTCGCCACGTCAGCGGATTGTCGCGAGCAGCCAGCCAGTCGGCCAACGCCGCTCGACGCGACGCTTCGTCATTTGCATCGGTCAGCGTAAACCGACCGGGCAGCGAAGCGATTGCGGATAACGCTCCAGACACAGCGACTTCGCCCGGCTTTTCGATATCTCCCCGATGCAGCACATGCACTGTCTTTGGAGTCTGCGGACGATCCAGCTTTCTGCCGTGCGAGTTACCGGTTGAAACAGCATAGACCTCAGACGACGCAGGCAGCTCCTTGAGTTGCTGCTCAGCATACAGCCGCAGGGCATAAGCTGCGATCGCCGCGCGTTGTTCTTCGGATCGTTGATCCACTGGAAGCTCAACTGCCGATCGCACCAGTTCCGGCGGAACGGCTGCAGTCGCAGAAGCGGAATCTGTTGCGGAAAGTTTCCAGCGTCCGATCACATGCCCGGTGCCATGCAACTGTTTCAGTACGACAGTAAGCGAAGTCCCCGGCTTCAATTCAAGCGGTGCTTCCAGTTCAAAAATCGCCGAGTGTGATTGGCCGACCGCAGGATGGATTCCCCAGGCCGTCGCGACATTGCCGTCAATTGCGTGAGAACTCGTCCAGCCGCTTTGATCGAAATCAGCGGTGGCTTTGCTAAACTTCACGCGAGTCGGTTCAGTGGCCTCAGCATCAAAAACAGACGCTTCAAATTCTGTCAGATGCAGGTTACCGTTATCCTGCCGCCCCGGCCCGCGCATCGGCAGACTGTCATCCGTCAGCACCTCCAGCCGCAGTGCCGTGAGTTTTTGCAACGCGGTCGGCGCGGTGATGGTGTAAGTTTCGACGTCAGGACGAACATCAGACGCGAGCAACGAACTGTCATCCAGGCGCTGCAAAGTCGCACCGCCAGAAGATACAAACGTCGCTGGAGAAAGTGTTGCCCAGGTCGTCGGCTCGCTGGCAAATCGCCGTTCCCATTCAGAGACAATTTCACTGTACTCCTGTGCCAGCCGTATGGTTCGATCGTTTGTTTCTGCTGCAGTCAACAACGACTTCCAACGACGCCGTTGGCTCGCCACAACCGGGTCGGTATCGAATTCCACATCACCTTTTCCGGTGCCCGCAAAAACCGCCTGCAGCGAGTAATAATCTACCTGCGTGATCGGGTCGAATTTATGATTGTGGCAGCGCGCACAATTGGCCGTCGTACTGGCGAACGCCGCCATTGTTTGGCCAACCATGTCGTCGCGATCAAGATAATCGAAGGTGACAGGAGCGGTGCTGGCACGGCTCAATTCCAGCGGTCCAGCCGCGATAAACCCAAGCGCCGCAGTCAGACCAGAGTCGTCCGGATAGAAGCGATCTGCCGCCAGTTGTTCACGAATGAACCGATCCCATGGCGTGTCATTGTTGAGGCTCGCGATGACATAGTCACGATAGCGCCACGCATTCGGACGGAACACATCATGTTCGCAGCCGTGTGAATCCGCGAAGTGGACAGTATCCAGCCAATGCCGCGCCCAGCGTTCGCCATAACGTTCAGAAGCCAACAGTCGATCCACCAGCTTTTCGTAAGCCATCGGATCGGGATCTTTAACGAATGCCGTCACAGCGTCCGGTTCCGGCGGCAGTCCGTGAAGATCAAAATACAAACGCCGAATCAATGTCCGCCTGTCTGCTTGCGGAACGGGAGTCAACTGCTGCTGTCGAAGTTGATCCAGTACAAAGCTGTCGATCGCATTGAATCCTGCAGCTTCGTCCTGCAGGTCGGGAACATCCTGACGTTTCAAAGGACGCAAAGACCACCAGTCCAGCGGGTCAACATGAGATTCCGGCTGAGGCGTCGTTTTTCTGGGATCGGTAGCTCCTCGACGAACCCACTCGACGAGCAGTTCGATGTTCGCAGCCGTGAGTTTTTCATCCGGCGGCATCTGGAGGTTCACGTCATCCCGGCGAATTGCTTTGATGAGCAAACTGTCCTCTGGTTTACCAGGCACAATCGCCGGACCGCGCCCACCACCTTCCGCCCATCCGTTCCGAGAATCCAGCGTCAGGCCGCCTGCCATTTCCTCCGCTGCATGCGAATGACACTCCAGGCAATGTGCCTTCAGCAGCGGTTCAATCTTATCATTGAAGAATCGCTCACCATCAACATCGCCCTCAGGTGCAACATCGCCCTCAGGTGCAACATCGCCCTCAGGTGCAACATCGCCCTCAGGTGCAACATCGCCCTCAGGTGCAACATCGCCCTCAGGTGCAACATCGCCCTCAGGTGCAACATCGCCCTCAGGCGTCTGAGCGTTCCCGGAAGACAGCGGTACCAACATCGCTGCAATCATCAGCAGGATGTGGAATCCGTGCGCTATGTTTTTCTGGCGATCGTTCATTATCGTCCAGTGCAATGAAATGAGGTGGGAAGAGTCCGCGAGCAGAATCAACAGGATACCTCTTTTGGAAACTTATCACCATCGAAAAGGCAAAAACACCAAAGCATCTCTGTCACCGGACTATTCAAGGTCGGGAATGCGTTCGCGACCGATGAGCAAGCGAATCGTACGACTACGACCACGTTCTCGCGCGATAAAGCCACGACCGTCAAGTGTCACAATCATATTGTGAACGGATGGCGGCGAGACACGAAAATAACGCTGCATGTCGGTTTCTGCGGGCGGTTGTCTCATAATCTTTGTGTAGTAGTAGATGAACGCCAAGTACTGTCCTTGTTTCGATGTTGGTTCAGATGAAGCGTTGATAAATAATCGATCACAACTGTTCTGTAATGGATAGTCGTGGCTTGTCGTGATTGGGCAACGGCAGTTGGCGTAAGCCGAACGCGCTAGCGTCGGGCTTTTCGCTGTAAAACCATGGTTCGTGCCAAAGCCCAAGGCTAGCGCCTGCGGCTGACACAAAGATCAGCGTTTTCATAGGATTTACAAACACACGCAGACTCTACGCGCGATCGAGGAAGCGGTTGAAGATGTTCTCCAACAGTTCCTGACGACCGCTGGTGTTGCGCGTCACTTCGCCCTTCTTCAGCATGAGAGCTTCGAGCCCGGCGAACGTGGCCTTGCCAGATTCGATCTTGCGGCCGAGTTCAGAGTCCCAGCTGCTGTAGCGATCAGTAACCAATTTGCTGAGTCCACCTTCTTCGATAATCTTTGCGGCGACTTTCAGACCGCGAGCAAACGCATCCATGCTGCCGACGTGAGCGTAAAAAAGATCCATCGGTTCGAAGCTTTCGCGGCGAACTTTCGCATCAAAGTTGACGCCGCCTGGATTCAGGCCGTACTTCAACAGCACCAGCATGATCTGAGTCGTCAGATAGTAATTTGTGGCAAACTGGTCAGTATCCCAGCCCAACAGTAAGTCGCCCGTGTTGGCATCAATCGATCCGAGCGCGCCTTGCAGACCGGCATATTCCAGTTCGTGCATCATTTCGTGGCCGGCCAAAGTTGCGTGGTTCGTTTCAATATTCAGCTTGAAATGATCCATCAGATCATAGGCTCGCAAAAAATTCAGACACGCTGCCGCGTCAGAATCGTACTGATGCTTGGTCGGTTCTTTTGGCTTGGGTTCAATCAGGAACTGGCCTGTGAAGCCAATCTCTTTGGCGTAGTCCACAGCCATGTGGAAGAAGCGCGCCAGATGATCCAGTTCGCGCTTCATGTCCGTGTTGTAGAGACACTGATAGCCTTCACGACCGCCCCAGAACACATAGTTTTCGCCTTCAAGTTCTTTCGTGACTTCCAGAGCCTTCTTAACCTGAGCCGCTGCATATGCGAAGACTTCTACGTTGCAGGAAGTCGCCGCACCGTGCATGAAACGTGGGTTGCTGAACATGTTCGCCGTGCCCCACAACAGCTTGACGCCCGTGCGCTTTTGTTCTTCCTTCAGGACCTTCGCGACGGCATCAAAGTTCGCATGCGACTCGGCCAATGTTGCACCTTCGGGAGCAACGTCGCGATCATGAAATGCATAGAATGGTGCATCAAGTTTTTCGAAGAATTCGAAGGCCGCTCGAGCTCGATTGCAGGCGTTCGCCACCGATTCACTGCCATCGTCCCACGGACGCAGCATTGTTCCGCCGCCAAAGGGATCGCTGCCGGTGCCACGGAAAGTATGCCAGTAGACAACGGTAAAACGCAGGTGGTCTTTCATCGTTTTACCGGCGACAACCTCCGTCGGGTTGTACCAGCGAAACGCCAGCGGATTGTCTGATTGCGGACCTTCGTAGGTGATCTTTGAGACTTCAGGAAAATGACTCATCGTCTGGTGGCCTTTTAAATTCAATACTATTTCACAAGGTTTCACGGCAGAAAGACTGTTCACCGAGCGGTCTGTCACGATCAAAAACAAGGGTTGCCGTGTAGCGAAAGTCGTCAAGACTTTCGGCTATTCTATTAATCCTCCGAAACTCTCGACGAGTTCCGCTACCCTTGTACGCATTCAATAGGCCGCAAGTGTTGGTGTTTTGCAGTCATTCAGATCGGCATTGTGGAGATTTCTGTCGGAATCTCAAGTTGACTTCGCTCAAAGCTGCAAGTGAGCGGCAACTTCGTCGCGAGATGATCGCCAGTTTCTTTTTGGCGAGACGATGAAGTGCAGGACGGTTGGAAACACAAATCGCATTTTTCAACAGGAAGGCACAGAGGGCACAGAGGAGGCACAATGCAAAGCTGCCCTTCATGATCCTGCCAATCAACGTTTTTCCAGTTGTCTATCCACGGCTGCGACTCAATGTCAGATTACGAGAAGTTTTTCGCTTCGCATCGACTGATGCCGCAGCGATGTTTTCAACCTGCTGGAACCGCGAAGACAACCAAATGCTTTCATCTGCACGTTGAGACAATACCGTGGTTCTGAAAGTAATTCAGCCATGTCGTTTTCGCCTTTGACGATTTTGTCCGATGCCATCAGGAATTTGTGTTTGCAATCGTCTCCAGCAGCAGGCGTTCACAAAGTTCGCCCACACTCTGACCGTAAGATCGAATCGACATTGGTACGAGACTGTGAGGTGTCATGCCGGGGATCGTGTTGATTTCCAGAATCCATGGTTCACCTTCGGTATCAATTCGCAAATCTGTGCGGGAGATTCCCGTGACTCCACAGGTCCCACACGCAGCCAGCACGATGCCCGCCAGATTGCTTGGCAAATTGTCAGGTGCGACCTGATAGCGAGTGGATTCGTCTGTGTATTTGGCGGAATAATTATACCATCGCGCGGCGGGCAGGATTTCTATGACGGGATAAACGTCACCGTCAATGACCGGAACTGTAATTTCTCGACCAGCGATAAAACTTTCGATCAGAAATGTATGGCTCCAGCGTGCGGCTTCAGTTGCGGCGTGATCAACTTCGGATTCCGCATCAACGATCGAAATACCAACGCTGGACCCTTGCGCGGCGGGTTTGAAAACTTGCGGAAATCCAATACGGCGGGACGCGATGTGAATCTGTTCTTGCGTCGCATCGTGCGGCAATGCGATCCCCGGTGCCACTGGAAGCCCGGCCTTGGCCAGAATTCTGCGAGTCGCCGCTTTGTCGAAAGTTAATGCAGACGCGGCGGCGGAACTTCCGAACCATGGAATGCCGAGTTGTTGCAGACGCTGCTGCAGCGTTCCGTCTTCTCCGCCCGTGCCGTGCAGCATCGGGAAAACAACGTCTGCGTCACGTGGGATTTCGCTTAAAGCACGTCTGGCCGGATCAAACAGCAGAACTTCGTGGCCTCTTTCCTGAAGCGCCTTTGCAACGCAGGCACCGCTCTCCAGACTGATTTCGCGCTCAGCGGAATCACCGCCGGCAAGGACGGTGATTCGAAGTTGCCGGAACAAAGAGACTGGTATGGGCATCGCGGTTTCCCTTGCGTTACCAGACTTTGATTTCCAGTTCGAGTTCCACTGCGAATTTTTCGGCAACCGCCTTTTGGATGCGGCCAATCAATTGTTCGACGTCTTTGCTGGTGGCTCCGGCTTCCGTCACAATAAAGTTTGCGTGTCGTTCGCTGATGCGTGCCTTGCCGACCGACAGACCTTTCAGCCCGCATTGTTCGATCAAAGCCCCAGCGCTCAAGCCGCGTGGATTGCGAAAAATGCAGCCAGCAGATTGATCTGCCAAAGGTTGCGTGGATCGTTTCATGATCCAGTTTTTACGCATACGTCGGGTGAGTTCCTCTGAATCATCCCGTGTCAGTTCAAGCGTCGCGGACAGGACAAGCAGATCCTGAATACCGCTGCGGCGATAAGAGAACGACAACTCGTCGCCTCGACGAACAGCCACTTCGTTATTCTGCGTCAGAACTTTCACGCTTGTAATCAACTGGCCGACATCACCCGTTCGACCACCGCTGTTGCCGACGACAGCACCTGCAATTGTGCCTGGAATACCGACGAGATATTCGATGCCTCCAAGGCCAGCACGAACGGCTTCAGCCACAACGTGAGACAACAACGTGCCGCCACCAGCGGTTAGCGATGTGCCGTCAACAGTGACTTCGCCCAGCAATGGTTCCGCAACTTTGACCACGACACCCTGAACACCCGCTTCGCGCACGAGCAGGTTTGAGCCGCTGCCTAGAATGTGGACAGGCAGTCGTTGGCTGCGACAGGTTTTGATGACATCAAGTAGTTCTGCTTCAGTTCGAGGTGAAACAAAGTATTGCGCCGGGCCACCCAGTTTCAACCATGTGTGTTGGCTGAGTGGTTCGTCACGCCGCAGAATTTCGCTGAAGTCTTCGATGGATTTCGTCATGAATTTGATATGTCCTGCCTGCTCCCATGGTGATCACTACGTCGCCGGGCCGCCCGGAATGGTCTAATCTTCGCAGCACCTGGTCAAGATTCGTCATCAGGAAAGCTCTGCCTCCTGATTCAGAGATACTTCGGACCAAAGTTCCTGAAACCCGGCTGCAGTGCGCTTTTGAGGCGTTTTCGCGAGCCGGAAGTACGGGAAGGATAAGGCATTCGTCAGCAAGTAAAAGGGCTGAGCGAAAATCGTGGAAAAGTGCGGAAAGACGAGACAACTGATGAGGCTCAAAAACAGCAATTACCCGACGATTCGGGTAAATCGTGCGAGCAGTCTGCAGGGTTGCCTGAATTGCCGTTGGATGATGAGCGTAGTCGTCGATCCAGTCAATGCCGTACATCTGACCGCGATGTTCGAATCGACGCTGTATTCCGGAAAACTCGGCAATTCCACGAATCGCACGTTCGACCGGCACTCCGCATTCCACCGCAGCAGCGATCGCGGCCATAGCATTCTGGCGATTGTGAATGCCTGGAACTTGAAGATGAACCAGACCGAGATCCGTAGTCTTGTTTCGAATCAGAAATGTCTGTTGAGTGCTGCGGGATGAAGAATTCGGCAGTGAAGCCGAAGTATTTTCGTCGCATGGCACAGCATTCCAATCGCTGCAATTCCGCAATGAAAAGGAGACCGTTCGACGTCCACAGTTCGCTGCGACTGCGGCCGCACGCACGCAGTCCTGGTTATAGATCAAAGTTCCGTCGGCCGGTAAGCGGGCGATAAAATCACTGAAGGTCTGATCGCAGTCCGAGGGCGATGAAAAGTAATCAAAGTGATCAGGCTCGATCCCGGTCAACACGATCATCTTTGGCGAAAGTTGAAGAAATGATCTGCCGTATTCACAACTTTCGACAACGGCCATGCGACCAACACCATAAACACCGGATCGCATTTGATTCTTCATGATGCCGCCGACATAAGCGGACGGGTTCACGCCTGCGTGCTGCAGGATATTCCATGTCATGCCGCTGGTTGTGGTTTTGCCATGTGTCCCTGCAACACAGACTTGACTTTGCGATTGGAGAAAATGACTGAGGGCCGCAGGCAGAGACAAGAGATTGAAATTGAGCGAACGAAGACGCTGAAGCAACGGGCTGGAGTCTGGTACTGCGGTGGAATAAACAACTCGATGCGGCGAGGTTGTGAGAACTTGATCAATGCAATCCGGCGAAAAGACTTTGAACTTTCCTGGTTCGTTACTCGGTCTGTTACCTGAACCATCCGGCGTCAATTCCTGGTCCGTCCCAACGACGGACTCACCGGCATCCAGCAGCATGTCCGCGAAAGCCCGCATGCCAGCACCCAAAGCGCCAATCAGCAGCCACGTGCCGGTATTGGTAGCAGCCGCGGAGCGGAATGTTAACTGCGTGTTTTCCATCAATGGATTTATCACTTCGCCATCCTGGCAATCAAATTCAGTTACCATCGCCACAATCGGGACTCGACCAACTCGCTCATATAATTTTGCGGTCGCCATCAAGGGAACGCCCACGAACGCTAATGCTTTTGGCAGATTTTTGACAGAGACAGTTAAATGAAAAATCAATAAACCGCTGCTTTCGCAGCGTAAAGGCGGGCAATCTGCGATGTTCAGATTCGTCGACATTCGTTTGGAAGTAGACTCTTAGGGCAAATTCACTGTGGCGATGTGGAAACAATCGTGGAACTCGATTGATTTCACAATTCGACATCTGTTGAATTCAGCAGATACTGAAATTTGCAATGCAAAAACCGGTAGCTATAACGCGATCGGTGGAGCATATATTCAAAGATTCGCTGCAGTTTGAAACAAACAACAAGATCAGGTGCCCGGGCCGAGGCGATTTGCTTACACTCCCATTTGCGCGAAGCAATTTGGCGTCGCACATTTCTGTGAAATTACAATCGATGAATGACCCAGAGTTTAAAGACGACGCCGACGATGGATACCTTTCAGCACAATCGCCAGACCTTGGCTCTGAATACCTGGTAGACCGAGTGTATTTGCTGGATGATGATCCCGACGTCTTGAAAGTCGTCGAATCGATGTTGAAGATTTCGGGGTATGCTGTTTTCACATACCGGTGTCCAACCGAATTTCTTGCAGCGACTGAACAGATGCCAGCAGGAGTTGTGATTACCGACCAGCAGATGCAGGGGATGTTGGGCATCGAGGTGCAGCGGCGATTGTCGGCTCGCCCGAATCATTTCAAAGTCATCCTGGTCACTGCCTATTCCACGACAAGCCTCGCTGTTGAAGCGATGAAAAATGGAGCTGTCACGGTTCTTGACAAGCCATTCAATCAACAGGAACTGCTCGCTGCAGTCACCGAAGCCTTTCGACAACTTCGACATGCCGGTGCGTTTGATGAAGACTTGCCACCAGTGTTGCCTTCCGGGGAGCTGTATCTGGATCGGCTCTCCGTGCGCGAGAAAGATGTGATTCTGCTAATCTACAAGGGGGCGACCAATAAGGCCGCGGGGATTGAATTGGGCATCAGCGGGAAAACCGTTGAAAAACACCGCAGCAGCGGCATGCAAAAGCTGGACGTCTATTCGCTGGCCAGCCTGATTCGGCTGTTGGATCGGGAACTCGGATCAAAGTAAGCAAATTCCGGCGGCGGTTTTGCAGGAAGTTTGCTTTCCAGGCCGAAATGGTTTTCCCGGCGACCGACAAGTGGTAGTCTAATGACTGTGCGGAACCTGCAATCTATCGTCTGACTTTGTCTTTGACTCTGACGATTTGCTCGCCGACTGCACTCTCGCCAGAATCTTCAGGCCACGTGGCCTTTTCCGGCGGACTTGATTCGTGGGATTCGGATTGGCAGAGCCACAAAAATGCAGGTTCCGGTCGCAGCACAAAACTTCTTCGAATTGCTCGAAAAGAGCGAGCTGTTTACCAGCTTGCAAATCGAGAAGTTGCGTGAGAAGCTGAAGATTCCCGATACAGCGACGGCTCACGATACGGCGAAGCATCTTGTTCGAGGCCACGTGTTGACGCCATTTCAAGCCGAAAGATTGCTTGAAGGCCGTTATCGCGGGCTTGTGATCGATGGCTACCGCATTCGTGAAATGCTGGGCTTTGGGGGCATGGGTTGTGTCTTCATTGCGGAAGATCCCCACGAAGATCGAAAAGTAGCCATCAAGGTGCTGTCAACCGAACACGCGCTTGATGCCGGGATGCTGGCCAGAATGAAACTGGAAGCAACTGCCGGCAAGCGGCTGAATCATCCCAATATCATTCGAACGTATCACATGGATTCGACCGGGGCGGTCAATTACCTGGTGATGGAATTGTTTCGCGGGATCAGCCTGCATGAGCTCGTTGCTCTCTTCGGCCCGCTCAAGTGGCCGATAGTGTGCGACATTGGGCTGCAGATTGCGCAGGCATTAAAAGCAGCCCATGCGGAACAAATAGTTCATCGCGATATCAAACCGGCCAATCTATTGGTCGATAACGATGGCGCGGCTCGTATTCTTGACTTCGGCCTTGCCATGATGACCGACGTTCCGGATGAAGAATTTTCACTGTCGATGGTGTTTGGCCATGACTGTTTGGGAACACCGGACTATATCGCGCCGGAGCAGAGTGTTGATAGCCGACGTGTTGATGCGCGAGCGGATATTTACAGCTTGGGGGCGACACTGTACGTCGCATTGACTGCTCACGTTCCGTTCCCGGAAAAATCCAACAAGGCAAAGCTGCAAGCGCATCGCGAAAAAACTGCGAAGAATGTGTGCCTGTTAAAACCAGATATCCCCGCCAAAATTGGCGCTGTCGTCGCGAAAATGATGGAGAAAGATCCTGCGAAACGTTATCAGAACGCAGATGAACTGATCGATGCGCTAAGACCGCATGCGACTCGAACGCCGATAGCATTTGACTTTCGCGAACTGGTCACGCTGAGAGCAAAACAAGCGAAGGCGAAGGCGGCACAGGTAGGAAAAAAATCTTCCGGACAGAGATCGTCTATCACGTCTCCTTCCGGCTGGCTGCAGGAAGGCAGTCATCATATTGCTGCTGGCACCGATAGTTTTAATCAGTCGGAGACTCCTGCGCATCGGCAACCGGTTCCTGACCGAATTCGAAAGGAGTCCATTCGAAATGAAGCACCGACCAATACACGACGCAGCGCGTACAAAGGTCCTGCGCCTGTCGGATGGCAACTGCGGATTTTGGGCACTAAACGCTTCGTTTCCATCTATAAAGCACAAGTGTCGATAGGATCGTCACAGGGTGTCGATGTCTATCTGCCAAGTGAGCTTGGCGTCGACAGCCTTCAGTGCCGAATGGAATTCGACGGAAAAAATTGGATGCTGCGTCAGGAATCCAAAACCAAACCGACGTTTGTGAATGGTAACGTTGAGGCCATGTGTACGTTGTCGCACGGATCAAAAATGACGTTTGGTGGCAAAGGTGGCGTCAGACTTATCAACACAAATCAGTCCACTAACGGTCGGACTCGCCTGGTGTTAACGATCGTCGGCGTCGTTGTGCTGCTGGTTGCTGGTGGTGTGATAGTCTGGGCGATGGGATGACTGTAAGGCGAATTGGGGACTGTTCGCGTTCCTTGGTAGCGAAAGTCGTCAGGACTTTCGGCGTCTGTGGGTGCCGAAACTCTTGACGAGTTTCGCTACGAGACCGTTCTTTCCTCACGGAAGCTACACCGGCGACGAGTTGTTCCATGCCAATCGTCGCTCAGAACAGCCTGACTGAGTCGTCCAATCACGTTTGTTCAGAATTTCCAATGCCGCAATTCGATAGGCCTCGGCCATCGTTGGAAAGTTAAAAGTCGCGTTGGCGAATGTATCAACAGACATCTGGCCGATGATCGCCATCTGCCCCAGATGAATAAGTTCGGTGGCTCCATCGCCTGCAATCTGAACGCCCAGAAGTTTATCTCCACGTTCGTCAGTAACGAGCTTCAAGACGCCCAATGTCGATGCCATAATGTGGGCTCGGGCAACCTGATCGAAATTCACCCGAGCAACCATCGGCGTTCCAAATTTCTGAATGGCCTGCTGCTCGGTCAGTCCTACCGTTGCGATTTCCGGAATGGTGTAAATTCCGGCAGGCAATGAACCAAGACCAGCATGCATTCTGCCCGAAAGAGCATGGCACGCGGCTCGTCGCCCTTGTTCCATAGATGCCGAGGCAAGTGCTGGTGGTCCGATTGTGTCTCCAGTGGCATAGATGTGCGGTACGCAGGTCTGGCAGAATTCGTTGACTTCCAGCAGTCCGCGAGGCGATGCTAGCAAGCCAGCCTTATCAATCTGCAAGTTGTCAAGATTCGCAACTCGTCCCAATGCAACGAAGGCTTTGTCAGCCGTCAACACTTCGCCAGTGTTGAGTTTGGCGCGCACGGAACAGATGCCGTCCCATTCAACGGATTCAATTTCACAGTGTCCACGGAACTCACCACCATTGACTTTTAACTGCATCACAAAATAGTCCACCAGTTCGGGATCGAGGAACCCCAGTGGCATCGGTGCCTTGTCCAGCAGCGTGACTTTGACACCCAGTGATGCGAAAGTTGAAGCATATTCGCAAGCAATCACGCCGCCACCCAGAATCAGGATTGAACGTGGCAGGTACGTCATCGAGAGAATGGAATCGCTGTCCAGAATGTTCTCATGATCTACATCGACATTTGGAGGATTGCGAGGCCGTGATCCGGTAGCGATGATAATGTTCGCCGCGTTGACGATGGATTTTTCGCCATTGACTTTGGTGATGGCGATTTCATTTGGCGACTCAAACGTCGCGCGACCGTATGCGCGTTCGACGTTGGATTGTTCGAGAAACCGGCGCGTTGTTTCCTGATGCGCATGGACCACTTCGTTTAGCCGTTTCATCAGGCTGCAGATGCTGAGTTCGGCGTCTCGACTAATCCTGTAAACATCCCCGCTTCGGCGTTGAAATGCGGTCAGCGTCAATGCGGTTTCACGCAGCGTTTTGCTGGGAATTGTGCCGTATTGAACACATGCGCCACCGACCTGCGGTTCCTGTTCGATGATCAACACCCGCGCATCGCGTTGTGCGGCTTCCATTGCCGCATTTTGTCCTGCGGGGCCACTTCCAATGACGACGACGTCAAAGTTATTGCTGGATGAAATCATAGTGTTGAATCTACCCATTCCAGAATCTGGTTGCGGTTCTGTGTGATTTTTGCAAATTGTTCAGGGTACAGACTCAGTGCTTCCAGCATCGGGTGCGGTGCTGTGTCTGATGGTTCTTCGGCGCTTGGATTCAGTGTTTGATCTGCAAGATGGATGGCAAGATTCAATGTTGCCGCTTGCAGCAGGCAGGTAGGTGCGTCCAGTGGCGTGGACTGATGCAAAACCGTTTCCTCAATTCGTTCCGACATGTCCCAGCATTTGATCAATCGCGCTGCCAGAGGGACACGCAGCTCGTCTGCCGCCAGGAGGACTTCACTATCTGTCGCAATCAAGCCGTGCATTTTTCGACGATCCGCCAGTGCTTGAAACAGGACCGGCCGGCCAACATCGTGCAGTAATCCCGCAAGAAATGCCTCTTCAACATTCACTCGCCGACTGCGGGCGATTTCCTGCGAAAACGCGGCCGTCGCCAGAGAGTGACGAAATGACCTACGAACATGGGATTCAAATTCCGGGACATCAAAGACTCGGCATTTGCAGGAAATCAAAACCACAATCTCCCGCACTGCCAATAGCCCCAACCTGGCCACTGCCTGTTGAACGGATGAAACCGTGACACCTGTGTTGTATCGCACGGAATTTGCAATTCGCAGCAAATGGCTGGTGAGTGACTGGTCGCGTTTGATCAACGGCACGATGTCACTGATATTGCAATCCACTTCGCTGGTCAGCGTTAATAGCTGCGCAGCAACTTCTGGCAGCATTGGAAGATCGCAGTTCTCTCCACCCTGCATCGCCAGAAGCGCTTCACCAATTGTTTCTGATTTAACAGCCGGTTTTTGTGTTAGTGTCACACTCATGTATCGCGTCCCGGTTATGCCTCGACAGATCACGGATGGCCTATCGAGGAGCATGACCGGAAGTTGCGGCAATTCGCGATCCTGCATGAACAAACGCCACAAATGCATCCAGACTGTGACGATTGTTCTCAAGACGCTGAAAAGCAGAGGGACATTCACGTTTCTCCCAACGTCGCCTTGAGTTTCTCCAGTTCTTTACAAAGCTGGTCTTGGCGTTCACGAATTTCAAATTCTCGGGCCAGCTCGGCGGCATCCGGGTCTTTGCCGTCAAGACGGTCCCATGCCTCCGACAACGCTTCTTCTCTGTCGACTTTTTCCTCCATGCGTTGAAACTGAGCGAAAGCCGACTGGCTGTGAGTTCGATCCATCGCAGTATGAATTTTCTGTGTCGATGTCGCTCGTGCCATGCGGGCAGTCAGCAACGTCTTTTTCTGTTTGGCCTGACGAATTTTGTCTTCCAGGTCACGAACGGCATCCTGCAACTTTTGAACTTCGTGCTTCTGCTTGGCGTGTTCAGATTCGTACCGATCGGCTCGCTGCGTCGCTGAAAGCTTTTGTTCAAGTGCTGATTTTGCGGCGGTTTCGTCGTTGCGTTTCATAGCCGTCGTCGCCCGATCCATCCATGTGGCTGCTTCCGTTCGTTCTCGTTCGCAACGTTTACGCATCTGAATTTCATCGGCAACAGCATGAGCGACACTGGTGCGGACGCGGTCGAGTTCTTCTTCCATGTCAATGATGAGCTGATGCAGCATCCGTTCAGGATCTTCGACTTTCTCTTTAATCGCTGTCAGGCTTGAACGCATAAGGAAACTGAATTGGGTAAGCCATGTCATGTGAGTGGTCCTTTTAGAAGAAAACAGATTTTGAAATTTGAAACTTGAAATGAAACCTAATTCCATGTTGCGAATTCAGCGGTGATCAATCGAATGCGTTTCAGCAGGTCTTCGCGATGCTGTTCACAGTAGGCGGCAAGTGCGATCACGGCGGCTCCGAGACTCAGGCCGCAGACCCACAACAACGCTGGGTGATCGATCGTTGATCGTACGATCATCCCGATAAGGTCCGCACAGAGAAATGCGGAACCTGTATACATCAGAGACTTCAAGTGCATTCCGATGGCTATCAGGACAACGACAACCGAAAGCACCATCAACGTTATCAAGTGCAGCCAGCTATCGCCCATGATTTCGAAGGTGGGCGAAACCAGGATGGTGAGTGCTCCGATGTAACGCAGCAGATTGTGTGATCCTTTCGGAAGTTCCTGGTTCATCAGTTCCACCAGTCCCAGAATGCTGAGTCCCATGGGAACCATGTAGAACTGTGCGTCAGTCAGATGCAGCGTTCTCCACAGCAGCATCAGCGACACATTTAGTATGCCGCCAGCGAGCAAAATGAAACGGCGATTCTTCGTCACCAGACCGTGATTAAAGTAGAGTGCGGCTGAACACAACAGGGCCAGCGAATTCGCTCCTCGCCAAATCACGGCGGTTCCGGAGACTTCGCGAAGCACGCCCATGCAGACGACCACCATGGGCAGGACCAAACCAACCGTATGGAACGGCCGCACCAAAACCTGGACCGATTCCCGATCCTTAATGAGACGACAAACAACCAGCAGACTCACAGAAACTCCGAGCATCACAAACTGACTGATGCCCGCACCGAATTCGATTAGGTGATGCGTGAACATCCACAACACTGCTATGCCTAGCAACGTCATGCTGGACCAAACACGATCTTCATGTTTGCGACGCAAGGCTTCTGCAAGTTCAGCGGCAGCAAACGTGCCGACCCCGAACAGCAGCAACATGGCTGTAGGAAACTCAACATTTTGTTCAAAGAAGGACAATGCAATCGTCCCGGCTCCAACGATACGGAGCAGCACTGTCCACGCGGGTGTCATAATTTTGTCGAAGCGATCACCACTGCGGTCAAAGAACAGAAGACTCATTCCGATCAGCGGCAGCAGTACTGCAGCAACGGTGGTCAGATCGTGAGTGTGGAAAAAACCCGCTAAAGCGAATCCGGAAAAGCCCGTGAGCCCGATCGCCACCAGCATAAGATTGATGTTTGCCGCAATCGCCAGCCACGTGCGACGCGAAGGCGTGAAGGACTTATGATCCAGCAGCAGAACACCAGTTAAGGCGATTACTGATGCCACTCGTAGCGGCCAACTCACAATCATCAAAGATCCCAGGACGATTGCTGCAAGCCATAGATCGGCACTCTGACAGACAAGCTGAGGTAGTCGAGTGTCGCGGTTTCGAAATACCAGAACCATCGAAGTTGCCGCGACTGACCAGATTAACGGAAGCACGGCGTAGCCAATAGATCCGGGGGCAGCAGTCGTCGCGATGGCTGTCACCCAGACTGGAAACAGAACCGAGGCGATGACGGTGGCAAGGGAACTCTTCAATCCGCAAGCGGCCGCAATCACCCACAGCACAAGCACAGAAGTGGCAACCGGCAGCATCAGACCATTAAGCGAGGCGTTGGCGATTAACAGTTGCGGAACGTGAAACCCAACGGCCAGAATCGTGAGCAGGACCAGACTCAGATCACACAGAGGCACCACAAAGGCGTGCGCCCACGAATTCCGACCGTCGTATTCGTTAGACTGAATTGATGACGTAATTTGACCTTTGAGATCAAGTCCCAATTGTCGACGCACGGCGTCCCACGAAAATGTCTCACCAGTGTTGGCAGTCAATCGTACCAGCATGTACCCGCTAGCAGTTACGACAGCCGTCGAAATCGTTGCGTAGGAGATGAGAGACTGAATTGGAATGTTGAGTCCCGCGATGTACGAAGCTCCGCCGATTGCCAAAAGTCCTGAAACACACAGCCCGCTCAAATAGTGGCGAGTTCGCAGTGTGTGCAGAACGAAGACGGTTAACAGCAAAACAAACTGCACAATGTGAATCGGCGACCATTCCGCTCCAAAGTGAAACAAGCTGATTGCCGTCCATGCCACGCTCAATAAGACAGCCAGACCGAAACCAGTGTGCTGACAAATCGCATGTGGCGATTCGTCGAAGCGCTGAAACAGCAGGTGTCGTCCCGGTGGCAACGGAATAGTGTTCAGAATCTTGTCCGGAATCCGCGTCGCCACCAGACTCAACGCCAATGCCGCCACCACGGTGAGTGCCAGTTCAGGCTGAAGCTGCTCAGCCGCACCGCGATATGCATTCAGAAACGGTACGGCGGAAGAAGCAGCAAAAATGAGTGAGAGCAGCGTCGCAGCGACATAGCGTCTGTCTGCAAACATCGTCGCATACATAAGATATAATGCGACATTGACGCAAGAAACCATGAAGAATGCCTTCAGGTTTGTGAATGCCAACGCGAACAGGATCGAAGAACCCATCAGAACAAAGTGCCGCATCGGACGACTCATGTCGAGAACGTTTTTGCGACGCAGCAAACTACTGGTGAAGCTCAAGCCGACCAGTAACGGCAGATAGGTCAGTCCATAGAATGCGATTGGCAAGCGATGTTCGCCGATGGCACCAGCGGCGGAATCACGCACCGAAAGTGCCAACTCACGAAAGAACGCTGGAGTAAACTGATACGCGATCGTCATAAAGATCATCGACATCCAGACGAATCCGGAATGTCGCGTATCTCTGGCGGCAAGTGCCATCAGAACCGCCGCCACAATTGCCGTCGGCACGACTGGCCGAACATCCGGGAAGCCAACTCCAGCGACGACAACTGATACGATGGTCAGCGCGAACCCGAAGAACAGCGGCGCTGCGATGTGCCACGGCAGCGGTCGAATGATGTTTCCAGTTCGTTGTCTGAATACGTCAGCAATCGTTCGAGTTGTAAACAGGATCGTGGCAGCCAGCATTACGCATCCAAGGCCGAGCCATGCCATAGGAATTGCAGCCAACGTCTTTAACCAAACCAGCGAAAGGAATTGCATTCCAAGGATTGCGATCGGAAGAAAACCAAACACCCGTGGCCACTGTTTTTCTTCCGCCATCCAGAACATGTAACGATTGATTTTTATGATCCCAACCGTCATCACGGCCCATAATGCTGCGAGCAGCAAAGCTGCTGGGATCGGATGTGTGACGTTGGGCAATGCACCAGCGACGCAGAGCAGCATGTAGCTGCCAACAAATGATGTCTGTCGTCCTCGAAGCAGGAAATCAAAAATCCGCGTGCTGGAAAACCATAAGAACGCCGTCGCCGGAATCATCAATCCCAGCACTTCGATCACGGCAAGGGCGTTCTGAGTCGCCGTGGTTGACGACAACCAGTTCAAGGCCAGAAACATGACTGGCAGCAGGAACAGAGTTAACATGTGAAGCACTTGGGCTGTCGCTCGCAGTCCCAGCCTTCGTCGGCCGATTTCCGCGAATCCAAAGGTTGCCGCGGTATAACCAAGGATCGTCAGAAATTTGAAGCTGGGGTGCCATGCGTCAAATCGCTGGTTCACCAACATCAACGACGATCCAAACACGATCGCTGCTCCAATCACCAACATCCATTTGATGTTGCGTTCCTGAAAGAACGCACTGATGAACCGTTCAAGGGCCGAACGATCATCGATCGTCGTACCTGCAACAACAGGCACTGAGGTTGCTGAGTTTTGTGGCGGAAGAAAATACTCGTCGCCGACTTCTTCAGGAAAATACGAACTGGGAATCGACATGATTGGGCTCCTTTGTCTGCGGGTGAATCTGAGTCACCAAAGAGCCATATCAATTCGCGTGCCGCACGATTCTGAAAAATTTCAAATTGATGCAAGTTCAATTTGATAAACAGTTTGCGACTATCCAGTAATGTCTCAAATTGCAGTCGCGACTTCCCAATGCAGTCAATTGACTGCATGTAAAACGCAGTGCATGAACTGCTACTGCAACTTCCACCAACCGATAAAACTGACGCATCGGGTTACGATGAAAGCGACAGCCCGCCAGTGGGTGCAATCGATACAACCGGGAGAAACTGCTCCTAAGGGAACCGAAGATCGGGATTTGGACCATCAAATCGGCAAAAAATGCTTCCAAAGTCCTTGCCTTTCGGCAATTATTGCAACTGAAGACCGTCAAGCGTCGAAAAGTGAGATAAGTTTGGCATCTCAAAGACGCAAAGTCTCTGGAGGCCCTTTGGAAGCTCATTCTGTGGACCGCTGATCCTTGTTGGGTCAGCATTGAATCATCAGGTCACACAGCAATCATTCAAGACGATAGATTGACCAGGGACCGGACATGTTAGTACTCAGCCGCAAGAAAGACGAGAAAATCGTTATTGGCGATTCGATCACTCTTATGGTGATTGAAATCCGTGGCGACAAAGTTCGCCTTGGCATCGAAGCTCCACGTGATGTGACCGTACATCGCGAAGAAGTTTATGAAGCCATTAAACGCGAAAACGCACTAGAACAAAAGCCGGAATAGACATGCGACGTTGACGGCGATTACTTCGTCAACAGTGTGTTCATTGCGGCGACTGATTGGTCTGTACTGATGAATTCTCAGCGCCGTCGCCACAGCCCGCGATAGATTGGCAGACCCAGCTTTCGTTTCTTTCGTTCGAAGCTGGTGTGGTAGTCCATATCCCCATTGGCTTCCCGTTCTGCTGGTGTTTGGCATCTTGTAAATTCGGGGTGATGATCCATCAGGCCCTGCGCCATTTCAAAATAATCTGCCACGTCAGTCCAGTGATGGACGAAACCACCGGGCCGCAGGATTCTTGCGAGCATGCCCATGAATTCATCGTTGAACAGACGACGTTTCTGATGTCGTTTTTTCCACCATGGATCAGGGAAGTACACATGTGCGGCTTCGACTGATCCCGGCGCAATCAGTTCCGTCAACAGAACACGGCAATCGCCACCAATGACGCGAGCGTTGGGCAAGTTCTGTTTCATCAGTCGCGTTGCCGTGCGCCGGCCTTCGCGGAAATCGATTTCCAAGCCAAGGAAGTTCGTCTGTGGCGTCGCGACCGCTGCAGTGAACAGAAACAAGCCGCGACCACATCCGATATCCAGCTCAACAGGATTATCGTTCTCGAAGAATTCCGGCCAGTTGAGCGATGTTTCAACATCAGCGATCGTCTGAAACCAGGGTTTCAGAGGCTTGATTGGGGCAGTTTGCATGAGGACAGCCTTCGTTACCTGCATCAGCTTTTGTTGACAGTATCAGCCTTTGTTAACAGTCACGCCAAGCATCTGACCCTCGAACATTAATTCTCCATTCACCCAGCCCTGAAAATTGAATTGTGCCAATCGTCGTGCCATGATGCGGGTCACTTTGGCCATGAGGTCCAGGCGGGAACCAGGATGAATCGGCTTACGGAAGCGAACAGCATCCATGCCGCCAAAGCCAAGGTAGTCGCCGCCGATCAGATCGTATTTGCGGGCATAGAATCCGCCTAACTGAGCGGCCGCTTCGCACTGCACAACGCCTGGCATGAGCGGAAAGCCCGGCATATGTCCGCGAACCCAGAATTCGTCGTCGGTCAACTGTTTGTAGCCGACGATGAGATTCTGCGATTGATCCACATGAATTATGGCGGAAAGTTGCTCCATTTCGAACCGCTGCGGGTTCACTTCCCGAATCTGTTCAAGGCCATACAGGGGTTTACTGAAGTCCAGAGACTTCAAATCACAGATCGGTTCTGAGGCCATCGACGATTTTCACTCCACGACGAACGACAATGCCGAACGTCTTTTTCAAAGAACTGCGTTGGGCTGCAAGGTGTTGTTGTTTTTCAAACGTTTGACGGTCAATGGACCGATTTTTGCAGATTGCAATGCTATTAGACAACTCTCGCAAGGCTACAAGCGGCCCAGACTTCAGATTTTTTGAGTTCGAGGCATTATTTTATTCGAACGTGGTGCGATCGGTTCCCTTTCTGCCATAAATATCAAATTTTGACGAGGAGCGATGAATTCTGACTTACAAGCCCATCGACAAAACTCGCTGGATTATGTAAAAACCGCGCCACGCAATAGATGACGCTCGGAGAGATGGCAGAGCGGCCGATTGTGCAACACTGGAAATGTTGTGTCCGGGCAACCGGACCGGGGGTTCGAATCCCCCTCTCTCCGCTTATTTCGGCAAACACAAAGCCCGGTGAAACTTGCAGACGCAAACGTCAGCGAGTTCCATCGGGCTTTATTTTATCCCCAACACAAGCATCTTCGTGAGAGCCCTATGTCATCATCACGTTTTCGCGCTCCCGCCATCATTGCGACGATATTACTGTTGTCGATTTGCGGTTTCAAACCGTCCGTCCTGGCTGATGATGCTCAAAGTGCGTCGGCCGTTCAATCGCTGGCCAACTGGCTAAGTCAGCATCCGCTGAATGAAGAGAATTTGCAATCCATCGCGGAACAATCTTTCGCGGCAACATCACTTTCGAAGACTGATGCACAGAAAACTGAAGAGTTGCTCTGGAACGCTCGTCTGAATGCGTTGAAAGAAAGCCGCAAAGCCGAGTTTGATGCGAGGAAGCTGACAATTGGCGATCTTGAGATGCCGTTTTGGTATCAGGTCTTCGGCGATCGTCCGGAATCTGGCCGCAGCCTGTTCATTTCGATGCACGGTGGCGGTGGTGCCCCAGCGGCGGTGAATGATCAGCAATACGAAAACCAGAAACAACTCTATCAACCGGCAGAAGGCATTTACCTGGTTCCGCGTGCCGCGACAAACACATGGGACTTGTGGCATCAGTCGCACATTGACGAGTTCTTTGATCGCCTGATTACGGACATGATTCTTTTCGAAGACGTAAATCCTGACAGAGTTTTCATCCTGGGTTATTCGGCTGGCGGCGACGGAGTCTATCAGTTGGCACCTCGTATGGCTGATCGTCTGGCCGCTGCTTCGATGATGGCCGGACATCCCAATGAAGCTCTCCCCGATGGCCTGCGAAACATTGGCTTCACAATACATATGGGAGCAAACGATGCAGCCTACAATCGAAACACCAAGGCCGAAGAATGGCACGACAAACTCGCCGCGTTAAAGGAAAGCGACAAAGACGCTTACGTTCACGAAGTGACATTGCATCCCGGTCGAGGTCACTGGATGAATCTGGAAGATGCCGTTGCCGTTCCGTGGATGGCTCGGTTCACTCGCAATGTCTGGCCACAAAAAGTCGTCTGGGTACAGGATGACGTGATCCACAGCCGGTTCTATTGGATAGCTTCGGCGGCGGACGAGTCGAAAGCCGGCGACAGGATTGTGGCAACGCTCAAGGGTAATACGGTCGTCTTCGAACACTCCGATGCGAAGAAGGTAACGCTGCTGCTAAGCGACCGGCTTCTGAATCTTGACGAAGTCGTCACGGTTGAATCGCCAACTCACCAATCGTCTCAACATCGAGCGGTCCGAACCATCATGGCTCAAGCAAAGTCGCTTTCCAACCGCTTCGACCGCCCTTCCATGTATTCTGCCACGTTCGACGTCAGCTTTTCGGAATAGCAGTGCCGCAGGCGTTAAGAAACAACGCCCCGCTGGCGCGGCAGGATTCACCGTCCCGGCGAGCGGGATGCGTCAGCTTCCCGGTACGCTGCACGCGCTACTCCGTACCAGGATCGCTGAAGCACCGGCCAGTTGACCCTGGCCGCTCGCCATGGCTGAGCGTCGGTCGATTAAGCCAGTGAGCTGCTAAGGAGCCAGCCACGTAGACAAGGATTGTTGACGACTTGATTATGGGATCCCAAGATGCACGTAGACGCTTCAGGAACTATCAATAGCATGGAAGGCAGTAAATAGCCATGAATGATCGACGAACCTGGCACTGCGATGGAGCCTGAAAGGCTCGGGCATATCAGCTTGGGGCAAGAGAATCCGCGAATGCGGATGAACGCCGCCCCAAGTTGACGTTCCGTCTGAACACGAACCCTGACAGGGTTCCGCAATAGTGGGTCTGCGTTGCCCTTTCAGGGCAAAATGCGTTGGTGCCCCTGAAACCTGGGGCGTTGCCCCAGGCTGACTTGCCAAGGCCCGTTGGGCCGAATCGCAGTGCTTGAACGCCACACGCACGGATCGACCCGCCCGGAGTCCGCAATTTCTATGTCGCGCACTTCATTTCGCGCAGAACCCATTTTTCTGCCATGAATGCCTTTCCTTCTGACGCTCTCACACAAGCGATTCAGATCGTTGGCTTTGTATCCACGGGTCTCAGTTAAGCCGCCTTTTTCTTTCCCTTGCCTTTTGCCTTTGGTTTCTCAGCGGCACCGTCGTTCTTCGTAGGCATCGGAGCCTTCACTTCGGCTCGCCAGGCGACAAGGCGTTCGTGGAGTTTCGTGGCCTTCTCAGGCATCTGCGTCGCCAGGTTCTTAGTTTCGCCGATGTCGTCGCCGAGGTTGTAAAGTTCCAACCGGCCGTCTTCCAGAAACTCCATCAGCTTCCAGTCGCCGACTTGAATGAGGCTCACCGGCGTTGTGCGCCAGAGTCCGGGACCTGATCCGAGATAACCTGGGAAGTGCTGGAAAATGGCATCCCGTTTCAATTTGGCCGCAGGATCTCGGAACAGCACCGCAAGACTCTCGCCGTCGAGCACCTGTCGCGGCTTGGGTGCGCTGGTGAGTTCAAGGAACGTCGGGAAAATGTCGACATGAATCGTCGGAACGTTGCTTGACGATCCCGGTGTTGTCACGCCAGGCCAACGGACGATGAATGGATCTCGCGTGCCGCCTTCGTAGAGGCTTCCTTTGCCGCTGCGCAGCGGAGCGTTGTCGGTGATGCCACCGCCATCTTCGACTTTCGCTTTGCCTTTCTTGCCTTTGCCTTCCATTCCCAAATCGCGTTGCAGACCATCAGGCCGGTTGTAGCCGCCAACTCCGCCGTTGTCGCTGGTGAATATCAGCACCGTGTTGTCGGCCAGTTTCAATTCATCGAGTGTCTTCATCACGCGGCCTACGCTTTCATCCACCGAAGCGATCATCGCGGCATACGTCGCACTATTGTGTCCTCCGACTCCAGGCTTGGGTTGAAACTTCGCAATCAGATCGGCTTTTGCATCATGCGGTGAATGCACTCCAAAGTGCGGCAGGTAAAGAAAGAACGGCTCATCCTTGTGGCGCGTGATGAAGTCCACTGCCTTGTCGGTAAGGAAGTCGGCGAGATACTGTCCATCGGGATAATCGGTCTTTGGTTCGGTGGCAAAGTTAAAGTGCTTGCCCGCGCTGACAATGGCCTCATCAAAGCCACGTTTGCCAGGAAAATAGTCTCCCCGCTCACCAATGTGCCACTTGCCAAACATGCCTGTCCCGTAACCGGCCGCTTTGAGTTGCTTCGCGATGATGTCTCGATCAAGCGGCAGATTTGTGACGTTGTCCACTGGCCGGAGCGGGCGCATGCTCCAGTCGAAACGATCTGTCCCGCCGACGGTGTAAACTCCGGTCCGAGCACCATATTGCCCGCTCATTAACGCGGCCCGCGTCGGCGTGCAATTCTGACAATGATGATGATTCAGGAGTTTCATTCCCTGCGTCGCAAGCCGGTCGATGTTCGGCGTCTCGTAATACTTGCTGCCAAAACATGCGACATCCGTGTAACCAAGATCGTCGGCCATGATGAAGACGATGTTCGGCTTCGAAGTCGGCTCGGTTGCAGCAGCGTCCAACACGGGAAACAAAGACGTCAGCAAAGCGACGAAAAGCAAGGGCGATTGTTTCACTTCAGATCAATCCTTGAGCTGGCGGAAGACTCACAGAGCGTTTCGGTAGAGTTCGATAAATGATGCGACGTCCATCGGGCGAGGATTAAAGGTTCCGGTCCATTGCTGAGCTGCTTCGGCTGCCAGCGTCTCGATAACAGCATCATCTGCTTCCGCATCGATCGCCTGCGACACCGAGACTGGCAAATCAGCCTGTCGCAGAAATTCTGTGAAGCCATCGGCAAGTTGAAACAGAGCGTTTTCGACGCTGGTTTCAGAATCGTCCCATTTTGCTGCGATGACCAGGTCACGATAGAGTTCAGCCGACACATCGGCATTCCAGCGAATGACGTGAGGCAACATCAGGCCAACGGCAACGCCGTGTGTTGTCCCATATTGAGCGGTCAGCGGGTTGGCCGCAGCGTGAGCAGCGCCGAGCATGCTGTTTTCGATGGCGGCACCCGCCAGGAACGCGCCCAATTGCATCCGTCCGCGCGCGTCCAGATTTTCAGGTTCTCGAAGAATAATCGGAAACGCCGACGACAAAAGTTCCCATGCCTGTCGAGCGAACATTTGCGAAATCGGATTTCGTTTGGTTGTCACGTAGCTTTCGATGGCGTGCGTCATCGCATCGATGCCAGTAGCTGCGGCAACAGATGCAGGCATCGTGACGGTGAGTTCGGGATCCAAAATGGCGATGCGGCAGGCAGCTTTGGGGTCGCCGCACGCCATCTTCATGTGCGTCTCGGCGTCCGCGATGACCGCGAACGATTGCGCTTCGCTGCCAGTTCCTGATGTTGTTGGGACGGCGATCATGGGCAGCATCGCCAATTTCGCTTTGCCGACGCCTTTATAGTCGTGAATCCGGCCACCGTTTGTCAGCACAAAGTTTGCACCCTTTGCGCAGTCGATGCTGCTGCCGCCGCCAAGACCGACGATCAGGCCAATCTCATTGGATCTGGCAAATTCAACACAACGGTCCACATCTTCGCTCGTGGGGTTCTCTCGCACTTGGTCAAAAACAGCGACCTCAAGTCCCTCCGCGCGGAGAATCGTTTCGGCCTTGGCACTGTAACCGGATTCACGCAGACCTGCATCCGTCACCAGGAGGATTCGCTGACCGTCCAATTCTCTGGCCAGTCTGCCTAACTCGCCAAACGTGCCACATCCATAAACGACTCGAGTCCGCTGATGGAAATCGAAACTGGCAACGGACGTCGGTTGGCCGACGGAACTCGCATGAGTTGTCTGAAGAGAAGATGTCATGGAATGCCAAACTGCTGGGCGAGGATTTAAGGTGGGCTCAGACGATTCTGGTGGGCTCAAATAGAAGTGGGTTTTGAATGCTAAGAATAGTCTTCCTGACGCCGGACAACAACGAGTAAGCCAAATTTGTCGTCAATTGAAACGGCGTGTCAAAACGGCAGTCTTTCGGAGCGACTTCATTCCGCCCCGATTTTGAATTGCTGCCTAAATATGTCTGTAAATCGTTTGTGGTAAACAACTTATGTATTGAATTTAACTCATGGCACGTAATTCGCTTTCTGCCAGACGCAACGGTTTGTTTTCTGCAAATCTGGCCGCTTGAGGTCCACCTGGAGACAGTGAGGACCTTTTGGGCTCTGTAAATTTCCAATTATCGAAGTGCGATTGACAGGTCAGGAGAAAGTCATGGCGAAGAAGGCTGCCGCAAGCGGTACGCGAATTGTACCTTTGGGAGATCGCGTAGTGCTGAAGCGAGCCGAAGCTGAAGCGAAAACCGCTGGGGGAATTTTGCTCCCGGATTCAGCTCAAGGCAAGCCACAACGTGGCGAAGTTGTTGCTATTGGCGATGGCTATGTCAACGACAAGGGCGAAAAGGTTGCATTGACCGTTAAAGAGGGTGACCGAGTGATTTTCAGCTCGTACGCTGGCGACGAAATCACTGTCGGAGATCAGACCTACCTCCTGATGCGTGAAAGCGACATTCTGGCGACCGTGTAGTCTCATGGCCGCCGAATTTGAAAAAAATTCGGGCCGCGTCTGGATTCTTAGGAATTCAGTGACTACGCATTTTCGAGATCTCGAATCTCAGATTTCAAAATCTTAAATAGAATTCACCGGAGAAATACGACATGGCAAAGATGATTGCCTTTGATCAGGAAGCTCAGGAAGCCATGCGTCGAGGCGTCTCGAAGCTGGCACGCGCTGTCAAAGTTACACTGGGGCCACGCGGTCGCAACGTGATTATTGAGAAAAGCTTTGGCTCACCGACCGTAACTAAGGACGGTGTGACCGTTGCACGTGAAATCGAACTTCCAAACAAGTTCGAAGACATGGGTGCTCGCATGGTTCGCGAAGTTGCCAGCAAGACCAGCGATGTTGCTGGTGACGGCACCACCACAGCGACCGTGATGGCAGAAGCCATCTACAACGAAGGCTTGAAAGCCGTTGTGGCTGGAGTCAGCCCGCTCGACATGAAGCGCGGCATGGAGAAGGCCGTGAACGACATCATTGAGCAGCTTCGCGGTATGGCTCAGGATTGCCGATCCAAGAAGTCTATCGCTCAGGTGGGCACAGTTGCTGCCAACGGGGATGCGGAAATTGGTCAGATCCTTGCAGACGCTATGGAGCAAGTCGGCAAAGACGGCGTGATCACTGTTGAAGAAGGCAAGAGCCTTGAAACCAGCTTCGAAGTTGTCGAAGGTCTGCAGTTCGACCGCGGTTACCTTTCTCCTTACTTCGTAACTGATTCAGAAAGCATGGAATGCGTTCTTGAAGACGCCTACGTGCTGATTCATGAAAAGAAGATCTCAAGTATTAAGGACTTGGTTCCTGTGCTGGAGAAGGTCGTGAATTCCGGCAAACCGCTGGTCATCATTGCTGAAGATCTCGAAGGCGAAGCATTGGCGACTTTGGTCATCAACAAGCTGCGTGGTACTTTCAAGATTGCGGCTGTCAAGGCACCGGGCTACGGCGATCGCCGCAAGGCCATGTTGCAGGACATCGCCATCATGGTTGGTGGGACTGCAATTTTTGATGACTTGGGTGTTAAACTGGACAGCATTGAATTGGCTGACCTTGGTACGGCTCGCAAGATCGTCATCGACAAAGACAACACCACAGTTGTCGAAGGTGGCGGCAAGAAGGGCGACATTCAGGCTCGCATCGAACAGATTCGACGCGAACTTGCCAACAGCACCAGCGATTACGACAGCGAAAAGCTGGAAGAACGCATCGCGAAGCTGGCTGGTGGTGTTGCTCAGATCAATGTGGGTGCAGCAACTGAAAGCGAAATGAAAGAGAAGAAGGCTCGCGTCGAGGACGCACTTCACGCAACTCGTGCCGCTGTTGAAGAGGGCATCCTTGCCGGCGGTGGCGTTGCAATACTGCGAGCGTCTATGGCTGTAAAGCCGGGTAAGCTGACTCACGACGAAAAGGTCGGATACGACATCATCGTCCGCGCTTGCCGTGCTCCGCTGACTCAGATCGCTGACAACGCTGGCGTTGACGGCGGCGTTATTTGCGAAAAGGTTTCGGCTGGCGAAGGTAACTTTGGTTACAACGCTGCGACTGATAAGTACGAAGACATGGTGAAGGCCGGTGTGATCGACCCAACCAAGGTGACTCGTACTGCTCTGCAGAACGCAGCCAGCGTTTCAATACTTTTGCTCACCAGCGACGCATTGATCGCTGAAAAGCCAAAAGACGACAAGAAGGGTCACGCTGGACACGGCGACGAAGACCTGTACTAAACAAGAAAAGATAACCGGCTGCCGTTTTCGGCATCCGATTCATCAAGTTCTAAAAAATAAACCCCGGCATCTGATGGATGCCGGGGTTTTATTTTATTCAGGCAAGAAAATTACAGGGAAGAAAATTAGTCGCCGATGAAATCGCTGATCTTCGATTTCTTCAGATGTTGCCTTCGAGTTTTTCAACGATTTCATTCAGTGCGTCACGCATCTTTTCGCGGACTGACTCTGGCTGTTGATCGATGGCGTTCAACAATTTTGGCGTCAGTGCCTTGTTGAGTTTATCCATCATTGATGATGCGCGTTTCCAGAATTGTTCGGGTGTCAATTCCTGGCGCTCACTGGATGTTCCGGGCTCGGCGTCGCGAACCTTTGGGGCAGGAGCAGCCGCATCGGCTCGGAACGGAGCGTAACTTTCGCCTGTATCTCGTGCGGCCATGTCCATCGTTGCCGTCGCGCTCCGATCACCAGCGGGCATTCCTGCTCGGTCGCCCATGCCGCTTGGAGTAAACTGCGACGGATCGACAACTCGAGACAATGGCACACTTGATGTATCAAATCCCAGCGGTGCCGCCCACTCAGAATAACCATCGGAAGATTCGGCAAACAGATCTTCGCCGCGCTGAGCCCTTCGCCATGCTCGCATTTCCGCAACGGTTGCATCGGAATCCTGAGCCCAGTTCAGGCAGTCTTCCGCGTCATCCCAATTCAAAGCAACGTAGAAGAATGACCATTTAAGCGACGGGAATTTCTCGTTGGTATTTCCAAACGCTTCCCAAACCCGTCGCCGCTGAAAGATCTGGTCACCGCTAAGGCCAACCATTTGACCAAATTCAGCATCAGTACGGCCGCGAGCATAACGCTGCGTCCAGTTGGAGGCACATTCACCCACGACCCAGTTGCACTGACTGACTGCTTCGCGAGCCTTGGAAATCAGCAGTTCCTCTGTTTCTTTCACGAATCTGGATCCTTTTGAAGTTAGTGTACCACTGAAATTTGTACGCCACAACAATCTGGCGAACCTGCCATCCTACGCGCAGAAATTCCCGTGTGCTACTGTTGAGCCTCCGAACCATTCGAAATCCCGAATGTCCTTAGATTCGCCGGATTCTCCTTCGTAAACAGCAGACTTGAAACCGGATATTTCTGCCACCTTTCAAGGTCTGAATTCCAGGTTCTGGATTTGCCGCCTAAATTCGAAGGGATTTCACTGCAGCAGGGTAGACCTTCGGCCGATACATTCGGTATAAAACTTGAACGCGTTGCGAGCGGCAAAGTCTGCTCAAATTGCCTATTCAGGAAAATTTGAGTAGCTCAAGAGTTTGGGGGGATAGCCAAGTGGCTAAGGCAACGGATTGCAAATCCGTCACGCGTGGGTTCGACTCCCACTCTCCCCTTTCCATAAAACCCGGTTGCGCCAGTTTGGCCAACCGGGTTTTTTTATTTGACAAAGATCAACAGTCCTGGCCTTATGGAAAGAGTACGTGTCGATTGGAACTGAATCTGAGCACCGCTTTGCCGCAATGCGGCGAAATAAATGCTTTGGTTCGAGAACAGATGCGATCCACGTTTGAACCAAATGCATCAGCGTGCTATTCTTCGCCCCTTCCAAATCGGGACTTATTTTGAATTTTGGAGATTACTGGCTCATGGGAACGAAGAAGACGGGTAAGGGTCGGCGAAAAGTTGGTCGCAAGAAGCGCCGCATGCGCGCCAAGATTCGGCACCGCAAGGGATAACCAACAAACGCGGCTTCATGGTTTGATTGCGCAGCTTGTCGGTAAAATTCCGATTATGCTATTTCTTAGATGCTGAAGTTTGCGGATTCCGGTGAGCTTGACAACGCACGTGATAAGTTGAATCCTAGTGTTGATTGCCGTGTTGTGTTTTTGCAACACGGCGATTCCCGGCTTCCACTTGAGGATTCCTTATGCCTCGTATTCACTTGCTTTGTCGTATGCTCTGCAGCTTACTGGCTGCCGTTCTAATAACTTCGCAGGCTTTAGCTGTCGATGATGCGGCTAAATCGTCGCGTCCGACTGGCGCGGAGCAACTACTTGGCGCGGAGCAAGTACTTGGCGCGATTGAGCGGGCAGCTTTGCAAAAGCAGATGGCCGATAAAGAGCTGATCTTAGGGCAAGGCGCTGCCGCTGTTGCAACGCAGCGTGTTCAGGAAATCCAAAAGGAACTTGACGAAGCGCAAAAGCGAGCGGCGGTTGAAACACAGCAAGTGCTGGTGCTGCAGCAGACCGCGGCAACGCTGGATAAACAACTGTCCGAAATGAAGGCGTCTCTTCCATTGCAAGAGGCCGCCGATCAGCTGATGTTGATTGCTGAAAAATTTTCAACGCGTCTCAATGGCATGATGTCGGCTCAGGCTCAATTACAAAATCAGCTCGCGTCGCTACGAAAATCTTCCGTCGAATGGCGAAGCAAATCTTCCGACGCCGAACAGAAGATCGCCTCCATCGTGGCTCAGCGTCCGGAGCTGGAGAAAAAATTAAACGAAACCAAGGCTGCGGTGGATGCTGCTGAAGTCACAGTCAACGCTGCTCAGATTGCTCTGACAACGGCCCAGACAAACGTGGATGGCATGACTCCGCTGTTGACGGCGCAGGAAGAACAACTGAAGACCACTTCGGTTTCAGTGGCGTCTCTCAATACATCAGTGGCATCATTGGACAACTCTCTGGCGACGTTACGTGAAGCCGCAAAGCTCACAGGCAACGATGCATCATTAGCGATTCAGGGGCTGGAAAAAGCAATTGCCAACTTTGCGCCACTCAAGAAAAATACAGATGCGTTGATGGCTCAAGTGACCGCTCGGCGTGATGATCTGGTGGCTAAGATTGCCGTTGCGAAAATAGAACTGGAAAGCAAAACAGCGGAGCACAAAACTGCCGTTGCTGCTGCGGAACCAATGCGGGCGGCATGGAAATCGGCCAGCGATGCCTTGGTGGCTGCGAATCAACAAGAGTCTGACCTTAAGATTGTCAAAGGTGAAGGCGAGCGCTGGCAGAAGGCGCTGAATGCTCAACTGACGGGGTTAGAGCCATCGCTGCAGAAACTGCGGGCTGAGACGCAGATTGTTTCCAGCGAATCACTTGTTGCCAGTCAGCAGGCTGAGTCTGCGTTAGAACCTTTGGGACGTTTTGTTTCGTTCTCACGCGATGTTGCCCCTATCCTGGCTCAGCGTTGCGTGGCGTGCCATAACACTCGCAGTCCTGGTGGAAGACTCAATCTTGATTCATTCGCAGCGCTGTTAAAGGGCGGAGAATCAGGCGAAGCTGTGTCTGCTCACAAGAGTGCTGATTCATTGCTGGTGAGCATGATTGAAGACGGCTCAATGCCGAAAGACGCCGATCCGCTTTCACCAGCCGAGATTGCCACTGTCAAGCAATGGATTGACGTCGGAGCGCCATTGGATGCGGGCGTAACGTTGACCGCCGACTTATTCGACGTGATGCCAGAGCAGACTCAACCATTGCCACCGACTGAGTACCGAGTTGCGATTCCCGTGACGGCCGTTGCCTTTAGCCCGGACGGAAGTCAACTCGCATCTTCTGGATACCATGAGGTTCTGGTGTGGAATTCAGCGGACAGCTCACTCATTCGTCGCATTTCCAACTTAGCAGAACGCATCTACGATCTTGAATTCAGTGCCGATGGGAACATGTTAGCCGTCGCAGCCGGAACACCTGGCCAGCTCGGCGAATTAAAGTTGTTCTCCGCAGCGGACGGTCAATTGATTCGAACTTTGGTGCGAGCGCGTGACGCGATATTTGCTTTAAGTTTCAGTCCGGATGGTCATCTGTTGGCTTGTGCCGGTGCCGATCGTTCAATCAACGTGGTGAATGTTGCTGATGGCACTGAAGTCCTGCGAATCGAAGATCACGCGGATTGGGTTATGGACGTGAATTGGTCACCAAACGGGCAGCGTCTCGTAACCAGCAGCCGAGATAAAACCTGCAAGGTCTTTGAAGCCGCGACCGGCAATCCAGTGATTACATTCAGCGGTCACGGTGAACCTGTTTACTCGGCGGCCTTTCTCGCCGACAGCACCACGGTTGTCAGTGGTGGCAGCGATCGCCGATTGCGGATTTGGAATTCAGGCGATGCGAAGGAAGTTCGTGCGATCGGGGGATTCGGTGGTGATGTATTCCAAATTCAGATTCTGCCTGACGATTTGATTCTTTCTGCCTGCGGCGATCGAGCGGTTTACGAGCACAAGGCTGCCGACGGTGCTCTGCTTCGTAAGATGGAAGGTCATCAGGACTGGGTCTACACGCTCAGTGCAAATCCTGGCCGAAAACTGATCGCCTCGGGAAGCTACGATGGTGAAATTCGAGTCTGGAATTCTGAAGATGGCAGCATGACCACTTCGTTCATTGCCGTTCCTCAACGGAATGCCGATCGGACCGTGGCCGCACAGAAGTAGCGTTCCTTAGTTTTCCCCTTGCGGCGGCTCAACCAGCTTTCGCGGTGTCACAACTGGCAGTTCACGAGTCGTCTTTTCGTGAACATCTTCGTCTGGCATGTGAATTTCGACGTGAATTTCTGTTTCACCCAGCAGGATGCAATCGCCGGTTTTGAGTTCGGAACAAGCGATATCGTGATTGTTGACAATAGTCAGATTTGTGGATTGATTGTCCACGATTTGAAATCCACCGTTTTCACTGCGGACGATTTCTGCATGAATGCGGCTGAGCAGTGCATCGTTGATAGTGATGTCAGCCCGATGACTTCGGCCAAGCGTGATGGGCAAATCGGATTCTGAGAGTTCGATATCGCCGTCTTCAAAAACAGCCGATTTGAGGACAATGCGAGCCATGAATATTCTCTCGATTGAATTGATACAGCAGCCAGAGAACAAAATACGATCGGAAACAGAAGGCAATTTGGAATCGAATGTAGCAGCGAGCTTGTATTCCTACAAACCGCTTTTCCGGCACAGCCAGAAGAACCCGCTATTAAGCCGGGCATAGGTTGCCGGTGAACTCCGTCTGCGCTGTCGTTTCTGAGCTAGGCTTCCGTTAAACGCGTCATTGGAACCAGCGTGGATCACTTCGTGATTCAGCAGTTCCGATGAGTCGGTCAGTGCTATTCTGCACCAGGAAGCGTCATCAATGTCTCGTCAATCATTATCAACACTTCACCCTGCCGATACACCGAATTCCAACATTGGGATGACGACGATCGCACCGGCAAACTCAAATTCTCCCGCAGCACCTTCGTTGGAATCGCTACTGAAATCCTGCGGCGCGCTGCAGTCGGTCATCCGGCAAAAATCAGAGACTGACGAAGCAGACAATTCGGAGCCTGAAGAAGATCGAGATTTTGAATCCAACAATCTTAACGACATGCCTTTTCATGCAGAGCAATGCGAGTGCGCAACCGAAACAGATGTTGAATCACGTCCAGCCGAGGCCGATTGCACTCTGCATGACGCAAACACTTTGAATCGTAGTTCGATGCCGTCACCACCGGTCGCAGGCATCACACCGGATACTACTGACTCTGTGAATCTGCTGTCGATACTGAAATTGATGCGTGAGGAATCGCGTGCGTCGATTCAGGAACTGAAAGCGTCACAGGAAGCTGCTGCCGCCGGTCAAAGTGCTGTCCTGAAGGCACTGTTTGAAGTTATTTCGCGATCGTCTGCGGTGCGTGACAATGTTGGCGAAAGCATTGAACAAAAACTGTTTGATTTCGAAGAACGAATTCTGCAACGCATCGGCCACGCGAATAGCTCAGCCGACCTGACCACGGCAAAAGATTCAAAGCCTCCGTCAGGTGTTCAGCCTTCGGTGTCAGCAGCGGCAAAATTGAGCAGCGGTCGCTCATGGGAAGAAATACGCAACGATCTGTTGTTGCACGGCGATGCACGCGAATCACAAGGTGAAACGGATATCAGGGAATCCAAGGATCTGGCGAACGTCGCAGCCCTGCATAAATCCAATTCCAGAGAAGCCGCCACACTTCTGGAAGTGCCAGAGTTTGTCGATCCGGATGAATTGACCGACGTGGAACTGCGGGAAGTTTTTCTGGAACGGGAAGAATTCATTTCTGCTCTCATCAGTCGGCTCCGACAATCACACCAACAGTCCAGCGGGCATCTGCCGGCTGAAAAACTGACGGCAATGGGCGAATTACTGCCTGAGGATCTTGCGGTTCATGTCATGCAGACATTACAGCAACTGGATGAACTGGCTCGCATTGGTGAGCTTGAATTATCACTGGAGCGTGCAAGGCTGTCGCGGCAGGTAAGTAAGCTGGAAGAATCGAGACTGTTACTGGAGCATCACGCACGGCAACTGGGACTTACCCTGACCGATGACGGGAACGTATCGACTCCAAAAAAATCAGCGAATCGAGGAACCAGTTCACGACGCTGGTTAAGCAAGCTTGGCTTCGGGCAGTAGTCGTGTTAGACAATAGTCGTGTTACTTATCAGCATTCCGTCGGGCATGCATTGCAAATCGGCGGCTTCAGGATGTAGAGACGAAACTTCGTGTGTTGTGCAGCATTCGTGCGCTGGCCATGCTCATCAATCGTTTCCACATTCCAGCCCTGCGTGTTGGCCAGCTCTACAAATCGGTCAGCATTCGCGCGGCCTGCTTCGCCGATCCATGCGACACCATCGTCTTGCAGCATCTGTTGTACAGTGTTCAGCAACGATTGATGATGGGCGGTATCGTACAGGACATCACTTCCGAAGACGAAATCATATTGAAATGACTTTGATGGCTGCTGCCAGTCGAATACTTCGCCAGTCGCATCTTGAAATCCGTTCAGACCTGCGTTGTACACGGCAAGCCTGACGGCGGCTCTTGCGTGATCTGAAAATGTTACTTCATGTCCCGCAAATAACGCAGCAATCCCTGTGACACCGATTCCGCAACCAAGTTCCAGCATTTTCAAACGCTTTGGCCACTGATGCTGCAGAATCATCGCAGCCATTTTTGGCGACGTTTCCCAAAGCGCTCCCCAGTACGGATCAGAGTCCGACGCTCCCGAAGTTTCACTCTCAATGGCGACTGCGAGCAATTGATCCTGACTGGCTGGCAATTCGAACGTGATGTTCTGCCCCACGATGTTCAACGTTCGTTTGGTAAGTTGCAGCGTCATTCGACTTTTCTGAGATTCTCAACGATGTGCTTCAGCGATTTTTCTGCCATGCGATTGAAGTAGTCCCACGTGTGGCCTCCACCTGATGTGTCGAGATCTCGTTCGTGCAGAATACCTGACGACGAAAGCTTCATTCCCAATCGAGCAGCGCCGTCGAACCATTCTGTGTCGGCTGGATCGCAGCAAAAGAATTGATGCCGTGGCCACGCAAGCGGATGCAGGTTCAAGACAACTGACGCCTGCCGAGCAGCTTCGGCATCCGGAAACATGGAATCCAAAGGAATGCCGGAACCATAAAGCTGATTGAAATCCACCGCCGGAGCGATCGCGGCCACGACAGGAAACTTCGACGCATAACGAAATGCCAGTTGCAGTACACCCTGGCCTCCCATGCTCACACCAAGCAATGCGATTTTTGGTGTGGTGATGGAAAAGCTTTGCTCGATGAATGGAAGTACTGACTTCATCAGCCATTGTTGCGGCGTTTGATCCGGATCAAACTCGCGGCACACGACGTCGAGCCACCAGCTTCGTTCCCCATCCGGACAAACAGCAACCAGCCCGTGTTGCTGAAAGAGGCGACTGAAGACGATGTTTTCGTTCAACAGCACTCGCCCATGTCCGTGCAGAAAAAGCACGGCAGCTTGAGGTGGCGTATCCATCTGCGGCACAAACACGTCAACGCGGCGGCCATCAACGGATTCCTTTCGCCACCTCTTCAGGATTGATTTATCAGTCTCCGTGTCTGCTCGGGTGGCCGAAGCAGCACCACTATCCTTTGCTGCCGGAGAATTCCGAAAAAGATCTTTGAGGCTGTTCAACATGGAATCGTTTGCCTGGAACACTAAGAAATTAAGGCGAGCGAGATTGTTTGTCTAGCTGATTATACGAACTCTATTCATAAAACACAGGAACTGACTTCACACTTCCCCTCCGGCTTGACGCCCAATGGCGTGGACTTAAGCCCAAAATGGGGAGAAACGCGGTTGAAATGAAACTGGGGTAGTTTGAAATGGCCTCCTTGATGCAAAGTGGGTTTGGTCTAACAAATCCACAACCGCAAGCAAGGAGGCACGCGATGATTTTAACACCGCGAAAGGCATCGGTCGAGACACCCGAAGAAGAACAGAAAAGCGAACGCGAAAGGAAAAAGCTGCTCAGCTTCGACGAAATCCTCAGGCGACTTGAAGGGCTCAAGGCGTTGGAAAAAATCCGCCTCCATCATCTGTTTTGATGACGAAGAGATTCATCATGTGTGTGACACACTCGATATCGAGTTTCGCGACAGAGTCTTCACGCCAGCAATAACGCTCGGGCTGTTTGTGTCTCAGGTTCTCAGTCGAGGCGATGCCTGCATTACTGTCATGCTTGAAGTCATAGGGAACAGCAATAGGACTCCCAGCAGAAGTTCAAAGACACCACTCAGCAAAACGAGTTCTTTGTGTAGCGGAAGGTACGGCGGCACGATCTTCAGGAAGAATGCCGGGTTTGCAAAATGCATTGTCCCGGCAACGATCATGAAGATTGCCAAGAGATATTTCGAAGCCGCCTTGATCTGACTCATTTGATTTCTTCAGCCTTCACATACAACTCTGCCGGTGCCACTTTGAAGTAACGAAACATCGCCGGACAAAGCCAGCCTTCCATCGGCGGTTCTTCCATTCGATACCAGTTGCCTTCGAATTCTTTCCGATCCCACTCCAGTTTCCGCTGAAATCCGGGGAAGGGTGCCGAGGAAAATTGTAGACGAAAACCCTGCCGAGCATTGGGAATGTCCTTTACCAGATCGTTGATCATTTCAGGAACTCCGCTGACGAATGGTTCCTGCACAAGATCAGTTGATGGATCGTCAAAGACCCACGTGCCAAGGTGCCAGTATGGTTTAATCACAAGGATTTGATTTGGTATCGTGGCGTTCTCCAATTGTCCCGGAATCCCAAGGCATTACTACGTGGTCAAAGTAGAGCCAGACTTGTCTTATTGTAGCAGCCGCTGCACTGGCTCAGGACTTTTTCAAGTTCATCAATTAGCGGCAGTTGTCCAGCGTTGATCTTCTGTCTTGCCGCAGCAATATCGAAGAATTGTACGTAATCGATCTCAGGGAATTCCATTTGTCGTCCGGAATGCGGCGGCCATTCCATTGAGAACATATTGCTGACACATTCCAAAGGGTTGCAGTCGCCCCCGAACGCCCAAATATGAACGATCTTTCCTCCCTTTTGCCTTACTGGCGTCAGAGCAATGTATGGACCTGCTGGAGCGACTTCGACTAATTTTTACAACAAAGAGACCCCTGGTCTTTTGATCAATGCGGCAGGCAGTTAGCCGACACGTAAGATTGCGCGTTGAACTTTTCCGCTTTGCGGGGCCGCGTGTGAGTTGCTTCGTGCGGAATCAATGCGGCTCAAAAAGTGACATGTCGGGAATGATACACCCTGAGTCATGGTCTGTCACGACGGGTGGGACGTTGGTCGAAAGTTTCGGTTGAAAGGACGGCAGCGGATCGTTCGTCCTGCACGGCGATCGGCAGATCGTGTTTTACCGTCGGACGGGTCTGGAGACCCGTCCTACATCAAGCGGCTGGTAAAACCTTTTCTGCCGCTCGCCCAAATGCGTGGCACGGCAAACTCGCACTACTCGAAGACCAGCGAATACAGGTCGGCCTCGCGCATGACGAACCGCAGAATGACGGGTTTGCCGATTAACGATTCAACGTTCATGTGCTCCTTCCATGTCACCCGACGATCGATCGAGTCGCCGTAAATGAGATCACACTCGTCCAGTGAAAAGCCAGGGATGGCTGATCCGTTGAGGTCACAGATTTCCACTTTGACTGTACCGGCTGCACTGGTGGCCACATTCAGCGACAGTTCCCTTCCGGAGAATGTGACCGCTTTCGTTTTTAGTTCGCCTTCCTGCAGCTTGGCGTGAATCGAAGCGAATCCATCCATCCGAAGCGAATATCGCCGCAGACGTGAACTGCGGCCGGTGAAGTAAGACTCTGTTGCGTAAAGCGAAAGTTCCCGTGGCGAATCGTCTCTCGTTGATTCCGTTTCGACGATGTGCCAGGCAATGTAGTTGTCTCCATAGGACCAGTTGTCACGGGTTCTCAGACCCGGTCTCAGAAAGACATCATTGCTTTGGCGAAACGATTTTCCATCGCGGCTGGTGATATACACGGAATCCGTCACGGCCGTCCCGTAACGCGGCGAAACAGTCATGCGTTTCTCACGAAGATCCCATTCCGGCAGAAGTGGTGTCGATGGTGTCAGTCCGTGATCCACATAACGAGCGGGAAAGCCGAGGTAAAGATGAGGCGATCGTTCGTACGGCTTGATCTGATTCACGTAATACTGCGCCAGCGGCTTCGGGCCTTCTCCTTCAGGAAAGGCAATGGTTCCTTCATCCGTCCAGTGGAGAAAATCGTCGGAGACCGCACGGTTGACGAGTCGTGTTCCGGATGTGCCTGCTCCTGAAAAAATCCGGTAGTAGAGAACATACTTCTGCTCTTTGGCTGACCAAAAGGAGACATTTTGCGAATCGAAAATGCCCTGATCGAACACTGGTTTGTCGGCCATAGGCGTCCAGTGGATCCCATCGGCAGACTGATAGGCCCAGACTCCTTTCGAAGTCTGGAACCCGGCACCGGTCGCCTTGTAACGAGCTTCAGGTTTCGCGTTGGGATTCTGATCAATGAACGGTGAGAAATCGTGACAGCTGCCTCCGTCACCCATTTTGTCGAGAACAATGTTGTTCTCCTTTGAGCCCTTGAATTCACACAATCCAAGCTTTGGGCGATTCCAGTTGATCCCGTCATCGCTCTCAAAATAACCAATGGTCAGCGGACCACCTGGTTCGATCCCCGTCGGAATCTGCCACGCGTGATAGTACATGCGATACTTCGATGCCTGCTTGTCGTGCAGCACTGTGTAATATCCACAGCCATTTCCTTCCCATGGGGCGTCACAGGTGACGGCGACCTCTTCACGAACCGGCGAATGTACCAGGAGCTCCACCTTCTTCATTTCGCCGATCAAATGGTCGTCAATAAACAACTCACGCTGATTGCCAAGGTCGATCGGCTGAACTGTCTGCCCGAATGCGTTGCTCGAGGCTTCACTGAACCAGAACAGCGCAACGGCCAGCAGCAGGAAGGTTTGACGTCTTGTGGAGTTCATTGGGCGAGTTCCTGAAATGGAAGATGTTGAGGCGGGTAAATGACGGAAGGAATACCGTGGAACCTTTCGATGGTCCGCTATTTGTCGAACAAGTGCAAGGTTCCGGCACATTCTCTTCATTTCCACGACGACTCCCTGCATAGAAATGCAGCACGGTTTATGCCTGTCATTTGAACTCCGCACGGTCGGTACTGTAATCTACGGACGACGATCGATCTCAGCAACAATCTCACCGAACGCCACAGCATTCGTCTCACCCGCCCGCTGCATCCCGCCTCAGGAGTCACGCTCAATGACCATTTGCTGGATGCTGCGTTCCGAAGACGGCGGTCTGAACTGGTCGCCTGCCTATCGAGTCCCGCTCAACAGTCCCCACGGACCGATCAATCTTGCCGACGGACGGCTGTTCTACGCCGGGGTCGCATTGTGGGAAAAAGGCCGCAAAGTGGGAACCAGCTTTTCTGCGGATGATGGCAAAATATGGGGCCCTCTGGCAGAACACCCCGTGGGAGACGGCGACGATACCAGTAATTACCACGAACTGCATGCCGTCGAAGCAGCCGACGGACGCCTGATTGTTCAGATCCGGAATCACAACACGGCCAACAAAGGCGAAACACTGCAAACGCATTCGATGGACGGTGGCAAGACATGGGCAGCTCCGTACGCGATTGGCGTTTGGGAACTGCCGTCGCAACTTCTGCGTCTTTCCGATGATCGGTTGCTGATGACGTACGGTCACCGGCGAGCTCCCTTGGGCAACCAGGCTCGCATCAGCAGCGACAACGGCCAGACCTGGTCGGCAGCGATGATCATCTATGGCGATGCAACGTCCGGAGATCTGGGCTATCCGTTCACAGTGGAGATTTCGCCGGGCAAATTGGTCACCGTCTGGTACGAGAAGCTGAAGGATTCCGCATTCGCACAACTGCGGATGGCAGGCTGGCAACTGACATAACACTAGCGTGAAACAGGAATCGTCGCATTGTCCGCGCCGCCGACAAGGATGTTTCCTGTGAATTGCTGATCAGGGATCAAGCACACAATGTACGTGTTGCGGCCGTCTGCGATGTGAACCGGAATCGTCTGCACCGCGCCGGATGCGCCGTATTGTGACAGTCGCAGCTTTGCCGACCATTGCCCGGCGGGAAGTTCTGTGCGAGCAATATCAATGCGAGCCGGAAGCAATCGCCACGAGCGAGTGTCAGCCTGTTCCATCGCTTCCCAAACGACGCCCGCGACATTGATGCCCAGATCGACGAACGTGTTGTTATGAATGTTCTGCGCTTCCTTGAGGACGTACACAGTACCTTTCTTCAGGACGCGGCGAGTCACGACTTTAGCGATTTCTGCGTCGCGATGTTCGTGATACGAAGCCATTGCAACTTCATTTACATCCACGACTGTTGAAAACGTCAATGGCTTTGATGCAGCGCCCGCAGCGCCGGGTGGACCGACGAAGCACTGCACACTTCCCGTCGGCAGCGTGTGGCCGTAAATTTCCGGCCGTGCGATCTTGACGGCCGCAATCGTGGGAGGCAGCGTGTGTTTGCCCGTCGCACTTATGATGCGATCCGCAATCAGCAATGCGGCAGATGTTGGTACAGCCGATTCCGAAACCCAGAGAGGCGCTTTGCCGACCAGTGTTATGACATGCAGTGTTCCGTTGCCAAGCTGACAGCGTGTTCCAAATTCACCTTGCGACGATGCCTGGTCGTGGCGGCGAAAGGCCGGATTCCAGAAGCCGATGTCTTCCAATGCCCGTTCGGTTTCGTCTTGACGCATCGATTGTTCAGACTGCACGGCGGTTGACAGATAGGAACTCAACGCCAGCGGTTGGTCCAGTGGCGCGGCGACGATATTGGTGACGGGCTGAGGAACCACATGACTCACGGGAGAAATCACATCGATCTGATCAGGTGTCGGAGCCGCTTCGACGACCACACTGGATTCGGATGCCTTTTTGGCAGCGTCTGCCAGCATGGTTCGGCGACTGTTTGCAGCTTCCGTCGCCTGCAGTGAATAAGCAAATGCGTCCTGACCATCGCCGAGCACACTGGTCAGCAGCGCCATGTTCAAGATCATTTGGCGTTCGAAATCGCGGCCGGAGTATGCGATCGCGCGGGAGTCGGTCATCATCGACGTGGCCTGCTCAGTGACATCTTTTTGTTCCAGATGTTCCAATTCACGTCGCAAGGTGCGAAATTGCGATTCGGCCTGAGTCACATTTCCAGATGCCAGATCCAGAATGCCTGCGTCCAGTTCAAGAAACTTTTTTTCCGTGCGGGACTTGTCCTGTGATTCTTTAAGTGCAGCTCTGGAAACCTGAATGTCACCGTGGCCAAAATTTGCGATGGCGACTTCGTGTGACTTCTGCCAGTTGTGACAGCCGCCGCACAGACACACGACACTCAGCCATGCAATGCAGTTCCCGCAGCTCTGAGCAAGTCGCCTCAGCCGTTGGATGAATCGCGGAGGATGGCCGACGGCATCGTACATTGAATCAATGCTTCAGCTTGCCGAGAAACGTTTTTGCATAACCCTTACGCAACATGGCAGAATCTTTTTGTGATTCACCCGTGTGGATATCAAGTAATTCCAGAGTCAGCAGATAATCACGCTGATAGTCGCCATTGCTGGTCGTTGTTCCGGATGTGATACTGGCGAAAAGCAGATAGTCGAACGGCTGATCAACTCGTTCCATCGCCATTTGTAGCTCGCGTTGTTTGGACGGAAGCACAAGCGTTTCTGGTCGGCAGCGACATTCTGACATCGCCGCTTCCACGTAGCGACGGCTGATCATTTTAAACTGCGGGTCCTGTGAAATCTGCGAATCGATGTGTTCGTAGATCTGTTCCTTGAAGTCGCCGATTTCTTCGCTGCTGCGATTTTCAACTCCCACGAAACACACCGTACGAGATACTGCGCCTTCTGCGTTCACTGTTGTATGAGATGCCTGATGAATGGTGCTGCAGGATTTGGCTAGCAAGCGGCAGACGGATTCGTCAATCAGCGGCTTCCAGGTTTCGGCACCAGCCGTATGGCTGCCAACCATGTCCTTGTCGTTCTGGCTGAGCACACGGGCGTGCTGGCGATTGCGGCATCCTGAAATGCCTGCAAATGCAGTGAGTGAAAAAACTACACCAATGACTAGCCAGTATCTTGCCATGACCCAATGGACTCCATTCCCGCTGGAACAATTACAGTTCCGGTTGAAACAATCGCAGTCGCCAGGAACATCCAGTCTGGGACGCAACACAAAAAGTGCTGGCAGATTGTTTCACACTGGAAAGGATATCGGTTTTCAGGGGATCTCTGAAAGACCGTTACCTCAACTGGGAACAAAAAAAAGGCCCCGCCGAAACGATCGGCGGAGCCCAGGAAGGAGTAGTCATCTGCGAGATCTACGCAAAATGGCGAGATCAGGCAGTCTTTGGGTGTGATGGGATATCGAGTGTCATGTTGGCGAATGGAAGAGCGATCTTCAGTTGGAATTCTCCATCACCGCCAAGTTTTTGTGCTGTTTCGGCCAACTGCATGCTGCCGACGGCTCGATAAGCGTCAACCAATTCACGCCAGGCGAAGCGTCGAATCGGCGATGGCATGATGCGAGCGGCCTTTTCCAAGTGTGTGATGGCGTCTGTGAAGTTGCCAACCTGTTTGAGGGCAATCCCGTGCATCAGGTGCGTTGGGCCTTGCAGTGGACCGGCGTCTGTAATCTTTTCAAGCTCTTCGATCGCTCGTTCTGGCATTCCCAAATCGATGTATCCGTCAGCAGAAAGAAGACGTCGAACAGTTTTCGGTGTCATTTGAATTCGCATGGTACTCGCTCCCTTTGTGAGACAGGTTTGAAACCTGGTTGTTGTCGAACTGACTAAACTATCATTCGCAACTGTCGCGCCAATTATTAGACAGGAATCATGATTTCTCGTAAGTTGCACCGCTCATTGATGTTAGATTGAAATAATTGAATTCTCGCGGGTTCGGGCTGTCTGCCAAATCTACAAAGCAAGACTGCCTAATGCTTAAAAACCTCACAGACCGTTGTGCGTTTTGCGACAGAAATTGCAATTTCTACCACGACGATCGCTGCGGGCAGACGAATTGTTCAGTCGTTGAAGTGTCTTACTCTGTAACATGCACACACTTCGCGTGCATCTACCGGTAAGCGAACAACGTGAGCGACGAAGTGGCAACGAGCCGGTAGGCTCCTTTGGGTCAATGGCTTTCAGCCCTTGTTAAATGGACTGCACGTCGATCGGCACTTCCCGTGTCGATGAGGCGGACTCTCTCGCGTCGTCGTTGGGCAGCAAATCCACGCTGGTGATGAGTGAAAACGTCGCCGAAGATCTGGATTCCAGCGGAATCAATGGTTCGGGCTTCTTCTCGGGTGCCCGAAGCGGGAGTCGCACCGAAAACAAACTGCCTTTGCCGAATTCACTTCTGAGCGTGACATCGCCGCCCAACAATCGTGAAAGTTCTCGAACGATTGACAGCCCAAGCCCCGTACCTTCGTATTCGCGAGTCGTGTGATCGCGGCCAGTGACGTCCGATGAACCCTGCCGAAACTTCTCGAAAATGTGTTCCTGTTCCTGCAACGGAATTCCAATGCCAGTGTCCGCAACGGAAAACTCCACGAAGTTTTCATCGATCATGCGTGACGTCAGGCGAACTCGCCCGCCCTCCGGAGTGAACTTGATGGCGTTCGAAAGCAGATTTGTAATGATCTGACAAATCTTGCCGCGATCCTGAAACATCTCTGGTAGCTGAGATTGAAGCGTGTCGGTCTTAAGATCAATATTCTTTCGATCGGCCAGCGGCATAATCTGTTGAGCCTGGATTTCCAGCACGTCTGACAGATTCATCGCTGTCAGGTCCAGTTCCATTTTTCCGCTTTCGATCTTCGCCAGGTCCAGCAGATCATTGATTTGCACCATCAGTGATTGTCCGGACGTTTGAATATTGTGGACATATCTCTTTTGGCGATCGTCAAGATTTGCCGTTGTCTGCAGAATATCGCTGAAGCCCAGAATGCTGTTCAATGGCGTGCGAAGTTCGTGGCTGATCGTGGCCAGAAAATCGTCTTTCAGTTTATTGTTGTTGAACAGTTCCATGTTCGCTTGAGCGAGCTGATCGACTTTGCCGTCCAGACTGTCGTTCAGTGACCGCAGTTCATCGTTGACTGTCATCATGTGCCGCAACATGCGATTGAACGCGTGGCTGAGTTCTTCAAATTCATCCCCGGTGCTGATTTCCGCTCGCAGATTCAAATTGCCGCGTGCGATTTCATCGCTGACATCCTTCAGATGCAACACGGGTTTCACAATGATGTAACGCACGATTGCATAGGCGACCAGCATCGCTAAAAACGCTGTTACGATACCAGTGGCCAACAGAATCGCTCGGTTGCGACTCAATTCAGCATCCACGGAATCCAGTGGCAGATCGATTCTGGCAATGCTCAATAAAGGTGGCTTAGAGAGTTTTGTGTCATCGCCGTTTGCGGCGACTATGTTTGATGAAACAAATTCGGCCTCGGCATTTGGATTTGGCACATCAGGATCGGACACATCAGGCGTCGCAAGAGCGTCTGCAAATTTTTCAGGTCGAAGGTTGGCAATACTTTCCACAGTGCCATCGGGCAAATGGCATTGAGTACAAAACCCTTTCAATCGCACCGCTGAATAGTACGAAAAGGATCGAGGTTTTCCTGCTTCCGCAAGAACCACCCAGTAATCATCTTCTTCACGTTCTTCATCCAGAAAAATTCGCCGTGCTTCGAATCCGATATCGTTTTCAGGGAACTCCGTGGCTGCGTTCGTGAGACTCCAGATCGAACCGGCATAGTAATCGGGTTCGTTGTTTGCGGTTTGATCGAAGCGTTGCAGCCGAAGGTTTGCCAGCGTGTCAACTCGTTTCAAACGGTCCTCGATCGGCTTAGCGCTGGAGGCCGCTGCATCAGATTCAATATCGTCGTCGATCAACCTTGACTGATCACCTGCCGCAGGCTCTTCCTTCGTCATGAATAAACGATAGTGGTGCAACTGCAGAATTCTCGGTAGAAGCGATCGCGCTGCCTGAACCTGTTGGGATAAGATGAGCTGCTGCGTTCTGAGATCGTAAAGCCAAAAACTGCCGGTGATCAGAATCAGCAACGCGAACCCGAAAAGAAAGCGACACTTCCTTTCCAGACTCGTTTCACCGACAAACTTCTTTAAGACTCGATACGAAATCACGCCAGCAATTCCTCTGCCTGCCACCTGCTCAACACCCATGCACAAGTTTCCGTGTTTAACCGTCAGCCGACAGGCGTCCGCGAGGGGAATTATCAACGTGCGCCTGTCGGCTGACAATTAAACGAATTCTGCCCCATGACTTGTGCGTGAGTGCTTATCCATCTTGCAATGCAGAATTGTAACAAAACGACCGGCAAGTCCAAATCTGCGTAAAACGTCAGATCCGGACAAAAGACGTTAAATCCGATGAACAGTGAAATCATCGCGTGGAACTATATTCCCCGAGAGTTGCGCTGGGCTGACATAGGGTCGGCCCGTTGGGCCTGAAAACCCGGACTCCAAGTCCAGCGGATCGGATACTTATCTATCGAGCGATCCCAATTAGACAGCGCCACTTTTTGTAAGATCTCAGTATTTTTCAGTTTATTCCAGATGAAAAGTTCATTGTTGCGATTCAGCCACGGCAGGGGCGGCAGCACGTAGCCGTGGGTGAAACCCACCGGCGCTGTCCAATTAAGGCACTCGTATTCCCTGTAGAAAACGACGGGGCGATGCCCATCAAAAGGCTCAACTTGAAAGCTTGATGAGAAATTGTCACGCAGTTACAGACTCCGCAAAGTCGCAACAATCGACAAAGTCGCGCTGCGATGTCCGAACGATTCACGATGCTTCGAGGCAACACGGAATCCTGACCTGACGATGTGACCTAGGTTTGGATGGTAACCACGAGGCCCATCAGGTCCACGTACCCGTGGAAAATCTGTAAGTGAAAAATCTGTAAAGAGAAGTGGCACTATTGCAACTTCGCGGCATTGAATTTCAAGAATGAAACCGCTTAAAGATTTACTGAAGCATTCCTCAATCTACGCGATTGGTCAGATACTGACTCGATTTGCGTCAGTATTGTTGCTGACGTTGTATACCAACTGTCTGTCTCCGGCCGACTACGGCGTTGTCGGAATTCTAGACACAACAGCAGCCATTCTGTCGCTGATGATTGGCGGCGGTCTGGTAACAGCCGTCACGCGATTTCACTTTGAACGTCCGTCTGAAGCAGATCACGACCGCACATGGTGGACAGGTTTGACTTGGGTCGGCTTTGTGTCCATCGTCGTGCTGACACCGATGTGGCTGGGCAGACAAACGCTGGTTCATTTGACGTTGCCACATGGAGTACCCAACGGCGAGTGGCTGTATACACTGGTGATCGCCACGATTCTGGTGCAACTTGTAGGACAGCTTGTCGATGGCTACCTGCGCGTTCTGAAATGGTCCGGTGTGTTCGTTTCCATTTCGCTGGGCCGACTTCTGCTGAATGTCGGTCTGAACGTATGGTTTCTGGTCGGCCTGGAATATGGCGTTGAAGGATTGCTCATGGGCAATCTGCTGGCATCGGTCGCGCACACGATCGTGTTGTTGGGTCTGTTTGTTCGCACGCGAGGCCCTTACCAATTCAGCCTGGCATTGGCGAAGAAGCTCGTTCGTTTCAGCGCGCCGCTCATGGTGACGGCTTTCCTGGCCATGTTGATGCACGAATCCAATCGCTATATTCTGGTCAATCTGGTGAGCGATAGTGATTTGGGTGTGTATTCGTTTGCTCAGAAGATCGGCTTTGCGGTAAATACGCTGTGCCTGTTGCCGTTCGCTTCTATCTGGCAGGTGGCGATCTATGACATCAATCGCCAGAAAGATAGCGATGAAGCATTCGAAAAGATTTTCGGCTGGTTCGTTTACGCACTTGGAATTCTGTTGCTGGGCGCGGCATTGACCGTGCATCCGATTCTACCTTTGCTGACTCCGGATGCATTCGGGCCAGCTGTGGAACTTATTTCAGTCATCCTGCTGGCGTTGTTTGTATATGGTCTGCAGATGCAGTTTGAAGTTCCGGCTTTGCTGGCAAAACGGACGGCACTGCTGGTTCCCGGTAGTGTCGCAGGTGTCATTACCAATCTGTCATTTAATTATCTGCTTGTGCCACACATGGGTTTATGGGGTGCGGCGTGGGCCAGCGTGGCGACGTATTCTGCATATTCATTCACGACGTTGCTGATCTGTCGCCAGGTTCGACCGCTGGCGTATCCATGGCGTCAAAGCCTGGCGGCTGCGATCGGGTTGGTGGCAAGTTACCTGATCGTTCGGTTCTATATGTTTCCGCATGTCGGATTTTTCGGCCAGTTGCTGACATCGATTTTGTGTTGTGGACTGTGGGCCGTTTTGTTGCTTGGCAAAGAGGGCCTGAGCTGGTGGCAATCACGACACTCAAAACATGAAGAACATGTGTGTCATGAACATGCCGAGACTGCAGTTCATGCGGAAATGTCTGCGTCAAAAAAAGGTGGATTTCGCAGGTTGGCCAAGAGCGGTCTGCAGCTTGTCTGTGTCGGTATCATGTTGCCGGCAATTATCGTTTATCGACTGCAGGCGATTGTGATGGGACGCAGTAAAGTCTTCGCAGGCTGGTCGCAGATGCTCAGCTTAATACCTGGGGGCACCGGTGTGCATCTTCGCAACGCATTTTTTCGTCTCACGACGAATCAGTGTTCGGCGGAGTCTCATATCGGATTCGGCACAATCTTTTCTGGTGCTGATGTCTCGGTTGGTTCAGGTGTTTACATCGGGCACTATTGTTCAATTGGCGAAGTCACAATTGAAAAGAACGTGTTAATCGCGTCGCATGTTTCGATCATGAACGGCTGCCATCAACATGGAACGAAACGACTTGACGTCCCCATACGAGAACAGGTCGGCCATCACGAAGCTGTGACCATCGGCGAAGACACATGGCTGGGCGAACGAGCGATTGTCGCGGCCAGCGTCGGAAAGCATTGCATCATCGGTGCCGGTTCTCTGGTATTGCATCCGGTGCCGGACTACTGTGTTGCCGTCGGTGTACCGGCTCGCATACTTCGTGACCGCCGCTCAGAGCCTGACTCGCGAGCTCAGGCCGGATACGTCCTTGATCGTGTCGATAATGTTTTGGCAAGTCTGCAGCAAATTGAGATTCAGTAGCCTGCTGGATTTCTGTCAAAGAATCCAACTGGCACAAAAGCCAGAAACTCACGCCCAAAAAAGACGGCTCGCTCATCGCCGAATTTCAGCTCACGGATACTCAGGAAATCAAACGCTGGATCATGAGCTTCGGCCCGAATGCGAAAGTATTGGGACCGGAGGCACTTGTGGATGAAGTCAGTAGAGATCTCCAACGAATGCTGAGTTCATATACGGCAACAAGGGAGGAACGAACATGATTTCCGTCGGAAGCTCAACGAAACGGTCACAAATGACTGCACGTGAATTGTCAATCAAGGTACGGGAATCGAAAGCTGCCGACCAATGGCTCGTACAAGCGGACCCGGGATTTCGCGATGGCGAGGCACCGGCGTTCGATGACCGTTGGCTGAGTTCTCATAAATCGAATGACTGTGGCCCTCGCGGAGGAGAACACATCCATTCCGTTCCAGGTGCCGAATCAAATCTCGCCGTTTCATGGCACGGGAACAGTCACTTGCTGGGCAAGTTGCTGGCCTGCCTGCAGCAACAGATAGATCGGTTCTTCCAGATCAGCATCGGCATCTGTGCGTCGATCATCCGGCAGTGGGAGAGGCTCACCGCGCAGCAGATTCGTTTCCGCCATGTCTCGCAACGCCTCCGCCAGCCTTGTTCGCGCTTCAGTCAACGTCGAACCACAGGCCACAGTGCCCGGAAAGTCCAGAACTTCCCCCACGCAAACTCCTTCATCCCACTTGTAGACCGATTTATAGATCAACATAGACGGCTCCTTTCGCGGAACATCATAACAAAACAGCAGTCACCAGTCTGCCAGAAAATCTGGCTCACGGACACTCAGGAAATCAAACGCCGGGTCAGGAGCTTCGGCCCGAATGCGAAGGTTCTGAAACCGGAATTGGTGATAGAAATTCAACGCGACATGAACAACAGACTGGGCGGCTCCAGCATCATCGAGAATTTGGATCGGGAAAAAAACAAAAAAAACTAACTCGACCACCCGAGCCTCGTAAAAAATGCGTGTAGTATGAGAAGCCACGCAGGAATGCAGGTGGAAATGCCATTACGTCGATGGAATCGGGATTCGCTGATTGCCTAAAAGTTGGAAGAGGTAGTTTCATGAAGAGATACGAAATCTCCTGCGAAATTTCCGGCCCCACCGCCATGTGGACCCGCCCGGACACCGGTGACGTTCCCGTCAGCTATCTCGCACCAACATACTCGGCAGCCAAAGGAGTTTTGGAATCCGTGTGCTGGCTGAAGTCAGCGGTTGTAAACCCCACTCGCGTAGAAATTTGCACGCCGCCGATCTGGCACACCTACACTACGAACTACGGCGGTCCGTTGCGCAAGTCGAGTTCGGTGAAAGACGGTAACAGCTTTCAACTCCTAGCAACGGTATTGGTCAATGTCTGCTATCGAATTTACGCGGATGTAGTCAATGTTGATCATGTGCGTGGTCAAACAGAAGGTAGCTATGGCTATCGCCGCCCCAACATGAACGGTGCGCACGCTTATCAGGATATGTTCTTTCGGCGCCTTTCCAAGGGGCAATGGTACCGTACGCCCTGTTTGGGATGGAACGAATTCGTGCCAAATTACGTTGGGCTGCTGCGAGATCAGTCAAGACCTTGCGAGTCCGTCAACGCTTGTGTACCGAGTATGTTGCACTCGGTGTTTTCTCAACCGAGCTTCGGAGTCTACGAGCCAAGCTTTCAGCAAAGCGTCGAAATTCGGAACGGAGTCCTGCACTATGCTCAATGAGCTATACGATCTCTCCAGAAGTCTCGATCGACTCGGAATTGACGTCATCTCATGGCACCGCTACCTGAAGGAGTGCCCTCGCGGCAAAACATTCTTCATCGACGTGGACGCTGCATCGAAAGTAACGGACGTACGCGAGATTTCGGACCCGGATCGACTAGCGGGACTGCGAAAATATGAGAAGGCCGCAGGTTACTCGTTTCCTTCGTTCAACATCCTTCCGCTATGGCAATTTGACGACAAGGCTGCACGTGAGTCAGCCGTTGCCCTCCGAAAATCACTCGCCAGCAAGAGTCCTCTTGGCACGGGGGATGCGTCGAAAGCAATTGCCGACCTGCTAACGAAGGCTCGATCTACATGGATCGATCCGCAAAAAAAGGCGAGTGGTCGGGACGCAATGGATAAAGTCAATGGGTGCCTTGGTGGCGTGGTCAATGATCTTATTCAGCTCATGGGCGACTTAGACAACGAAGCTGGCAAGTCGCTCTCGGCACTTCTGGACCGGACGAAAAAACTGGATGGAACTGCACTTCATTGTCAATTATCGCAATGGTTCACCACACAATTCGAGTTGGGTCATGCAAACAGCGTGACGTGGTTTGACTTGCTGTTCTTTTCGTCCGGAAAAACTCCCAAATCCGTCTCAATTGTTTTCGAACTCGCCGAGCAGTCTGAGTTTGACTTTCCAGCCAACCACCAGCGAGTCTACGAAGTGGCAAACACGCGGCTCCTTGAGGAACCGCAGAAAAAAACAAAGACACCCGGCAAATACGGGCCCGACGCCTACGCGGAAACTGATGGAGGGCGAGACGATAGCTTTCCAGAAATTAAGATGTCACGTTTCGGCAAGATCAATCTGCGTGCTATGTCCAAGGAATCGCTTTGCCAAGTTCGTTATGGGGTCGCGGAGTCAAAATCTTTCCCCGTGGGTAAGTCAATCCGACAAGAATGCAAGAACTCACTTGAGTGGATCTCACGTGATGAACGCAAGGGACTGACGTGGAGTGACTTATCGTCCGCCAACGGGGCATCGACAGTATTGTTCGCCTATCCGTCCAGACTGACAGAACAACCTCCACAGATGGCTTTCCTGCTGAGCGGCGACGAAGACCCGTCGTCACTGCATAACGAAGGCCAGTTTGAAGCCTGCTCGCAAACAATTGCAAAATCGCTCTCCGGCCGAGTCGCGACGGAAGATTTGCGCGACGTTGTAATTTTTGTGTTGACTAAACCCGACGGCTTTCGCACCAAAGTTCTATTCAGCAATCGCTGTTCGGAATCGCACTTTCTTCAGTCTGCTCGCGAATGGGAGATGGGGTGTTTGAACATTCCATCGATCAAGTCGCGGCAGTTTGGGCCAGAGAAAGGCGACAAGCCCAGTTGGAGAACGCCACTCACACCGTTTACGACGGAGATCATTGGCTGTTTGAATTCAGTCTGGCGGCGTGGAGGAACAGAGGCTGCAACGTGCAAGACCGTGCGAGTCGCGGATGCGTTGTCGTTACTCCTGGATGGTGGCCAGCAACAATATCAAACAGCCTCCAATTTGCTCGAAGCATTACTCAAGAACACCTCTGGCCTGCTTTTGGCGACCGGGCAAGCCAGCATACTCGGCAATGTTCACGCGGTCGCTCGCAATTTGCAGAAGCATCAGCTTCTACTGCCGCGAATTCTTGGGCTTTTGCTCTGGAAACTCGGTATCAAAAAGGGAGACTACATGAAGACCCCGGCGTTTTGGGTAGGTCGCATGCTAAGCGTCGCCGATCAACTCCATCTTCAGTATTGCCGTCAAGTGCGGAAGGGCGAGATTCCACCTCAGTTGGTCGGAAACTCATTGATGTCAACCGCGCTAAGTACGCCCGAGCACGCATTGTCGGTATTGGCTGAACGCATCAAGCCGTACTACGCATGGGCACAGACCGTTCAGGTAGGCGAGAAGATCGCTCTGACAAAATATTTTCTTGGGCAACTGGGTAGCGTCGCTACAAAACTTGCCGAGTTGGAATTGCCGAAGCGGACAAATGATGCCGACCGGGCAGCAATGCTTCTTGGCTACCTTTCACGATCCGAAAAAGATCAATCCACCACCGAAGACAAAGGAGAATCTGCAAATGACGACAGCAACTAAAGCCAGCAACGACGTTCAGCGAGTCACAGGGCTGTTGATAATTGAAGTCATCAACTCAAATCCGAACGGCGATCCCGATCGTGAGAGTGATCCGCGTCAGCGACCGGATTGGCACGGCGAAATCTCGCCAGTCTCGTTCAAACGAAAGCTCCGCGACCTTGTCGAGGACAAAGACGGAATCGTGTGGACGCAACTGGCGAAGGAGTTAAAAATTGATGCAGCAGAATTCGGAATTCTCGAGTCGAGAGGCCGAGATCGCAAAGCAATTGAAAAACAGATCGAAGACGGCACTTTTGCTGGTGCGTACTGGGATGGTCGCGTTTTTGGCAACACGTTTTTGGAAGCAGGATCGTCAGGATCCATTCGAACAGGAGTCGTTCAAGTAGGACTCGGGATCAGTGTGGCACCAATCGAGATTAGTCGGCATACAAACACCAACAAGTCTGGAGTGCAAAAAGACAAAGATCGAGGTATGGCACCGATGGGATATCGGTTTGTCCCGCATGGAGTCTACTGCATGCCGTTCTTCGTGAATCCATCCATGGCAGGAAAATCCGGTTGCACTCAGCGGGATATTGAACTACTCAAGGCACTGATCCCTCATGCCTACCCGCATACCCGTTCTCACGCGCGCCCAATGGTTGAAGTTCGTCACGCATGGGTTATGACTCACGGTTCGCAGCTGGGCTCTTGTTCTGACTTTGCGTTGATTGACGCTCTATCGCCAAAGAAGAAAACTGATCCGGCGAGTCCTTCGACCGCATGGAGCGATTATGATGTGCCCACAGCTCTGCCGGATAAACTGGCTGACAAAGTGAAACTGGATGATCTTATCAATTGATGGAGATTGAATGTTCGCACATAGTCCCAAAGCAGCGTTCGGCATTCCGGCTCAAACCTACAAATGTCACATTGACGCGGTAACCTCCGCGGCAACACAGAACGCCGTTGCTGTGGCGGGCACTGAGTCGTTCGATGAATTGCTGATTGATGCGATTAGACTGGCAGGTGAGTTTCATGATCTCGGCAAACTTGACGCATTGAATCAAGCAGTGTTGTTGACCGAGGGCAAAGGGCGACTACCGGTCAACCACGTTGACGCCGGGGTGGCTGCGATGCAGCGATTGACACAATCGAAGGCTGCTGCAATCGCGTCATTGCTCGTCTACTCGCATCATCGTGGGTTGCCAGACTTTTCTGAAGTCTTGCAAAACAATATGCGTGACATCGAATGCCATGAAAGTTTCGGATCAACTAAGCAACGCACGGACGCTTTTCTTGATGACTATCTTGCCACGCACAACAACGAGATGGACAAACGATCGGATGCTGCTTCTGGTCCATATCATGCACCTCAGGACATGCAAATCATGTTTCGAATGGCGCTATCCTGTTTGGTAGACGCTGATCATTCTGACACAGCACGAAACTATGGACAGTCACCTGACTTGCCGATCGTCCCGTTGCGAGCTGCGGAACGTCTGGAACGATTAGATCGGTATGTAGCAGCATTAAACAACTGCGCGATGACCGACCGCAATGCGTTGCGAGCATCTGTCTACCAATCTTGCAGGTCTGCTCCGACCGTACGTAACATGATGTCGTGTGACAGTCCTGTTGGTTCAGGCAAAACGACAGCAGTGATGGCACATCTGCTGCGCGTTGCCGCTGAAAGCAACATGCGACGTGTGTTCGTGGTTCTGCCGTACACCAGCATCATTACGCAGAGTGTTGATGTTTATCGCCGATCGCTGGTCCTAGACAATGAAAATCCTGAACACGTGGTGGCGGCACATCACCATCGCGCCGATTTCGACGACTTGGAGACGAGGCACTTAACGTATCTGTGGCAGTCCCCAATTATCGTGACGACCGCAGTCCAATTCTTCGAAACTCTGGCCGCCGCCTCGACGGGATCGCTTCGAAAGCTACACCAACTCGCAGGTTCAGCCATTTTTATAGATGAATCCCACGCAGCCTTGCCGTCTCATCTGTGGCCACTCGCGTGGCGGTGGCTGCAGCAACTAAACCGAGAATGGAACTGTCACTTCGTTCTGGGATCTGGATCACTGTCCCAGTTTTGGACGCTGCCCGAATTTTCCGACCCGCCGAGCAATCTTAAGACCATCGTCGCTCCCACGGACGCCCAAGCAAGCGAAGTCTACGAATCCACGCGGATCAGTTTTCGTTCCAAAGTGGATGCGCTGGCGATGGAAGAACTGGTCTCGTGGCTTTCGACCTTTCCCGGGCCCAGACTGTTAATTGTCAACACCGTCCAATCCGCAGCATATCTTGCACAGTCACTTGGCAGTAACAATCGTTCCGTTGTCGAACATCTCTCAACCTCACTCACGCCTTGCGATCGAGAGATTTCACTTTCCAAAATCCGCGAACGGTTATCGGACAACTCCGATAGTGACTGGACCTTGGTAGCTACTTCGTGCGTCGAGGCTGGCGTTGACATTTCATTTCGAACTGGATTTCGAGAGCGATCAAGCTTGAACAGCCTGCTTCAAACCTCAGGCCGAGTGAATCGCTCGGGTGAATATGGCACGGCTGAAGTTTGGGACATTCAGTTGAAGCACGATCATCGCCTGAGAAAACATCCTGCGTTCGATGATTCTTCTGTGGTGGTCGGAGAACTGTTTGACGAGGGAATGGTGTCGCCTCGATACTGTACTGAAGCGATGAGACGCGAAATTAGACGCGGAGGTATGAAGACGGCTGCGGCGCTTTTGGTGGCTGCAGAGCAAAAGACACAATTTGCCGATGTGGCGAAACAGTTTCGAGTTATCGACAGTAACACAGAGACAGCCGTGGTGGATAAAAAGTTGATCAACCGACTTCGTTCCCGTCAAAAAGTTTCGTTCGATGAGCTCCAAAACGGGAGCGTGCAGATCTATTCCAATCGTCGCATTGATTTCGCTATTTCGGCGATTCCTGAACGACCCGGTGTTTTCGAATGGACATTAAAGTATGACAGATTTCTGGGCTACATGGCGGGCGTCATTGAAAACGTGGACTTTGTAAGTTCTGGTGGAGCATGTGTGTGATTGAGTGAAACCTTATTCGAAGATCTACTGCGTGAATCGTGACGCAGCCGATTTTCCTTCGATAGGCAGAAACAAGACGTTGGGTTGAGACGCGAAACGATGGAAACCAAGGTCCTCGTAAAACCGGATTACCAAATCATCCATGGCATCGACGCGACAGTCAAAGCCAGTTCGAACGTGCCTGTGCAATCGTTCTATGCGAAACTCACTCACTTAAGGCGCTGTCCGACATCGGACTTGACAGCCGCGGCATTCCGTACTTTTAAATTTCTGCATTCATAATTTCAGAAAGCCATTGCCGTGTTGGAAGAAGACCTGCTCCCGCTGCGTTACCTGAACGATCTGCTATTTTGTGAGCGGCGGGTGGCGATGCATTTGATTGAACAGATCTGGAAGGACA
>Ga0209284_10000103_pt1 | contig 118066 bp, 82 predicted proteins | sample FRY03_FD_187211 | JGI IMG/M metagenome (GOLD analysis project Ga0209284, IMG submission 187211) | Freshwater microbial communities from Lake Fryxell liftoff mats and glacier meltwater in Antarctica - FRY-03 (SPAdes) (version 2) | ecosystem: Environmental > Aquatic > Freshwater > Ice > Glacier...
ATGGAATCTCGGTCTTACCGCGTGTGACACGCAGCGGCCCTGTTCAACAAGTTCAGGATCTGAGTTCAGTCGTCATTACGTCGCTTAATCACGGACTGCAGACCGGTGATCAAATTATGCTGCAGGGACTGGTGAATTCCGATCCCACCGTCAATCATCCGGCGAATGGCTTGCATACAGTAACCGTGCTTGACAACAACAGATTCAGGCTGGTTGGGGTGAATGGTACGGCAGTCGGAGTGAGCTACAAAGGTCCAAGCGGTACGTGGTATTTGCCGGAGTTTCGGGCTGACGGAACCAGTCGCGGCTTGGTCACTGTTGACATGCAGAACACGGTTGCGCAAGGAACTATTCGCGCTGCAACAAATGCTGGTCCAATTGTCATTACGTCACCTAATCACGGTTTGACATCCGGACAGCGAATCCGTGTCAATAATGTGAATGGGAATACAGCGGCGAATGGGCTGCAAAAGATAGCAGTGATTGACGCGAATACGTTCAGTCTGGATGGCACGACTGGCAATGGCGTCTACGACACATCATCAGGATTTGGATCATGGACTGCCAACGTGATCACGGACGCGAGTAATACTCCAAATGTGGTGATCACATCGCCTCAACATGGGCTGCAGCCAGGCGACGAAATTCGCATTACAGGTGTGCTGGGCAATTCTGCAGCGAATGGTACGTTCAAAGTTTCGGTCCTGAGTGCCGACACGTTCAGTTTGATTGGAACCACAGGCGATGGTGTGTATCAAGGTGGCGGAAACTGGACTCCATTGAACCAGTTGACGCCATCAGGTGATGTATTGCCTCAGCGAATTGGCCGCAACACCATTGAAACGAATCGCGGTGCCGGGTTTTTTGTCGATGTAACCACCGGAACTGTTTTCAACGGCGACATCGTTGATAACATCTTCACCGCCAACGATCAAACCGGGATTCATATTCAATCACATAGCTTTGGTCTGGGAACGGACTTGCCACTGAATCCGGCGGATCCATTTGCATTGCCTGAAAAGCAGGACATTGGGTTTAGCGTCAACATCGGGGTCAATGCTCCGGGTGACGGCAACACTTTCAGGCAGAACACGCGAGCCGGGATTCTGCTGGAAGCTCTGGACTATGGCACGGGATCATTTCGCGTTCAGAACAATATCATTGACAACACAAGAAATGACGCGGATCTCAATACTGCCGGCGACGGGATCGTGGTACGTCTCGCAAAAGACGTATCGCCCACGGAAGCCATCTCGCTATTCGCAGAATCAGTAATCGACAGCAATTCAATCGGCGTCGATGCGGGCGGCAACGAAGGTAACGGATTGAATTTCATTATGGGGGACCGGACTCGCATTCAGGATTTGCAAATAACCAACACGGTCTTCCTGAACAACGGCGAAGATGGCTTTCACTTTGTTCGAACGCAGAACGCGGAGCTAAACTCGGTTGTGATTGAGAAAAACCGCAGCACAAATAACGGAGGGGATGGGTTCGACATCTTTGCCCAGAACACGGTCAAAGATGAGTTGGATTTCCAAATCAACGAAAATGTAATTGACCAAAATGCGCAATACGGCGTGCGGATTCGACTTGAAGCGGCGGCTCGAATTAAAGTTCAGTTTGATCGTAACTCTGTCTCGGAAAATGGCGGTACTCCCGGGGGCCAAGGATACCATCCAAACGATGGGGTTGCCGGATCATCGAATTCCGCAGGTGGAATCGGGATTTCTACGCTTCAGGAAAGCGGATTGAAATGGACCATGACGGAATCGCACATTGACAATAATTTTGGCGATGGGATGAGCATTGATGCGTTTAATCAGGATGATATTCTGGTAACGCACTTGACTGCAACAAATTCGACATTCAATGGCAACTCGTTAACAGGACTTCGAAATCAGGGAACTTCGTTTGGGTCATTGGCATTCGTTGGAAATCAGTTTAATGACAACGAAGAAGACGGCGTGCGCATGGTGTCCATTGATGACAAGAACGACACCTTCTACCGTCGCCGCGTCGGAGGTCGAGATATTTCAGTGACAGGACTCGCTAACCAGTTCACTGGTAATACTCAAAGCGGCATACATTTGGGGCAAGGTGTGTCCGCCAGCTTCGGGGATGGAACTGTCGAGAACGCTAACTATTTCAGCAACAACGGCGAAGACGGATTGAAGCTAACTCAGCACAATAGTCCTACAATGGATGAGCTGAACCTGCAGCGAGTGATTCAGACAAATCTGAACTACTTTCAATCCAACGGAAGTAATGGGATTGACGTCGGCCACAACGCAGCTCAGGACAATAATGCGGCCAGAGGTTGGGGCAATACCGAACATGGCGACGAAGATGCATCCGATATCCATTTGCTGATCAATAACGCCGTCGTCAGCGGGAATGTGGGCGACGGCATTGAATACGTGGTGGACAGCACACTTCGGATACAGCGCATTATTGGCGGTGGGCAGGACGTTGCGTTCCTTGCCAAATCATCAATGGATGTTTCGAACTCCCGTATCGCGAACAATGGCGGTCGTGGCATTGACATCCTGAATCGAGTGGAACAAGACAGCTATATCTCGCTGATCAACAACACCGTCTTGTCGAACCGACTTGAAGGTATCTATGTTATGAATACCGCCGCACACGGTCAGTTGCAGAATAACTCTGCGGACGCACTTGTACAGGTTGTCACCGGGGCAGCGACAGCAAACATCGAATTGCGTATCCAGCAAAACCTTATTCAGTCCAACGGCAACGGATCAGACCAGGCACGTGTTCCGATTGAGAGATCCTTCGGTGGCAACGATGCGACCGGCAACTATCTTCCGGACTGGACGCATGACACACAATTAACGCCTGGCACTCTTGGTGGATTGGTAGTTCGCGTTGGTACAGTCGATTCTGTTGGTCAGCTCCTTTCAGCAATTGCCGGGTTGGAACTCGCACAGTCTGGCATTAACGCGGAAGTCTGGAAAAACTCGTTCGATGGTAACTTTGGTGCAGATGTCTACTTCGACAATTTCACATCAGCACTTGCACCGCAAAGTTTGGGCAATTTTAATGCTGGAGATAGTCCGACGTTTGCATGGCAATTTCCTGGTTATCGTGATCCATTGTCACGGCTCAATTTGTCGTTTCGCGAAAACACTGGAAATTCTATCGATATCATGAATGGCTTTGCCTATCAGGACAATTTTGAATCGTATTTTAAGACACGAAACGCTTTGCAACCGGGTTCCTCAGCCCCGAACCACGATCACTCGCCGCTCGACGATCGAGGCCACTGGGCTCAAAACCCTGGTAGTGTTTCACGTAAACGCAACATGACCCGAACGATAGGTCGCGTGGACGATTTTATTGGCGATATCCCAGGATCTCATCCTATGATAAACGTTGGAATTGACTGGAGCTACGACGGTACAGGAACGTCAACATGGCGGGTTGAGTCAGACTTTGGGACAACAAATACGTTTCCTCAATCGAGCGCGACCGCTGGATACAGTAACTTTTTCACCAAAGTTGGATTTACGAATACTAAGCCTGGCTACGTCGAGACGGACCAGTTCTACTATCAATGGGACACGGGCGTAAATACATCGAGCTTCACCGGTGCCACTCCGTATTCACTTTCTCGCGGTGACATTTTCAACGTTCGTGCAAACGAAAGCCCAATCGTCGCAGACCAGTTGGACAACAACAACTCGTTTGGATCGGCCACCAACCTGGGGACACTCGCCGGTGCCGCAAATTCGGTAAATGCCCGGACGACTGACGGAAATCTGAATCTGAATGTCAAAGGCGACCGCGACTACTATCGATTTACTGCGGCCGGAACAGGAACACTGAATGTTAATCTAAATGTGACAGATTCGCTGGGCAGCCTCATCAGATATATGATCTATAGTGTTGACCCGACCGCTCGGCATGAAGAAACACCAATGTTCACTAATGCCGATGGTTCTCCGCTGTATACAACAGCCGGGCCAGGGCAGAACAGAATCATTGCAGCCAACGTCGTTGCGGGCCGCGAGTATATCATTGAAATTCTCAGCAACGAAGCCAACAACACCGCCTTGGAAGCTGGCTACGATGTGCTGGGGAAATCATTCAACTTCGGCACGACGCGAAGCTATTTGCTGTCGATCGACGCACCAGCGGCAGCTCCACCTGGTGGCGGCGGCGGTTCTGGTGGAGGTTCTTCGAGTGCTCCGGGATCTGGTCGTACACTCGGGGGCGGTGGTGCGGGAATTGATTCCGCAGTTACTCCCACGCCCGTCGTTAACTTGCCGGGCGGAAACGTGCCGGGAGCCATTCCAACGGCCTCATTTGTGACAGTTTCACCGGACCCTCGCAGTACGGCAGTCGATGTTCTCACTCTGAATTTCAGTGAAGATGTCACAGGCGTTGATGTTACGGATCTGCGTCTGACTCGAAATGGTGTCGCAATTCCTTTGACAGCCAGCATGTTTGTGGCAACTCCGGGCACCGCAGCTCAATACACGCTGAATGTCGGAAATGTTACTGGTGAAGCGGGTACGTATGTTGTGTCGTTGATTGCCGCAGCTTCCGGAATCAGGGATACCGACGCCAGCTTGCTGCTTGCCAATGCCTCCGATACGTGGGTCGTGGCGAACACTGTCACAACAACACTGGACACGGCAGATACTGTCGTCGGCGACGGAATTGCAAACGACAGCCTCGGCCAGATATCTTTGCGTGCTTTTGTCATGGAGAGCAATGCAACTGCGGGCGACGATGTGATCGTGCTTGGCATTGGAACATACACGTTGACTCGTGCAGGTCGCTTCGAAGATGACAGTGTGTTTGGTGACCTGGACGTCAAGGGAAATCTGATCATCCGCGGCGTCAGCGCTTCCCAGACGACTATTAATGCAGCACTGCTTGATCGAGTGTTTCACGTCTTCCCGGGTGCTTCGCTGACTCTGGAAAATCTGACCGTGTCCGGGGGACAGGCATTTGATGGTGGCGGTATCTTTAACGAAGGGGCTGTCATCGTCACTGGATCGCCGACGATCGCTGGCGGCAGGCTGACTCTCACAAACGTAAACGTCAGAAACAACGAAGCCTTCAATCAGGGCGGCGGAATCTTCACTGCCGGCACTCTGACCGTAACCGGATCTACCATTGCTCAAAACGCGGCAGGATCACGTGGTGGCGCAGTGAACAATACTGGCACTTCTTCTTACCTGAACGCGACACTGTCGGCCAATACCTCTGTGTCTCGCGGCGGTGGTTTGTTCAATGAGTCAGGTGGGTTTGCCGGTATGATTAACGTGACTGTTGCCGATAATGCGGCAGGTTCTCGTGGCGGCGGGATAGGCAGCGGTGCCTCGTTTGCCACACAAATGGCGAATACCATTGTCGAACGCAACATGACAGATGCTCGTGTACCGGTGACGAACCGATCGACAAACAAGGATCTGATGGGCGTTATTCTGTCGCAGGGCAACAATTCGATTCAGGTTCTTGATGCTCGCCAATCAACAGGCACAGCAGCCGGACTTCAGACGTCTGATAGGTTTGGGCGTGATGCCACGCCTCTGACAAACCGGACAACGGCTCTGCAGTACAACGCGACCGGTAACAACGGTGTTGGTTACAACGCTTTGATCTTGAACGGTGGAGGGGTTGACGCCGGTAACAATGCACGGTATCCCGTCAACCCGCTAGGGCAATTTGACGCCATTGGAAACCCACGTCTGATCGAAGGCAACGGCGATGGCATTATTTCCATCGATCAGGGGGCTGTAGAATATCAAGTCAACAAGCCTGTGGCTCTTTTTGTGGCCACACCAAATCCGGCGGGTCTGAACGAAGTTATCACGTTTAATGGTATCACTTCGACTCATCCCAATCCGGCGATTGGTGTGATCGTCGCATGGCAGTGGGACTTCGACTGGAATCCAACGGGCATCGCTCCAACTGTCGCGCTGACAAATCCGGCGTACAATCCTTACGAAAACTTTACCATTGACGCGACCGGCATTTCACCGACGCATGCTTACAACAATCCGGCTCGATCGTCTTATACAGTTCGCTTGATTGTGACGGACAACTTCGGCAATAAAGGTTTCGTTGATAGAGTCGTCACTGTTGGCATCCCGTCAAAGCCTGTGATCCTGCGTCCGTTTGCCAATACAAGTGATCTGACCCCAACAATTACCTGGCAGGCTAGCCCGGCCAAGTATCAGATTCAGGTTGATAACGTCACCACTGGTCAGTTGAACGTCATCAATGTCAGCAATCTGACGACGGCCAATTTTACTCCAACGACCAAATTGGCAACCGGTCGATATAAAGTCACTGTGACGGCGACGAACGGCAGCGGATCATCGGTCAGCGATGCCTACTTCTTTAACATCACGCTGCCAACACCGACATCGCCAGTTGGCGCCACGTACGATATCACGCCTGTCTTCAATTGGTCGGCCGTGCCTGCTTCATCGCGGTACGACTTGTGGGTGACTCAGACTGCGCCGACCTACAGACCGCAAATCATCAGGAACCAGTTCTTACCGTCAAACAGCTACGAAGCGAACACATCGCTGGGACTTGGTACGTTTACGTGGTGGGTGCGAGCTTACGATGCGGACGGTAATGTAGGTGACTGGAGTCAACCAGCGACCTTCACTATCGCTCGTCCTGCGATTACGTCGCCGGCACCGGTAACGCTTATTACAAGACCAACGATCACGTGGACAAATTTGGGGGCACCTCGTTACGAATTGTGGGTCAATCAGGTGGGTGGACCAAGCAAATTCATCTACCAGTCTGCACTCACAACGAACTCGTTCACACCGACAACACCTCTTCCAAACGGATCATATGATGTTTGGGTGCGAACAATCGCAGCAGATGGTGAAGCTGGCCTGTGGAGTGTCAGGTATCGATTTACGATGGACTATCGAGTCGGGCCAGTTACGGTTTCGCCTCTTGGAGTCACAACGGATACGACACCGACGTTTACATGGAATGCGATTGAGGGTGCAGTCAGCTACAACCTGTGGGTTGATAATCGGACAACTGGAACTTCGAAAGCTATTTATGTGAATGTGCCGCATGTCAACGGAGTGGCTCGGATCACATATACGCCACCCGCACAGATGCTGGCGAGTAACTATCGGTGGTGGGTCCAGGCCGTTACAGCCAGTGGCGCTGTGACAGGCTGGAGTACTCTGAAGGACTTCCAGATTCCGATTCCAAGTCTCTCTGGACCACGTGGCACCGTCACAACCGGCACTCCAACTTTCACATGGAGCGGTGTGAATGAATTTGTCGCGTATGACCTGTGGGTGAATAATCTCACGACCGGTACTTCTCAGGTGATTCGTGAACCGAATTTACCTGCCAATCCCAAGACGTACACTCCAGCATTGCCACTGCAAAATGGTGATTTCCGAGCGTGGATTCGGGGGATCGACAAAGACGGACTCTACTCCAGTTGGAGTGCGGTTGCTGACTTTACCGTGAATGCGAACGCTTCTAACGCTCCTGTTTTGATATCACCAAGAAACGTTACGGCAAACAACAGGCCAACGTTCTTCTGGCAAGGTGTTGCAAACGCTGCTTCTTACGAAATCCTGATCAAGGATGTGACCACCGCTTCTCAGCCTACGATCATTAACGTCAGTGGTATTGCGGGGACTTCTAATTTTTACACCGCAGTCACGACTCTGGCCCCGAATCGGACTTATCGCTGGTGGGTTCGTGTTGTCACGACGAACAATCTGACGAGTGCGTGGAGTCAGCCGCTGGACTTCCGTGTTGTCTCATCTGACGTTGCTCCAGATCCGACAGATTCAGACAGTGCGTTTGGTGCAACGCAGTTGGCTTCGGTGGTCGTCAATGCCTACGCGGACCGTCTTCTGGATGAAGATGTGCGAAGTATCACTGCTCATCCGGCTGGTACGATCGTTCAGTTGGCTCCTAAGGCAGCGGCGAGTTTCCTGGCAGAGCCCGCTGTTTCGACGGATCATGGACAGCCGGTCGCTGACATTGATGCTGTGATGGAAGAGTTCGCTCTGGACTCCTTCTTCACCGGCGACTTTGATTCCGAAGCAATTTTACCGATAGCCGCAGCGACGCCAGGCGTGGCCGTACCAACTGCGACCGCCACGAACATGGCCGTTTCTGACAAAGAAATGACAGTGGATGCAGTCACTGCTGGCCTGCTGGCTGCATTGATAATGCCACGGACTGTGACGAAAAAAGACGAAAAACGGAAGTCTCAGCGATAACCGTTTCGGGACTGCAAATTTGACGTGAACGGAAGCCCGGCCTTTTTAAAGGCCGGGCTTCTGTCGTTTCGACGCCGCGAGTATTGTTCGAATTGCTATTCTGCGAACAGACTAAACATTCGCTGCATCTGGAAGTAATATGCTTTGGAACAGTCCCGAAAAGTACGTCAGGCTTTCTAGCCTGACACGAAGAATAACATGTCAGCCTGGAAATGCTGACGTACTTTGTTTCAGTGCTGCTCCTTACCGGCGATTCATAATTTTCGCCACGCAATGCTTAAACGTCCCGCCGAGGTCTTGTCGCAGCATGTTAAAACCGCTCACCACGATATTTGCCATCGCTTGTTGCGGCCTGCTGTCAGCAACTGACGCCGCTGCAACTGATGAAGTTGTCGAAGGTATCGACTTCGAGACCCGGATACGTCCGGTGCTCGTCCAGCACTGCTCGCAGTGTCACGGTACCGACGTTCGAAAGGCGGGACTGAGGCTGGACGCCAAGCATACGGCTTTCAATGGCGGTGACAGCGGGTCGGTGATCGTTGCAGGGAATTCTGGCCAAAGTGAATTGATACGTCGTATTGCAAGTGCTGATCCAGACGTTCGTATGCCGCCGAAAGGGGAGCCTCTGGATTCGAATGAGATCCAGCTTCTAACGCAATGGATTGACGCTGGAGCACATTGGCCGGAAACCGCGTACGATCGCGCGGCACGACATGATCCTCGACTTGATCATTGGGCATGGCAGCCTCTCCAGGACGTCTCGCCGCCAACGGTGTCTGATCAGCATGACGCAACGATCAGAAATGATGTAGATCGTTTCATCCTCGCAAAACTCAATGAGAAACAACTGGCCTTATCCGCACCAGCCGATCGACGTACGTTGATTCGGAGGCTGGCTTTCGATCTGCATGGTCTTCCGCCATCGATTACTGACATTGACGAGTTCGTCAGCGATTCCTCGCCAGGTGCCGTGGAACGACTGGTCGATCGTATGCTGGCTTCGCCACGCTACGGCGAACGATGGGCCAGGCACTGGCTGGACATTGCTCACTACGCCGACACTCACGGCTTTGAACGCGACCAGCGTCGTGATAACGCATGGCATTATCGCGACTGGGTGATTCAGGCGCTCAATACAGACAGGCCTTACGATCAATTCCTGCGCGACCAGATTGCTGGCGATGTGCTGCGACCTGATGATCCGAATGCCATCGCCGCCACTGGATTTCTTGCGGCAGGTCCATGGGATTTCGTCGGTCAGGCAGAAACGCCGAGCCCCGTATTGAAACGATTGGCCCGCGCGGATGATCTGGACGACATGGTGACACAAGTGATGACGGCCTCCTGTGGAATCACGATTAACTGTGCCCGCTGTCACGATCATAAACTCGACCCGATTTCGCAACGCGAATACTACTCGCTATGGTCTGTGTTTGCCGGTGTGAAGCGGGGAGATCGAATCCTGTCGCCGCTTGAACAACAGCAGGTGATTGATCGCAGGCAGCAACTCGAACAGCAACTCAACAAAGCAAAATCGGAACTGGCCCAACTTCAGGGCGATCGCTGGAGTCTGGCAGATGTCGTTGGTGGCGGCGACGGACATGGTACCGGAAAACCTGATTCCGCGATTGACCCGGCGTCCGGAAAGCCCATCGAATCACGTCGCGGATTCCTCGAGGCCGCACCCATCAATCAATTCGAAACGTCTGCGCTGCCATTCATTGATGGTGTTGTCATTCCGGACGGTGGTGACTCGGCAAAAGTGCCCATATCTTCGACGGGTATCTTTGCTGCAGAAATACCGAACACCAGTGGTAAAGCCTGGGATGCCATTCGCAATGGTCCGGTCAACTCGCAATTCTCCACTGAACTTGCAGGCGTCGATTTCGCAAAGGGAGACCACACGCTGTTGTCCCTGCATGCAAATTCAGCCATTACGTTTGATCTGCATGAGATGCGAAAAGCCGGGCTCAGCGAAGTCATCCGATTTACTTCTCAAGCGGGTTACTTCGGCCAAACTCCACGAGCGGGTGCCAGTTTTCACGTTTTTGTCGATGGTGAATTGAAGTCTCAGCGGCTGGCGATTGGACGCGACGACGGACTTGTCGAAGTCGATATCATGATTCCGGCAACTGCCCGGTTTCTAACGCTGATGACTACGGACAACGGCAACGATATCAGTCACGATCAGATTTGCTTCGCTGACGCTGTTCTGCGTCCAGCAGACTTCACGCAATCGACAATCGACGCTGCAAAAATCGTCGCGATCAAACAACACATAGACGAATTGAAGTTGCAGGTTGACGCAGTGCCGACGCCCGCAAAGATCTATGCAGTCAATGCTGAGCCGCCTGCAACCGTACATGTTCTTCTGCGAGGTAGCCCGGAGCAACCAGGCGAAGAAGTCAGTCCGGGAACAATCTCGTGCCTTCCACTACCCGCGTCGTTTGGCACGAACGAAATCACCGATGCTCAGCGCCGAACGGCATTGGCCGATTGGATCACGTCTCCGAAAAATCCGCTCACATCACGCGTCATTGTGAATCGAATCTGGCACCATCATTTTGGTGTCGGACTGGTTGATACACCAAGCGATTTTGGGCTGGGTGGCAGCCTGCCATCACATCGGGATTTTCTGGACTGGCTGGCGAATCAATTGCAGAGAAACAACTGGTCTTTGAAATCAATTCATCGGCTGATTTGCCTCAGTGCGACGTATCAACAGTCATCCAGGTCAGACGCGGTGTCGTTGAACGCTAAGCAGTCGCCACAAAATCTGGATGCTGACAATCGATTATTGTGGCGTCAGAACTCACGCCGACTGGACGCTGAATCGCTCCGTGACGCAGTGCTCGCCGTCAGCGGAAAACTGAACCTGGAAATGTTCGGTCCCGGATATCGCGACTTCGACTACAAAGAAGAATATGCTCCGGTTTACACCTACATCACGGCGGATCAGCCGGAACTCTGGAGACGCAGTATCTATCGCTTTGTGGTTCGCACGACGCCGGATCCATTTCTGACGACGCTGGATTGTCCGAACGCGGCGAACCTGTCGCCAACACGTAATGTGACGACAACGGCTTTGCAGTCGCTGGCACTGTTGAACAACGAATTTATGTTGAAACAGGCGGGATACTTTGCTGCTCGACTTGCGGCACTGCCTGATTCAGCGACAGCATCGCATGTGACGATGGCGTTTCAGTCGGCATTCGGCCGAAAACCATCAATTGAAGAATTGAACGCATCTGTTGCCTTTGTGGATTCGAAAGGCCTGACAGAATTCTGCCGCGTTCTTCTCAACGCAAATGAGTTTGTTTATATTGACTGAGATAAGGGACCGTCACCAATGGCGATTGAGTTCAATTCTGAATGTGCCGCTGCCGCACGAACACTTACAAAAATGTCGCTGCAGGAAGATCTGCGTGATGTTGGCGATCTTACAAGTCTTTCCACAATTCCCGCTGACCTGAAGGCCACGGTCAATATCGTGTCGCGTCAATCAGGCGTCGTCTGTGGACTGACACTGCTGCCCATCGTATTTTCAGAACTCGATGCTTCCGTGGTTGTTAAGTATCACAAGCAGGATGGCGATCCGGTTGCCTGCCAGACACTGATCGCCTCGATCTCAGGCCCCGTGCGAACGTTGCTGACAGGCGAGCGCACGGTACTCAACTTCATGACACTGCTTAGCGGAATTGCTTCTCGCACGGCCGAGTTCGTGGCCGAAACGCAGCATACGAAAGCCGTGATTCTGGATACTCGCAAGACGTTTCCTGGATACAGGCTGTTGCAGAAATACGCCGTGCGTTGCGGAGGTGGAACCAATCATCGCATGGGCTTGTACGATGGCATTTTGATAAAAGACAACCACATCGCTGCCCGTGGTGATTCCACATGCGCCGCCGCTGTGGCCGATGCACGCTGCTATGCGAAAGCACATCACGTCAATCCGAAGATTGAAATCGAAGTCGATTCCCTTGACCAACTGCGCAATGCCCTGCAGGAAACTCCGGAGATTGTGCTTCTGGACAACATGTCGCCACAGACGATGCAGCAGGCGGTCGCAATTCGGGATGCATCCAGCGCGGCGTCAACGCTGCTTGAAGCATCCGGTGGAGTGACGTTACAGACTGTTCGAGCCATCGCGGAAAGCGGCGTCGATCGCATCAGCATCGGCAGCCTGACACATTCATCGCCGGCGCTGGACATCGGTTTCGACTGGCCTTGGCAGCAGTAAATAATGGCCACGAAAAGTAGCGAAACCTGTCAAGAGTTTCGGCCAGCCATTTGCCGAAAGTCTTGACGATTTTCGGCCAGCCAATTGCCGAAAGTCTAGACGATTTTCGGCCAGCCAATTGCCGAAAGTCTAGACGACTTTCGCTACAGATCTCCCGGAAAATTAAGCTGCGTCAAAGCGCTACTCGTCGTTCAACCAATCCATGATGAAGTCATCTTCTGTCGTCGCGCGCCGGACTTGCTTGGATTTTGATGACGCTGCTTGCGATGATTTCGGTTCTTTGGAACTACGGCGTTCGACTTCAAGTCCCGCTTTTTCCATCAAGCTGCGCGAGAATGTATTTTCTTCCTCGGGAGCAGCAGCATCGGCGGCCACGTTATACTCGATCGTAAACGTATGCTTTGCGATTGTGACGGTGTCACCGGGAGTCACGCACATCGAATCGCATCGCTCTCCGTTGACCTTGATACCATTGCTGCTGCCGAGATCTCGAATATGCCAGTAGCCATCCCGCAGTTCGAACTCGCAATGGTGCGATGAGATGTTCTGGAAATCCAGTTTGATGTCGCACGATGAACGTCGACCCACCAACAGTTTTGGGCGATTCATTGGGATTGGATCACCGCCGCCAACAGGAATAAGCTGTCCAAGCATTTTAAATCGATACTCCACTAAGCTTACTATATGGTCCCGGACGTATGATCAGGCGGGACATCGGGACAGGCTAACTACGACAAAAAACAGTTTTGCACAAATCGTTCCGAATCCTCGACTTATTTTTACAGGATTCTTTGACGAATTTGTTCTCCTGGATGCAGGCTACACGACACCCTGGGTTCCGTCAAATCCAATGATTGTGATCGACCTCAGAATTTGCCCCATCAGTACCTGTATCAGGATTGAACAATGTGTATCAATCCGCAACGGTGCGCCGGACTTGACATTAAATGTTTTGCCAGATTTTTGAAACGGACAGTTCCAAATGCCGCGACGTCCCCTCACACATGATTCGTCGATGAAGTCGTGCTGGAATCACAGCAATTTTGCTCATTAGTTTCCCCGAGCAAACCTACGATTTGGCAGAATTTCACTCAGGACGCCACAATTACGGAATTTTTGAGGAATCGAGATCCAGAATATCACGGTTCGTACGGTCGTACGTCACAGATGGTTATTTCCGCTTATCAGGAGCGCCCGCTGAATTCGGAAGGTTTGATGATCGGCGCTCCGATACCTCAATTCGCACGAAGCACTGTGCAGATTTGGATGCCCATTGAAATCTGCAGAGTCGTCCATGGAGATACATCCGCTGACTTCCTTGCAAAGGTCGATTCTGAATGTGTCAACCCGCAGCCGTCTCCCGTCTTCCCGAAAGTCCGGCCGACGTGAGATCACTCGAACAGCTCCGCCTATTTATCCATATTGCCCTCTGCCGAAAAGAAAACCTGCTTGAGCACCATTTTCCAATGACGCAACTGGAACTGCGACAAAACGGAGCCCGCTGTGGCTTTCAGTTTGTCCTGCACGGACCACGCTCCGTTAAGCTTGCTGCCGTTTGGTCGTCAGCTTCTAACGAAGTGTTGCTCTATGACGCGACAGGCCACCGCTTCGGAAGAATTCGGCTACCGAACAAAGTCGCGTAGATTTGAGACACCCACCGGTGATCACAACGTCGGATCGATAATCACCTTCATGGCACCTGGTTCACCGGCATACAGTCGCTTGAACCAGGCTGGACCATCTTCCAGTGATGACTTTGCCGTGATTAACGGATCGACGCGAATTGCACGGCGTTCGAGCAGATCGATGCAGGCTGGATATTCGCCGCGAGAACCACAAGTGCCGTGAATTGTCAGTTCCTTCGTCACGATCACCTGCAGCGGCATTTCAACCTTTGGCGAAAGATTGCCAACAAGCGTGATACTCCCTCCCTTACGAGCACACGCGATTGCCGTGTTCACCGTTGATGCGATACCTACGACTTCCAGGACGACGTCCGCTCCGCGCCCGCCAGTCAGTTTCTTTACTTCAGCAGCGACGTCAACGGCATCGGCTTTAAGGCCGACGTCTGCACCCAGTTCTTTTGCTTTGCTGAGTTTGCTTTCTTCCAGATCGACCGCGATGATCTGACCACAACCAGCAAGGCGAATCGCTTGAATGACGAGCAAGCCAATCATGCCACTGCCAACGACAACCGCAGTGTCACCCAGTGAGACCGGCGTCCGGTTGGCGGCATGCACTGCGATCGAAACAGCTTCGATCATTGCTGCGTGTTCAAACGGCAGACCGGCAGGTATTTCATAGCAGATGTGCTGCGGCACTGCGACATATTCCGCGAACGCACCATGACGGCGGTAGTCACCGCAGGAAACACCCAGCACCATGCGATTGTCGCACAGGTTGATATCACCGCGCCGACAGAAGAAACAGTGTCCGCACCAAACGGTTGAGTCAAACGTGACTCGATCGCCAATCTTAAATGATGTCACAGCGCTGCCGATTTCCGTGATAACTCCGGCCGCTTCATGTCCCATCACAAGAGGCGGAATTCGCCGGCCTGTGCTGCCATCGTAACCATGAATATCACTGCCGCAGATCCCGCAGGCGCGAACTTGTACAAGGACGTCGTTTGGAGATATCTCTGGCTTTGGAAACTCCGTTACCGTCAAATTCTTGTACTCAGTTAACAACATAGCCTTCATTGCGAATAACCTTCAGAGATCTGTAAAAAGTAATGCACTGGACATATGATTCTGGTCGAGCTGAGGATGCTCAGCAAGCGATGCCGCCAATTTCCCCAGTTGCGGTGGGAATTTGAAGCGTCATGGAACCGCTGGGGTTATTGGTGGCCGATGTCGCAGGATTTCTGCGTGAAAATCTCCAAGACTATGCCAGATCGCTGGCTGACCCAGATCGACTTCCGAAATCACAACCTCGCCCCAGTCTTTCGCTTTAGCGAGCGGGCGTCCATCGCGTCCAAAGATGGCGGTGATCATCCAGTTCGCTGCGATGTCCGTGTAAGTACTGCTCACGACGTAAACATGATTTTCGCACGCACGGGCCGATGCGAGTAACGGATTGCAGCCCCAGACAGGAAACGCAATAACCTCCGCGCCGCGATTGCTGAGTTCTCTGGCGACTTCCGGATAGAATCCGTCATAACAAACCATCATACCGACTTTGCCGAAACGAGTTTCAAAGACAGGATAGTCGTCCCCGGGTTCAACCCCCGCGTCAATCTCCGTACGAGGCAGTGCCACCTTGCGGTACTTACCGACAACGTTTCCATCTGGTCCGATCAACACGGCGACGTTGAAGATTCGATGCTGCTCGCGTTCTACCAGACCAGCCACAATGTACAGATCATGTTGCTTGGCCAGCGTTCCAAAGTATTGTGTCGAAGGCCCGGGAATCGTTTCCGCACAGTCGGCCATCGTTCGGTTTGAATTGAAGTACGTGAGTGTTTCCGGCAACACAATAAGATCCGTTTTCTGCTGAGCAGCCCTGGCAATTAGAGGAGCGAACTGCTGACATTTTTCCATGTTCGTCGTTCCGGCTGCAGGACCAAAGTGGACCGTTGCCAGTTTCACGAGACGGGACTTCGGTGTTTCGATGGCCTGCAGTTGCACGTTCGACCATTCGACTGACGCATCGCTCGCCCAGCGAAACGACAATTCAATTTTGGCCTGAGTCGCATTCGACGGACATCGAAAGACTCCGGCCACTTCCGTCCAACCTTCGAATTGCTCGGCACCATCCGCAGGATATTCAGGCTCTGACCGAGGACGCTCGCCTTCTCGATAGGTCGTTGTTGCATTGAAATCATGTACGGCCGCGTTGCCGTCTTTATCAGTCCAAAAGACGCGAGCGACGGCCGCCCGTCGAGGATACTCGACATTCACCGCTTTCCGCAAAGCAGAGAAGCGATAATATCGCCCACCTTCAACCGGCACTGTCTGTTGCCACCAGCCGTGCAGTCCCTGGCGATTGTCGGAGGTCGTCAATAGACTTCCGGATTGATTCAATCCACCTTTTGACTGAAACGCAAATGACGGAGCGGCGTCATCTCTGGGAGCCGTGTGCGTCCATCCGGCTTCCGTGTCACTCAGCGACGCTGCTGGACTATCTTCAGTGCAAAGCATCAAACCCGACGACAACAAACTGAAGACAAGAGAAAGGTTTAACATCTCGGCACTCCTGCAATAGTACAAAACAAACCCGCAAGCGGTGGTGCCGAGTGTAACTGTTCGAGCTAAGTTTTAGTAGAAGATCCGCCATTCAACGCCAATGCTGCTGAATCCAGTCGGCTGGGCGGATGTATTTGTAGATGCGTTTGTACCACGGAGCTGGCCAGATGCCTTTGACCGCTTCGTGAGGATTCGGCTGGCCGGGGAAAGCAACAAGCTTCGCACCAGTCGGCAACAACGGCTAGCGAAACCAGCGAGTCACACCGCGTGGGACGCAGTGGCGTTTGAAACTGCGACACCATTCTGTCGGCCAGAACTCAATCGTATTTTCCAGGCATGAAGATATGTATGTCTGCGAATTCGGATACGCGGCCAGCACCGATTGGAAATCATCAAGGAATCGAGAGAAGATTTCTGGATGACTGCCGACGGTGAATCGGTACGCTGAAGTGTTGCCGATCAGGCGGTTTGGTTGCGTCCAGTTGCGAATCACACAAAGCTTTCAGGTGCATGGCACCAGCTCATGTTAGCCGCATTTGTCTTTGGCCGAACAGTATCGGGCCGCAGATCATCGAATCAGCAATGAGCTTCAAACCATTCGCTTTTCGCTATTGCCAACACCCAATCAGTGTTGTATCTTGTGCCAACACTCAGAAGGAATGACGGATGGCAGTTTACGCATATCTCTGGTCCGACGAACAGGGCGAGAGTGTCGATAAAGTGCAGCAACACGGGCTGACTTGCCAGGACTGGCAGTATGTCTTCGAGTGGATTGAAGTGGAATGGTGCGTGCTCCCGATTACTGGGTTCGAGCTAAAGGACAAGCCATGAAAAAGAAGTCAACGGCATCAAACGAGGCTTCCGTCAGACTGGTGCCCGCGCTGACGCCAGCGATGCGGGACAGACTTCGAAAGGCGATTGCCGAAGAGGAGCGTCCGGAAGTGATTGCTGCCACAAAACAGCAAGCCCGTCAAGCATTCGCGCGGCTGGATGCGGAAGAAGCGCAGATTGCTGACATTGTGGCAGCGATCAGCGCGGAACGTGACAGACAGAATCTGTCGTTGGAAAACATCAAAGCCAGAACTGGGATCGACCGTGCAAACCTGTCGCGACTCTTCAGCGGTGCAGGATCTCCAACGCTCGATACTCTGAAGAAGCTGGCGCATGCAGTTGGCAAGCGGCTGAATGTCACGCTGTCAGAAAAGTAGCCCGACCTGTCCTCCGATGCTGATTGCTCAGTGGATGGACCGCAAGCCGAGACGATGCGAACGTATGAAATGACCTGTTTCGACTTCTGCGGCATTGCCAGCGACGACGAACTTATCGCTCATCGTGTCCCATTTCGTGCTTCCATCAGTTTACACGAAATCGGTCCCGCCGCTCGGATCCATCGCGCCACTTGAGGTTTGCCCCACACGTGCCCAAAAATTCTCAATTCCTTTGAGAAGGCTCGCGCGACTCGGAGTTTTGCCTTTGCATTTTACTGCCCAAGGGCGTCCTGGATGGACTACATCCCAATCCGATTTCGCCTGTTTGTATCTTCCCTTACCGGGATCATGATTTCCAAACCCATCGAGACAGCTATTCCAAATCGGACGCTTCCATTTGATGACTGCGGCTTCCAGCGTACCGATCATGTCAGAACTTGCACCTTCAAAGATCATGAATCGGCAAGAAAAATCGTCGATTGAAAGACTCGCAACTTTTCGGATGCTGTTCGCATGTTGGTTGAGTCGCGAGTATAGCTCCGACGCTTTTGAATCTTCGGTATGCTCCGTTCGTGACTGACGCCAGCCTTGGGGAACCGCCTTGCCGATGTAAATTGGAAAGTCATAAGCAAGCCGATTTAGCTCCGAGTACTTGGAGTACGGGACTGCGTTGCCCGTGTAATAAAGTGCGTAAACTCCAGTGCCGAAAAACTTCTCAGGACGAGGCAAACGATGAACCGGTGTTCCATTAAAAAATCGGACAGCGTCTTTCACGAGTTCAACGAACGCATCATTCTTATAGACGTGTTTCTCGCGATCAAAGGGCTCTACAACTGACCCGGAACGATGAGCTTCACTTCGTCCGGGATTCGTCGATTTGTTTCGTGCGGAAACCTTCTTAGCCATTCGCCCCGACCTTCTTACATACAAGCAGGTCAGCCAATTGATTCGCAGCAACTTCACACATGGTGACTGGAACCGCGTTGCCAAGTTGTCTCATTGATTCCGTCCATGAACCCTCGAATGTCCATTCATCGGGGAATGTTTGGATTCGGGCACACTCTCGAACGCTAAAGTATCGAACGGAACCATCCTCAAACCGAAGAGTGTTCTCGCCCCCTGGCACTCCATGATCTCCAGCTTTCAATGCTTTTGCTGGCTCGTCATACGGACTACCCGTATGCCCAGCATACGACCGGGCTCCCGGATTGCAAAAGTGATTGGCAAACTTGCTGCACGAAGCACCTGGCGCAATTTCAGGCAGATCTCCGATGGCATCTCGAACGGTCCTCCATGCTGGAAGTAACATTCCGGGAAAAAGGCAGCGAAGGTCTGAAATCTTTCGACGTAGTTGACGTGGTGGTTCTGGCCGATCCTTTGCTGGAATTCTGTGCCGATCCCAATACTCGCCAGTAATCCATTTGTCGTAGATCAATCCATCCTGCTCATGTGTTTGCATTGGAAAGGAGAATTGAAGGTTCAAATCAGAACGAATCCCAACAATTAAGACACGATGTCTATGCTGCGGAACGCCATAGTCTGCCGCGTTCATCACTTGATAAATCACGTTATATTTGAGCCCGGACCTCTGGCCTTTGGTAACAGCTTTTTCCAGTCGAGCCAGATGAACGGTCCAATCTTCATCGCCGATTGGTATCATCTCAGGAAAGGTCAACTGATGAATGATGTACTGGTAGTAATTGGCGAAGTTCTCTCGCAAAAGACCTTTGACATTTTCAAAGAAGAATGCCTTTGGAGCGATCTCGCGAACTGCCCGAATAGCATGCGGAAACATGTTTCGGCGATCGTCCATGCCGACATGGTTACCACCAATAGAGAACGGTTGGCAAGGTGGACCACCGGAAACCAGGTCGATGTCTCCGGCAAATTCGCGAAAATCAAAATCGCTGATGTCCCCTTCTACGATTCTAGCACCGTTTAACTGTCTGAGTCCATCTGCCTGATTGCGGCGCAGCGTCGAACAAGCGTTCGGGTTCCACTCGAAAACAGCTTTGTGGTGAAACTTGGCGTTAGCGGTCGCCAGTGCAAGTCCACCGGCTCCAGCAAATAGTTCGATTGATTTCATTATTCAATTGTAGTGAGACGCATAATCGATGTGAATCCACAGGAATTGCTGCAAAACGTAAAATCGGGACGCCTGCGAAACTGGAGTGGGACGCACAACGTCGCCCACTACAATGCAAAGCGGAGAGCTACACACTTCTGAATCATTAATCTACGTTAGTTACGCTTCCTTATTATTCAATGTCTGATTCTCTGCGGCAGATATATGTGAACGATATACGCCAACTGTGATGACACATTTACGTGCCTTGCGGGAGTCCGTTGAGTATTTCCTATGAGCCGTTAGCATTCGCATTTCAATTGGCTTTGTGACACTGACGGGCAATGACATGACACCAGAACGCGAGACGCAATTTGAGACTACACAGGCCGCCTTAGCGAACATCGCGTCTATTGACCCTCAGTTACTTGCAAGAAAGGAGCTTTCCAGCGAAATAAACTTCACTGCTGCGGTTGAACCGGCAACTGAGATGCTCGACATCTTGAAGCAGTTGCACCAGCGGGATCTGTCTCGGCTATCGACTTCTATGCTTCAGTATGTCGCGAATCATGCCTCGCGTTTTCAGAAGTTTGCTGATTCGGTGAAGGCGTTTACACTCAGTAAACCGAATCCGAAAGAAGAGTGTGATGCGTTGATCAACCAGTTCGTCAGCCAATACGATTCAATGATTCAGGAGCTTGCACTTCCACTCGCATTTACCGCTACACAGGCAACCGACTATAACCGATTGGAGCGTGAAGCAACTGGATTTCATCAGCAGCTTAAGAAACAGTTGGATACTTCAATTGCAGAACTAAAAACAAAGCAGTCGGAGGCCGACAAAGCACTTACCGCAATAAAAGATCAAGCTGCAAAACTAGGAGTGACTTCCAACGCTGTGGTATTCCGGAAAACTGCGGACGAACACAAGGAGCACGCGGCGGAATGGCGACGATTGACGAAAAGGATGACGATCGGGACGTTTGCCACGGCATTGGCATCCCTTGCAATTGCCTTCGTTTATGTACCTCCAACAACCGCAGCCGCAATTCAGATCGTGGTCTCGAAACTTATTGTTTTATCAACATTGACGCTATTTACCGTCTGGTGTGCAAACAATTATCGATCTGAAAAGCACAACGAAACGCTTTATCGTCACAGAACAAACGCCCTCATAACGTTCCAGACATTTATCGAAGGATCTAGCGACCCACGAGTGAAGGATGCAATTTTATTGCATGCCGCTCAGACAGCATTTTCACCGCGACCTACCGGATTCGAAAGCTCAGAAGGCGAACATCAGCACGTCAAACCCGTGGTTGAAATCTTGGGGAAATCAATTCCGACGGGCGGATGAGTCCATGACGCGAACCCAGAACACGATTCTCGACACCCTGAATCGCATTTTGTTACTGTGGTGCGCCCGGGTATAAACAGCATTACGCTCATAAACGAAGGAGACGCTGAAGGTGGCAGGAACCGATTCTACACATGCGAAGGCCGGCCGGCGGGAGGTTCGCCGGGAAGTCTTCAAATGCCTGCTGAAGCACGAGATCAAATTCTATGCAGTCGTCAGAAACAAGACGGACCTTGCAAATTTTGTCCTGCAGCAAAACGTCGCCAATCCCGCGTACCGATTCAACGAGAACGAAGTCTACCACACGCTGACACGTGAATTGTTTGGACGACTTCGCCAAACTGCGGATGAACTCAACCTTGTGTTTGCGAGTCGAGGAAACACCACTCGAAACCAAGCTTTGCGGGAAGCTCTCCGAGTCGCTGACGAAGACTTTCTCCTGAAGTTTGGCTTTCACCGACGGCACGTGATCACTATCGAAGCGAAAGGATCTCGCGAAGATCCTTGTCTGCAAGGTTGCGATTACTTTATGTGGGCTCTACAGCGACACTTCGAGCTGGGCGAGTCGGGATTTATCGAAATGCTCTGGAGCAAAGTGGGGGAAATCGTGGATCTTGACATCGAACACGGCAATCGGCGGGGCATGACTTACGGACCGACACGCCCAATCTTCCCACCCGCAATTCCCGACAGCGCATAAAAAAGCCAGTGAATATAGGGTCTCCCGGAACGAATTCCGGGACCACACGGCATGTAGCCGATTTTTGTTCACTGGCCTTCTGTCAGCATACCATCGGTTTGCCCCCCAGGCAAGTTGAACCAATTGGTGGCAACAATTCAGGCCGCAATACACTGACCGGCCTAAGCCATTCAACGCCAATGCTGCTGAATCCAGTCGGCGGGACGGATGTGTTTGTAGATGCGTTTGTACCACGGAGCGGGCCAGATGCCTTTGACCGCTTCGTGAGGATTCGGCTGGCCGGGGAAAGCAATCAGCTTCGCACCAGTCGGCAAGAGCGGTTGGCGAAACCAGCGAGTCACTCCGCGTGGAACGCAATGGCGTTTGAAACTGCGACACCAGTCTGTCGGCCAGAACTCAATCGTATTTTCCAGGCATGACGAAATGTAAGTCTGCGAATTTGGATACGCGGCTAAGACCGATCGGAAATCATCAAGGAATCGCCTGAGGATTTCCGGATGACTGCCGACTGTGAATCGATACGCGGAAGTGTTTCCGATCAGTCGGTTTGGTTGCGTCCAGTTGTGGATCACACAAAAATCAGCGTCGGGACGGTACTTAAAGAAATCATCCAGGCTGCCTGTGATCACAATGTCCAGATCCAGAAACAGCACGGTACCGCTGAGGCCCGGTAGTTCGCTAGCCCACAGTGCCAACTTTCTCCAGCCGCGATTGCGTTTTGGAGACGGAATGTCAACCTCGGGGCAATCGTAGCATTCCACTTCGCTGCGGATTCCGAACGTAGATTCTGTGTAGCAGACAAGGCGAAACGGCTGCTGCGTATTTCGAGCGATCATGGAATAGAGCCGATTCACATAGTCGGCTCCATAGGCAGTGCCCCAGTTCATGCAGACAAATTGGTTCACGCTAACAGGTTGGTTCATGCAGGCAGGTTGGTTCATGCCGCCGCTCGCGATTTAATATCCAGCACGCCAAAAATCTCTTCAAACCCTGCACGAATTACCGGATGATCGTTAACCCGTGAAAACCACGCTGAATCCATGGCATCCGGAATTCCATAGCCAGCCTCCGGGACGTACTTTGCAAACAGATCGACGAATTTTTGCGGTTGTTGAAAAGCAGCCTCTCGACCACGACGTGGCTTCAAGAGGTTATGAGCAAAACGCAAAAAATCGAATCGCTGCTGATCGAACGTACTCATAGAATGCAACGGGGCGTATTCAAAATCAATTATGACAGCGGACTGAAAGTTTGGAGCGATCAGAATGTTGCCGTCGTTCAGATCCATGTGAACCACGTCGTTCTCGTGCATCTCTCGGATAGAGTTAAGAACAACCGGCAGGATGTCCCACAGCAGATGGCCGTGATGTCTCAGGATGTCGGAAAATCGGGGCCACGAGAGCCAGTGATTTGCAAGGAAAAAGTCGCCACGAGCAATCAGACGCGGCGTGAGCCCGACTGATGACAACTGGCGGTAAGCCCGAGCTTCGCGATGGATGCGGTTTTCAGCCGACAAGGCAATACGCGGCAGGTTTGGCTCTTTTGCCGCCACGTTTCGCCCAGGAACATTGATCCGGACGCTGGCAAGAGTTTGCCTTGGGGCGAAGTCGCGATGAGCCAGATACATCCGATCGAAGCCACCACCAGACAATGTCGGCTGCAGTGTAATGGCGGTTTTGAAGATGACGCCCAGCTCCCATTCCACTTGTCGTCGTCGTTCAGCAAGACGATGATGATCGATCAGGGCGTTGAAAAGTCGAAGTGGTGACTTCATGCCGCTGCCTTTCCGCTTGGCGATATCTCGCGGGAGGCATCGTTTGGCGTCGAGCCGTGCCACAACAGTTCAGCCGCAACTGCTGCTGTCGCCTGTGCGGACTCGAGGCTGGCAAGAAGTATGATGTCCGTGGGTTGCTGCCTGAGAGCTTGTTCAAACAGAAGTCGTTGATATGTTTCGTGGCCGGGTGCCGACATTTCATTCTTCCGACGGACAAGTTCTGAATGTGGCAGTGCGAGCAATACACTTGTGACCGGCGGGATTAAAGGTTCAATCCATGTCGCGGCCAGGGATGTGCAAGGCAAGTCAGTTTTTCGATCCGTGATGAGAAAGCTGCCAACGGAACGATCGTATATTGGCGTCTGACGTTTAGAACGAAGAATTGCGTGGCCCCATGCAGCCGTTAATGCTCGAAGAGCAATCGGGATGGAAACAAAACTGTCAAAGCGATCTCGATTTGTGCCCAGCAGTCTCTTCGCAAGTCCGCTGACAAGTTGATAGATCAACGACCGGCGATACAACTTTCTGGCGACGAGTGGCACAACGATAATTTGTTTTTCTGCGATCTGTTTTTCTAAAAGCGCCGAAATGACTGATGACTTTCCGGCACCATCGCTTCCGATCACGGCGATTGTTGGCCGCCGGTGAAGAATCGCCTTGCGTGCGTCGGTCAACACACCGCGTCGCTTGCGGCGTTCAAGAATCCGCAAGCCTCGATTGCCCGGGACATTCGCCAGCCGCAAAAGAAGGTACTCCTGAGCAACAGCCATGGAATTTGGCGTGACGACGATTGCCTGTGGCAAACGATCGGCCACGCTTCGAAGGCTGTGCAGCAGATCCAGCGGCAAACATCGCGGGTCTGGTTCGGGTGACCATGATTTCAGGCGATCGCAGGCGAAGGAGATACGATGTCGCACGCCAGAGCTGCTTAATGGTTTTCGTTTCTTCGCCAGATGCTGAATCAGCAAGCACAGATCGATGTCTGGCGGCAAATGATGCAATGCCGGGATCTGATCGTTGGCAGATTCCGTGAGTGCATTCCGCAGGCGATCCGCTGAGATGCGATGATGACGACGGAGCGGAAGTTGGTCGAAGTCAGTCCATAGATCAATCATCAGCTTCTGTGATGCATCAACAGTCCAAAGTGTCAGACGTGTCTTTGAGGGCGAACTCCGCTCAATGCGACAATGAAGTTCCTTCTGCAGACAAGACGTAAACGCAGCTCGCAGTAGTTGCTGGCGTTGATCGTTTGACATTAACACGTCAATGTCATCATGTTGATGATCAAAATTCGGCGGCAATGGGCGCAGCAGGATGACTCGCCCATCAACGGCGCGCAGCAACGAATTCAGCGACGCAAAAAGTGTGTTTGCTGAGTGCTGCAAAGGCTTGACGCAGGTTTGACGGGACGCAGATTGCATCTGCGTGGTCCTGTGGCAGAAGGCGGCGGGCTAAGAATTTCGAAGTGGAGTCGTAGGGTATCTGAATACCGAAAAACGACTCAAGAGCACTTCGCACTTTAAATTCTCTCATCAATCGCCGCTGATCGCCTGTCTTACTGTGCGACTATTGAACTTCTTTGGCCACCTTCAGGATTTGAAGAATCGCGATCGCTTTGTCCAGTCCACCGACTGAATTGGAAAATGCCACGGCTTTTCGAATGTCGCTAAGGCCGACATTGCCGCTGGATGACTGGTCGTCGATGGCTTTTGTCTTTCCCTTTGCGGGAGGCATCTCTTCTTCGTGAGGGACACTTGCTGCCGATTCCGAAGAACCACCAGTTTCGACAGACGCTTCCGCCGCCGCTTCGTCCATTTCAATTGGGGACTTCTTTGTGCTCAAATTCTTCTTGGCCATGTTCTGTTCTTGTTCTGGTGGTTGAATGAGGTGTCGATTCGACGGCTCTTATGATATCTATTCTGCAACCGGCTTACGTTTCTGCGCCAGTAGCCATTCGTAGAATTCTGGATTGTTGTACGTTTCCGTCCATGAATCGTGGCCAGCTTCGGGATAAACCGTCAACTTGGGTGTACCATCTTTTTTCTGCATGGCTTCGATCATTTCTTCGGTGCGTCTCAGCGGCACTCCTTCGTCCTTGGCACCATGGAATGCCCACGTTGCCACATGCGCAAATCGCGAAGCCCAATAGGGTTCTCCACCGCCACAGATGGGGGCCAGAGCAGCGAAGCGTTCCGGTGTGTACGTGGCAAGTCTCCATGTGCCGAATCCACCCATGCTTAAACCTGTGACACAAATGCGATCCTGATCGACCTTGTGTGTTTTGATGACATCATCAAGCAGTGCGGTCAATTCATTCGGCTCCCACGAGGCATTTTTTCTGCACTGCGGCGAGATCACAATAAATGGAAACTCTTTGCCTTCACTGATCAATTTTGGCGGACCATGTTTTTTGACAAGTTCCAGATCGCTGCCTCGTTCGCCGGATCCATGCAGGAACAGTACCAATGGCCATGACTCTTTTGAGTCATAATCTTTCGGCAGATAAAGCAAATAATCCATCTCAACCGGGATTTGGACACTCAGCCGTTTTGGCGTTTGAGCTGCGTCGTCTGCAAATGAAGGCACTGAACCCAGCACGGCAGCACACAGAAGCATTAAAAGAATTCGATGCATAGTTGTTTCCAAAAAGAATTTTCCAGACAGAATGTTGTTCGGTGAATTTGAATTTCCGCACAGGTTAGAATCAATTCCGTGGAAATCCAACCGTAGGGAATTTTGCTCCACAAGGACTGCGGCCCGAAGCCCTCGTCACAAAAATTCTTTTGGACAGGTTCTCACGCGAGTGGCAGAATCAGTCCTTTCAAACGATGTAGCCGGGTCGAAGGAATTCGACCTGGGACAGGTCAAACTACGTAGGCAGATCTGTCCCAGATCTGCATCCTTCAGCATGGTCGATCGCAAGCGGTTGCACGGGCGCAGACTTTGGTGTTGGCAATTCCTTTCCTGCCGCTCGCCTAACGAACCTTGCGCCGCAGCGAGTCGGCCGCCACGGCGAGCACCGTCACGAGCCCGGTAATGACAAGTTTTGTACCATCGCCCGCTCCAACTTGAATCAATCCCGTCTTCAGAACGGCGATGATCAGCACGCCAAAGAATGTGCTGACGACGGCACCACGCCCGCCCGCAAGACTGGTGCCTCCGATGACTGCAGCCGCGATCGCATCAAGCTCCATGCGTCCACCACCGTTGGGATCTGCAGAACCAAGTCGCGATGTTTCGATGATCCCCGCTGCACCAGCCAGAAATCCACAAATCGCATAGGCTGTGATTTGTGTCCAACGAGGATCAATGCCGCTCATTCTCACAGCGGCCTCGTTGTTACCGATCGCAATGCAGTAGCGTCCCAGAATTGTGCGACTGAGCACAAATTGTGCGACCGCTACAATGACGAGTGCAAACAGAAATGCCGGGGACATGCCGATCCAGTCGATCTTCGCAGCGATCGGTTCGATCGCCGTGCCGATGTATTTGGTTCTGGAATTCGTGATCAGATAACAGACGCCGCGAGCGACCTGCAGTGTCCCGAGCGTCACGATAAACGAAGGAAGTTTCAGCGACACCACGACGGCACCGTTGATCATTCCGCAGGCGATTGCTGCCATCAACGCGACCAGCATTGACGTCGCAAGTCCCCAGTGGTGATCGACCATCAGGATTCCGACGAGCGATCCCGTCAACGCCATCACTGAACCAACAGACAAATCGATGCCGCCGGAGATCAGGACGATTGTCATTCCAGCAGCAACAACGGTCAAAGCTGGAATTTGATTGAGCACTGCCGTGAAAGTAGCGGCGCTTAGAAACCGTTGCTGCAGCAGGCTGAAAACGACGATCTCAACCACCAGCGCTGCAATCAGGCCAGAAGAATTGGCCAGCGATTTCAGGACGACGCTGCGATAGGTGCGGGGCGGTTGCGAGGTCATACTAGCCTCACACGCATTCGGCTTACACAAGGCGGATCATCGAATGAAATCGTGTTGTTCATTTGAAACTGACAGAGTGTGAATGCGTTTCTACCTGCCTTCACGCAGTCGGTCGCCAAGGAAGTTGTCCAGTTCCGGGATCGCGTAAATCTTGCTGACAGTTTCATTCAGTTCGTACGGCACCCGATGGAATTCTACAAGGTCGCCATCGACTGTGACATACGATGACCTTGGGTCGTTGTTGCGAGGTTGCCCAACAGAGCCGACGTTGATCATCACCTTTTGCTTCGTCAGTTTGTACTTGAAGTCAATTTCTTCAGGAGCAAAGAACTCCAGCGTATCAGTGAAGACGCCTGGAATGTGCGTGTGTCCCTGAAAGCAATACTGATCAATCAGTGCAAAGATTTTTTCCATCTTGACCTGATTGTAGATGTCGTCCGGAAAGACGTATTCATTCAGTGGATTGCGAGCCGACCCATGCACATACATGGTCTTGGTTTCGTCGTCACGAAAGCGGCGATTGAGTTCTCCCAGGAAGTCCCAGCGTTTTTCCGCCTTCGGACCGACACCCTGTTCAAGCACAGATCGAGTCCAGAAGATCGCACGTTCTGCGCCGGCGTTAAAGCCTTCGGGATCAAACAAAGCGGCCTGATCATGATTGCCCAGCAGGCTCATATCAAGTTCCATGACCAGATCGATGCACTCAGCCGGATTGGGACCGTAGCCCACAATATCCCCAAGGCAATAGATCTCAGTCACACCCTTCTTGCGGATGTCTGCAAGAACGGCTGTCAAGGCTTCCAGGTTTCCGTGAATGTCACTAATCAGGGCTCTCAACGACTTCATCCCGGCTTAAAAACTACTGAATCTACAGACAACGTTAGTTGCTAAGATCGAACGTTAATCGTCGATTCGGAAGAGTGAAAGTAGGTTCTTGCCAATTTAAGGCAGATTTCACTGGTTCAACCCAACATGGCTGCAAAAATATAATGAACAGGAATTCGGTATCTGTGGATTGTTACAAAACCGCGACCGAACGCAATCCCTGGCCAAAGTCCCGCCCAAGGTTACACGTTGCGCGATTGGTTTCTCTTGTGCAAACTGACCGCATTCTCTTCAAGCCGGGGAATCATGCGGCAAGAACTTCTTGACACATTCCGGCAACCCGGTATCTTCATAGTCGTGTGCCCGTCGGACTTCGTTCAAATTGCCTGAATTTTCGTTACGATTCTTGCAATCCTGCAAATTTGGTGTCCGTTCGCGTAGTTTGTTAGGAAAATTACCTCCCCTGCGACAAGCTCCGGCAAAAACTGCCAGAACTTCTTTGATGGGAGTGTCGTGGGCACTCTGAGTAGACGATGGTAGGAACGTTCTGTTCTGACGTTCATGTAGAGAGCTGAATCCGTAATATCTGCAGTGTTTGCGTTCCTTGCTTACAAAAACGCCGGCGAGAAGTTGGCTTAGGGGCAATTCGATGGCTTCAAAAGACAGTAATGGCCTTGTTATATCGCTCTCGATTTTTGTGTTGCTCACAATCGGACTTGGCGTTGCATGGTACATGACCTGGGCTCACAGCGCAGATGTTCAGCGACAGTTGGCAACAGCGCAGGCAGATAAGACAAAGGCCGATGGGGATCTGCGAAACGTCCTGGTCGAGCGTCAAGCTTTGCAGGACCTGGTCGGGAATGCTGGCGAGACTGACGAAGTTGTCAAAGCCGTCAAAGAAGAGATTGCTAAGCGAGCAAGTGATGGATCATCCAGTGCACGGCCTTTACAGGCTGCTATGATCAAGGCGGCCACGGATCGTGATATCAGTACCGCTGCTGCAACTGAACGGCAGATCCTTGTGGAAACAAAAGCCAAAGAACTTGCTGACGCAAATGCGAAGCACGAAAACACGATGAAATCCCTGCAGGCACAGGTCGCAGAGAAAGAAGACGAACTGCGAAAGAAAGAAGCCTTGCACGGCGAGCAGTTGAGTGCCCGAGAAAAACAGATTGAAGATCTTCGCGAAGATCTTCGTGAAGAGCAGGAAAAATACACAACGCTGCAGACTCAGACTTCACGTCTAATCGATGAACTCGAAAACGACATTAGCGAAAAACGTGAAGCTCTGATCGTGTTGACTCAGAAAGCGCAAGAACTCGAAGACCTGAGTTTCGAGCGTGAAGACGGTCGTTTGGTGTTTGTTGACCAGAGTTCACTTACGGGTTCAATTGACCTTGGCAGCCGCGATGAGTTGCGTGTGGGAACAACATTTTCCGTCTACAAGAAAAACAATAGTGGCGTGGGCCGCCGCAGCACGGAAGATATCAAAGGCAAGATAGAAGTTATCAAGATCACAGGCGACCACGGTGCAGTGGTGCGAATTGTGGATCAGCTTGCCGGGAATCCGCTGGCGAAAGACGATCCAATCTATTCGCCAATTTTCTCTTCCGGGCAGAAGCTGGAAGTGGCAGTCGCTGGACTGCTTGATTTCGACGGCAATCCTGGCGGTGACCGTGATGAGTTTATTCGACTTATCACCGGCGCAAACGCGCACGTTACCGTTCAGATCAGCGACGAAGCAAAACTGGTCGATCAGGATCTGAATGAACTCACAGAAGCTGATCCAATCGGCACGTTGATGAATGAAAAAACACGGTTCCTGATCATCGGTGATCTTGGTGAAGGAAATCTAACTCAGGACACCGTTAAGCAAGCGTTGTATCAGAAGATGCAGCAGCACGCGGCTCGTATGAGGAAAGCGGCTCTGAATCACGGCATTCGTGTTGTGAGCTTGTCGAGCTTCCTGGAGTACATCGGGTACTCTCGCAAGAACATCGCGTTTACTAACGGCAATGTGTTTCCGGGATTCCTGAACAATGGCGCGCTCAGTTCAACGATAACATCCGAGCCTCGTCGGGCGTCATCCATGGGCGCTGTTTCTGGTCTCTATGCAAACCCTAAAGATAGACGCCAGCCGCCAGCATCCAACGGTGCCACAAGTGGACTCTTCAAGACTTCCAACAGCGACTAATTGGACGTCGCCTGTTTTTCTGAGTTGAACGGGCGGGCTATAGTCGGGTTTCCGCAGTCAGAACACTGTAGAGCCCGAGGCTGGCGACCCACGCCACTTAAAAGTAGCAGGCACACTCCGTGTGCGGTCCGCCAATGCGTTTGTGTATTCTAAGGCTGCGGCACTTGGAAAGTGCCTGCTACTTTGCTCGCAGATATGGCAACGTGGCGTTTTCTGTGAAACACGGCCAATCACAGAGGGAAAAACTTGCCGCAACAGGATAAACTGCAACTGTAGATTGCATCCTGTTTCTGTTGGTGAGTTCAATATGTATACGCTGCGCATGGCAAAGCGGATGATGTTCGAAACGAACAAGCGTCTGCTCTGGAAGCTCGTCTGGAACCTGGGCGTCAAAGGTTCGCTCTCGGTCTTCAAACATCGACGACGCATGAAGAAAGGTCAGTTCTTCCCGCCGTTCCTGTATATTTCTATCATCAACAGTTGCAACCTGCGCTGTCAGGGATGCTGGGTCGATGTGGCTTCAAAGCAGCAGACAATCGATCTGCCCGCAATGAACAAACTAATCGAGGAAGCCAAGCAACAGGGAAACACCTTCTTCGGCATCGTCGGCGGCGAGCCGTTTATGCATCCAGAACTGTTTCAGATTCTGGAAGCTCATCCCGACTGCTACTTCCAGGTTTTTACGAACGGCCAATTCATCACAGATGAAAAAGCTCGCAGGTTATTCGAACTGGGCAACGTCACGCCGCTGATCAGCGTGGAAGGCAACGAAATCATCAGCGACGAACGTCGCGGCCGATCGGATGTTTACAGCAAAACCCTGGCTGGCATCGAAAACTGCCTCAAGCACAACGTGATGACCGGTGTGTGTACCAGTCTCGCAAAATCCAATATCGATCACTTGCTCACAGAACAGTGGGTCGATCGACTCATTGAAATGGGTGTGCTTTACACCTGGTTCCACGTCTATCGCCCGATGGGACCGGATGCGACCGCTGAATTGTGCCTGACTCCCGAACAACAACGTCGAGCGAGACAGTTCGTTGTCGATATGCGGGCGAAGAAGCCGATCATTATCATCGACGCCTATTACGACGGTGAAGGTCAGGCACTGTGTCCGGCTGCCAATGGTATCAGTCACCACATCAATCCGTGGGGCGATATTGAGCCCTGTCCGATCGTGCAGTTTTCGCGTGAATCAATTCACGCGAAGGGTGATTCACGATCATTGTTCGATAAGTTTACTAAGTCAGAATACCTTGCCGACTTCCGTCAGTTATCGCAGGAGACAACTCGCGGCTGTATCGTGCTGGAACGCCCTGACTTGCTTCAGCAGCTTGTTGAAAAACACAGCGCCAAAGATTCCACCGCACGCGGCACGGCGATGCAGGAACTAAAGGCCATGATTCCTCGCACGTCCCAATATCACCCCGGCCATGAGATCCCTGAAAAGAATCTGTACTACAGAATCGCGAAGAAATTTCTGTTCAACGACTTCGGCGTTTACAAAGGACACGATCACAGCAAAACTGCTGCTCCATTTTTGGTGGGTCACACGACGCCAGTCGCATCGCGCGAATGCAGTACAAATGAAGTTGTGGTGCCATTGAAGGTAAATTGACGAATGAAGCCCGGATGTAGGACGGGACTCCAGTCCCGTCCTGACCAGACTTGATTCGTGTCAGGACGGGTCTGGAGACCCGTCCTACAGACGTATCATCCGTAAATCGCATTCATCACTCGTCCATCGCAGATTTGAATAGGACGGTTCACCAGATCAAAGTAATGCTGGTGCGGGTCGATGCCAAGGCTCGAAAACATCGTGGCCGCGACGTCCCATGGGCCGTATGCTTCGGTATGAGGATACGCACCGCGACTGTCGGATTCGCCAACAACGGAACCTCGATGAACCCCGGCGCCCGCAAACGCAATCGAATACACCCAGCTCCAGTGCTTGCGACCCGGTGTGCCGCCGGCGAAATTCTTTTCTAATGCGACCAGCGGTGCGCGGCCGAACTCGCCCATGCACACGACAAGCGTTGAATCCAGCAAACCTCGCTGGTCAAGATCTTCGATCAGAGCAGAAAAGCCCTGATCAAATCTTGGCAGCAGGTGATTCTGCAGGCCGTCGAAAATGTCGTTGTGCGTATCCCATCCGTATAAGTCGTCGTTTGTTGCGTCTACATCCTGGCCGCGATTGCTGTGCGACCAAATTACAGTCACCAGCGGAACACCCGCTTCGACCAGTCGACGCGCCAGTAGACAGGATTGCCCGGAACGATTGCGCCCGTAGCGGTCTCGCAATGCATCCGATTCCTTTGAAAGATCAAAAGCCTCACGAGCGTTTTGCCGAGACAGCATATCGAACGCCTGCTGATACAGAGCGTACTTGTCGAGTGCAGATTTTTGATTCTCCATCGCTTTCATGTTGTGTTCAACCGCCGATAGCAAAGACTTCCGGGATTGCATTCGAACGGGCGGCAGATCAGCATGAGGCAGCAACGCAGGAACAGCGATCTCATCGGATGTGACATCACCCAGCGTGAGAGGATCGTAACCTTTGCCGAGAAAGCCACCGAACTGTCCCGGCGCATCAAGAAACGGTACCAGTGCCGGGCCATTGAGATGAATGGCGGTCTGAGCGAACTTCTGGCTTGGCCGAACGCGTTGCAAAATGGCACCGTGGCACGGCAGGTCTTCCGATGACGGAAGCGGGTTTCCGGATTTGCGACGATGGTATCGCCCTGTCATTGACAGATAAAACGCCGTGCCGTGATCAAGATCTTCATGCGACATACTGCGGACGATGCTAAGGCGATCAGCAATTTTGGCGATTTGCGGCATGTGCTCACAAAAACGCACGCCGGGAATCGCCGTTCCGATCGTTCCGAATGCGCCACGAACTTCCTGAGGAGCATCCGGTTTTGGATCCCACATGTCGAGTTGACTCTGGCCGCCGCTGGCAAAGACAACAATCACAGACTTTGCTCTGCCGAAACCCGGTGCCTGCGATGCAATGGAATCTGCGACCACGGATCGCTGTGGAATCAGGCCTGGTAGAGCCCAGTTCATTCCGGCAAGACCTCCGATCCGCAACCATTCGCGTCGGCGAAGTTGCGGTCCGTTTTTTTCTTGTGAGAGGAAACTCAGCATGATTTGGAACCTTCTTCAGCAGTAGATCTCCAGACACGTCAATTCCGGACGACAATTTAGTCGAAGCGGATCTTTGGCACCAATGCCGCGTGAAACATGCATCGTCATTTTATCCAGTTGAAACAAACCAGCGGCAAAACTGACGCCGTAGATGCTGGGAGCGTACACTGGGCCGACGATCGGCAAAACAACCTGGCCACCATGGGTATGGCCTGAGAGCATAACGTCGTAGCCACATTTTTGTCCAAAGCGATATTGATCCGGCGAGTGACTTAACAGAATTCTCAGATCGACACCCGCATGTTCCACCGATGGCGGCGCGTTGCCGATCCATGGCAATTCGGAACCAGCCAGCAAGACGTTTCTGTCGGCAAGCTGGATTCGTTCGTGTATTCCCGTCACGCATTTCCAGCCGGATGCAGCCAGCGTTGACCGAAAACATTCATAGTCGTATCGCCAATCGTGATTACCCAGAATGAAAAAACAGGGAGCGATTTTGGTGAGCGGCCGCAGAATTTCAATGGCCGTTGCTAACAGTTCCGGTTCATCAATGAGATCCCCGGTGAAGACAATGGCATCGGCGTTCAGTTCCAAAGCTTTGCCCACGACAAACCGATAAAAATCCGCACCAGGGCGATCGATAAAGTGCAAATCAGAAAGATGCACAACCCGCAGCGGGCGGCGCGATGCTGCAAGTTGGTTTGAAGTCTGGATGCGTTTGACGTTGACTTCCAGTAAATAGATGTCGTTCCACGGCGACATTAAAACCGGATGCCAGCGAGAACCATGCACGTTGGGAAGATTCAGCTCCTGCTTCGCGATTGCGGCTACATCAAATACTTCGCTCGAAACAACCTTGTGAAATTCAAATCTCCGCTTCCACTGCCAGCGGAGAATTCCGAGAAACAATGGAATCGTTCCGAGCATTGTGAAAACGAGTATTGCCTGCCACAACGGAGTTTGATCTGCGATCGATCCACCTGCGAACAGCCCGTGACTACCGACGCCGCATTGCCAGATCAGGACAAATGGAAACACCATGATGGCTAAATCGTGCAGCGACCGAAATTTCCGCAGTTTGGTGGCTTTGATAGGCAGCGAAAATGAGCGATTGACGCCCATAACCCACCATTCCGCATGTCCGATGCAGCTCAAAATGAATATCAGCCACCCCGTGATCAGTTGCATGAATCAATCGTCCGTGAAACAAAAATACGGTCAGGTAATGTCAGAATTCACGACTGATATTCACCAGCAATGGAATAAATTTGGCAAAGGCTCTCGCCCTGTGACTCAGCCGATGCTTGACGACGGAACTCAGTTGACCAAACGTCAGATGATACTCTGGAATCAAAAAGTATGGGTCGTAGCCAAATCCGCCGTCGCCTATAGCCTCACGCAGAATTCGACCGCGACAGTTGCCTTCACATGCGACGCGAATTTCACCTGCGGGATTCGACAAGGCGACGCTGCAAATATATCCGGCACCGCGTTTGTCGTCAGCAAAGTCGGCGAGATCTGCAATGAGTTTCGCGTTGTTGCGTTCGTCAGTTGCGCCGTCGCCACTGTAGCGAGCAGAATAAATTCCGGGTGCGCCGTTTAATGCATCGACCATCAGGCCGCTGTCTTCACCGATCACCCATTGATTCAATTCGCGCGCGACCTGAGACGCTTTCTTCGCTGCGTTTTCGGCAAACGTCAGTCCGTCTTCTTCGACCTCACCGACGTTCAAAAAATCAGTCACAGGCAGCACGTGGAAGCCGACCATCGCGAGAATCTCGCTGACTTCCTTTGTCTTCTTTTTGTTGCGACTGGCAAGGACAATGGTGCGCGATGACATAATAATTCAACGGTGTTCAGGCTAAAGCTTCGATACAAGGCGACACGCGGTTTATACTGTGAACACATTCAGGGGATTGTACTTGCCCAGCAGAATCGGTTCGGCCTCGCACTTGAACCAGTCTTCGATCACAGTCGCGTAGACCTGACGAAAGTCGGTGTGATGGCGCAGGTCGCCGTCTTGAAGATTGTTGAGACTCGGTAGTTTTCCAATCAGCCCCGGCTGCACTGCTGGTCCGGCGATAAACATCGGGCCGGCGGTTCCGTGGTCAGTACCTTCGCTGGCATTTTCTTCCACGCGGCGACCGAACTCGCTAAAGCACATCACCGCGACGCGGTCCGAATGTTTCAACTGGTCCATGTCGTCCAGAAAAGCTTTGACAGAATCACCGAGTTGACGCAGCAAGCCTGCATGAGCATCTGGCTGTTGCGAATGTGTGTCGAAGCCGTTTAGGGTGACGTAGTAAACCGACGTGCTTAAACCGGAACTAATGAGCTTAGCAACCGTCTGCAATTGTTCACCAAGTCCGTTCTTCGGATACGTGACGCTGGACGCATAAGACTTCACCGATGAACTCAATCGTTCGCTCGCTGCAATGGCTGAACTTGTACTGGACTGCACGAAGTTGAGTAAATCATTGCCGTCGCCTCGACGTGCGGCTGTCAGTTCTTCCACAGCCTGACGGAACTGCGAGTCATCGGTGCCCTGCAGACGAAACTGTTCCAGAGATCGGATTGAAGGCACACGCACATCCCGCGACATCAATGCAAACGGTTGTTTGTCATGACCAAGATGCAGGGCTGTTGGATCACCGCCGTTGCCGTTCGCCGTTTGTTCCAGCATGCGACCCAGCCAGCCGTCGGTTCGATTCTCCGAGCTCCGTTGGCAGGTGTGCCAGATATCCATCGATTCGAAATGCGATCGATTCGGATCAGGATAGCCGACGCCCTGAATGATCGCCAATCGCCCGGCTTCCAGCAGATCTGCGAAGCCTCGCAAAGACGAATGAAACGCCAAGCCATCTGCAATCTCCAGCGCGGCACTCTTCGCAACAGCGAGTTTCGGCCGCAGCTTGCGATAGATTTCATCGCCGACAGGAATTACGGTGTTCAATCCATCATTCCCGCCTTGCAGCTCGATGACGACAAGGATGCGGTCCGACTTACTCGCTTCAGCCGCAGCCTGCAACGCCGACGGTACAAGTCCGCCAAAGCTGAGCACGGCTGTGCCGGCAGCCGAAGATCGAAGGAAACTGCGTCGCGAAAAGTGAGACATGAAGTCGGCTCCTGATAGAAAGCATTGCTGGACAACTCGAATCGTACCATTGTTGCTGCAATCTCGGCAGTCAGTCCGGCAAACGTCTTTAGATGGCCCAATCAATCGGCCATATCGAAAAGAGTATTTGCCAGTTCTGTGCGATCAATGGTAATATTCTGGCACGAGCTGCCTGTGGACCACCAAGTCCTGCCGCCGATTTACTGCTCAGAACACTCCGTCTTCCCTACATTATCTGCATTTCCCCGGTTCTCCTTGATGAACTGCTCTGCCTCAGGACCTGCGTTCAGGAGATCTTTCGACGCTTGCTGGCGATCCGCAAAACGCACGCTGGCAAGTTTTTCGATCATGACTTTGACAGCAGATTCCGTCTGAGTCACTGCATTGGAATCTGCCGCCGTGGCTTTGCCTTCATTGTTTTGCGCCAACGACACAGACGCCATTGTTGTGGCGAGTGAGAAAGAGGCCAAAAGTTGAAGCAACGGGCAGTGCATTGTACATGTGTACACAATAGTGAGTGCGTAGAGACTCTGGGATTGAAAGTGGTGGGCGGGTTTTTTTTCCCGCCTGTTCTGGCCTTCAGACGCGATTGTGCGCGCCTTCAAGGTGCATGGCACTTGGGCTTTCTAGTGGAACAGAGGTTTGACAACTGTGATGAACGACAACGCACAGCCTCTTTTTCATTCCCGCGAATTGAACTTCGCTTCTTATGATGACAGGACGATGATGATGACAGGACGATAAGAAACACAAATTGCGATTCATCGTCCTGTCATCAATCGTCCTGTCAAACATTAATAACTCCGATGGGACTCATGCGATTCATGGGATTTGTGCGTCCTGTCCCCAATCGTCCTGTCATACGTTGATAAAGAGACCGTTTGAATCGATGATCGGTGCCACCTTAAGCACCAGCGTTTACCTCGCTAAAATGCGGGGCGTTGCCCACGCGGTTAAATGATGAAACTTGTGCTTGGGTGCTTACTTGTCCGACATTCTACCCCAACTGAAACTCCGGGATCGTACATAAGGCCTGCACGCCTTCGGTAAGTCCATTGTCGCCGTGAGTTTTCATCAATGCTTCCACTCGTTCTTTTGCTGCATCCGGAATTGGAACGGCAAATAATACCGTCTCAAGGTAGTCAATGATCGCTCGCGGATTCGTGACTTTCTGAGTTGCCAGATACTTTTGAAGCGTCGTCTTTCCAAACCGCGTCTTGTCATTCGTGATCAATGTGCGAACCAGATTCGAACGTCCCAGCAACGTCGAAGAATTGATCCACGTGCGACCGCCGTCCCAGCCTTTGACGCTCGGCGGATACAGCAGACCCTGACCAAGCGTCAGCATCGCTTCAGCGAGATCAAAAGTATTCGTAGTGCCTTCAAGACATCGCAACAACCCAATCGCAAGTTCCACCGGTGAACGCACTTTTCGCCCGATCGCATATGGCGAATAGAACAGGTTGCTGGTAAGTATCCGTCGCAGTACAGGCTGAATCATCATCCCTGATTCACGCAGTTCCTTCGCCAAAGGTGCGATGAGCTCAGCGGTTGGCTGTGGTTCATCCATCACAAAGAACCGCACCAGTTTCGATGCGATAAACTCCGGCGCGGACTTTTGTTCAATCACAATTTGAACGCCTTCTTCGCCGCCAAAATCGCCCGTCTTGTTGAAAATGGTTTTTGTGCCGCTATCGTGTTGATACCGATTGAAACGAAACTCGTCACGACGAATTTCCCAACCGGTAAAGCATCGCGCGAGTTCACGGATATCGGTTTCGGTATAGTGTCCTTCGCCAAGACAAAACAGTTCCATGATTTCGCGAGCGTAGTTTTCGTTCGGATGCGATTTACGATTCGTCGCCGAATCCAGATACACGAGCATTGCCGGATCGCGTGAAATCTCCAGCAGCAGTTTTGAAAAGTCGCCAAATGCAAATGAACGAAGGAGTTCGTTCTGCGTCAGCATCAAGTGACCGTCCGTAACCTTCTCTGCACTGGTCGCGAAGTGGCCGTGCCAGAAGAGTGTTGTCTTTTCGAGTAACTGCATCGGCGTGCTGAGCATGCGGTAAGCCCACCATGCAGAAAGCTGCTGCACGTTGCCAGTCGCGATCGCGGCGTTCGACAAGGATTTCATCTCAGCCCGAAACAAATCTTGTTCGGAGCCCGTCAATAATTCATCGACGACTGCTGTCGGTGATTTGGAAATGGCAGCCGACAATTCAGACTGTGTCACCCCAAACCCGGCGCGGCGAAACAGGTGAGCTGCAGTGCGAAGGTTCCATGGCGTGTCGTTGTCGGGATGAAACTCAGCCCACGCCCATTCCGGGTCAATTATGAAGTCCACGCAAGCATCCTTATCGGCAGGTGATCAACAGGTTAGTCTGCGCACTGTAGCAAACTGTGACTTCTGCCTCCGAGTGCGTACGGAGCCGACGTCTTCATTTTCAGGTTCGTCGATGCGACGTAAATATCATCACGAACTTCATTAAGATGCCCGGATATTACAGTGATTTACCCATGACAAGGAAGCCGCTTGACAGCAACAGGCAGATTCCATGACACTTTGGAACATGATTCACTGGCTGCACATTCTCATTTGCGTTGTCCTCGTAGTCCCAATGGGATTACTTGAGCACTCGGCGGATCGGCTGGAATGCGGCGGTTCAAGTTTTCTGCTGGAAGATGCAGACGCCGAAGATTCTGAATCCGTGTCGCGTATAGAACTCGAAAAGCACTGGCCGTTTGTTGATCCCGCCAATCTGCCCGGCAGCGATACTCTGGTTCTGCCGATTTCTCCTCCACCGCCTGCAAATTCAGTGCAGATCGAATGCGCGGAGTTGCGTGGTTGTCGTCCGCCTCCGAATTCAGCAATTCGCTAAGCATGCCCGGCGATTCGTCCTGGCGCGGCCTGTAAAACGCCCGCTTGGTTCAGCGTTCGGTGGCAAAGGGCGTGGCATACGAATTGCAATGCCAAGGTACCGCTGTGTATTCGCGGCATCGGCATCAGTTTGAATCCTATTTTGCTTTCCATAACCGTTCTTCTGAACTCATCACTATGACTGCAACAACTCAGGGAACGAGCATTTTAACTTCCGAAAGTGACGCCAATCCATCGGAATCAACTGAAAAGCTCATTCGACGGCTGGCTGAATTGCTTCCATTGCAGGGGCCGATCACAGCGTTTGCATTCCTGAATCCACTGCAGGGTTTGGAGTATCAACCTTTTGTTGAAGCACTTCGCCAGGTTGGAGAAATCTTCGGATGTGAACCGTTTCTTCCGGAGGGTTCTTACCGAGAAAAAATGGCGCGAGGACGAATCACGGTTGAAGATTTGACGGAAATTCTGGCGGAAGAACCGGGGTTTGATGGCGAGCGGCAAGTCGCCGGAATCGTACGCTGTGCCAGTCTGCGGCTGAGTATGTTACAGCATTCGATCAATCCGGGGACGGAGCACGAACTGCAATGGATCATCGCAGAAACCGATGCTTTGATGCGGTTTCGCAGCGAAATATCCCATAGTGTTCGCGAGCGGATGATCGATTCAACACGCCAATGGATTTCAAATGAATTCCCCGTTGCGTCGCCAGCGAATCGTTTAAATTCGTCTGAAGAGTTGCTGACCGTCGTTCAAAATGCGATGCCACGTTCAATGTTCGGCAGTTCCGAGGCAATGGACGAAAATGCCTGGGAAACAGTGACGCTGGCACTTCTTTGGCGTATTTTGCAAACCCGTGTGAAAGGTGTCGCGAACGGTCATCAGCCTCCGGCACCGCCAGTGAGGCATCGCGATCTGCTGCTGGCAGCAACACGTGAAGACAGCGATCGTCTTGTGCATGATGTATTGATTCAATTCTGCTCCGTGTTTCTGGATCAGGGATATGCGCAGTGGAAACTGCCCGGGCGTGGAAATGGCTTCTTTCAATCGTTCGTGTCGCTGTTCAGTACCGGCGGATACCTGGCCAAACGCTGGCTGAGACCTGTGTCGCAGGAAGTGCAGGACATTCAAAAATCAGGCCAGACAGCACTGGAGTCACTGGAACAATCGTTGTTGCTGCTTGGCGTGAAGCCCGAGGAAAAGGAACGCTTCATCCGTAGTTCCCTTTTAGCGCTTCGCGGCTGGGCCGGCATGATCTGGCAAACAGAAGATCGACCTGATCGCGTGTATATTCCGTCGCGTCCGGGAACACTGATCGAATTTTTGGCAGTGCGCTTGATTCTTGAGCGACACGCATTGACCTGGCTGTCACATGAAACGCTGGGATTGAAGGTCCTGTTGGATCAACTTCGTGAAGTCATTCGGCAGAAATTCCCTGACAAAAGTGTTCCAGCAACGATGGAACAACGAGCCTATCCGATCCTGCAATTGGCTCAATTCCATGGCTGGACACCGCAGATGATGGCGGATCTTTCAGACTCACAGTGGCAAGAACTTGTCCAGTCTGTAGAAAAATTTTCCCCGTTCGAGCGGCGGCGAGTATTTCATCAGGCTTTTGAACGCAAGCTGCTACGACATGCGCTGGATTGTTTCACGATTCGTGCTGGCAAGCCTCGAATCTCTCCGGAAAAGCCGAAACTGCAGGTGTTCAGTTGCATCGACGCTCGCGAAGAATCCTATCGCAGGCACATGGAAGAAGTCGCCCCGGAAGTCGAAACGTTTGGCAATGCGGGTTTCTACGGCGTTGCGATGTACTATCGCGGCGCTGGCGATGCGACATATACGACGCTCTGTCCAATCGTTGTGAAGCCACTTTATTGGATGGTGGAAGACGTTGTTTATGCTCTGGCAGATTCAGGACGACAGCGTGCCCGCGCGCGGCGATGGCTGGGAACCGCGACACATAGTTTTAATACGGGAACTCGCGGTTCCATTACCGGGGCCGTTCTGACGGCGTTGCTTGGCCCTCTGTTCACTGCGCCATTGGTTGGCCGCATCCTGTTTCCACGCATCACCGCAAAGATGCATCGCACGGCACGCGGCTTCGTCGCGCCACCGCCAGTCACGCGACTTCGTCTGGAACGTGAAGAAGGTACAAAGGCCAGTCCGAATGAAGACGGCATCGGTTTCACGCTGACCGAAATGACGAACATGGCCGAACGTGCTTTGCGCGACATCGGGCTGACTCATAATTTCGCACCACTGGTTGTCATCCAGGGACATGGTTCAGACTGTTTAAACAATCCTCATGAATCCGCCTATCACTGCGGAGCTTGTTCGGGAGGACGCGGCGGGCCAAACGCCAGGGCGATGGCGGCGATGCTGAACGATGCTCGCGTTCGACGTCAACTTCTGGCGCGCGGACTGGATGTTCCTGAAGAAACGCGGTTTGTCGGAGCGATGCACAATACGGCGACTGATGCCGTTAAATTTTATGATCTTGAGCTATTGCCTGCATCACATATGCGACATCTGCATTACGCCGTGGATGTTTTCGGACGTGTCGCCGAACGCAATGCACACGAACGCTGCCGTCGCTTCGAAACGGCAAGGTTAGATTTTTCGCCAGCCGAGGCATTACAGCATGTGGACGATCGCAGCGAAGATCTGGCACAAACGCGACCAGAATACGGGAACTCAACAAATGCGATTTGCTTCGTCGGACGCCGTAGCCGCATCCGTGGTATGTACCTGGATCGGCGGTCTTTTCTAATGTCGTACGACGCCAGTCAGGATACCGAAACGTCGATGATTCTGGCTCGCATTCTGGGAGCTGTGATTCCGGTTTGCGAAGGTATCAATATGCTGTATACGCTGTCGTCAATCGATACGCGCGGCTTTGGCAGTGGGACGAAACTGCCACACAACATTACGTCTTTGCTGGGTGTGATGGATGGCGCTGCCAGCGATCTGCGTCCCGGTCTGCCGTGGCAGGGCGTTGATATTCACGAACCTGTCCGATTGCTGTTCATCATTGAATCCACGCCGGAAGCAATGCTGCGGATCATGAACGACAACCCCACTGTGGGCCGCATCTGTCGAAACGAATGGGCGCAACTGGCCGTGCTGGATCCGGATTCAAGCCGCATCCAACGGTTCGTCAATGGCCGGTTTGTCGATTACGAACCTTCAACATCTGAGATCGCAACGGCGGAAAGTTCGCTGGACTGGTATCGTGGCTACCGTGACAACCTGCCGTTCGCGTTGATTCAGGGAAAGAATGGAACGTAGTTTGCCTTTGAGCGATGCGTGTTTGCTGATCTCAAATCAAAAATCTCAAATCAAAGCACCTCTTATGTTAGTTCGTTTCTTTGGAATCATGGTTGTTGTGAGTCCTGCGGCGCTCCTGGCGGTACTTGGACTGGCAACGCTGTTTCGCATTAAGCTCACCGAACGCTCTATCGCACGCTTCGCGCAGGCTTCGAGTGCCGTCGGTTTATTGGCCGCACTGGGAATTCTGGCCTATATGCTGACAATGAATGTTCGCCATCTGCCGCTGGAGTTGGGCGATTGGGTGGCGTTAGAGAATTCAACGGCGGAAGGTGATGATGCCGCCCAACATGATGCCGCCCAACATGATCAAGCCCAACCTGGCCACGCTCACGCGCCCGACCTTGCCCATGCCGTAACTCATGCTGCGACTGCAGCGCCGGGATCTGATGACTCGCATTCCGGCGATGCTGCCAGCAGCGAAGAAAAGATCGAGGAGCCTCACGCAGGACATTTTCATTTTCTGCTGAAATTTGTGTTCGACCGGCTGAGTGTGCCTTTTGCCATCATGTCGTTCGTGCTGTGTGGCGTCATTGGTGCTTTTGCGTTTCGATATCTCCATCTGGAAGAAGGATATTTTCGCTTCTTTTTGTTCTACTCAATTTTTCAACTGGGCATGGTGATTTCCTCACTGGCGGGCACGATCGAGACACTATTCATGGGCTGGGAACTTGTCGGTCTTTCGTCCGCACTGCTGATTGCTTTCTTTCACGATCGTCCGGCTCCTGTCCAAAATGGTCTGCGTGTCTGGTCCATTTATCGAGTGGCGGATGCCGCGTTTCTAATCGCCGCATTGACATTGCATCACCTGTCCGGGTCAGGTGACTTTGAAGGATTGATGGGCACGGGAGCGTGGCCCGCCGGAAAAGCAACGATCACAGAAAGTCAGGCTTTGCTGGTGGGTTCATTGCTGTTGATCGCTGCCGCCGGAAAATCAGCACTGGTTCCGTTTTCCGGCTGGTTGCCTCGAGCGATGGAAGGTCCAACACCATCCAGCGCAGTTTTCTATGGAGCATTGTCAGTACATCTTGGTGCATTCCTGCTGTTACGAGTCAGTCCTGTACTTGAGATGTCGCCCGTGTTGTGCGGCATGGTCGTTGCGTTGGGCTTAGTGACGATGGTCTTCGCTTCAATGGCGGCTCGTGTTCAGGCCGATGTCAAAAGCGCGCTGGCGTATGCCTCGCTGGTGCAGGTGAGCATCATTGTGGTCGAGATTGGTCTGGGGCTGCGATACATCCCGCTGATTCACATGATCGGACATATGTGCGTACGAACTCTGCAACTGGTCCGCGCGCCCTCGTTGTTGAAGGATTACAGCATCCTTGAAAACGCGATTGGGGATCGTCTGCCGGATTCCCGTTCACCGTGGGAAAGCTGGTTGTCGCCAACAGTCAGGGCGAAGTTTTATCGATTCGCCTGGGAACGCGGCTATCTGGATTCAATTCTGGATGATTACATCGTGCGACCTTTTGTGAATATCTTCAAATGGTCGGATCGCATGGAACAACGCTGGACAACATTTCTGGCGGGGACGAGCGGAGCGAAGGCGACGCCGGACTGTGATGTTGAAGAGATTTGAGATCCGAGATTCGAAACCTGTCGACTGAAAACTCCTATGATTCCGGAACTGCATTTTCCCTGGCTGGAATTCTCGATCCTGCTGCCGTTGCTTGGTGCCATTGCGTGTACGATTCTGCCGAATCAGCAAGCCGCACATCGAGTCGCGATTGCCAGCAGCGCGCTGACTTTGTTTTTCACGGCTGGCGAATGGTACGACTTCAGCACGATGAACACGTTTCAGGCTCACGACCATTGGGACATGATTCAGTGGATCTTCCGGCACGACTATTTTGTCATTGACGAACTCAGCGCACCACTGCTGCCATTGACCGCCTTGTTGTATCTGATGACAATCTTTTCGACGTTGCGGACAAAGCTGGGACGGTTTTCTTTTGGCTTGACTCTGCTTTCCGAGGCGATCGTATTGGCAACATTAAGCTGCCACAGCCCATGGATGATTATTACATTGTTATCACTGGCCTGTGTGCCACCGTGGATTGAATTGTATCGACGTGGTGCTTCGACGCGAATCTTCAGTTTGCACATGGGAATGTACATCACACTGCTGGTGGCCGGCTGGAGTATGATCGATGATGCTGGCGGTCCGCAGAGTGCGGGATTGTTGCCCGCCATGCTGCTGACCATGGCCGTGCTGCTCCGCGCGGGAGTTGTCCCGGTACACTGCTGGATGACCGATCTGTTTGAACACGCATCCTTTGGAACGGCAATTTTGTTTGTCGCCCCGATGACAGGTGCCTACGCAGTCATGCATCTTGTACTACCGTTTGGTCCGTCGTGGGCGATGCGAAGCATTGCGGTTTTGTCACTGATCACGGCTGTTTATGCCGCTGGTATGGCGACGATCCAGAATGATGCGCGACGCTTCTTCTGCTACCTGTTTCTCAGCCACGCATCGCTGGTTCTTTGCGGTCTGGAAATCGTGGACACAATAGGTCTGACCGGCGCATTGTGTGTCTGGATCTCCGTTGGAATTTCCCTTGGCGGTTTTGCACTGACCCTGCGTTCTGTCGAATCGCGCATCGGCAGAGTCAGTCTGGATCGCTATCACGGGATGTATGAACACACGCCGACACTGGCGGGGCTGTTTCTACTCACGGGACTTGCATCGATTGGCTTTCCTGGCACCCTGGGATTCGTTGGGATGGAATTGCTCATCGAAGGTGCCGTTGGCGTCTTCCCGTTCGTTGGACTGGCCGTCTTGCTGGCTGCCACCTTGAACGGTATCGCCATCATGCGAGCTTACTTCCGAATCTTCACAGGTCGCCGCTTTCAGACAACTGCGATTTTGCGGTCACGTGCATCTGAGCGATTTGCGTTGCTGGTGCTGACATTTCTGGTTCTGGGAGGTGGTCTTTGGCCGCAGCCTGGAGTTGCTTCTCGACATCATGCTGCTCAGGAATTGCTTCGGCTGCGTAGGAATCCGGAACAAGTCATTGAACCGGATGATGAGGCTGTGCAGGAGCAACAGGAAGAGTTACCAGCACCTGCCGCCGAGGATACTGAAATGGATATCACCTCGCCGGAATCCGAAGCTGTGTTTTTAATGCCGCCGTTGCATTTCATCGCTGTTGCCCGTTTGGCTGATGGTCATGGAGATTTAAATTTGTAACTTTGTTACCTCAGTTTTTTTGCTTCCCGTTTTTTATCCCTGCTCACAATTTAAAACAAAACATCCCAACCAAGCCGGAGTTCAACGCCATGAACGTCAACAATCCAGTCCCTCGCGGCAATGCGAAGGGTTTCTTTCAGTATATGAAAAACGACATGGTCTCCGGGCTGCTTGTTTTTCTCATCGCGTTACCGTTGTGTGTCGGGATTGCTTTGGCGTCAGGCTTTCCTCCGCTCGCGGGGATTTTTACTGCGATCATTGGAGCATTTCTGACTACGTTTATCAGCAATTCAGAAATGACAATCAAAGGACCAGCAGCGGGGCTGATCGTGATTGTCCTTGGCTGTATTGAAGAATTCGGCGGCAATGGTACATCGGGAGGCTGGTTGCCAGCGGATATGACGGCTTACAAAGCAGCTCTCGCGGTAGGAGTTGTTGCAGCGGTCCTGCAGATTCTGTTTGGATTGTTTCGCGCCGGCATCCTGGGCGAATTCTTCCCCAGCACCGTGGTTCACGGGATGTTGGCTGCGATTGGTGTCATTATCATCGCAAAGCAGATTCCTGTGGCCCTTGGAGTTACTGAGGTTAAAGGTGGACATCTGTCCCTTCTGCGTCAGATTCCGGATTTCATCATGCATGCAAATCCGGCGATTGCGTTGATCGGAGTCGTGAGTCTGCTGATTATGTTCGTCTGGCCGCTTATTCGAAGTCGAGTGTCCTGGCTAAAGCCCGTTCCAGCGCATGTGATTGTGTTGCTTGTCGCTGTGCCATTGGGAATGGCGGTCAATTTGAAATCTGCTCACGAATACGAAGTGTTCAACACTCAGTACAAACTGGGCGAGCAATTTCTTGTCAAAATGCCGAACGAAATCTTTGGCATGTTCAAGGAAATTCAAACTCCCGATTTTACGGTCCTGAACCAGTTTAAGGCATGGAAGTGGATTCTGATGTTCTTCATGATCGGCAGTCTCGAATCACTGCTCAGTGCAAAAGCTGTCGATCTGCTTGACCCGTACAAACGCAAAACGAATATGAATCGGGATATGCTGGCTGTTGGGGTCGCAAATCTGGCGGCATCAATGGTGGGCGGATTGCCCATGATTTCGGAAATTGTGCGAAGCCGGGCGAATATCGACAACGGTGCCAAGACACGCTTCGCAGATTTGTGGCATGGAGTTTTTCTGCTGCTTTGCGTGGGGCTGATTCCCACTGTTCTGCATTTGATCCCGCTGGCCGCACTGGCTGCGATGCTCGTTTACACTGGGACTCGTTTGGCGCATCCAAGCGAGTTTCGCAACGTCTATCGCATCGGCAAAGAACAGTTGTTGCTGTTTGTGGTCACTTTGATCGTGGTGCTTGCGACTGACCTGCTTATCGGAGTTGCTGCCGGCATCCTGCTGAAAATGATTATTCATCTCGCGAACGGGGTGCCACTGCGATCATTCTTCAAAGCATATATTGAAGTGGAAGATGTGGATGACAAAACAAGTTTGATTTTCGCCAAGGAATCGGCCATCTTTAGTAACTGGATTCCGTTCAAACGTCAGATCGAAGATATCGGTTTGGTGCAGAAACGTAACCTGATCCTTGATCTTTCCGGCGCGACGTTCGTGGATGCCAGCGTGATGGAGAAGCTGGAAGAAATGGTCCACGATTTTGATCAGGCAGGTCTGAAGCTGGAGCTGAGAGGCCTGGACGAACTGCGGGCGTTGTCGCCAAGCGCCCATGCGGCCCGCAAACGTGGACTCTCGTATGCTCGGCGTCTGACTCTTGTCGCTGATCCGGAATTGGCGTTAAAACTGACTAAAGAAATCGTGGCACTGGGTGCCACTGGATTTACAGAGACACCCGGACTTGGAGTTGGAAGACGGCAGATCGACAACAACGATCTGTCTCCCACGAAGCAAAACCGAGTCGAGTTCATTTTGCCATTTGAAATCTGCGAGCATGTCATCGAGCACCTGCGCACTCATGTGATGCCGAGCCAGCATATTACTGTTTGCGTTGAGACCGTCGAAGTTGCACGAATCACTTCATTTCTCGCGACATCGGCCATCCGAGAACAATCGCATGCCGGGCATTGAAGCGCTGCAAGGCGGTTGAGGAAAATTGCGTAATCCTTTGGTTGAGAAGTCTCACGACACCTGCTGGATTCTGGGATATCACAACTGTCATCAACAGAGCCGGAAAATAATTCGCCAGCGGTCAATTGGCCAGACTCTTGCACGCTATCCAGGGCAGCGTGCGGTGTCTGAGGGAGCTTACGGGTTCGACTCGATTCGGGCAAACATTCCACGATAATTACGCTGCTGGATGCATGTGTAGTGTCGTGTGCCCAGCCTTTGGCATTCTGTGGCCAAAGTTTCCAGCCCGCAGGCGATCGACATGGACCGATTGTGCCTCCTGCCGAGCCGTGTGTTTCCCCAGATCGTTGGCTCGGCAGGAGCCTCGCCCTCCCGAGAATCAACTTTCAATTCGCTCCCACCGAAATCTGAGACTGCACCCTCTGTCGGACTGTCATGGCCGATTGCTGGCAATTTCGATGGTGAACATATTAAATGCCGAACAGCGTGGCGACGGCGGAACACCGCACAGGATGGCGACGGCAGAAATATGAACGCCACCTTTTTCGTTCATCACTCTGCCGGCTTTTTCGCCAGCGGCGTGCTGACTTAACAATGTGATACATTTGTTGGACTGTCGCAGGGGAGACTTGGGTGTTTATTGGTGAACTGTTCGTGACTTCACTTCCGGTAGCAGCGATCAGTGCTGGAATCCTTTCGCTGGCATTGTCACTTGCATGTGGGCCGTGGTTGATTCGATGGCTGAAGTCGCGGTTTACAGAACGCATCGTAAGTGACTCCGCGAAGCTGAATGAACTTCACGCTGCGAAACAGAACACTCCCACGATGGGAGGTCTGTTGATTTCCAGCACTACGGTGTTCTCGATTTTGTGTTTCAGTAAAATAATGTCGCCGCTCGTTTGGCTGTTTTGCGGGACCGTTATTGCTTTGACATTGCTTGGTGCGTCTGACGACTGGATCAAACTTCGCACTCAACGCAAAGGATTGACCGCGCGGCAGAAATTATTGTCTCAGACTCTAATTTCTATTGCGGCGGCAACGAGCATTTACATGCTCCATCTAAAGACAGGCAGCGCGGGACTTGTTTTTATCCCATGGACTGATTCGACATTGCACTTTGGAATCTGCTGGATTCCATGGGCTGTCTTCGTCATCGTCGGAGTCTCCAATGCCGTCAACCTGACCGATGGTCTTGACGGACTTGCGGCCGGTACTTCCGCAGTGGCTTCAATTGCGATGACGATTGTCATCTGCGGCAGCTCGATGGCCGGGGACGGTGAATCCGGCCGCACTGTGGCTGCCATCAGTTGTGCAGCACTGGCTGGCAGCATGCTTGGCTTTCTTTGGTGGAATCGGCATCCCGCGCGGATGTTTATGGGCGACGCGGGCTCGCTGCCGATTGGAGGCTTGCTTGCCGTCGCGTCGCTGGCCACTGGCACTGAATTCGTGTTGGCGATCGTCGGGGTCGTCTTTGTCGTTGAAACGCTAAGCGTGATTTTGCAAGTTGCGTGGTATCGCCGAACAAAAAAGCGGATACTTTTGTGCAGTCCTTTGCATAACCACTTTGTCTTTCGAGGAGTCGCCGAAACAAAAATCGTGCTGTGGTTTTGGCTGATGGCCATCATTGCTGCAGTGATTGGGACGTCTGTGGCGTTCTGGTAATTTTTTGAAGATTCCGAAAAACTGGGGCAACTGATCTATTGATTTAGAAGCCTTGAAAGATATAACGCCGCGCGGTGAGTTTTGTTTGCACGGTGCATTGAAACTCCCGCGACCTGTTGAAGTGTCTCGCGTGCTGTTTTTCGCGAGTTCTTCAGACGGTCAAAATGTCCGCGAAAACAAATGTGGAGGTGCAGAGGGACCCAGCCTGTTGGCATCACTCCCTCGCCCCTGAAACGGTTGCTGAAAGAGCGATCGGTTCGGGAAGAGACTCGTTATCAAATTGATTGATCGTCAACCCGGGATGGAGTCGGCCGGTGTTGATTCGAGTCTGCCGACTTCTTAATTCATGCGTCGGCGTCGCACATCTCTCAGAACATTGTTTGTTTAGCGTTTGAACTCATCTGTTTGCGGTTTCAATTGATCTGAAACCAAACCGATAGCAGAGTTCTTGTACACAAATAGTGTCTGATATCCAATTTCCTCGAAGAATTTCTGGAAGACGGTCCTTGGGGAATCCTGGTGATGAAGTGCGACCATGCGCATCTCGTGGAGCATTTATTCAATGGACGAATCGTCGTTCGGTGGGGAGACTTCAGAGCCTCCATCTACCGGCCTGGAGCATGATGACCCTCCAGGAAATTCAGGCAATACAGCAGTCCTGACAATCACAGAAAAACCTGCTGCAATAAATCATACTTCTGGCAATGTTTCAGTTTTAGATTTCCTTCGAAACTCTGCCTCCCCGACATCAACTCCCCGCCCCAATCCCACCAATAGTCATGCGGCCGCTGAAAAACACCCTGCATCACCAAGCCTGCCCGATCGCAACAGTGTCCGACTGGACGCCGCACATCATGCAGCAACTCCCCCGCGGAAAGAAAATCCACTAACCGTTCAGTTTCGCGAGAGATTCTATCCCGACGCGACTGACGCCGACTGGGACGATTGGCGCTGGCAATCTCGACATCGCATCAAAACTCTGGAACAGTTCGAAAAAATTCTCGAACTCTCCATCGAAGAACGCGATTGTCTTTCCGACGGCGGCACGCTACTGCCAACGGCCATCACCCCCTATTACATGAGTCTGCTGGATCCTGATAATCCATTGCAAGCTTTGCGGAAAACTGTCGTGCCCACAACTCGCGAATTCGTGCGCACGGCGGGCGAGGCGGATGATCCGCTCGGCGAAGATGGACACAGCCCCGTGCCGGGACTCGTGCATCGATATCCCGACCGCGTGCTGCTCTTGCCACTGGATTTTTGCTCAACGTATTGCCGCTATTGCACTCGTTCGCGAGTCGTTGGGCATGGAGAAATTCAGCCCAACGTCCAGCGTCTGGAAGCCATCTTCCACTATCTGGAAGAAGCGACACAAGTACGCGACGTGCTGATTTCCGGCGGTGATCCGCTGGCGCTTAGCGACGACAAACTCGACTGGATCATCGGACGTCTGCGTGCGATTCCGCATATCGAGTTCATTCGCATCGGCACAAAGATGCCAGCCGTGCTGCCTCAGCGCATCACGCCGGAACTTGTGACGATGCTTCGTAAGTATCATCCAATCTGGATGAGCGTCCACTACCTGCATCCCGAAGAATGCACGGTGGAATCGAGGCAGGCCTGCGAGCGGCTGGTTGATGCTGGCATTCCACTGGGCTCACAGACCGTGCTGCTCCAGGGTGTGAATGACGAAGTTGAAATTATGAAGTCGCTGATGCACAAGTTGCTGACAATGCGAGTTCGTCCCTACTACTTGTACCAGTGCGATCCGATCAGCGGTTCATCGCATTTTCGAACGCCCGTTTCGAAGGGATTGGAAATCATCCAGGGGCTTCGAGGTCATACGACCGGTTACGCCGTACCAACGTTCGTGATCGATGCTCCTGGTGGTGGTGGAAAGATTCCATTGCAACCGGACAGCGTCGTCGGTCGGGATGGTGACGATATTTTGCTGAAGAATTTTGAAGGCAAAATTTTTCGTTACCCGGATCCGCTCGGTTCATCAATGTAGCCATCACGCTCCGCCGTGATGAGCCCTGTCCTTGTTCCGAGGCTCCGGCCTCGGAACACACTGCTCTGGAGGCTCCCGCCTCGCAAGTTTGTCTCTGGAGGCGGGAGACCAATAATGGTACTCGATTTGCGATTATAGTAGCCATCACTCTCCGAGTGATGAATGCCATGGGCCGCGTTTTGCGGCGTTCGTCACTCGGAGAGTGACGTCTACTTTGTCAAATCGAGTACCTTTGGGCGGGGGCCTCCGGCGCATGGCGTTCCAGGGCTGGAGCCCTGGAACGAGAATTGCGACCAACATGAAAGTCTATCTCGGCGCAGCGAGACGGCTGCTATCAATCACTTTAGATCTCCAGGAAATCTTTGTGTCAGACGAGTTTCTTTGTGTGCGATGTGCAAAGCATTATTCTACCTGTTGTCAGGGAACGGACATTTTTGTCACGCTCGGCGATGTTCGTCGAATGACCGAGGCCTCGTCGGCAACAAACTTTACGGAATTCCGCCCGCCCGCCGATCCCGCCTACGATCAGACGGAAGAAGATCCATTCTGGCAGAAACACGTTTTTCGATCCGACGGCAAGCGGCGAGTCGTCAAGCATCAGCCAAATGGCGATTGTCACTTTCTGGGGCCGCAGGGTTGTACACTCGCATCGACAGTCCGGCCGCTCATTTGTCGGCTCTACCCGTTCGACTACACTGCAGATGGACTCAAAGAACAACCTGCTGGAGGATGTCCTGTGGAATTGCTCCGACCTCAACAGAAATTGCTGCAGGTCCTGGGCATGGACCGCGGTCAGGCTGAGCAATATCGAGCTCAGTTGTATGTTGAAATCGTAGAACACGAAGACACGAACGCGGCATCTGAAAGCGCAGCGGCATGAAAATCGGACTGACGTACGACCTGCGAGACGCCTATCTTGCCGAAGGCTACGACGAAGAAGCGACTGCGGAATTTGATCGAGCCGACACGATCGACTCGCTCGAAAACGCCATCCGCGCGATGGGCCACGAAACTGATCGTATAGGCCACGTGCGGCAACTTGTCATGCGTCTTGCTGCCGGAGATCGTTGGGATCTCGTCTTTAATATCTGCGAAGGACTGCACGGCATTGCTCGCGAGGCACAAGTTCCTGCGCTGCTGGAAGCGTACAACATTCCATGCACGTTTGGTGATCCGGTCGCGATGGCGGTGTGTCTGCATAAGGGCCTGACGAAGACACTTGTCGAAAAATGTGGTGTGCCAACACCACAGTTCGCCGTTGTAGAAACGATGGCCGACGTGTCGAAAATCAATCTGCCGTTTCCACTCTTCGCCAAGCCGATTGCCGAAGGGACCGGCAAAGGTGTGTCGCCCGCATCTTGTATTTCATCACCCAGCGAATTGCATGACGTATGCAGAATGCTGCTCGCAAAGTTTCGACAGCCAGTGCTGGTGGAAACGTACCTGAGCGGTCGAGAATTCACCGTCGGAATTCTTGGCACCGGCGATGCGGCGCATGTTCTCGGCACTCTGGAAATCGTGTTGCTGTCCGACGCCGAACCGGGAGCGTATTCCTATACCAACAAAGAACGCTGCGAAGATCTGGTTCGCTACGATCTTGTCAGTCCTGACAACGATCCAGAGGTCGCAGATGCCGAACGCATCGCTCTGATTTCATGGCGCGAACTCAACGGTCGCGACGCGGGTCGTATTGATCTGCGATCTGACGGGAATGGTTGTCCGAACTTCATTGAAGCAAATCCTCTGGCTGGTTTGCACCCCGAACACTCTGATCTTCCGATGCTCGCCACCAAAGTCGGGATGAGCTACAACGAACTGGTCCGGCAGATCGTTGAATCTGCTGAGAAGCGAGTTTGAAGCAATTGGTGTTGAGTGTCTGGACGGGTCTGGAGACCCGTCCTACGGAAAGGCTCGTGTTTTCGAACGCGGCCGGGTTTAGATGCCGTACCCCAACGGCCTGAACTTCTCTGCCACATCGGTCAGTTCTGTCAATCGTGCAATAACGTCGTCAGAACAGTCCGCCGTTTCTCCCGAATTTACACGACGCCGAAGCCATGTCACGGGACTTAACAAAACCGTCGATGCATCGAATGCTTGCAGCAGACGTCGTTCGCTTGCGTTGAAAGCACGCAGTCTTTGAAATTCCTCGACAGCCAATTGAATCTTTGCGTTGTCAGCACCGTACCAACTGCGCAGAAGCCGAGCGACATCTAACGCGACATGGTCCGACCCGGCAGCGGTCAGATCAATCAATCCTGTGACGGAGCTATCTGTAAACAACACGTGAGCTCGCCACACATCGCGGAGCACAGGTTGCAGGCGGAAATCCATGGCAGCGAGTTCTTTCAGCGAACGCTGCAGCCAGGGAAGCCATGTTTGAAGAATGTTTAACACTCGAGTTGCCAGGCCGCGAAAACGTTTGTCTGGATCGTTATGGAGACTCGACTTCAGCGTAGCCAGTAAATCGCGATGAAGATCGTTCACGATGCAATACCTCCGCCGGGATGCTGGAGAAAAACTCGTCTTGTTCTGAAACCACACGCCTAAGCCGAGAGCGTCTACAGATTCCGCTGCCAGCCGATGAAATTCATCCAGTGCCCGAAGTGCTTCTGCTAAATGTGCGGCCGTCATTTCATGGCCGGCTCGGGAAGCCCCGGACATCCACGGTTCCATCTGCCAAAAGTTGTTTTCGATCTGCAGCCATGACATAGCTAAAGCATCAGTCCCAGGTTTCGTCAGCATCGGCACCGCAATTATTTCGCAACCGCGTTGAGATATCTCCCAAAGCAGACGATGCAGTTCAATCATTCGTTCGGTTGGAATAGCGATCGCTCTTGGAGTTCGGCGAACTGCCAGCTCACGGCCGTCATCAGTCGTCGCGTAAAAGACGGCCGCGCCGCTGAAGCCACCGCTGACGATTGTCGCATCACGAATCGAAACGTCGAATGCGCTTTGCACAAAATGTGGAATAGTTGGTTCCTGAAAAAGCATTTATATTTCACGCTCCTCAGCATCAACCAGTATCGACGTTTCAGCCACAGAATCCGAGGGAAGCAGCGAAAATTGACTCAGCCGTTTCAAAACTTCCGTCATCTGATCTTCTGTTTCTGTGTCAGGTAACTGGGTTTGAAGTATTTCCGTACTGCCTCCACGAACAGCAGCTACTGGAATGCCGTTAACAAACGCCACGCGGTTGCTGGCCGTTCGAGGAACCCGATCATGCTTCGTCAGCACTCCGACGAGGTTAAGCGGATCAGCAGCGTTGATGACAACCAATTCGTGCTGAGGCGATTGCGGGACCTCGTCACGAATCTGTCGCAGCTTTTGCACGGTGTCGGTCAAGGCGAACTGTTCGCCAGCGACGCCCGTAATGAATCGACCCCCTCGGATTTCGCCGCGTGCTTCCAGTCGTCGAAACACCTGCAGTAACTCAAACCACGCAGGTGCTCCGTCTTCATTCTGTAACAAATCACGGAAGACGATGCCCCAACGACGAAGCAACTGCCAAGCCCATTCCGTGTTGATTTCGCTTGAGGCAATAGAAGGCGACACCGCTTCCGTGTCGTCCGTAACTTTCTCTCGCCGCGCAATTGACCAGCGGCCAACAGGAGTACGTATGACGCGAATCCGTTCCGCGCGGCCGCGATTGGATCGACGTGATGACGTTGGCTTTTCAGTCACCAGACTCCGCAATCCGGAAAATCCGTCCGCCGTAATTAAGCCCCGCGCGACCAACTCGCCCAGAGCGTCATCAAGATGATCGTTCAGCATTCGCGTCTCAACCTGCAGATCCGTGCCGAACATCGCACCGCGCGACGTGAGGATTTCCAGAAGCTGCGTGGCGGGACTACTAAGTCCCGCAAACTCAGGATTCGGCGCACGGTCTGCCAGCCATCGCAGATCTTCGCGCAAATAAATCGACATCGGCGCGATTCGCGTCAGGCTGGCCATTGGACGCGACTTTTCCGGATTTCGCGGCGGCGGAAACAATCGCATCCAGCCGACTTCGCCCGTGAGACACAGCTCATCCAACCATTCGGTGCGGTAACTGGCAATTCGCAGTGGCAGGATGTCGCGTTCCCATGCCACCGACGGAATATCCAGTCCCTGAAGTTGGCCGATCGCTTCGAACAGACCGTTCATTCCTTCGCGACGATGTGACTCTAAGACTCCGTGATGACGAAACAAGAATCGCATGAAGACATCAACGGAGACCGGTTCAATCTGTCGCCGCAAGCCATCCATCGTCAGTCGATGAATGCGCGCTAGTAACCGTCGATGACACCATTCGATGGGTTGCGTTTGCTGGGTTTCCGGTAGGTCCATTCTGCCGGAATGGACTTCGCGGCTTGCCGCGACCTGCGACCGATTGTTGTCGCTATCAGAATAACAGGGCGACGTTTCCTGGACGTTCGCGACCGTGTCGTTCGAGCTTTGCTCGAAAGTCCTTTCCGGCAGAAAGGACCTACCAGACACAGTCCTTTCCGGCAGAAAGGACCTACTCGTAAATCTGCCGCGCAGCACCACGCCATCGCCTTCGAGGGATTCTAGCGCGGCATCGGCTTGACTAACCGTAATCCCGATCCGTCGTGCGGCGTCCTCGGTCGTTACTGGCCCACAGATTTCCAATAGACCGCGAACCATCGCCACGCGTGCTTCGGTATTTTCCCATTCAGACTTCACACCCAACGGGACATCAACCGCCGGAGCCAGCACTGCATCAGGAAACGCCGCCAACACTGCTGGAACACGCTCAGTCGCCGCCCACGCCCACACGGAATGCGGAGCATCGTCGCTTGCAAATCTCGCCGAATACGTCACCAGCGTCGCGCGACCGGTCTTCACAAGTTCAGCAAACTCAGAGGCCCACTCGACACCTTCTGCAACGGGCAACACAATGCGACTCAACAATGTATCGTGCAATTCATCCGCATTGCGTACCAGCGGCTGAGCCTCCGTAACCACCTGCGCGATCGCCGCTTCGTCCAATCTTCCAAGATCTCGCACATCGTCGATCGACAAAGATCGCCTGGTCGCCACAGCGCGGGCTCGACGTTCGGCCGCTTCGCCACCATCCAGAAATGCGTATTGATTGGCGTTCAACAGTTCGTAACTGAATGGCGATGGTTCACGCGTGTCACGGGCGAGGAATTCGATCTCGCCTCGTTCAACGGCGCGGAACAATTCCTTCAATGCCTCCATGTCATGTGCTTCGTGCAGACAGTCGTCCATTGTTTGCTGCACAAGCGGATCGTCGGGAAGTTCGATATCTCCCACAACGTTTTCCTGGCAGCCTGTCAGCTTGGGAAACACGGCCGTCAGCAAGTCTTCGCTACGAAATCTCTGCAAAGCCGGTGGGACTTTTTTGCCGTTGCGACTGCGCGATATCTGCAGCGCGCGAGTGGCATTCCAGCGCCAGCGGTTCAGAAAAATCGGGACGATCAGAATGGCTTGCTCAAACATCGCCTGTACATTGTTGGCGTTGAGCATCGGGAACATGCTTTCCAGTGGAAAGCTGTGTTGCGGTCCCAGGGAGAGCACGATTCCGTCATCATCAGCGTTCGCCTGCAATTCAAAATCGAACGAGCGGCAGAATCGCTTCCGCATCGCCAGGCCCCAGGCTCGTGTGATACGAGTGCCAAACGGAGCGTGAATTACCAGTTGCATGCCTCCGCTCTCATCGAAGAATCGTTCAAAGACGACTCGACGACAAGTGGGCAGCAATCCAATCGCGGCCTTCTGCGCGGCCGCATACATCACCACTTGGCGCGCGGCGTCCGCATTCACACTTGTCTCAGCAATCATCCATTCCTGCGCGGCCTCAAGATCGACAACGCGGCGTTCGAGTTCTTCACGAAGATCGGACACAGCATCAGACAACTCGACAGTTCTACCCGGCGCTTCGCCATGCCAAAACGGAATCGAGGGCGGCGCACCGCCTGCGTCGGAGACAAACAAGTCGCCGCCACGAAGATAGCGAACTCGCCACGACGTATTTCCAAGGACGAAGATATCACCGGCAGCAGTTTCCGAACCGAAATGTTCATCGACAGTCCCCACGGTGACGTGATCCTCTTCGGTGATCACGCGAATTGAAAACACTTCCGGAATCGCGCCCGCGTTCGAAATCGCCGTCAGCCGTGCGCCGGGGCGAGCCCGAAGTCGTCGCTGTACTTGATCGTGATGCAGGAAGACGCGACTTCGACCAGCCGACGGCGTGAGGCCTTCGCTGAGCATCGCAATCACACGATCAAATGTTGATCGTTCCATGTTGCGGTACGGTGCGGCGCGGCGACACAGGGCGAACAGTTCATCAGAACCCCATTCCTGACAAGCGACTTCCGCCACGATCTGCTGAGCCAACACATCAATCGGTGCGACGGGGATCGGAATGGCGTCGAGATTTCCCTGACGGATCGCTCGAATCAAAGCCGCGCATTCGATGAGTTCATCGCGAGTCAACGCGAACAGACGGCCTTTGGGAACTAAACCCAGTGCGTGGCCGGAACGTCCGACGCGTTGCAAAAACGTCGCGATGCTGCGCGGCGAACCGATTTGTAATACAAGATCGATGTATCCGATGTCGATGCCCATTTCGAGCGACGCGGTGGCGACGACCGCTTTCAGTTCGCCAGACTTCAAACGCTGCTCGGTGTCCTGACGGTGTTTGTAGGCCAGCGATCCGTGATGGCTGCTGATCGCGTCTTCGCCCAGAATCTCGCTGAGCTGATGAGTCAAGCGTTCGGCTAGTCGCCGCGTGTTGACGAAGATCAAAGTGGCGCGGTGTGAGTTGATGAGTTCCACGATTCTCGCGTTGATTTCGGCCCATTGTTCGTGCATGCAGACGGCACCGAGATCGCTGTCTGGCGTTTCGATGGCGAGGTCCAGCTGCCGCTGATGGCCGATGTTAACGATGATCGGTGGTAGCCGAAGTCGTGAGACTTCAGATGAATTGTCGGCGAGATCCGAATTCTCAAAAATTCGGCTACAGCAAGGATCGACGCCGACCAAAAACTCCGCGATCTTATCAATCGGCCGCTGAGTGGCCGACAGCCCGATGCGCTGCAACGGGCGCGGACAAATTGCTGCCAGTCGTTCCAGCGAAAGCGAAAGATGCGAACCGCGTTTATCACGCACCAGTGCGTGAATCTCATCGACGATCACAGTCTCAACAGTTTTCAGCACGTCTCGACTGCGAGTGCTCGTGATCATCAGGTACAGAGATTCTGGAGTCGTCACCAAAATGTGCGGCGGCTTTTTTACGATAGCAGCACGCTTTGCGGCCGTCGTGTCTCCCGTTCGCAGTCCGACTCGAATTTGCGGAATCTGCAATCCCGACTCTGCGGCCAGTGCCAGAATCTCATCCAGTGGTTGTTGCAGATTCCGATGCATGTCATTCGACAACGCACGCAGCGGCGACACATAGACGACTCGAATTTCATCCTCAAGTTCGCCAGCTTCGGCAAGTCGCAGCAATCTGTCGATAGCCGAAAGAAACGCTGTCAGAGTTTTTCCGCTTCCCGTCGGAGCAGCGACAAGGATATCGCGGCGTTGCTGAATATGCGGCCAGCTTTCAACTTGTGGCTCGGTTGGCGCGTTGAAGCGAGACTGAAACCATTGAATAATCAGCGGATGAAAAAGCTGCAGCGACATAGTGTCCCAGCATAGGCGCGGATTTCCCTGCTGGCAATCGACATTCTCGCTGTGAGATTCTTCAATAACACGGAAACGGTTGACAGTTTGCCTCTGCGGCGAATAAGGTCAGCTAGCTGCCGGGCACTGATATGTATCAACGGCCTCGAAAACTCGCCACTCAATCCCCCAGGGACACCTCCCGATGAAACCAACGACACGTCGCTCATTCATTCGAAAAACCGCCACTGTTGCTGCCGCGTTTGCCGCGCCGATGATCCTGCCTTCGCGAGTGTTTGGAGCCAATGAGCGGATTGCGGTGGCTTCAATTGGCGTGAAGAATCAAGGCTCTGGAAACCTGAAGAAGTTCCTTGGTGCTGGCGCTGATATCGTCGCAATCTGTGATGTTGATTCGAAAGTTGCGGCCGCCGCAGTGGATATTGTGAAGGCAAAAGGTCCCGCTCCGAAAGTTTTCGAGGACTACCGGAAGTTGCTTGACGACAAAGGTATCGACGCGGTTGTCATCACGACCCCCGACCACTGGCATGCGCGAATGACGATCGATGCCTGTAATGCCGGCAAGGACGTTTATTGTGAGAAACCGCTTTCGTTGGCGATTGCGGAAGGTCGGCGCATGGTCAATGCGGCTCGCATGAATCAACGCATCGTGCAGACGGGTTCACAGCAGCGATCATCATCGGAATTCTGGAAAGCCTGTATGCTGGTGCGAAATGGACTGATCGGTGATGTAAAAGAAGTGCTGGTGGGAATACCGGGACCGAATCATCCGGGAGACATTGGTCCGGTGGAAATGGTGCCGCCCGAGTTAAACTACGACATGTGGCTTGGCCCAGCGCCGTTGAAGCCGTATCACAGCAAACGAGTTCACTACAATTTTCGCTTCTGGTGGGACTACTCCGGTGGACAGATGACAAACTTTGGTGCGCATCATCTGGATATCGCTCAATGGGGTTTGAATATGGACCACAGTGGTCCTGTGGCGGCAGCAGGTACAGCCGAGTTCCATCCCCAGATGCTGCATGAAGTGACTGAAAAATGCCGTATCACATACACCTATGCTAATGGTGTGAAGATGACGCTGGGACAAGGTCAGAAAGATATTGCCGACGGCACAACTTTCATTGGTACAAAGGGGCGTGTTGCAGTGACACGCGGGAAGGTTATTACCGACCCCGTCGAACTGGCGGAAACGTCACTTGATGCCGCCGCAATGATACAGCTTTATCGCAGCACCGATCACACGAGGAATTTTCTGGAATGCATGCAAAGCCGTGAACTGCCGATTTGTGATGTCGAAATCGGACACAGATCCGCCACTGTTTGTCATCTTGCAAATCTTGTGGCTCGGCTCGGTCGCCCCATTCAATGGGACCCCGAAAAAGAAATCTGCCTCAACGATGCGGAGGCTCAAGCCATGGCCGACCGCGAGTACCGCCAGCCATGGATGCATTGAGATTACGGAATTGTCCCCCCGCAATCAGTGTTCCAAACTCCACACGTTTTACACGGGGGTTATGGTGAGGCGCCACGCCGTTCAGGAATTGTTTGCTGGAAATACTGGGTAAAACAAGAGTGATCGATGCGATTCAGTCCCGGCAGGGACGTCGGCTCGATGCCGTCGGCGATAGCCGACGGATTTGGTCGCTGATGACCCCTCAGTCCCGGCAGGGACGATAGCGAACCTCGCGAGAGTTGCTGTCGTCCCTCCGGGACTCTGGAATCTATAAGGGAAACGTGACCGGTGACTGTCGTCACCGGCATCGAGCTATCGTCCCTACCGGGACTGAATGACTGAATCGCACTCTCAATACCATGATCAATACACGAAACAATTAACTCCAGAATCCTTAACGGCGTTGGGTGAGGGGGAAATACAAATGGTCCTGACATCGTTGCATGACGTTCAATCCAGGTCGATCCCCTCATCCGGCCTATCGGCCACCTTCTCCCCCCTTGCCAGGGGGAGAAGGGACATGCGCAACGATAGCCGTTGAAGGCATCATTTCTGACCACGCGGCAATAATTTCGCTGGCAGTAGCGCGAACGGCAGGCGACCGAACGGTTGTCCATTGATCTGCAGCGTCACATAATGAGTTCCCGGATACAACGAGTAGGTCGTTGCGTTCGCTCTCAAGACATGGCGTTTGCTGACAACCGCAGACTCGCCTTTTTTGAGGCTGAGTTGTTTCAGCTTGTGGACTTTCGGGGAAAGCGTTGCATTGGCTTTTACAAATTCGACCACGTAATCGATGACCAGAGATTCATTTTGCAGAGCCGTGACGTTGAATGAAAACTCGATCGCATCTCCGGGTTGAATCTGCGGCGTGTTGATAGCGAATTCTGTCACTTCGATCTTCGGAATTGCACTGAATCCAAGCAACTGAAGTGCCTGTGGGTGGCCACGCTTCACCATCGTGCGCAGCGCGTGTTTGGTTATCCACTGAAGCTCGGCAGGATGCTGCTTGCCCAACTGCTTCCATCGCCTCAACGCATCCAGCACGATCTCCGGCTGGGCCTTTGCGATGTCGTTCAAGTGATTGGCCACGGATCTCGTGACGTAGCGAGTTGGATCAGCATGAAGAGTTTCGAGAAACGGTAACGGTGTTGTGACATCGACCGAAATTCGACCGGACCACGGCAGTAATGGTCGGGTTCCTTCGCTGACCAGCCGCCGCACATGGTAGTTGCTGTCGGTGGACCACCTCGCGAGTTCAGTCAGCGTTTCGTCTGGGTGCGTATTGATAAATGTTCGAATTGCATCCTCCATTGAGAATCGCTGCGTGATTTCTTTCAGCGTCTTCAGCGAAGTCGGCAGGTGTTTTTTTGCGAGACCATTCCGAACGACAAATGCACCCAACGGAGCGAAAATGAAGTCACCAAAGTCATCGTCGGTGAGAGCTGGATCAAGTGGTTGTGGCAGCGCAGCGACAATCTGTTTTGCGGCGACTCGAAAATCATGGGCAAGATAGTTTTCCAGGACTGTCGCGATATGAACGATGCGTGCTTTCAACTCTAATTGCAAAAGCTGTTTCATTACGTCGCGTACAAATGAACCGGCTTCAAAGTTATCATCCACGACATTGAACAGGTTCGCCAGAAACTGAACTTTCTCTTCATTAAACAAATGATCTTTCAGACTAAAACCTATTCCCTGCTTATCATTCATCAGTGTTTACCGGGCACTTTCATCTGCGGTTAGGCGAGCGGCACAAAAAGTCTGTCAGTCGAAAGTAGCAGGCACACTGCGTGTGCCGTCCGCTACGGGCCCAGGGAGTGTGCCTGCTACTTTCATGCTGCCAGAGTAGAACTTGTGATGTAGAGCGAATCAACCTGGTTGCCACTACACTTACCCATGGTATTTGGTTCGCGTCCTTCATCCACATGAAATCATGTCAGCGGTCTTCAAATGTATATTCCAAACAGCTTCCACGAAACTGACTTGAAAAAACTGCATGACTTCATGCAGCAGCAATCGCGTTTTTAAAACCATTGACGATCCGGCAAGGCTTTATGAAATCATTCGAACCACGGTTGATCTCTACGAATCAAAAATGCCTCAGCCCTGGTCAATGCTTTCGCCAGACACGGATTTTATTGAAAAGCTCATGGGTGGAATCGTGGGATTCGACGTTCAGATTGATCGCCTCGAAGGCAAATGGAAGCTCAGCCAGAATCATCCTGCGGAGCGACGAGAAAAAGTCATCCGTGGTTTATTGGTGGCGGGAAGTCATGAGTCCTCTCAGGTCGCAAGCCTGATGACCGAGATCAAGGAGTGAGTGTGCAATCGGACTGACGGATTGCGTGTGCCAATGTAAAAACCATTTGCTGGCCGAAGGGAATCCGGAACTAATCAACGCTCAGGTTGAGAGGCGAAATTCCGCCGTAGGAATGGTCTCCAGACTCGTCAGGCGACAAACAGTTCAGGACGGGACTGGAGTCCCGTCCTACGGCATTTAGGCCATAATGCCAGCGACTCAGCAGGCTTCGCGACCCGACTTCTCCCCGATCGTGGGCGGCAAATCAGGGACATTTGACGGATTAGGCACGGGGCACGATGATTCGCATTCGTCTTGCGATTCGCAATCGTGCGCAGTTGCAATGCACCCGGAAACCACCACCGACAATTCACAGTTGAAATACGATCATGGACTACAGTTTCACAGGCAAAAATGCACTTGTAACCGGATCTTCAAAAGGCATCGGACGCTCCGTCGCTTTGGCGCTGGCTCGGGGCGGTGCGAATGTTACGATCAATTGCAATTCCAGCAAAACGCAGGCGGAAGAAGTGGCAAAAGAGATTCGTGACATGGGACGCAAGTCGATTGTTTGTGCCTGTGATGTCTCCGACTTGAAAGCGGTTGAAGACATGGTTCAGCAAACGGTTGATGCCTTCGGTCGCCTGGACCTGTTTGTGTCGAACGCCGTGTACAGTGACAGACAACTGATGGTGGAAGCCGACATGGCGGGGTTCCGACGCACGATCGAAGTCAGCATGTGGGGCGCGCTGCATGGAGTTCGCTCAGCCGCGCAGCAGATGCTGAAACAAGGCAACGGTGGAGCCATTACAGTGATCAGTTCGCCACATGCGATTATCCCGTTTCCGACTGCGATGGCTTACAACATGGCCAAGGCCGCAATCGACCACATGGCCCGGACGGCAGCGATCGAACTTGTTAAAGATGGCATTCGCGTGAACGTTTTCCATCCGGGCTGGATCGATACGCCAGGCGAGCGAAAATTCTTCACCGAGGAACAACTGCAGGAAGGCGCGGAAGGGCTGCCGATGGGACGCATGGGCACGAGCGACGAGATGGCTCATGGCGTTTGTTTTACGCTCAGCGACGAAGGCTCGTACATGACAGGCACCACACTGACCATGGACGGCGGTGTTGGATTGCCATGGTGGTCGAAGCGAACAGAAGGCAAACAGTAAGGCAATAGCCGCGATGGCACTCGATTAGTTTGAGGCAGAAAAACCGTTGTTAACTCCACGCCATTGGGGAAGAGCCCGATGAGAGGATGGCACTCGATTAGTTTGAGACAGCCGCAAACGGGACCGCACGAGTTTCCCTTGGTTCGGCAGATTCTGCTGATCTATAAAGCCACAACGGGAGCTCATGTGGAAAGGATTCAGCACCTGTCCACCAGCGACATGAAGATAAGTAAACTGCCCAAAGATGAACGGTCAGGAAGACTTCGCAGGCCAGTCTCTTTATACGGTGAAGCAGGACAGATTCCTGCCTTCGCGGCATCTTTCGAGTCACAACTCGCTTTGCTATCGCTTGTGCGACGCCGATACCGAATGGGCTCCCGATAGAGCAATTACCACACTGTGTGGGCTCAGGGAATTTTGCCACGTTATTCGCTAATCGCAGTGACTCCAGCGAATTCTGTTGGTTCAAAAATCGGGTCTTCTGTTGACGTTCGTTCGGGAGGAACGGAAGTTCGCGGAGGTTCACGGAAGAATGCGAAGGAAATATGATGGTCAGAAAATCATGGAAGTCATTCCTTGCAAGCGTGGCACTTGTCGGAGGAATGACGGCGGCTAACACCGCTTTCGCCTACGATGGATGCGGTGCTGCTGGGTGCGATGACTGTCAGCAATGTGAACAAATTTTTGCAGACGCAGGCCAGAAGCTCACTGAGCAACTGGCAGGCATGAGCTGCTGTGGCAACGGTTGCGGCAGTGAAGGCAGTAGCTGCTGTGCTCCAACTTCAGTATGTGACCCAGCCAGTGCTGCATCCTGCGGTGATCTCCTGTCCGATGCCTGCGGCGAAAGCTGTGGGGAAGGCTGCGGAGATTCGGCAAAAGGTTGCGGCCTGTTTGGTGAATGCGGAAACGGGATCACCTTTGGCGGCTGGACTCAGTTCGGTTACCAGAATGGACCAGACGGTGCATTCACGGGCAACGGAGCTTTCAACGACGTCAACTTTGGCCCAGGGACAAATCCAAGAGGCAAAGAATGGAACAGACTTAATCTGAACCAGCAAGGTCTGTACCTGAATAAGACGGCCGATGGCAGTAATGGCGTTGGCTTTGGTTTCCGTGCCGAAATGATCTACGGTGTGGACGGTAACGAAGCTCAGTCATTCGGTAACAATGCTGGTCGTTTCGACTATGCAAACGGCTGGGACCGCGGGATCTATGAATGGGCACTTCCGCAGTTATACGCAGAAGTCGCAGTGGGAGATCTGTCGGTTAAAATTGGTCACTTCTACACCTTGATCGGTTACGAAGTCATTCCATCCGGCGGTAACTTCTTCCTGAGCCGTCAGTTGACATTCTATAATAGCGAACCATTTACTCACACCGGTGCATTGGCGACATACAAAGCCAGTGATGACCTGCAGGTGATGGGTGGCTGGACCGCTGGGATGGATACTGGTTTTGACCAATTCAACGGCGGTAGCAGCTTCCTTGGTGGCTTCGTCTACAATATCTCAGAGGACACCGCTCTGACGTACATGATGACAGCCGGCAACCTCGGCTGGCGAGGAAACGGCTCTATCAATAGTGTTATCCTGTCGCACAACTGGTCCGACAAGATTTCAACGGTACACCAGTTTGACGTACTGGGATCAGACCTGGTGGCTGACTTTGCAACGACTGGTGTTGCAAATAACTCAACCGGCTTGATCAACTATGCGTTTTACCAAGTCAGTGACAAGGTAAAAGCTGGGGTACGTCAGGAATGGTATAAGGCCGACGGCGTCGGATATAACACGATGACCTACGGAGTAAACGTGACTCCAATGGAGAATCTTGTCATTCGTCCTGAAATCCGTCAGATGTGGGCACCTGGTGCACAGAACTCCGCTGCCGCTCCAGGGCACGCTGATCTGTTCAATTCGACGGTCTTTGGTATCGACGCGGTCATCACCTACTAATCCTGTCGTGTGACGAAGAGTTGATTCGATCGACAATTCGATAATAGTAACCGCAGCGGAGCTTTATCGTTCTGCTGCGGTTTTTTTGTTTAGGTGATGGGCAGGAAAGGAATTACCTTTGGGCGAGTTTTTTTGACCGCCTACCAATTCCGATCGTCCATGTTGACGGGATGCAGATCTGAGACAGATCTGCCGACGTAATCCGACCTGTCCCAGGTCGGATTCCTTCAGCGCGGCGACATCCCGACTCTGGCCCGGTTCTCCCGTTCCCCTCTAACAGTGTCTAAGGTGATGGGCAGGAAAGGAATTACCTTTGGGCGAGTTTTTTTGACCGCCTACCAATTCCGATCGTCCATGTTGACGGGATGCAGATCTGAGACAGATCTGCCGACGTAGTCCGACCTGTCCCAGGTCGGATTCCTTCAGCGCGGCGACATCCACGGTAGACCCGCTTCTCCCGTTCCCCTATAACGAAGATCTCAACCCGCAAAAATGAAATCAACGTTGACAGCGATACATGACAGGCTGGAAGCCTGTCTGACGGCTCGCAGTCAAAGCTCGTTAGACAGAAGACTCCCGTGTCGCTCGAAAAAGCAGATGCCCTCGTCATTCGGCAGGTGGATTTCAGCGAATCCAGCCGCGTTGTGACGTTCTTTAGTCGCGAATTTGGAAAGATGGCGGCCTTAGCAAAGGGAGCGAAGCGGCTTAAAGGCCCTTTCGATGCTGCTCTTGACCTGCTTTCCGAATGTCGCGTAGTCTTTATCAGGAAATCTTCCGGCACCCTCAATCTGCTGACGGAAGCGCGCCTGATCAGCCGCTTTCAGCCGCAGAATTCCGGGGCCAAAGGTGGTTTGAGCAGTCTTTACGGCGGCTACTATGTCGCTGAATTGCTGAACGGACTCACGGAAGACTTCGACCCGGCACCTGAGATCTATGATCTTGCAATCTCCACGTTGTCAGCTCTTTCTTCAACTGAAAACCTCTCTTCTCCTGTCATTATTCACTTCGAAATTTCTCTCCTGCAGCTCATCGGCTTGCTTCCCAATCTTTTTGAATGTTCGGTGTGTGGTGAGACCGTGCAAACGGGCAAACAGTTCGCACACTGGGTCAGTCAGGGAGGCGTACTTTGTGCTTCCTGTCGGCGTGAAGAATTCGCAGGTGTTTCCATTTCATCTGGATCTATCGAGATCCTGCGTCGCCTCAGTGAGGAATCCGCAGAGACGATCAACACAATTGAATTTACTAAAAAACAACTGGAGGAATGTCACAGGCTCGCAGTGTCAGCCATTACTCACGCTCTTGGGCGCAAGCCATCGACATTGCGGTACATTCAAATCTGAAGACATCAACCTCACTCATTGCCACAGACAATGATCTCGCTGAACGGCTGAACCACAGCGTTGGCGGAACACTGGAATCCATTACCATGAAGCTTCGCAGGATGCTCGACAGCCGAAAGGAATCGGCCACTCGATCCAGATCTCACGATCGGATCGAACGGCGAAGCGATGCGCCGGGTTTCGGGGCAACTTGTCTGCTGATTCCTCTACTTGTACTTATTTCCATCATGCCCGGCTGTGCTGCGTTTTCCAAAGATGGCGAATCGGGACGAACAGGCTTGGCCGATATGCTCAAGCCTGGATCGATTCGAGGGCCTCTGGAACGTCGCCTGTACGGCGACGAAAATCCACTGGAAATGGGCCGCCGATTTTCCGCTGAAGAACGACGTGAAGTCGAACAAGCGAGACTGGCTTACGATCGTGGCGAGTATGATCAGTCCATCAAGCTGTGCAAAAAAGCAGCTAAGAAATTCAAAGAGACTTCACTGGGCGAAGAAGCTCAGTTCTATCTGGCGGAATCTTACTACGCCAAAGGAGAATACGGCAAAGCACAGGATGGCTTCGATCAGTTGTTTGAGGACTATCCGTCGACTCGCTACGTCGAACCCGCCACTCGGCGGCTGTTTGCGATCGCTCGGGACTGGCTGGAAATCGTCGATCCGGTCGCGAAAAACCAAATTCGCCAGGTCAGTGGCGAAAAGGTCATTGAAGACAATTCGCCCGTGAAAAAATCCAACGATCCAACGGTTCTCGTTCCCATTCTGCCAAATTTCCATAACAAGTCGCGGCCATGGTTCGATACGCAAGGCAACGCATTGAAATGCTTGAAATCCATCTGGATGAATGATCCGACAGGCCCCCTGGCCGATGACGCATTGATGCTCACGGCGACATACTATCAGCGGAAGCAAAACTTCATTGAGGCGGATCGCTATTTCGAAATCCTGCGTGACGAATATCCCGATAGCCCACACCTTGAAGATGCGTTTGTGCTGGGTGCGCATGTGAAACAAATGAGCTACCAGGGGCCGTACTACGAAGGCCGCGATCTGGCAGGCGCTCAGAAGCTCAAGGAGCAGTCCCTGCATCTATTCCCAGGATCACGGGAACGACCTCAACTCAGAGAAGATTTGCAGAAAATCTATCTTCAGCAGGCTGAGCGTGCATGGTACGAAGTGGAATACTATCAGAAAAAACGCCGACCACGTGCGGTGGCGATCGCGTGCATTCAGTTGATCAATGAATATCCCGACACATCGTTCGCAAAAGATGCGCGAGCTATCCTGAAAGGAATTGATCGGAGTGAATTAAACGGGCTTCCGGATGTCAATGAATTCGTCAGTTCACTGCCCGCCGCAGAACCTAAGCCATCGGAGTCATCTGGTAGCCGAAACGGGCCTGTGAAATCCGTAAGTGATTCTACCGACGACGAAAACCGTGGCCGGATTGTTCTGCCATAAGGAACGGTTCAGATATTAGTACGTCAGCCTTTCCAGGCTGACTTTTTGTGATTCGTGTCAGGCTGGAAAGCCTGACGTACTTACCAGCGACACAACTTTATGTATCGCAGTGTTATCAATCGAATAGCCATTCTCAGCATCCTGGTGATCGCTGGCTGCGGCTATACGCTTGGAACGCAGACGCTGCATGATGTTCGAACGGTGCATGTTCCGGTATTTCAGTCCAATTCGTTTCGTCGTAATCTGGACTATCTGCTCACCGAAGCCGTGCAGCGTGAAATTCGAACGCGAACTCCTTACCGGCTTGAAGATGCCGAGACCGCTGACACGATCCTCAAAGGCAAGATCGTGGACATTCGCAAAAATGCCTTGAGCGAAACCAGATACGATGATCCCCGCGAACTGCAACTCATGGTTGGTGCAGAGGTCACCTGGGTTGACCGTCGCAGTGGGCAGATTCTGCATCAGCAGACGTTCCCGGTATCCTCGGCACTCACACAACAGGCCAGCGCTGTGAGCTTCGCACCGGAGGTTGGTCAGTCACTTGCGACAGCACAACAGGAAGCTGCGACGCGACTGGCGTCTCGCATTGTTGATCTGATGGAAGCTCCATGGTAAGGCGTGACGTAAGCCGAACGTTCAAGACGTTTCCATCCCGCACCTGTAGACGGTAATATGCAGAGCGTTGGCAAGTCATCAGCCAAACGCTGCTGCACGACTCGGGAGAAACGAACATGATCAGCGAATACAAAACATGCCTGTGGGCATCGATAGTGATTGCATCCATCTCTGTCATCTCATTTGCGAATGTGACAGCCGATGACAAAAAACCGGCAGCACCCAAAACCGAAACATCGGTCTTAGATGATGCAAAAAAGGAAGCGCCGGTCGCTGATAAAGATGGCTGGCAACCACTCTTCAATGGCAAAGATCTGGATGGCTGGAAAATCACGAACTTTGGTGGCGAAGGTGAAGTCTATGTGGAAGATGGAATTGTTGTGATTTCCCAAGGCGTCGATCTGTCCGGCGTTCACACTGACAGAGAACTACCAAAGACAAATTACGAAGTTCAATTCGACGCTCAGCGTGTAGCCGGCAGCGATTTCTTCGCGGCGCTGACTTTTCCAGTCAAGGACTCACATTGCTCACTGATCATCGGTGGCTGGGGAGGCGGCGTTTGCGGGCTGTCCAGCTTGAGCGGAATGGATGCATCCGAGAACGAAACAACCAGCTATCGGGATTTCACGAAAGGTCAGTGGTACAAGGTCCGGCTGATCGTCACTGACGACCATATCAGTGCGTGGATTGACGACAATCAGATTGTCGATGTCGATACGACCGGCCAGAGAATAGGAACGCGATTCGAAATCGATCGTTCAAAACCATTTGGCTTTGCCACGTACCAAACGACGGCGAAGCTGCGCAACGCGAAATTGCGACCGCTGCCTAAGCCCGAAGAAAAGACGGAAGAAAAGGCCGCAGAAAAAGACGCAGTCAAGTAAACAGCAATTACTTCGCAAACAACGCATCGACAAAGCTGTCCGGGTCGAACAGTTCGATATCGTCGATCTGTTCGCCGACGCCAATGTACTTGACGGGGAATCCCATTTCCTGCCGAATTGCAATCGCCACGCCTCCCCTCGCGGTGCCATCGAGTTTCGACAGAATGAGTCCCGTGCAACCGATGGTCTGCGAAAAGCTCTTGGCCTGGCTGAGTCCATTTTGGCCCGTGGTGGCGTCGAGGACTAACAAGCTTTCGTGCGGCGCGTCGGGAATGATCTTCTGCATCACGCGGCGAATCTTTTCCAGTTCGTCCATGAGATTCTTCTGAGTCTGCAAGCGGCCAGCGGTATCCATAATCAGATAGTCAGCACCGAGTTCGACGGCTTTTTGAACGCCTTCATACGCCACCGCCGCTGGATCTGAATTGCTTTCCTTGCGAACGATTGTGCAGCCCAGACGTTCGCTCCACAACGTCAGCTGTTCGACAGCCGCCGCTCGGAACGTGTCGCCCGCAGCGAGCACCACTTTGTTTCCATTCTTCTGCAACAGGTTTGCCAGTTTGGCAATTGAGGTTGTCTTGCCGGCGCCGTTGACACCAGCAACCAGAATAACGGTTGGCCCGGATTCTGATTTTGCCAGTGGCGAGAGCGGGTTCGTCAGATCCCAGCGAATGGAATCGTGGCCTTTCAGCAGTTCAACCATTTCATCATGAATCGTTTTCCAGACGGCATCCACATCGATCGTGCGCCCGCCGTGGTCTTTCTTGATCCGTGCGACGATACGACTCGCTGCGGTCACACCCATGTCGGTGCGAATCATGCGCGCTTCAAAATCCTGCAGCAGTTGGTCATCCAGGATTTGTCCGGATCTGAACAAGTCACGAACGTCTGTTCGTAGAATTTGTTTGGTCTTTTCAAGTCCACGTTTGAGTTTGTCGAACAATCCCATGATCAATCCGCAATCGTCTGTCAGCGTTAGAATTTCGTAAAGGTCCCTTGGCTGCGAAAGAATAACCGGCTTCGGCTCAACGACAAACGCTTTTGACGCTGGATTGTGAGATCCGAACCCGACTCCGGTAAATTCTCAGGCCTTGAATCCGCGAATTGCCGTTTCGTGTTATATTTTTAACGCTGTACACACATTCTTCATTGATTCGTCAAGAACCGAATTCCAGCAATATCAGAAATGAAGCAGGGGCTTGAGTATCATTCTGTCGTTTGCCATAAAGTCAGTTGCCTGCGCCTGCTCGCCTCTGATAGACTTCTGGCCCCGCCACACTGTCCTCCATAGATCTCTCCTCAAGGACTGATCGTGCTTCGCCTGCCTGCTTCATCTCTGTTCGTCGTCTGGCTATTTGCCTTCATCGGAAGGGCTGAATTCGTTCACGCCGGGGCGTTGAAGGTGAGTCCGTCCGAGGTGACTCTGGAGCGGCCGGAAGCCACACAGCAGATTGTCGTTTATGACGCAGACGCTGCGGGACGGTCGCTCGATATCACACGCAAGGTGTCGATTCAAATCGATCCGCCGAACATTGCGGCTGTCGATGAACGCGGCCTGATCAGACCGTTGGCGAATGGCGCGGGCTCGATCGTCATTCAGTCCGCCACTGAACACACGACGATTCCCATCACTGTCCGCCAACTGGACCAACCAGTTCCGATTTCCTTTCGTCGCGAGATCATTCCGATCCTGACAAAAGCCGGGTGTAATTCGGGCGGCTGTCATGGCAAAGCCGAAGGTCAGAACGGCTTTAAGCTCAGCATCTTCGGTTACGACGCGCAAACAGACTTCGAGGCGCTGGTCCTCGAGGGGCGTGGGCGACGCGTCTCAGTCGCATCCCCTGCCAGCAGTCTGCTGTTTCTGAAAGCGTCAGCACGAACACCTCACGGCGGCGGTCAACGGATCGAACCGGGCAGTTACCGAGATCGCCGACTTCTGCGTTGGATTGCGGAAGGCGCGCGATTCGATGCGGTTGACGATCCTGCATCCGAGATTGTGGGTATTGAAATCGAACCGCAGCAGCAAATCCTGCTGGGTGGTGAGACTCAGCAGATTCGCGTCAATACGGTCGATGCTGCGGGGTATCGTCGCTGTGTCACGAACGAATCAGAATTCGTATCCAACGCCGCATCCATTGCCGATGTTGATTCCCGTGGTCTGATTCAGGCCAGCGAGATTCCCGGTGAGGCCGCCATTCTGGTACGGCACCTGGGACACGTCGCTACGTGCCGCATCACGCTGCCGCGTCCAGGCGTGAAGTTTGCCCGCCCGTCGGAAAACAACTTCATCGACGCATTGGCCTGGAACAAACTCGAACGTCTTGGCATCGAACCCAGCCCGCTGTCAGATGACGCTACGTTTCTGCGCCGCGCGTCGCTGGATACCATCGGGACACTGCCGACTACAGAAGAGGTCCGCCAATTCCTGCACGATACTTCGCCAGACAAACGATCACGGTTGATCGATCGCTTACTGGAACGCGATGAATACGTTGATTACTGGACCATGAACTGGCTGAACATTCTGCGCGCCGATCAGCTGACCATTTCGCCGCAGGGTGCGGTGGCCATGCAACGCTGGCTGCGGAATGGCTTTGCACAGAATCGATCGTTTGACGAATTCGCCTCCGATCTGCTGACGGTACAGGGAAATACCTCGGCGGAAGGCCCGGGTTCCTTCTACAAGATTCTGAACAAACCGGACGAGGCCGCTCGATCCATCAGCCAGTTGCTGATGGGCGTGCGTATCGAGTGTGCTCAATGCCATCATCATCCGTCGGAACGCTGGAGTCAGGCGGATTATGTGGGTCTGGCGGGATTCTTCACCGGCCTGACGCTGAAGAAACTTCCCAATGGCGAACAGGCCGTGGTCTCGTTTGGCGGCAACGATCTGCCACATCCGCGGGGCGGCGAGACTGTGGCGACGCGGGCTCTGGGAGCGGCTCCCGCCGATTTTTCGCACGTGTCCGATCGTCGTCGAGTTCTGGCCGACTGGCTCACTGCAGATCAGAACCCATTCTTTGCCAAAGCGATCGCCAATCGCCTGTGGGCGCACTATTTTGGGCGAGGTCTGATCGAGCCGATCGATGATATCCGACAAACAAATCCTGCGACCAATCCTGCTTTGCTGGATGCACTGGCCAGCCATATGCGGGATGTGAAGTACGACCTTAAAGCCTTCACACGCACGCTTTTGAATTCGCGTGTGTACCAGTTGAGTTCGGCCGCATTGCCATCGAACATCGACGACCAGCAGAACTTTTCGCACTTCATTCAAAAATCCCAACCGGCAGAAGTACTCCTGGATGCGATTTCGCAGAGTACCGGTGTACCGGAAGATTTTAATGGTTGGCCAGAAGGTTACCGCGCGATTCAGATCTGGGACAATCATATGCCATCCTATTTCTTCCGCATTTTTGGTCGGCCAGTTCGCGCGACCGTGTGTGAATGTGAACGCAGCAATGAACCCAGTATCGCTCAGGCATTACACCTGTTGAATGCTCCTGAGATCTTCGAAAAGATTTCACACAGACATGGTCACGTTCGCAAACTGGCCGCGTCTGATATGTCGCCTGCCGAAATGATCGATGAACTGTATCTGAGCACGCTTTCTCGTTATCCGACGAGTGCCGAAAAAGAGTTGATGCTTTCTGCATTTGACGAAACAGATCGCCGCGCCGCATGTGAAGATGTGTTGTGGGCGCTATTGAATTCCAAAGAGTTTGTGTTCAATCATTAGTTTGTGAGGAACTGATTATGTTTCGATTTTCGCTCGGCAGACAGTATCAAAACTGCAATGGCACTTCGCGACGGCACGCTCTGCGCTTGGGTGCGTGTGGTCTGATCGGTGGCTTGACGTTGCCTCGCCTGCTGGAACTCCAGGCCATGGCCGCAAGTCCGTTGGCCGCCAAAGCCAAGTCGTGCATTTTTCTGTTTCTGGAGGGTGGACCGCCTCATCAGGATATGTGGGATCCCAAACCAGAAGCTCCGCCGGAGATTCGTGGACCGTTCGGCACGATCAGCACCAATGTCCCCGATATTTTTGTGACAGATCAACTGCCGTTGTGTGCGCAGATGGCGGACAAGTACACCATCCTCCGCAGTCACAGTCACAACGATAACGGACATTCGACGGGTTACCATTATGTGATGACAGGACATCGGCCGAGCTTTGCTGACGGCGACAATCCCATACCCAACAACGAGTACTTTCCTTCCATCGGATCAGTCGTTTCACGGACACTGGGCCAGCGAGGTGCCCTGCCAGCTTACATCAATCTGCCGCATCCCATGCAAGCCGGCGGCCCCGGATTTTACGGTGCGGAACATGCGCCCTTTGTTATCGAAGCCGATCCCACTCAGCCGGACTTTGAAGTCAAAGACCTGCGCCCGCCCGGCCACCTTTCGGATAAACGACTCAGCCTGCGCAAGCAATTGCTGTCAGGCATTGATCAGCTCGAACGCGAACGCAATCAGGCTCAGGGTAAAGCCATGTCGACTTATTATGAAAAAGCATACAGTCTTGTGACATCGGACGACGCCAAAAAAGCTTTCAACATTCACGCTGAACCGGATTCCGTACGAGACGCCTATGGTCGCACGCAGTTGGGGCAATGTGCTCTGCTGGCGCGACGACTGGTCGAAGGCGGCTGCCGTTTTGTCGGTGTCGATGCACCGGGCTGGGATGTTCACTTTAACTGTTTTCCAAGTCTGAAAACTGACCTCATCCCCTACGCCGACCGAGCGTTCAGCGCGCTGGTCACAGACCTGGAACAACGTGGACTGCTGGATGAGACGTTGGTCGTGATGATGGGCGAAATGGGCCGCACGCCGCGGATCAACGCTCAGGCCGGACGCGACCACTGGTCGATGGCCCAAACCATCATCTTTGCCGGCGGCGGCACGAAACCAGGTCAGGTGATCGGAGCGACCGACAAACATGCCACGGCACCGACTGGCAATCCGGTCAGCGTCAACGATCTGCTGCGGACGATTTCGGTTCTGATGGGTATCGATCCCGACCGAACATTCCTGGGACCACTCGGCCGACCAGTACCAATCGTGGACGGCGGCAAAGTGATTCATGATCTCATCTAACTAAATGGGGGCGTCACGGTCGTCAGTTGACCGGGGCCATGCGCAGGAGAATTCAGCGATTTCCGTTCTGAATTTTCTTGCCCAAAATTTTCTTGCCCTGGGGCTTCCCGTGATTCATTTGCGCCTTCCCTTTCACGGCTGCAACATATGAAAACAAATCTCGTGACATCGTTGACCGCGCTTGTGCTCATCAGCCTTCCAGAGATCGCGTTCGCACAGCATCCACCGGGCATTGGATACATGTTTCCGCCCGGAGGCCAGGCTGGGCAGACGATCGAAGTGATTCTGGGGGGTTACGACTGGACACCGGATATGCAGTTGTTTGCGCATGATCGCCGCATTCAATTCGAGATCATCGGTCCCCCCGGTCCGGTTATCGTGCCCGAACCTCCCTATTGGTTCGGTAAAAAAGCCCGGCGATCACCCGAACCGTTACCGCGCGAAACCAAAGCCCGATTGACCATCCCGGCCGATGTCCCGCCGGGCGTCGTGAAGTGGCAGGCCGCCAATGCCAACGGTGCCACATCCACCGGAAGGTTTGTAGTGAACGACACGGCCAATGTTGTCGAAGCGGCGAGAATTTTGGATGCGGAATCAGAACCTGCACCGCAGCAGATTGAATCCCTGCCAGTCTGCATTTCCGGTCAGATTAAGCTCATTCGGGAAGTCGATCACTATCGTTTCATTGCAGTGAAATCCGGACCGATCACCTGTTCTGTGGTCGCGCGTTCCATCGGCTCAAAACTCAACGCGGTCCTTGAAATTCGCGATCAAACCAGACGAATCATCGCCGAAACGGCGGATACTGCGGGCGACGACACGGCGCTGACGTTTTCGGCCAACGCTGGCGAATCCTACACAGCGGTGATTTACGATCTCGACTTTCGCGGAGACAGAGCACTGGTGTACCAACTGACCGTGACGCCGGGACCGCGAGTTGTCACCGCCATTCCCTCCGTGGGGCGACGCGGCGAAACACGCCCGGTTGAATTTGTAGGCTATGGTATCTCGACGGGGCAGGCAAAACTCGAATCCATCCTGCGCGACGTGACGTTCTCCGGCGATACGAACTCGACTTCGTTTCGTTACCAACTGACCACAGAACACGGTGACTGTCCGGCCGTTCGGCTGTATCTCAGCGATGACCCGCAGTTGGCGGAAAGCGTTTCCACGCTGACTGTTCCCAGCGGAGTCACCGGTGTGCTGGACGAGCGATTCGGCGAAGACCGCTATCATATTTCCGGAAAGAAAGGCGACGTCTGGGCCATTGAAGCTTCGCACGAAAAGACGGGATCGCAGGTCGATGCGGTTCTGGCGATTCTCGATCACGAAGGAAAACAGTTGGCTCGGAGTGACGATCGAACAGGTTCAACCGACGCCGAACTCGAATTCCCTGTGCCAGCGGACGGTGACTACGACATCAGCGTGGCCGATATTGCTTCGAAAAGCGGCACGCGATCGGCCACGTATCATCTGTCCGTGCAACTCGCCGCACCAGATTTTCTCATGAGGGTTCCAGAACTGCTGAACGCTCCCATCGGCGGCAAAACTTCGCTAGCCATCAACGTCACGCGGCGCGGCGGATTTACGGAGCCCATTGATGTGGCTGTCTCCGGCCTGCCGGTCGGAGTCACCGTACCCGACAAACTGCAGGTTGCCCCCAACCAGAATGCGCTGAATGTGGAACTCACGGTGGCCGCCGATGCTGCGGCCTCGGCGTCCCTGATTGAAGTGATCGGAACCGCGACAATCCGAGAAAAATCCGTCCAGCGCACGGCCGGTCCTGTCCTCGTCGCAGCGACCATGAAGCCGCCATTTTCGATCGATGCGGAAGGTCAGGACGACGTCACCAAATGGCCGCGCGGCTCGACCTTCCCGGCACCCGTGCTGATTGCCCGCGACGCTGGCTTCGACGCGGAGATCATGCTGGAAATGACGTCGCTGCAGGGCCGACATGTGCAGGGAATCACGGGGCCCGAACTGGCTGTCCCGCCAAGCGTGAATCGCATTCTGTATCCCGTTTATCTGCCCGAATGGCTGGAAACAACGCGTACATCAAGGATGGTCGTTAATGGTGTCGCGAAGGTCGCCGACCCAAAAGGCAACGTACGATATTCTGTCAGTCACCAGAAAACCCGCATGGGCTTCCTGCCCACCGGGGCGATGCTGAAAATCTCTGCTGGTGAAACCGAATGCCAGGCAAAACCAGGCGCGGAGATTTCGATCCCGATTCACATCGATCGCTCGGAAAAGCTGACAGAACGCCTCACGCTGGAACTCTGCGGCCAGGATTCTCAACGCTCGCCGTTCATTGCGAAACCACTGGAGCTGGCGCCGGATGTGTCGCGTGCCGAATTCACCATCTCGATCCTCCCAACCGCATCGTCTGATGCTGAACACCCGTTGAAGATCCGAGCAACGCTGATGAAAGGTGGGTCTTATCCTGTCATCTCAGAAACCACGGTGCTTGTAGAACTGGTGAATTGATTCTACAAATGCTCTAAACAAACATCCGCGAGCAGGAATCTACTTCACGTCCTTCAACAACTCTTCGACAAACGGATTGACGTCGTCTTTATAGTTGAAAGCTTCGTCTTTACCGTCCTCGAACAGACTATCGTCGAATCGCTTCAGCAACTTGCCATCGACTCCGTACACATACACCGCAGGAATCGACGGCAGTTCCAGTGTCTTAAAAATTTCGTCTGATGGAGACGTACACAGGAAGTTCATGCAGGTCGCATTATGTTTCTGCAGAAACTCCTGCACTTTCTTTTCATAAGTGGATGCTGGCTTTGATTTGATGCCAACGTAATCGACATTGAAGCTGATGCAGACAACTTTTTCGCCATGCTTCTTATGGATCTGCACGAGATAAGGGAACTCCTGCATGCATGGCAGACAGGACGTTGACCAAATATCGACGACAACGATTTTTCCTGTGCTCTTTGCGACAATCGCCTCAACGTCTTTCCACGTTCCAGCGGTGAGTTTCACATCAGGGTTATCTACCCGAGACGTTTCTTCCACCTTCTTTTGATCCGCCTTTTCGTCTGCAAAAATGCAGGCACTGAGATGGCAGTTGATGCACAGGAAAGTCACCACAGTCGTCAGGGATAGAAATCGCAGCATGTTGAACCTCCTACTAGAAAGACGAATTACTGAGTGATTTCAAATGCTCCAGAAGCAAATTTTCGTCCACACGATTTACGTTTGATTGTTCCAGTGCATTCATTCTCAGTACGGAAGCCGGATGTTCCAATACTTTAAGCTGACCGGCATCTGAGGCTAAAAACAGTACTCCATCGCTGGACTGCAAGTCCGCCAGTTTTGAAATACTGTAGACAGCGATGCGGCCAGCTTCAAGAGTTTTGCCTGCAGCGTTGTGAAATCGGATGGTACCATTCGGCAGGATGTGAACATCTTTCGCATCCTCTGGCAGCGGTGTTGATCCTTCTGCCGCGAATTCTCCACTGCTGGTGATGATACCAAGTCTGCGGTCCGTCAGGATTTGAAAGTCGCCGCGACGAGTGACGCGATTTCCTTCCAGGCGGAACATCACCGAGGACTCGTTTGAAAGCGCGACATGCGTTGCAATCGGCGACTGAATCAGCGGCCCGGATTCAAAACTGCGGAATCGCGTTGACCGGACGTTACGTGGTTCTACATCTATCGACGACGACAATGGATGAACAACTTCCGGCAATACAACCATGCGACGATAACCGAGTGAATATGCCGACCGAAGATTTGTCGTCACTAAGGAAATGTCCAGATCGAGTGCCGATTCAGGCTTTAATGTGGACGGCCCCATGATGGATGACGGCGATGAACCTGGCAAAGTCGAAAGCCCGGCCCTGAGCTCAGAGGATGTTTGTTTTTTTTGTTCAAGGACGAAATTGATTTCGTCGAGATCCATACCGGCATAGGTTTCAACCCAAATCTCGGCCAGGTCCGAGTCTGTATTCGGGAAGTGTTGCAGAATCAATTTTCGAATCGCTGCTCGCTCAGCATCTGAGACCGCGATATCTGAGATGGTGGTATCTGAAACTCCCGCATCGTTGCCATCCGTTGCTCGAAGGTCATCGAATTCCGCTGTTCGCACTTCTGCACTTGCGATAGGTTCTGCGCGGCTGATCAATGAAAACGGAACGTTGCTGTTTTTCGTAGCCGAAGTCGCCGACTCATTGCCAGCAAGGTCTTGCTGCATGACCAAGGGCGCAGAATTTGAGGGAGTTGTTGGTCCCGTCGCGAGTACATTTGACAACGGAACACTGTGTCCCGCGTACAGACCTGCCGAAAAAAGCAGTGCGGCAACAAGTGCCAACGTGATCCATTTTGCCATCGCTTACCTCCCTGAATTCGATGAAATCCGTCGCAAAACGATTCATCAAGCGTTGTTCGCCGCAACTTCCCTGCGGGCTGACTTGGGGTGAAATCTAGCAACCAATTCGGATTCTGTCTTCGTGGAAACTCTGATTTTTCGATTCCACGGGTGAACCTGTTGTTGACGACCGGCGTCTTCGAGGTTAGTCTCTTGCCCTGCCAACAACAGCATTCATTAAGTTTTGGCGAATTCAATCTTTTTGACGAAGTATTTCCACGATGACAAACCTGCTACCAAGCCTGAGCCTACTATTGCTTCCTTTGTGAAGCTCGCCTCAGGTACGTCATGCAGTATGCCGACTTTTCCAGCCCTGAGGATTCCTCAGGGCTTTTTTTGTTGGCGTGAGTTGTCGAATTGCAATCGTCGATCCATGATTCGCGCTAAAGCAATCCCACTTGTTCCTCCGCATGGAGAAAATCTATGACCGGCGACCAGATCATTATCTTTGACACAACTCTTCGCGATGGCGAACAGTCTCCCGGCTGCAGCATGAACACTCGGGAAAAGCTCGAAGTTGCTCGAGCCCTCGTGGAACTGGGTGTCGATGTGATTGAGGCTGGCTTCCCAATCGCATCTCCGGGGGACTTCGAAGCAGTCTCCCAGATCGCCGCCAAATTCGGCGACCGCACCACAATTTGCGCTCTGGCACGCAGCCGCGAAGACGACATCAATCGCGCGAAAGAGGCGCTGGTGTCAGCAGAAAAACGACGCATCCATGTCTTCCTGGCGACCAGTGCGATTCATCGTGAGTTCAAGCTCAAGATGGATAAGCAGCAGATCATTGATCGAGCGATCAGCTCCGTTCAATTGGCAAAAGAGTTCTGCGACGATATTGAATTTTCGCCCGAAGATGCCGCTCGCACAGAATTGGATTTCCTGTGTGAGGTTGTTGAAAAGACGATCGACGCGGGTGCCACAACCGTCAATATTCCGGATACTGTCGGATATGCCACACCGAATCACTATTTCAAAGTGATTTCGTATCTGAAGAAAAACGTCCCAAATATCTCGAAGGCCATCATTAGCGCGCATTGCCATGATGATCTGGGATTAGCGGTGGCCAACAGCCTGTCGGCGATGGAAGCTGGCGCTCGACAGATTGAATGCACAATCAACGGTCTCGGCGAACGTGCCGGTAATGCGGCGTTGGAAGAGATCGTGATGGCGATTCGTACGCGAGCCGACTATTACGGCGTGCATACCAAGATCAATACACAGAAGCTTTATCTGACAAGCCATTTGGTGTCATCGATCACCGGTATGAAAGTGCAGCGTAACAAAGCGATCGTGGGACAAAATGCATTTGCTCATGAAGCCGGCATTCATCAGCACGGCATTTTGCAGGATCGATCGACGTACGAAATCATGCGTCCGGAAGATGTCGGCTACATCGGGCAGAACCTGGTGCTTGGCAAACACAGCGGTCGCCATGCGTTTCGTGATCGCGTGATCCAGCTTGGCTTCAATCTCGACGATGCCGCGCTGCAGCGTGCGTTTGATGACTTCATCGTTTTGGCCGACAAGAAAAAAGAAGTCTACGATTCTGACATCACTGCGCTGATCGAAAACCGCATGGCCGACGCCGTGGATCGCTGGAAGCTGGTGAGTTTCCATACGTCTGCAGGATCGGCCGCCATTCCAACGGCAACGTTAGAACTGCAGTGCGAAGATCAGCCGATCCTACGCGACGCGGCCATCGGTGATGGTCCGATTGATGCTGTCTTCAAAGCCATGGAACGCATCATTGATCTCACCGCGAAGCTTGACGAATTCAATGTTCGCAGCGTGTCAGAAGGAAAAGATGCGCTCGGCGAAGTGCGCGTCACCATTTCGATCAATGGCCGTCGGTATCAAGGCAAGGGCGTGAGCACAGACATCATCGGCGCGGCGGCTCAAGCGTATCTGAAAGCGCTGAACAAAGCCGATGGCGATCGTCAAAACGCAGCCGGTTCAGCAGCTGAAAAAGTGAAACCACAGCTGTAATTCAGCGAGATTAGTCCAATATGAAAGACTGCTTCATGGCCGATTCTCAGTGTATAGGATAAACGATCCGGGTATTTCTCGCTTGCTGCTCGAACGGCGGCATCAAAGGTGTCGGCGAAGAACCAGTTTTGGGCCGCGGGCTCAATAGCGACGAATTGACCCGAATGAGTTTGTTCCCAATTAGCTTTTTGCGATGCAAAGATACATCGTGCCTGTTCAATGACTGATCGAGTATGTTGGGATATCATATTCTGCATCCTTTTATTTACAAAGTTGCTAAAGTCTACGCGACCGATGAGTGATTGTCACGGTCAATTCATGCTTGCCAGCCTTGGAACGCGCTGCCCCGGAGGCCCCTGCCTCCACGGTAGCGTCTGGAGGCTGGAGCCTCTCGATCAGTGTGTTCCGAGGCTGGAGCCTCGGAACAAGGACATCAAAAAAGGGCGAACAAAATGCTGACTTCATTCCAACGCAGCGCGATCGTATTTGCCGCATGGCGAACGGGGAGGCGTAAGCCCCCCGGTACGTCCCAACGCAGCGCAATCGTAGCGATCGTAGTTGCCGTCTTTGTGCTGCTTTCCTTCAGCAATCACTCCCAAGCGGACGACAAAGTTGATGCCGCTGTCCAGCAATCGCTCGACTATCTGGCATCGACTCAAAAGCGACAGGGATACTGGGAAGCGAATCAAGGCCAATACAAGGTTGCCATGACGGCACTCGTCGGCACCGCGATGCTCGCAGAAGGTTCAACGACAACCAGCGGACGCTACTCCAAAGAAATCCGTCTTGCTGTGGACTACCTGTTGTCAATGAGTCGGCCAAATGGACTCATTGGATTCCGTGAAGACTACCACTACACCTACGGTCACGGGTTTTCGATGCTGTTCCTCAGCCAGGTCTACGGCGAAGAAGAAGATGAACAGCGTCGCGAAGAGATCCGCGATGTCCTGACACTTGCAGTCCAGTTTTGTGCCGACGCTCAAACCAGCAAGGGCGGCTGGGGATACGTTTCCGCGAAAGAAGGCAGTGACTTCGACGAAGGCTCAACCTGCATCACACAGGTTCAGGGCTTACGAGCCTGTCGAAACGCCGGGATTCCGGTATCAAAAGAAATCATCGAACGAGCCAAAGTCTACATCGACGAATGCACTGATTCCGACGGCGGCGTGCAGTACAGCATTCGTGGCGGCGGTGCGAGACCTCCGATCACAGCGGCAGCTTTGGCGGCCATGTTTAACGCTGGCGAATACGATACAGACCTGACGAAGCGGATGCGAGAATACTGTAAACGCACAATCTGGCCCGAGAAGTCCGTGACATCAAACAACGGGCATTGGCACTACATGCACTTCTATTTTTCGCAGGTTGTGTATCGCACGGGTGGCGACGAATGGGTGAAATACCGCGATGCGATAAACAGCAAACTGCTTGGTGAAATGCAGCCTGGCGGCGGCTGGGCCGATCCACAAATCGGCGCTGTCTATGTGACAGCACTGAACTGCATCATGCTGCAACTGGATAAGGGCTTCCTGCCGATCTATCAGCGATGATATGAGCGGATGCGGGGATTACGATGTCGATGTCTGTCCCTACCTACAGATAATTCAAACCCTCCGCCTGACTTCGCAGCGTCGTAACGATTTCGTCGGTGCTGCTCGGATCGACGGCGCGACAGGATTCCGTTAGGATTGACGCGAGTTCCGCAAGGTCGTGACGCCATTGAACCGGATCAAGGCCTGGCGGTTCAAGCTGAGTGAACTCGCCGCAAAGCAGAATCATTCGCAGACAGTGACGGAACATGATGCCTTCCTGCTTCTGCAGTTCACGCGATCGTACGTAACGATCAAAGTTGCCGCCAAATCGCAGTAAGTCCCCCACGCACCAGACGCTGCGAATGGAGACGTCCGAGATCCCTGGATACTCGCTGTGAAACAGCATTCGCATGCGGTCGCCCAGCGGCAGCGGATAAATGCGACGTCGGTTCACTTCGTCAAAGTAGCCGGTCAGTTCCTGCTGAGTCACGATGCCGCGCGACAGTAGCAGCGGGTTCAGGTATTCGGTGGAGAGCGTTCCGTCCGGCATTTGTTCGGGCGATGGGACGCGCACCTGACTGGCGACTGATGACGGCAAATCCAGCGCGCTTTCGAGAAGTTGCAAACGTTCTTCGTAGTTGGCTTTGTGCATCTGTTCGGCAAGGAACACACCGTAGATCGCGTTGATGCTCCGAAACGGCAACATCAGTGCCATCTGTTCCGTCGCAATCGCCAGACGCGGAGAGTACTCTGACAGCATCACTTCTTCGGCGCTTGGTGCTTTCGGTTCGCGTTTGGATTTTTTTGCTGCAACGTCGGTCGTTGCAGTGCCATCTTTGCGAGCCTGCTGAATCATCTGGCCTAACAGGCCGACACTTGGCTTTTCACTGGCAGGCTCGCTGGCGGGTTCTTCAGATTTGTCAGATTTGTCAGATTTGTCGGATTTGTCAGATTTGTCGGATTTGTCAGATTTGTCGGATTTGTCTGATCCGACTGATCCGACTGATCCGACTGATCCGACTGATCCGTCGGAATCAACCGACGCATCATCTTGGGCAACGTCATCGCCGAAATCTTCCGGCGCTTCATTGGAGTCAAAGTGAATCACTTCACCAACTTCGCTGGTTTCTTCCTCCGCCATCGGCGCGAGATGTGATGACACCCAACGACTGTCGCGAACGGAAACGGCCGTCGATGTAAACGTCAGCAGTTCGCTCGACACATCACCGGCTCGAACGGAATGAAATACCGGACCAGCCGCAGCAGCCGCATCCACAAATGCAGCCGATGATTTCGGCGGAGGAGGATCGAGCGTGATGAAACCACCGGCCTCCAGCGTAATCAGCATTCGGATGAGCTGTTTTTCAGCGTCGTCCTTTTCGCCGGAATCGAGGAGTCGGCGACGAACGGCATCTTGCAGCGCCAGCACGGTCCCCGATTTGCGGATGAAATAGGCCAGCAATCGCCACGGAAAACGCCCGCGACTCGCCAGCTTCGCCGCCGGTGCTTCTCGCAAGGTCTGAAACTGTCGTTCGGTCCAGTACTGCTGCCCATCACGGCGTTTCGGCATTTTTTTCTTGAGGTTTTTCTTAGCCTTCAGCAGCATCGGATCTTTGGTGTCTTCCGGGATTTCATCATACTTCTGCTGCCAGCGAAACATCCTCACGTCATCTTCGTGAGCGACCGCAAACACATAGCCTCTTGTATCGAACTGTGGTCGTCCCGCACGGCCGAACATCTGATGCGCGGAACTGGGCTCGATCAGCTTCATCGCACGCGGCGGGCCTTTCAGCAGCGACGTCATAACGACAGAGCGCGCCGGCAGATTGATGCCAGCCGCAAGTGTCTCGGTGCAGACGCAGATACTGAGCAGCTTCTTTTGAAATAGCTTCTCGATGATACGACGATACTTCGGCAGCAATCCGGCATGATGAATGCCAACGCCACGCATCAGAAACTGTTTCAGCTTTCCGCCTGCACCGACTGACCAGTCTTCGCGATCGATCTCGGCCATCAAAAGTTTTTGCTGACCATCGGCCAGCATACGTTTGCCTTTGAGCTGTTCCGCAACGCTCCAGCATTCATTGCGATTGAAGCAGAAGACAAGAGCTGGTGTGTAACGAGTTTCGTCGTCACCGTCTGCCATGATTTCCAGCTGGTCCGGCAGGAACTCATCAGCGATCCAGCGAAAATCGAGAGGCACGCGGCGTTCGTCGCTCTGCAGCAGACGCAGCTTTCTGGAATGCTGATGCGATAACCAGACCACAAACTCAACAGCGTTCCCAACCGTCGCGCTAATGAGAAGCAGTTTTGTATGTCGAGGCAGAAGCCCCAGCGACAGCTCCCACACGATGCCTCGTTCGGGATCATTGAAGCTGTGGAATTCGTCCATGACCACGGCGGATACATCGTCGAAGGATTCTTCTTCCGGCGACAGCAATCGATTGAGCAAAATTTCTGCGACAACAACCAGAATGCGAGCGTCTGCGTTTTCCTTGCGGTTTCCTGTGATCAATCCAATGTCCGACGCAGAAAATCCCCATCGAACAGCGGACTCCTGCAGCTCACGAAATTTCTGTTCGGTCAATGCGATCAGCGGAGTCGTATAGTAAGCTCGCCGACCAGTCAGCAATGCTTCGTAAAGAGCGGTCTCGGCGATGACCGTTTTACCCGTTCCCGTCGGCGCGCAGACGAGAATTCCGTCTTCAGCATCGAACCAGGTCAGAATCGCATTTTCCTGAAACGGATACGGCGGCCACGGAAGCTGTTCGAGATATCGTAGGGCAATCTCATCGGAGGAAGGAAATTCTGAATCCATTCGAGCCTGCTGAATAAGGATATGTCGTTGTCGTGCCAGCTTGCAAAGATCGCATGATACCCAATTCAGCGACGCAGTAGAATTGCCTACAGAAAGTGATTTTCCCTTACTGTTTTGCTTTACGGATCGAAGTGTGAGAGAGGCATGACGAATCTGCGATGTCCTTCGTTCAAATCACTGCCTCGCCAGATCCCGTTCACTTCATGGAATGTCGCGGATGAACATCATTTACTGGTTCGACACAGTAGAGACGTTCGACACAGTGGGGACGTTCGACACAGTGGGGACGTTCGATACAGTGGGGACGTTCGACACAGTAGAGACGTTCGATTGCGGCAGAACGGCTGCTGCGTTACTCTTCCGTATTCGGCATGAATAGCAGCATTGATGAACATTCTGTTGGCTCCCTGAACACCTCTAAAAACACTCAACGCATACGGCATAATAGTCAGGAAATACGTTCGCATGGATCAGCAATCCGGAGACAATTCTCCAGGGCCGTCGAATAACAAACCGAGCGATGGACAAGGTGGTGACCCTAGACGACGCAGCTTGGGTTTCATGTTTATTCTGGGTGCCCTTGCTTTTGTTCTTGTGATGTGGGCATTTTATAGCTCCCCATCAAACTATGGGACGACTGTTGGTTTTACCTTCGTCAAAGAGCAGCTCAAGGCTGACAATATCGAATCGGCTCGCATCCAGCAGGACTACCTGATGGGCGAATGGAAAAATGTTCCTGAATCACCAAAAGAGACAACAGGGAAGCTGAGCAAAAGATTCAACACCCAGATGCCTCCAGAAAACGCGCGAGATCCGGCGTTCTTCGAAGAACTGTACAAGAAAGTTCCGGTTGATGTGGCTCCTGCCACGATCGACAATGGCACGCAGTTGCTCATCTGGATTCTGATGGGCCTGTTCTTTTTTTTCATCCTGTGGACGGTCATGCGCCGGTCGTCAGATCCGTTTTCCAGCGGCGGGATGATGGGCGGATTTGTACGCAGTCCCGCACGACGATTTGAGAAAAGCGATAAAGCCACAACGTTCGATGATGTCGCTGGCCTAAAAAACGCCAAGCAGGAATTGCAGGAAGTCGTTGAATTCCTCAAGACGCCGAAAAAGTTTACACGGCTTGGAGCCAAAATCCCGAAGGGTGTGCTGCTTGTTGGACCTCCCGGCACCGGCAAAACTTTGCTGGCCCGCGCGACGGCCGGTGAAGCTGGCGTACCGTTCTTTTCGATCAACGGATCTGAATTCATTCAGATGTTTGTCGGTGTTGGTGCGACTCGCGTGCGAGACCTGTTCAAGACAGCTCGCGAAGCGGCACCGTGCATCGTCTTCATTGACGAAATCGATGCTGTCGGCCGCGTGCGTGGAGCTGGCGTGGGTGGTGGTCACGATGAGCGTGAGCAGACGCTGAATCAAATTCTCAGCGAAATGGATGGTTTTCAACAGGGTGAAACGGTCATTGTCATCGCTGCGACGAACCGTCAGGACGTGCTCGATCCCGCCTTACTGCGGCCTGGTCGTTTCGATCGCCACGTCACAGTCGATAAACCAGCTCGTGAAGGTCGACTGAGCATTCTGAAAGTTCACACTCGAAAAGTCCCCCTGTCAGATGACGTTGAACTTGATTCATTGGCACGCACGACAATTGGCTATAGCGGCGCGGAGTTGGCGAAACTTGTCAACGAGGCCGCACTCAAGGCCGGTCGCGAAGACAAACGTTTTGTTGAGATGGTCGATTTTCTATACGCTCAGGATCTAATCCTGATGGGAGCGCCACGGGATGAGCCTGTGGAAGCAAAGGAACGCGGGCTGACAGCCTGGCACGAAGCTGGCCATGCAATTCTGGCGTGGTGTCAGAAGGGGATGGACCCGGTTCACAAGGTTTCCATCGTACCTCGCGGGCGTGCGTTGGGTGTCACTCAATTGATGCCCGAAAAAGAACTCTATAACGTCGGAGAACATCTTCTTAAAGCTCGGCTGATCATGATGATGGGAGGCCGTGCGGCAGAGAAATTGGTCTTCCATGAGTACTCAGCCGGAGCGGAAGACGACATCAATCGTTCGACGAGCCTTGCACGTCGCATGGTCGCGAGCTGGGGCATGTCCGAAGCGATTGGTCCGGTGGCGTTTCGTCAGTCTGAAGAGCATCCGTTCCTTGGTAAGGAAATGCATACCTCTCGCGAATTCAGCGAAGAAACAGCACGGCTGATTGATGTCGAAGTGCAGAAAATCATGCACGACGCTTATGACTCTGCGGTCGAGTTACTGACAAAATACCGTGACAAAATGGACGCTCTGGCGAATGCGTTGCTGGAAGCAGAAAACCTGGAACGCGACGAAGTTGCCAGGATCCTCGGCGAACGTCCATTTGATAACAGCGACGAATAGGGGACTCATTGCAGGAGAAACCGCGTAGCGAAAGTCGTCAAGACTTTCGGCCATTTCAGAGGACATCCGAAACTCTTGACGAGTTTCGCTACTCCAAAGCAGGCTACTTTCGCAGTTCGTATTCTTTGATCTTACGATACAGCGTGCGTTCGCCAATCTCCAGCATTCTGGAGGCTTCTTCGCGGTTGCCGTCAGTCAAATCCAGAGCTCGCTGAATGTAATATTTTTCGACTTCAGTCATTGGCTTACCGATCAAACTGTCGGCACCTGAAGGCATTTCGTCTTCGGAATCCGGCAGTTGATCTTTCACTAACACGGCGATTTCGGGAGGCAGTCCGTCGATGTCAAGGACGCCGTCGTTGTCGAGCACCAGCATGCGTTCGATGGTATTTCGCAGTTGACGAATATTGCCCGGCCATTGATAGCCCAATATCGCTTTTCGAGCAGCCCGCGAAAATCCCTGAGCGTCACGGCCCGTGCGTTTGGTGAGATCGCGAAGAAAATGTTCCATCAGCAGTGGGATGTCCCCAGCACGTTCTCGCAGCGGCGGCAGATTGATGGAGACCACGTTGATACGGTAATATAAGTCCTCGCGGAACTTTCCATCCTGCACCAGCTTTTGCAGATCGGCGTTGGTCGCGGCCACTAGCCGCACGTTGATTGGCAATTCATCGTTGGCACCAAGTCGCGTAATCTTGCGTTCTTCCAGCACTCGCAGCAGTTTGACCTGAGTGTCCATCGGCATTTCGCCGACTTCATCCAGGAACAAGGTTCCTCCATTGGCATGTTCGAACTTACCGATACGCCGTCCCATCGCCCCGGTGAAAGCGCCAGCTTCGTGGCCGAACAGTTCGCTCTCAAGAATACTGTCGGGCAACGCGGAGATATTCAGCGGCACGAATGGTTTGTTTTTTCGCGGGCTGTTCTGATGCAGCGCGCGGGCGACCAGTTCTTTTCCAGTTCCGTTCTCGCCGTGAATCAAGACCGTGCTGTCCGTCGGAGCGACGCTTTTCAGAATGTTAATGATGTTGTGCATTTGTGGACTGTTGCCCACGACGCCTTCAAATCCAAAACGTTCGTCCAGCGATTGGCGTAGTTCGGCATTGCGACGGATCAGCCGCAACCTCGCGGAAGCTTTTTCGACAGCCGATCGGAGTTCTCCGATATCCAGCGGCTTGGTGAGATACGTGTAAGCGCCGTGCTGCATCGCGGTGACAGCCGACGCAATCGAACCGTGCCCCGTCAGAACGATGACTTCTGCATCGGGAAGTTCTTCTTTGGTCAGCCGAAGAATTTCCAGCCCGTCCACTTCACCCATCCGCAGATCAGTGACGACGACGTCCCATGATTCTGAATGGATGCGCTGAGCACCGCGTTCCCCGGAACCCGCGACTGTGCATTCACAGTTAATGCGCGCAAGTGAGTCGGCGACCGCCTGAGCGTGCCCTTCGTCATCATCGACGATCAGGACACGGACGGGAATTGTGGAGAGGTCTGATGAATCGGTTTTTGGATCGCTCATGTGCGGTGGGAACAAACACGAATGGAACAGGCCAACTGCCCTGGGATCTCACAAGTAGCCCGTGAGAGTAATCAACAATTCATCGGAATCAAATTCCGATGCCCGTTTTTAACGCAATCTGGGATTCGCCACAGGGGCGGTACGGTTTACATAAGAGACGCCTGACTGTCACGCTCCGGATTCTAGCAGTTTCCAACCGAAAATTCCCTGCAACGAATATATGTTCACCAGTTTCGGGCCCGGCAGACGGGAATGTATGACCTACGCAATGATCAGAATGATTGGTAGAATCCGAGAACTTTGAAGAATCCGGGGCTTCGTTCTGGTCGAAACGGTGCGATAATCACGGGACTGCGAGGCCACACTGGTTTCGCCACTGCAAAATTCCCCAGAGTGAGTCGTGAAATGAATCAATCACTTTTGCCAGTCGATGATGCGTCAGTTGAAAACGCTGCCTGTTGTAGCCGGAAACGTGTGTTTCCGTACGCTGCGGTACTATGCCTTGTGAGCCTGGCGACAACTGTGATGGCCGTCAAATTGATGGCTGATGATGGCGGCAAGGCCAAAGCCGAACAGTCCTCAACGGATGCTGCCACGCCAAGTGAAGAAATTCGCGCACAGGAATATATTCGAATCCGTCGCAATGAACGAAAACTGTCGGTGGCTTTAGAAACGTCGGTGATCCGTTTTGCAGACTCAAAAAAGTATCCGAACGCATCTGTTGATCTGATCGGTGCCATTCATTTGGGTGACCCGGATTACTACGACCAACTCAACGAACTCTTCAAAAAGTATGACGTCCTGCTGTTTGAAGCGGTCATGCCGGAAGAGGCCGTACGACGTGATCTGCGTCCCGGTGGAGGAGAGGGCTCGCGACGACCTGTTCTGGAAGAAGAGCAGGAATGGACCGAAGCCAAAGTCGGACTGGCCGCAATTGGAGTGCTACAGCTCGGCATGAAGGATGCCCTGGGCATGGAATTTCAATTGACCGCCGTCGATTACTCTGCCAGGAATTTTGTTCACGCCGATATGACGGCCGAAGAATTTGAAGCATCAATGAAGGCGCGCGGAGAATCATTTTCTGGAATGCTGTTGAAGGAAATGGGTAAGTCAGTCAGCAGCCAGCAGGAAAGTAATCCGCTGGCGATGAATCTGGACGTGATATTGTCGATGTTGACCTCTGATCGACTCTACCGCGTTCGCCGCATCGCCGCAGTACAACTCGCCAAGGCTGGCGAAGGAGAAGCGTTTGCCGGTCTTGACGGCACTTCAACCATCATTACGGAACGGAACAAAAAATGTTTCGAGGTGATGGATCGAGAGCTCAAGAAGGGCCACAAGAATGTCGGGATTTTCTATGGTGCAGGACACTTCGCCGACATGGAAAAACGCATGGTGGATGAATACGGATTCGCTCGAAAATCTGAAGAATGGCTTGTGGCATGGCATCTGCAGAATCCTTCTGAAAAGAACAAATCAGAAAGTAAAGACGGAAAGAAGTAGCATGGCTAGCCGTAGGACGGGACTCCAGTCCCGTCCAGATTTGACTAAACGTCTCGTTGTGACCATTCACCATCAATGCAGCGCCAAATGCTGCCGGGATTTTTGTTCTGCAGGACCGGTGGCAGACGATGCGGGCGAATTGCGTCGTAGCTCTGCAACATGCCAAAGCGGATGACCGACGCCGGGATGCCAACAGCAGTAAATCCAGGATGACCGGTAGCAGGAAATGGCCCGCCATGATTCATCGCCGGGCTGACTGCAACGCCAGTCGGCATTTTGTCGTTCAGCAAACGACCGACCTTTGTACGCAGAGGTTTTTCGATCGCGGAATAGTCCGAGTCATCACTGCCGGCGGTATCTGAATAGATCGCACCGGTGAGATTTCCTTCCAGGGACTCAGCGATCTCAGCCATCTGTTCTACCGAATCGGCCAGGACAAAGAGTGAGCCGTTTCCGAACGCTTCCGTCTGAAAGACTTCAGGGTTCACCAGAAACTGCTTACCATCAACTGTCAGCAAAGTGTTTTGGAAGCAGATTCCTTTGCCACCGCCCGGTTCACCACCTGTGACGAGATTTGCACCAGCATCGATCAACGTACGAATCCCGCTTGAGAAACTTTTTCGAACGCCTTCGCCCAGCATTGTTCCGACGTTCGCTTTACTAAATCGTTCCGCCACGGCAGCGACGAAGGCATCGCCCGGTTCACTTGCAGGCACAACAACCAATCCGGGGTTCGTGCAGAATTGCCCGGTTCCCATCAGACAACTGCTGGTGAATTCATCTGCCAACGCAGCCGCTCGTTCCTTCAGCGCGCCGGGCATGATGAAGACAGGATTGATACTCGAAAGTTCCAGATACATCGGCTTACCCGCTGCATCGGCGGCGGCTTTGAGTGTCAATCCCGTTTGTCGAGCACCCGTATAGCCAGACGCCCCGATGCGATAGTCGGAAACAAGCCTGGCACCATCTTCGTGACTTGTGCGATAGATCAATTGGACTAAAGCCAGCGGCATGCCGGTTTCCTGAATCGCAGCGAGTGCGGCTTCAGCGAAAATGCGAGTTGTCTCGGGATGACACGGATGCCCCTTAGCGATCACTGGATTACCAGCTGCAATCGCAGCAGCAAAATCGCCGCCAGAGATTCCATTGAACGCAAACGGAAAGTTATTTGGGCCAAAGACCACAACCGGCCCGATCGGGCCAAGCATGGATCGGATGCCGCCAGCTGTATCAATCACCGGCGAACACCATGAACTTGTTCGAGCTGCTTTCGCGGCCTGCCGCAATTGATTGGTTGTTCGAGGCAATTCGCCATCTTTCAGACGCGGCGACTTTGGCAAGCCTGTTTCAGCATGTGCGGCTTCAATCAGCAGCTCTGCTCGCGCTTCGATTTCTTTGGCGTAACATTCCAGGAAGTCAGCAAAACGAGTTCCCGGCCAGCCTCGCATTTGTCGCGATGCATCCGCAGCGGCATCAAGTGCCGTGTTGATTTCTTCCCAGGGACTGACGGGGAACGAACCTGGCAGCAGTTCTTCGGTGGTTGGATTTACGGCCTGAAACGTCGACGTTCCAATGCTGGAAGTCCATGAGCCGTTGAGAAGAACAGGTTGAACTAAATTAGCCACGAAAAATTACCTTTGGTTTCGATGACGCTCCGCCATCGGACTATGTTTACGGAAATGAAGACTTCAGCCTGTCACGTTTCTTTGTGAGATTTCAGACTAAAGAGCTTCGTTGAGTTTAGGATTGAGCAAGTACCACTCAACCGCAGATAGCGGTCTGCTAATTTAATCTTCAGTCGAGATTGCTTCCGTCTAACCCGACTCGAAGAGGAGGCGGTGCAGTCGGCACCTCCTCTTCGAGTCGGGTTAAATGAATACGTCAACAACCCGCAAGCGCCTTGCAGATCACTAAATCAACAACCGGCTATTTTCGAGCCGCAGCCCATTCGTCCAGCATCGCTTGAATACGAGCCTGGTTGAAATCGCCTGGGGCATCGTAATCCTGATTCGCCTGCAGATCGGCAACCGTCAGATCCTTTGACGGAACTCCACCTGCGGGAACATTCGCGTGAGCTGTCCAGGCGATCGCGTTCAAAACCAAAGTCCTGAAGTCACGATTGCCCCAGTTCCAGTGATCATGTCCGCCGGTAAATCCAAAGCCCCGGCCAGCATCCTTGCGAGACCTTGCCCACGCCATGGTCTGCGGGAGTTTGTCTTCCAAAATGGCTTTGCGCACAATTGGGTTGTTGTTGTGCGGTCCGTCCGGACGAGCCAGGCTTCCATCTTCGTTGACCAGAGTTGAACGAGGCGGCAGATCGGTCAAAACATTGATGATGCCTGCATCGTCTCCAGCAAATCGCATGTGGTAATACCATTCGTCATGGATTCGAAATGGTTTGACTCCGTTCGCAATTGGGTGTTCAGGGAACTTTGTGTAGTTGGCCGTCCAGTGAGGATTCACTGACCAGTCGGCTTCAAAGTAACCACCCGTCCAATCAAGGAAGGCGTCGCCGGAAGCTCCCTTCGGAACTTCAACACCGTAGTGCAGGCACGCCATGCCGATGCCACGTTTTTCAAGTGCCTTCAGACGATCGAGTTTGCTGTTAAAAGGATGACCGCCGCCACCATCGGCATAGACCACAATGGTGTCAGCACTGTCCAGAACGGAATCGTCTTCCGGCCAGCCATTTGTGTAGACACTGGCTTCGATGCCGAGATTTGACGAGTTCAATGCATCGGCCAGTAACATGCAGCCGGCGCGGTGTTCGTGAGCACCATAGCCGTGGCTTGGCTTGCCAGCGATCAATGCAACCTTTTTGGGTGCCGGCAATCGTTTGAGGCGAATGTCGCGAAACTGGACGGTCATGGCCGGGCCGGCATGAGCCTGCAGGGCCAGCACACCAGCCGCGCGACGTTCCTGAACGTCGTTGTCGGTGACATCAATCGTCTGGACATCATTGATAAAGTGCTGAAAGTGATACCCGTCAGCAACGATGCGGTATTTGTTCCAGTCTTCTTTTTTGATCTTCGACTGGATCTCTTTGGTTTCACCGATCTTCGCGGTTTCTTTGACTTCGAACTTGCCGTCGTTGCGAACCAGCTCCGTCGCCTGACCGCGCTGAGCCAGGATGCCGCGAAACGCTTCGCCGTAGAGAATACCTGAGTAGGTATCTCCCGCTTCAAAGTCGGCCTGATATCCGCCGATGCCCCATTTGGCGTCTGGCAGTTCAAAGCTCCGATATTGAATTCCGGAGTTGCCGTGTACTATCTTGTATTCAAGTTCAAGCTCAAAGTTATCGACTTCACCACCACGCCAAATGATGAACGTGTTACGATCCAGCTTGTTGGGGCCTTCAGTGCCAGTTTCGCCTGTGAGCACGCCATCACGAACACTCCAAATGTTCGGATCACCATCCCAGTTTTCGAGCGTCTTGCCATCGAAAAGTGACACCCAATCTTCTGCATTCGCAGATACACTTGCCACACACAGTGCAGCCAAAAATAAGCACAATCGCTGAAATCGCATGGTTTCTCCCCGGAAGGTCAAAAGGCGTTAAAAGTCGCCGGTAGGCAGCAAGAATGATAGCAGCAATTTGCCGTTCGCAACACTCAGCGACACAGATGTTGTTTATACGTAGTGCGGTCGTCGATTTTAGTAGGTCCTCCTTGCCGAGGAGGACTTTCGCCGCAAGGCGAACCCAACGGCCGACGTCCGCTCAACGGGGTCGCGTTGTCATTTGATCAACGTGGATCTGGTCGCAGGTCGCGACAAGTCGCGAAGTCCTTTCCGGCAGAAAGGACCTACTTACCGTCGGCTCACGTTATTCTTCCGGCAATATTTCCACAGTGGCGCGGCCGAGGAAATTCAACAGCGGGACAAACAGCAAAGTGCCATTTGAGACGCTGTCAGACAATGGCGAGTCCATTACTTTGACACGAGTCAGCGGATTGACTTCACCGCCAAGAGTCGCGTCGAATGGAATCCATTGACCATCGATCCATGCCTCGGTCCACATATGTGGGACGAGTGATGGCGGGTTGGCAACGTAGGCAAAACCAACAGCGACACGGGCCGGAACACCCTGACTTCGCATCACGGCAGCCAGCAGCACTGCGTATTCAGTACAGTCGCCCTGTCTGAATTTTACAACCTCGCTGGCAGGTTGCAGCGAGGTTGAAAATGCAGCTAGTCGCAGATGGGAATTGATGTAACTTGTCAGCCGCTTGCACTTTTCGCGAGGATCCGAAACCGCTCCACCACCCATGACCGCCATACGTCGCACAGTGTCATTCTTCGTATCGATCCATCGCGAACTCTCAGTAAACCTGCTTGCTGGTCGTGTGATATTGCGCGACGGCGCGGCGACGACGCTTCCGTCGGCGTTGACGGCAGGGCGTGTGAGTTTTACAACAACGGAATTCGGAGCAATCTGCTCGACAGTTTGAAAATCGCTGGAAGGCAATGAGATTTGTTCCGAATCTCCCACCGAAAACTTCATCCGCATGACATTCGTCTTTTCAGGATTCAGCAGAGACCGTCGCAGAGGTAACGCCGTCAGAAACTGCAAATCGAGTGCCTGCAGATTTTCTTCCCCTAAAGCGGTCGCGGCGTCCGTACGATAAAATCGCAACGTCTTGCCCAGCAGCGGTTGTTCAACCAGGACGACTTCAAATTCACTATCGTAGTAGACCGAAGATAACATCTCCGGCTGGTTCCCAGGCCAATAGTCCATCCGCGTCACGGCGATGGTCTTGCCGTCCTTCAGGCGAATGCTTTGCGGCGGCATCTGACGAATTTCCACATCCACAATCGCAGACGTCTCAGGAAATAATACAGCACTGGCCCAGCGTTGAGGCCGCTCCATGTTCTCGGCCAACAGCCATGACGGCAGGATTGGAGATCGAGGCTGAACGCGCGATTGAACCGTTTCTGTTTTTGTCCGCTCCGCAGCGTCGCTTCGAATCAGGAACAATTTGCGTTCATCGTCCCATGTCGCCGATCTTTGAATGACTGTTCCATCTGCTCCTGTGCGTCGCAAGGACCAACTGTCTAAAACTCCGTCAGTAGATTCGATGGTTGACAGATGAGCTGAAACCGACAAGTCAATACCGAACCGTTTGAGCTTCAGTCGCGTCTCTCGGGTACGGCGAATTCGCGGCCTAACGTCGTCATTTTCAGCAGCAGCGGTGATAACGACGGAATTTCGCGATGTTTCGTCAACCTGCGTCGCCACCAGCGATTCGTAACCAATTGTCGCACCGTCGAATTCGACAAGAAACCATGCGTCACGAGTGTCGAGGGCGTCCTCAGGAACCACTTGATTCTGAGCTTTGTCACGAATGGCTGGTGCCTGCAGCGACTTTTGCCGAGGCTGAGGAAAAATCAACGGCGGCTGCGCAGGGGAAGTCTGCTGCTGGTAAACGAGCATACTCGCGACGACAGCGATAAGTAATGTCAAAGCCTGTTTTTGCATGGCACGAAGTATCACACATTCTGCCGATCGAATCACGAGCAATCTTTGTAACGATTTTGCGGGGAAAAACCACGGTTTACCCGGCCGGAACAGTTTCCGTGGACTGTTTGTTCGTCGCCAGAAACGCCTTCGTCGGCTGAAAATTTTCGAAACTCAGGATTCTATAAAGCGTCGCTCCTGGTTCGTGCTAGGTTTCGACAGGCTGGCTGACACCGCCAACATTGTACTTGCACGGGACCGACACATGAGCTTCCTGAAAAAATTTCTGAAGACGAACTACCGAGACGGCGAAGCTCCACGTGGAGTCAGCACCTTCCGAGATCTATCGGAGCAGCAACTGGAATCGCACATGAGCATCGCTCGCTACGGTGACTTTACGCTCACCGACGCTGTGCGACCATCGTACGGTCTGGATATCGTCCCGCGAACGGGCTATCGCAACGAATGGTATGTCGATCAGGACTCCGGAGCACGCATTCCCGTTCTGATGACATCCGTCACTCGGGAACGCCTGTTTGATACATTCCTGTCGCTGCTGGATCCACTGGGCGAGACAGTCGATGTTGTCCTTGAAACAAGTCACGACAAATCCAATGGCTCACATACCGACCTGTATCGTGAGCAGATTGACATGCCGGTGCTGCAGAGCATTCTGTATGACTTTGAAGACCTGCTGCTGGACGATGGTTGCTGCGGTATCGCCATTCTGAATCCTCGCAGGCCGATGGAAGTTCAGTTGGATGAACACAAGTTGATGTTCGTCTATGGTCACGACAATGCAGCTTACGAAGCAGCATTGCGTGAAAATCAAGTCACGAGAATCGAAAGCCTGAAATTCATCACGGAAGCTGAACACGTGCATTCGTCCAGCGATGAATTTCAACAACGCTTCGAACAACTTTGCTATCACCTTGGAATGGAAAGTTGAAGCAAGTTCGATACGGAATAGTGTCCAAACTGGTTCTGTGGTTTATTTCTTTTGAATTCTGCCTGCATCTCAGTTCGCTGCAGATGTGGTTTCTAAACGGGAGGTTCTGATGAAGTGGTCCCTTCCACTTGTCGAACTGAGTCGTGTTACGGCTTGCTGTGCGTCGCCTTTGTTCGCTGGTACTGTAATATTTACTGTCGCTATCCTGCCATTGAGTGCAGGATGTTCGGCGCTGCCTGTGATGAAAAACGCTGTGACGGATGTCGCGTTGGTTGATGCCGTCTCAGGAAGTGATGGTTACAGCGATGCTGAGCGACAGCGGCTTTCTGAGCTGCCCGCCATTCCGGAGTTCGATGTCGTGCCTACTGCGGCAACTGCTGCGGTGTCGCCCGTCAAGGATTCTACTGCGGCAAGTGTCATTGCTGAAGAACCAAAGGTCGCGAAAAACGCTGCTGTTGCTGAAACTGAAAAGGCGACGGTTGCGAAAAAAACGGCCACTGCGAAAAAGGCAGATGGTGTGCCGTTGCCAGTGGATTCCACTCCCGCAATTGCACAGACATTCAGTGGCGTTGCAAACGACGTCCTGGATGAAAGAATTGCAGCAAACAATCCGACGCCGGAAAAAGCATCCAACAAAACAGACTCGACTTCAAGTGACGTCGCAAAGCTACCGGACACCAAAGCCGAACCGATTCAGGCGAGACAATCAGTTCCGTATGATAAATCAACACCAGCCGGCGCTGCACCAGCAATTCCCGGCGCAGGAAAAATTGCTGCTGTTGTTCCGCCACAAAAACCTGTTCAGGTTCCGATGTTGCGAATCGACGCACCGAAACCGTTCGGATGGGCACCAGTCGGCAAGACGACAGGCAATTGTTCGTTTCAAACTGTCTCAGTGGGCGACGAAGGTTACCGCACTTTGGTTGTAGGCAGCGTTGCCGGCAACGATCCTCTGGCGATTGAACTTGTCGAACAAATGGCTCGACATCTGCACGACGGCAAAACGATTTTTGGAGGATTTCAGGCGACCATTATTCGTACGCTCAATCCCGATGGCGAGGCGTTGCGGAAGGTGTTTAACGAAAGGGGTCAGTATATCAATCACGGCTTCCCGAAAGACAATGGCGTCGCGGACGCAGATCAGCCAGCCGAAGTTTCATTCCTGCTGGAACAGATTCGTGTACTGAAGCCACAGCGAATCATTCACATTCGCTCCGTTGAAGGTAACAAAGGCGTCATAGCAACGACAGTCGCCAGTCAGCCAGTCGCGAATGATGCAGCCGATTGGCTGGGATTTCGCGTGATAAAATTACCGGATGTGGCTGTATCGGGATCTCTTGAGAGGCATCTGGCGAGTTCTGGATCATGCGAAGTGTTGACGTTCGCTCTGCCTGCGACGACCAAAAAGAAAGAGCTATGGGACCGATACGGCGATGCCCTGCAGAATTTGCTTCTGGGCGATGATGCGGCAGCCCGAGAAATGGCACGACAGCCAAAGCCGCAGTCGTCTGCAAATCTTAGCAATGCGGATGATAAGTAGTTGATGAGCCGAACGACGCTAGCGGGTTGCCGATTTAATCTCAGCCGAGATCACTTCCGTTTAACCCGACTCAAAGAGGAGGCGGGCAGGAGGCACCTCCTCTTCGAGTCGGGTTAAACGAATAAATCTACACCCGCCTGGTTTTGAGCTTTTCTTTGCAAAAACACCGTTTATGCCGAAGCCCGAGGGTAGCGTCTGCGGCTTAAACAGTCAGTTTTCTCCGGGAAGACAGTTGAAACTCGCCCGCTGGCACTCCACACTGGCATTCCAGCCGTTTGCTATGGTTTGTAGGTTCGTCTGAAACAGGGTTTGCTACGATGCTGGCTCAATTGATTCCACAGGACGGCGGTGCTCCCATCACGCTTCACAGCGCGATTACCGTGGTAGGCCGCAGTTCCAGGTTGTGCGATCTGGTTGTCGATCAAACCAGTATTTCGAAGCAACACTGCGTACTGGTCAAGACAGACGGTTTGCTCTATCTGCGCGACCTTGGCAGTACGAATGGAACGCGTGTCAACGGACAACGCGTCGTTCGCGGCGCGCTATTGCCGGGTGACAAACTGTCTTTGTCCGGAGTCACATACCGCGTTCATCTGGGGCCTGATAAAGGGCTTGGCATCATTTCACTCAACGGTGCCACGGAAATGATTCCCATCATTGACGCAAATTCGGCAGATGACACAATGCGCATCAACGACAACAGCAAGAGTGACGTTCGGTTTTTGCGAGATTCAGATCTGTTGCCGCCTGATTAGTATTCGTCAACACGCTTAACTGCCGCCCGATTTGCTTCAACGAAAAGATCTTTATGACGACGTCCCCGTCGGTTTCGACACACGCAGTTCGCTCGTGTACTTCAATTTTCGTCTTGCTTGCATCAGTGATGCTCGTTGAATCCTGTGCGGTTGCGGACGACTGGCCTCAATGGGGTGGGCCTCAGCGAGATTGCGTTTGGCATGAAGACGGCATTGTCGAAAAGCTGCCGACAGATGGTTTGCTGCCTCGAGTCTGGTCGGTGGAAGTCGCCGAAGGTTACTCAGGCCCGGCCGTGGCGAATGGTCGAGTCTTTCTGACGGATCGAATTGTGGATGGTGAATTTGAACGACTGTTGTGTTTCGATGCGGAGACCGGAAAACCGTTGTGGAAGCATGAGTACTATGTTCGTTACACAATCAACTACGCTTTTGGACCTCGCGCGACGCCAGTGATCGATGAAGATCGCGTGTACTTCGTCGGCGCGCAGGGCCATATGTTCTGTATGAATGTCAACGACGGTGCGATTCTATGGCAGAAGCAATTTGAAAAAGATTTCGGCACGGAAATGCCTGCGTGGGGAATGGCTGCTTCGCCTCTTGTTGACGGCGATAAGCTGATTACGCTTGTGGGCGGCAAGGATAATGGCCTGATCATTTGCTTTGATAAGCGGACTGGTGACGAGCTTTGGCGATCACTTGATGATCCCGGCATTGGCTATTGTCCGCCCGTGATCTACGAATTTGCTGGACGACGACAGTTAATCGTCTGGCATCCGACAGCGGTATCTTCAATTGATCCGGAAACAGGAACCGTCTTGTGGGAAGTGCCTTGGGCCATCAAAGCCGGGCTGTGCGTGCCGATGCCACGAAAAATCGATGATCGATTGTTTCTGACGTCCTTTTACGAAGGACCGCACATGTTGAAAGTGGGCGCGGACCATGCCGATATTCTGTGGAAGGGCAATGGGGTCAACGAGCAACAAACAGACAAACTTCATTCAATCATGCCGACGCCGGTAGTTACGGAGAACAACATCTTTGGTATCTGCAGCTACGGTCAGCTTCGTTGTTTGAAGACATCGACCGGCGAACGTGTCTGGGAAACGCGACAGGCGACGGGCGATGGACGATGGTGGAATGCGTTCATTATTCCTCAGGGCGATCGCTATTTCCTTCACAATGAACAGGGTGATCTGATCATCGCGAACCTGTCTGCGGAAGGTTACACTGAACTCAGCCGCGCGAAATTGGTTGAGCCAACTCGCCAGGTCCAGCGTCGTATGACAATCTGGTCACATCCCGCATTTGCGATGAAAAGTGTGTTCGCCAGAAACGACAAAGAACTTGTTCGAGTTGATTTGAGCAAGAAGTAGAAGTACGTCAGGCTTTCCAGCCTGACATGAAGAACATCAAGTCTGCCTGGAAAGGCTGACGTAATTGATTTCGGCACTGTTCCTTACAGATCAACTCTGATTGGCCGCTCGGCATGATGTGATTAAAAAAACCAGCCACTGATTCATCCAGCGATCTTTATTCCTCACCGTGCAGTGTAGAAGCAGTCACAGCCGGACTGCGGACGGAAGCAAAGTAGCGATTGTCGCGAATCCAGTCTTCGCGAGTATATGAGATCACCGAACTGTCAGTCTCGCGTACCTCAATATGCGACAACCGAAATCCCATCTCGGTGATTTCGGTGAACATCATCCAGGCAAGATTTTCGACGCTGGCAGGCCCGTTGAACAGCTTCATCTTGAAGTCCTCCCCCGTCCGTCGGCAATGATCTTTCAGGGATTCGTAGAGCGGATCGTTAATATTGATCAGCATCCCGTGATCGTAGAATTCTTTCAGCCAGGGTTCGACTTTTTCGTCAAACGCACCAAACAGAGTACTGATGTCGCCGTCGCGTTCCACTTCAAAAAAACAACGCAGCCCGTAGCGATGTCCATGCAAATTGCTGCATTTGTCTTTTAGAGTTTCGTTGCGGTGCGCTGCGTAGAACTTGTAGTCTTTTTGAATGATCATAATTTCACCTGAACCATGCGAATAAATGTGGCAACCGCCGCAGCCAATGATACACAAAAAAACACGAGACTTCCTGCGTAAAGGCAGAAAGTCTCGTGCGGAGTTTTTTTGGTGTTCAGCCAGAGAATCTTTTAAGAGAACAGTTCCGGAATGACATGCCCATCGCGGACGATCATCACGGGGCGACCAGTTGAAGTATGGTATTCGTGTTTGTGGTCGATTCCCAGAGCGTGGTAAAAGCTGGCCGCCACGTCATCCGGCGAGAAGCCCTGTCCCTTTGGCAGACTTGCGGTTTCGTCACTTTCACCCAAAACCTGGCCACCTTTGACTCCGCCGCCGCCAAGCAGCATAAACATATTGCGTGGATAGTGGTCGCGGCCGACACGTTCTGTGTTGATCTTTGGCGTGCGTCCGAATTCGCCTGTCACGTAGACGACAGTTGAATCCAGCAGTCCGCGTGCGGCCAGACCAGTGAACAAGCCGTACAACGCATCGTCAAGTGCAGGCAACTGTCTGGTCTTCAACACGTTCCAGTTGTCGCGATGTGTGTCCCAGCCACCATTCGTGACAGTGATGAAGCGAACACCGGATTCCACCAAACGCAATGCCAGCAAACAGCTGGCTCCCAGTGACGAACCACCGAACTGCCTGGCGAAGTCTGGTGATTCTTTTCCGATATCAAACGCAGTTCTCGCCTTTTCAGACGTAATGACCGTATGAGCCTGCTTACCGAACTCGTCCATGCCTTCGAGCAACTGGCTGTCCTGTTCGACATCGCTAAACGTGCGATCCAGTTGAGTCAGCAGATTGCGGCGACGTTCGACATCGGTCACCGTCAAGCCGCCGGACATTGATATCCCGCGCACTCGAAACGGCGTTCCAATCACCGGTGATGACGTTGTGTTCATCGGTGCGTATCGAACACCAAGGTAACCAGGTCGCTGAGAACTGTTTGGTATCGCAACGAACGGAGGCAGTTCTGGAATCCCTGGACTCTCCTTCGTAATGACCGCACCGTAACCGGGGAATTCCAGTGACGGCAACGGACGATTTCCAGTGTTCACGTACTTGGTACCAAGCTCGTGAGCCGCCACGGAATGGCTAACACCGCGTAGCAATGTAAACTTATCCATGCAGGTTGCGATTCGCGGTAGGTGTTCTGAGATCACGATCCCAGGCAGGCACGTCTGAATCGTGTTGAATTCACCACGATATTCAGACGGAGCGTCAGGCTTAGGATCGAACGTGTCCATGTGCGATGGACCGCCGTTCAGGTTTACAAAAATTGCGGACTTGCCCTTGGCGTTGGGATCCAAGTTGCTGGCCGCTGCCAATTGAGCGTAACTTGCCAGCGTCAATCCCGTGCCGCCAAGGACACCTGCTTTGACGAAATCCCGGCGACCCACTCCATCACACGTACGATAAAACGCCATTTGAAAACTCCTGTAGAGCAATAGAAACAGAGACGGCCAGTTGTAACGTTTCACCGTAGCGAAAGTCGTCAAGACTTTCGGCCGCCTTTTCTGTTGACTACCGAAACTCTTGACGAGTTTCGCTACGGTATTCGGTCAGCATGCTAGTGATTCACGATGAACTCACGAGTATTCATCAGCGCCCAGAGTACGCCACGAACGCCGTCGATTGGATCGGTGGACTCGGCGATATATGTTTGAGCCGTCTGCATTTCGTCAGCAGTCGGAAATCGGGAAACAGAACGCAAATACGCTTCATCGATCACATCAGCGGAATTCCATGGGGAAGGCACACTCGATGCGACTTCGGTTGCAGGTGACTCTGAGGCAGAGACGAGTGATTCGTCATCGTCCTCCGGAGCCAACGCACCCGCTCGCTTCGCATCCTTGCGGATCTTCTTCAGTTGATCAGCAAGGAGAGTCGCACGTTTTGTGTTGCCTGCCTTTTCAGCTTCAGCGATCTGTCCCCGCTTTTGTTCAATCTGAACTTTCACCTGACGAGCCTGCACGGCTTTTTGTCGATCATTACCGCCAGCACCCTTCTGATCAAATTGAGACTTGCGAGTGAACTTCAGATTGTTTTCTGCGGCGACCTGAACGAGCCAGCCTTCCGCATCGTCCATCATTGCCAGAATCTGGCCATCGTTGCGCACGAATATCGTTTGCAACAAACTCGGTTCTTCCGTGCGGTCACAGTCACAATTGCTTTCGCGAATTGAACGACCAAACACTGTCAAAGCGTAGTCCGCAGCATTTCCGTTTCTGGCTTTGAGTGCAGCCCCTGGAATCGCCACAGCACGTTTATCCAACTCCGTGACGAACGTCGTATTCTTCGCGTCGTTGCGAGTGACATGAGTCATCATGTCGTAGGCGATTTCTGCTGGCAATCGACGTGGAACCGCTCGGCTGAAGTTGCGTTCATCATGGCGATTGGTCGAATTCGGAATCCAGCTCAATTGATACGTGCGGCTGTGGAGGATTTCTCGATGCAGCCATTTCATATCGAACTGGTGTTCGATAAAGCCCTTCGCAAGGTAATCCAGCAGAGGTGCGTTGACCGGGGGATTTGCCAGGTTCATGTCATCGGCTGGTTGTACAATTCCGACGTTGAAATAATTCGCCCAGACTCGATTCACGAAAGCCTTGGCAAACAACGGATTGTCAGGTGATCGCAACCAATCCATCAGCGGCTGGCGGACGTCTTCATACTTTGCCAAATCGATAACTGGACCCGCGAGAATTTTCGCCGTTGCTGGGGCCACCTGATTTCGATCAGGCTTGCCATTTTTCGGCTTACGATTTTTATCCTGTTTTGTCGGCGTTGCTTTCACTCGAACCGAATAGACCTCAGCCAGTGGAATCGTTTCCCCTTTGACGACTTTGTCCGACAGAATTTTGCGAAGATCATTTCCCTTGAGCCCTTCCGTACCATCAAACGATGCCATCATCGCGTCGTATTCTTTTTTTGCATCCGGCCGAGCGTTTTGCCGCCCGACAGTGCCTTTGAAGAAACCTTCAAACGACTTGTAATCCTGCTGCGTCCACTGATCGAACGGATGTTTGTGACACTGAGCACATTGGATGCGAGTTCCCAGAAAGGTGTACGCAAACCCAATCACGCGATCTTCAGATGTCTGGAAATTCTGACGAGCCCAGAAGTGTGGTAGACTCGCCCGATCTGCATAGGCTTCAGCCCCGGGGCCGTCCTTTGTATACAGCTTCGAAACATTTTCACAGTACTGTTGGTATGACTCGCCAGGATCGCGGCTTACCGCCATCACGATACCTTCGACAATGTCGTCGTATGGCATGTTTTCGCGAACTCGTTTTTCGATCCAGGCATACCACTGCTTTGAGGCTTCCGTCCGTATTGGCGTGACATTGTTGAGTTTGTCATCGCTGTTGCCGGTGAAGTCGCACAGGCGGGTCGTCCACCATGCTACGTAGCCAGGACGCTCCAGAAGTTCGTCAATTTTACGACTGCGTTTGTCGGTGTTAGTATCGGCCAGAAACTCGCGTATTTCTTTTGGTGTCGGCAGCGTTCCGGTGACATCCAGACTGACGCGACGCAGAAATTCGGCATCGTTGCACAAGTCGGACTGCACAATGCCGACTTTCTTCAGTTTCTGCACAACCAGTTCATCGATCTTCGTCGGTGTCGGTGTTGCCGGATAACGATCGCCGAACTGCTCTGTCACTGGTCGAATCACAGGCACAGCCACAACAGCGCTGTCGTAAAACGCAACCACGTGTGTGTCACCCGAAAGCCCGGATTCCACTAACCCATCGTCAGTAATATCCGCGATCTGATCATCGTTGGTTTGAAAGCGACAGAGTGCCGTCACGTCTTCTTTTGAACCGTCGGACCAGATTGCGACAGCCTTCAGTTGCTGTTGTTGACCATCACCGGAGAACAAAATCTCACTTGGGCTGACTTCCAGTTTCGTCAAAATTGCAGGTTGCTCAACCTGACCTTTTGAGTCACCTTCAATCCAGCGACGAAGCAGATGATGCTCCCATGTTCCTTCTTTCAGACGCTGACCACCTTCATGTTGTACTTGCATCAAGGGCTTTTGCAGGAAGACGCTGTCCGCAGGAGTTTCGGGATCGATTCGGCCGTAGATTTCATCATGGTCGGCGTCAAAATCGTAACCAAACAGACTCAAGCGAAACCCGCCGCGTCCCTGGAATGATCCATGGCAGGCTCGGCCGTTGCATCCCAGCTTACCCAACAATGGCACCACGTGCTGCTTAAAGTCGGGTACTTCACCCGCTGCATCAGCTTGAGCAAACCGCAAAATCGCAGACGCACGCGTCACTGCTGCCGCATCCGTCACGGCTGCCGCATCCGTCACTGCTTCCTGCGCGAATCCGGTTTCAGACGCGCAGATAAGCGATACAGTGACCACGCTGAACGCTGAAAGTGTTAGTCGATTCAAAAGCATCCTGAGACCTCATCCTGTGTCAGTTGGAATTGTTCTTGTTGCTGTTTTTCGCTTTGATGTCATTCCGATTCGCGTTTGTCTTCTTTGCCAGTTGTTCCCACTCGCGGTCAATCTGCGAATCCGGCATCTCGAAAATCGTCGTCAACTGTTTATCAACCTTTTGCAATTGTTCAACCAATCGCTTTTGCTCGGCTTTTAACTGAGCAACTTTTGTATCGCGTCGCTGCTGTAACAACTGGCGAATCTGCTGTTCAATGGCTTCGTCTTTGGAGAGCGACCACTTGGCAACCAGCACACGAATTTGAGAATCATTTTTCCACATTTGAAGTTGATGTTCGTAGCGAGCCGGGTTCTTTTCTTTGAGTTTTTCGAGCACGACAATCTGCTGATTCAACTCACGCGCCGCACGCTGAAATTCATGCGATCGCGATTTACGAAGATGCTGAAGCAGTCGTGCGAGTTCCGGATGATGTTCCGACGCAAATGCCATCGTTGCCACAAGATCGGATTCCGAAAGTTCCGTTCGTAGTTTCTTTTCTGCAGACTTATCAACTGTTTTCGGAGCATCAACACGCACCGACGTTGCTGGAGGATCAGCGGCAGACGCGGTCCGGCCGTCACGGGATGCGTAGGCCACGGTCAGCAAAATCAATAACAATCCTGAAGAACGCATCATCAATAAACTCCCGATTCTTCTGCATGCCTGATCACCGGGATATCTTCCTGTCCACTGGCAGAATCCAGATCCACTGCTGTCAGCAGCCATTCCGGCGCGACTAGACTGGAGACTGAATCGTCTGTCGAACTGAACTCATCAAACTCGCCACTTAGATCACTCGATGAAGAATTGTCCAGCAACATCGCCAGCATATCGGCTGTCGCATCATCAGACGCTAACGCTTCGACCTGCGGAGAATTCTGCAACATCACCATCGCCAGAATTGCCAACACCATCGCGGTAGTCGCTGCGAAAACTCCGAACCTTGCGAACGAAGAACGGTTGGCACCGTTAACATGCAGGCAAGAGACAACCGGCAAGGACGACTCGTCACTCGCGATGCCAACCGATGCCGGGCTTCCTGACTGCTGTGATTCATAGGCCAATGCGACCGCCGAATTCAACAGCGTCGCCTGCAGAACAGCTTCGCACAGATCAATGTCTTCCGCCATCTCAGCCTCAAACGACTCCGCCTGTTCGTCCGACAACTCACCCAACACGTAACGCATTGCGAGCCACAGTGCGTCATCCGCATCGGGCTGCACTGCGTCGGTATTATTCGAAATCAAATCGCTCATATTACTTCGCCTCATCGGCACCCGAAACACTGTGATCTGCTAACCATCATCATCCACAAAAGCACGTAACTGCGAATCTTCCCTGAGTCGCAACAAACCACGACGCATCCATGTCAGAACTGTTCCCAGCGGCAACTGCATTTGTTCCGCAATTTCCGCAAATGTCTGTCCATCGTAAATTCGTCGGCGAATCACCTCTTGTTGTTCCTGCGGAAGCCGAATCAACGACCGCTGAACGGCCTTCACCGTTTCATCACCAACCAATCCCAGATCCTGCATCCATTGACCACCAGCATTCGCCTGACGCCCTGCATTCTCACTAGACACTTGCTCCGCATGACGTTCGTGATGATGAATATCCCTTTTTTTTTGCCTCAGCAACTGCCGCGCTTCGTTCAAAGCAATTTGAAACAACCAGCCTCGCAATGTTGCGGCTCGAGCATTTTCAGCGGCTTCCATCGCCCGAATTGCCGTTTTTTGAAAAACGTCTTCAGCAAGATCGCGATTCTTAAGCACACCCAGCAAAAAGCCTTTCAAGTCGCCCTGAAACTGTACGCACGCACTCTCCACCATCGACCGCATGCCACTCGTTTCTGGCTGCGATCCGGACTCGTTTTCACAGCGATTTCGTCCATCCTGCGTCAACAAGTCCCCCTCAATCAAAAACTTCTATTTCAAACGATGCGCCACAGTCCGGCATTATTTCAACAGGATGCTAAAAATTGAAGCTGCGGGGGGATTCACGCACTGAGGGCTACCTTTTCCGGATTTAAGCGGCACAGACGCTGAATTTTGCCTGTTCGGCCAGCCCTGCCGGATCGTTTTCGGATTTCCTTCAAACCTTCGATATTGCCCGTGCGAGGACGATAGAAAACGCGCACAATCGCGTCTGAAGGCCAGTACAGGCGGGAAAAAACACCGCCAACAACCTTGAATCCTAACGTTTCAACGCATTCACTTAGGCTTACACCTGCACAATGTACCGCCCGTTGCTTCAACTTTTGGCCTCTTTCTCACTCGCCACAACAATGGCGTCTGTGTCGTTGGCGCAAAACAATGAAGGCAAAGCCACGGCGGCAGATTCCAATGCAGTGACTCAGACGGAATCTGCTGTCAAAGTCATGATCGAAAAACTTGCCAGCGCGCGTTTTGTGGATCGCCAGCAAGCGTCGAAAGATCTTCTGAACACAGGTCCTGAGGCAGTGCAGTTCATCGAAGCCGCCGCTGCAAATTCGACCGGAGAAACCCAACAGCGTCTTCGAATGATTTTGCCTCAACTTCGAAAACGCCTCTTCGATGATCAGCTCGACGCCTTTCTGGCAAAACCTTCCGTGGAGATCGCCGAACGACTTCCTGAATGGGGGCGGTTCGAACAACTCGCTGGCCATGACGCGGATGCTCTTGCGATTTTCGGGCAGATCCTGTCTGCCGAACGACGACTCTTTGCCGCACGGCTGTTCGCGCCAAACGAATTGTCTTTATTGCTGGAAACACGTTCTGCAGAAATCGCCAAGGAATGCGACGGCGTTCAGGACGAAGAGTTTCCAATCGCAAGCGTTGCCTCCGTCATGCTGCTGGGAAGTGAACTCGAAACGCGTTTGCGTCGAGCGACCTCAACCAACATTTCCAGCGCCCTGGACGATCAACGTTTCAGCCAGCTCATCACGGACGGGGTGCATGCCAATACCCTTCGCGCGATTGCTGAAGTCTGGATCAGTCGCGCCGGGCAGCCCGGCGTCGCCGCAGAACGACCTTTACTGTTTTCGATGCAGCACAATTTGAAATCCGGTCGAACCGTAGCGATCCGTATCATTGAATCGAAGTCTTCGCGTCCGGATATGATTTATTCGTTACTATGCCTGGCGAGTCTCAACAGCACAGACGATTTGGCACTCATCGAATCATTGTTTGAAAACAAAACCGTGCTCTGGCCGCAACGCGGTCAAATTGTGAAAAATCAGGAGCCTGGCGCACCGCCGTTCGACACGAATTACAACGTCCAGACTTGCGATGTTGCTATCGCTGCCGCTGCACAATTGCGGAAAATTTCACCGAATGAAGTCGGTCTGAAAGCCCGCGAGTCCGACCTTACAGTATTCGCGATTGATTCTCTGGGCTTCAGCAGTGATGAAGCCCGCACAAAAGCCATCGCCAACTACCATCGCCTGGCCGCTGAGTAATTTAGCCAGGATCGACCGGACAAGGAAATCACCGGGAAACACCAGCTTGCTATTCGGACGCTTGAAAATAAAGCTTCCGTCGAAAAAACGGTGTTACGAAATCATCGCAATCTGATTTCCATTAGGGCTGAATAGCCGGAGAGATCTGTATTCGTTTTTCAGACATAGTCCGTGCGGGTTTCCAGATCGCGTCATCGTGTCGCTTTCTCCCGGTATGACGCGGGCCTTATTGGCTAAAACGGACCAGAGCCACGCAGTGAAGGAAACAGCCCAGAACCACGCGCGTTGGGATGTGTCACGAGAGAACTCCGCAGCGTGAAGCGGCCTGCGTTCGAAATGTCGCAATTGCATGATCGTGAGATGAAAATTGGCGATGTCGTTCCTCCTGAACCAACGAATTTTCGCCCTTGATGGCGATTCTGGAATTAGCGAATGGCCGCAAACGATTGTGCCAAGCAAGCTGGCACGGTGTTTGTAAAATGCCGTCTTTCAGCCTTCATCTTTCAGCCTTCATCTTTCAGCCCTCATCTTTCATCGTTAAAGTGTGACACTCCAACCACGTTGGCGGCTCGCACTTGTCGGCCAATTTACGAATCACCTGCTCGGGGACAGAAGAGGATCGGGACTTGTTCTGACGAAGTACGCTTTCCATTGGTGGTTCGAGATAAACAATTTCGATGCGGGCGTTGTAATCGGCAAACAGGTCGAGCCATCGGCCTCTTGTTTGTCGCATTGTGTTCGTGGCATTGAAAGCAAACGAAGTACCAGCACGCAGAAATTCCCGACAACGCTCTCGGGCAAGCTGCGCCACCTGCCCTTGATTGTCGGTTGGTTCCACATCGAGTTCCCCACGAATGTCATCCAACGAAACGACCGGAAGGTCACTGCGGTTTCTGGACAGCCATGTATCCTTGCCGCTACCGGGGAGACCGGCCATCAATGTGACGGTGCTGGAGAAGTCTTCGTGGGGAACGTAGAGCAGGTTCGGCTGCGGCTGTCGGAAGAACATGAAGCGCGCATGATCGGTGGCAAATGGATAAGGCCGCTCAAAGCATCCGACTTCTTCCGCCATGAGCTTCCAGAAATGCAAGTTCTCCTCGGGCCGGGACATTGAGTCGGTATCACGACCTCGGGTGTCGGCCAGTGCGAACAAGTACAGCAGCCGGTTGCTGACCAGCCAGGACAACCGAACGACTTCATGCGTCGGCTCGTCACGTTCCAGCAGAAACACCGGCCGACCGTGGTAACGGACCAACCGGGCGATCTCTTCACGCGTTGTTAGATCACAACCCAGATCACGCAGGACCGCACGAGCCACATGTTCTCCTTTGACGGCGTGTTTTGGTGAGCGGACACGACCCGTCTCAGGATCAACCTCGGTCGTCAGTGGTTTGGCGACATCGTGGAACAGTGCAGTGAAGATCAGAACGGTCTTCTCGTGCGATGTGAGAGACGTCCATTCGGTGAGTTCGAGCAGTTGCCCCAACACCAACTTTGTATGCGTCCAGACATCTCCTTCAGAATGCCACTCAGCATCCTGAGCGCAGTTCGCCATCGCCTGACACCACGGTTCAGTTTCGGCCCATACCGTGATGTCATCCAGCGACGACTTTTTAAGTTGCCCCCAGTTCTTCATGACCAGATATCCACATCGTCAGCAAGCACGTTGGGCACCATTTGCTGGTGCTGCCAGTGCGTGCTTTGTTTGATTTTTTCCACGAATTCAGGGCGCACGAACTTGGCTCGTCCCGTCACAACGCCGTCCGCTTCTGTTCGAAAGTACAGTCCTTCCATGAGATTGTCAGGTCGCTTGGAGATCGGATTCTCAAAGTGGCTGTCAAAGCTCGATGGCCCAATCAATTCTTCCAGATTATCACGAGTCAGCGTGCCGGTGTGAATGACCGGCACGGTCTGAATCCCTGTTCCGTCGAGCAACATGAGTCGCTGCTCCAGATCCAGAAACGATTCCTGCTGCTTATCGTAGATGTCGAACTCGAAGAAGTAATGAGTCAGTTTCCGGTAATGGATCGAGTGTCGGGCATAGACCCATTCTCCGAACAGAATGAAGCGGTCTTCCAACTGCGACTCCAGCACATGCCGCTTTGCCGCTGTCCATTGCTTGAATAGATCGTACTGCGGGTGCATTCCCTCGGTGATGAGATGCCCCCGGCATTGCAGGAACATCTCACGGGTGTCCGAGAAGTGAATGCCGACGTTTGTACCGTCGATCTTTTCTTCGACGATCAAAGACTTATCGGATACGAACTTCTGAGAATCCGTTTCGCCGAGATGCTTGTCATCGTCAGTCCCTTTCGACCCAAACAGATGGGGCGTGCGGGGGTATTTTGTAAAATCACCGTGGGATGTACCCATCATTAATCTCTAAAAAAAATGATCTCGGTTCACGCCGTCAAAAGCAGCCTTTTGTGAGACAGCACTTTTTGAAGCGTTGGCCAGAACCGCAGGGGCAGAGATCGTTTCTGCCAAGCTTTTCCTCCAGCAACTTGTCGCCGTGGACAATCCGTTCGCCACGCTTAAACTGCGTTTCAGGCGGCCCTTGTTCAATTCTTTTGGAGCCCTTACGACGTTTGCTCATCGTCTCAAAAAAATGGCTGTTCGTCGAATTGTTCGTGATTTGCTTGTCGCATGATACACCTCCGATAAGGTTAGAGTTGCGGTCACGGACACTGACGGTTCGGAAAGGTTCGCCGGAAACAGTTCGAAGACTGAACCTCACCCTCATTGCTGTGTCGGCTCTCGATTTAATCGTAACCCGATGCGTCAGCAAGGGATTTGAAACGAAGAATGCACGCAACTCCATCCTTAAGTTCACGACATGGGCGTGGACCCTGGAAATTCTCACTGATCCAAAATCCAAAATCGAACTTATCCCTGACCTAACCGACGATGAGAAGGAACTGGCTGGCCTGCGAGTCACGGTCAGCGTGGACCCTGCACTCGATATGTACTTCGACAAGGCAACACATGAACTTGTCCGTGTGGACTGGCGAAACGACATCTATCGGTTCAGTGAGTGGAAGGAATACGACGGAACGAAGTACCCGTCGAAGTGTGCGATGTTTCGCAGGAACTCAGGCGAACCATGGTTCTTCCATGAAATCGTCACCATGGAGCGCTTGCCGGAACTTTCGGACGGACTGAAACGATAGCCAGCACGCAGGAGTGCCGGAACAGACAGCGAATGTGAATGCCGAGTGCTGGATGAATCTGAAATCAACTGCCACTATGATGCGTTGATGGCCACATCACTTGTCGAAATCTATTCCGAGACGGGCTTAGCAGAAACAAAAAAGGCCCTCGTCACACAGAAGGGACGAGGGCCTGAAGGTTATCGAAGGAACAGAATTGCCTGCTACTTCAAGTCCACTCTGGCACGAACGATCTAAACCCATTCCGGGCAAATCTTGCATCAACCTTGCTACGTGAAGCAGTTTGATGAAGAGTGAAGAAAAAAGCCGAACGAGGCCGGAGTTGCAATACTTGGAGGAACAGAGCACGCCTCAACAGAAATCGGAGACAAGTTCACTCACAAATTGATCATTTCTTCCATAGGCGTCCTCCAGATCAAGGAAAAACACGAGAACGGAAAAACAACTTCTTGCTCAAGTATTACCGCCAATTGATTGTCAGTCAATAAGAATTTTCGACGATTAATTCACAGTCTGAATGCGAACTGAATAATGTGAATACGTCCAATCCAAAATGCTCGTCAAGGACGATTGCGACAGTACAGTTGGCCACAAAATCCTTTCCGGCAGAAATGAGGGACTCTAAATTGACTTCGGTCTTCGCTTTTGGCAGACTCGATCATCTAAGCGAGGACTCATAATGACTATATGTTCAGGGATCAGTGTTCAACTTTCCGTCCGCCGAATCATGCTGGCCGCCTTCGTCGCAGCGCCAATGGCTACGGCGGTTTGTGATGAAGTTGCGTCGCCCGCACAACTCGAATTCTTCGAGAAGAAAGTGCGACCGCTGCTGGTGTCGCATTGCTACGAATGCCATTCAGATAAAGATATCAAAGGTGGATTGCGACTTGATTCCGCTGTGGGATGGAAGACCGGTGGAGATTCTGGCGTCGCGATCGTGCCGCACGAACCGAATTCCAGCCGCCTGATCGATGCGGTTCGATACGGCAACCAAGATCTCCAAATGCCGCCGGATGGTAAGCTCAGCCCGGAGGATATTCAAACGCTGGAACAATGGGTGAAGCACGGCGCGATCGATCCTCGCACAGAGACGATTGAGATGACTCATTCCGCGCTCAAGGGGATGAGCATCGAAGACGGTCGAAACTTTTGGTCGTTTGTTCCCGTGCAGGAGCCTCCGATCCCGCAGCCGAAGAGATCAACTTGGGTCAAATCACCGATCGATGCTTTTGTACTGTCGAAACTGGAAGCTGCAAACTTACAACCCGCGCCGGTGGCGGATCGGAAGACTCTGATTCGTCGAGCGACATTTGATCTCACCGGACTGCCGCCATCACCTGCAGAAGTTGCTGCGTTCGTCGCTGATGATTCTGCAGATGCGTACGAGAAACTGATTGATCGCTTGCTGGCGTCGCCTGACTACGGTGTGCGTTGGGGACGTCACTGGCTGGATGTCGCGAGGTACGCGGATTCAAACGGTCTGGACGAAAACCTGGCCTACGGAAATGCCTGGCGATATCGCGACTATGTGGTCGATGCTTTTAATAACGACAAACCATTCGATCGTTTTCTGAAGGAGCAGATTGCTGGCGATCTGTTGCCGGATGCCAACGTAGAAACACACATCGCGACTGGGTTTCTGGTGCTGGGAGCAAAAGTTCTTGCAGAACCTGATCGTGAAAAGCTCGACATGGACACGATCGACGAGCAACTGGATTCCACGGGAAAAGCGTTTCTTGGCCTGACGCTGGGATGTGCTCGGTGCCATGATCATAAGTTCGATCCGATTAAACAGTCGGACTATTATGGGCTGGCTGCGATTCTGAAAAGCACTCAAACGTTTGGCCCGACGAATACTGGTGCGATCAAACATTGGAACGAGTATTCGTTTGCGACGGAAGAAGAAAAAGCGTCGCTGAAGAAGGTTAATGAGGAGATCGCGGCGAAGCAATCCGCAGCGGCAACGTACAAGAACACGGCAATCGCCAAGCTGCGAACCGATGTGCGATCCAAGGCTGCTGTGTACTTAGCAACGGCGGCCGGCATTGATCCGGATACTTCGCTGGTAGATCTGCGAAGGCTGGCTGAACCACTTGGCCTGCATCCGCGTGTGTTGCATCACTGTCGACAGCATTTAAAATTTCATTCCGACGATCCATTGTTTTCCAAATGGCGTGAGCTGCGTGCGATTGGCGACAGTGATGGCATTCGTCAGCATTACGCGGCGTTGTTTGCGGCTGCTGATGATGCCCTGGCCAAAGCGAAAGCTGCAAACGCAGCCGCGACAGTTTCCGGCGACGTGGAATTGGATGCCGCTCGTGCGGCGCTGGAGGATACGTCGGGATTTTTGGCGCTTCCGCCAAAGCCGGAGTTCGCTTTAGATGAGACGACTCTGGTGGAATATCATCGCCTGGCGGAGATCGCGCGTATTGCAGAAAGTAATGCGGCTGATGAAGCATCGGCGATGAGCGTGACTGATGGAACTGTCCTGACAAGTCTGCCAATCGCAGTGCGCGGCAATCATCGGAATCTCGGTGAAGCGATTCCTCGCAGTGTCCCAACGGTGATGCTTGCTGATGGATCAACGCTGGCGTTGCCAGAAAATCAAAGCGGTCGATTGCAACTGGCTGAATGGATGGCGTCGCCTGCAAATCCGCTCACGTCCCGCGTCATTGTGAATCGTCTCTGGCGTTGGCATTTTGGTCGCGGGCTTGTGGCATCAACCGATAATTTCGGAGTCCTCGGTGACAAACCATCGAATCCAGAACTGCTGGACTGGCTGGCGAATCATTTTGCGACATCAGGCTGGTCGATCAAATCGCTGCATCGGCTGATCATGTTGTCGAATGTCTATCAAATGGATTCGCAACATCCACGGTCGGCGGAATATTCTATGATCGATCCTGAGACGGAATTGCAGTGGCGTTTTCGCCGACAGCGGTTGGATGTTGAGCAAATTCGCGACGCCGTTCTGCAGGTGTCCGGTCGATTGCACCGTAGCTTTGGCGGCAAGACGGTACCGCTTCGCAACCGGCAATTTGTGTTCGATCATACCTCGATCGATCACACACGATACGGCAGTTTGCGACGCGCGATTTATCTGCCCGTCATCCGCAATAACCTTTATGCAATGTTTGAGCAGTTTGATTTTCCGGATCCGACGATGCCGACTGGAAATCGAAACACGACCGTTGTGGCACCTCAGGCGCTACTGATGATGAACTCGGATATGGTCATCGATTCCGCAGATGAGATGGCACGCAGCCTGCTTCGTGATCGCAGCAATGATTCGCAGCGTGTTGCTCTGGGTTACGAACGAGCACTTTCCAGGACTGCGACGGACGCCGAGATCCAACAGGCGATGGAGTTCATTTCCCGCATGTCCGCGACGCGCCCGATAGATGATGTTCAACGAACAGCAGAGCTGCAGGCGTGGTCTTTGTTTTGCCAAAACCTGCTGTCGTGCAACGAATTCATCTATGTGCGGTAGTGGCGCAGAGATTTTTGAAATCGCCAGGGAACATTGTACTTTAAATCAACAAGTAGAATGTCAGCTTCAACACGTATGCAATTTTTGTCAATGCCCTGCTTCGTTGCTGGGGATTGGTCTAGGCATTTTTGTTGAAATGTGGGAGATTTCTTTCTTCATTTAGGAAAGGAATCCTGCATGTCGCGGCATAAGGTGGAAGAATGGGCGGTACGTGATTTGGCTCTGGATCGAGATGATCGAACCTGTGCGGAAGGCGGATGCATATTCGGTGTCGTCGGTCGCGGAGTATTCTGACACTGGAGGGGCCGCTGCGGCTGAGCGTGGGGCTCGTGCAGTGTGGCGATGAACGGTGTATACACATGACGCTGTACGGTCCGGAACAGGAATCTGGTTATGCCATGCCGCGTTGGGGAATCGGCTGGGATGTCTTCTGCTGGATCGGTCAGCGACGGTTTTCACGGCACTGGTCCGTGCCTCAGATTCGCAATGAGCTGAGGGACACTTACGACCTCAGACTGTCCGATGATGCCATTGA